>ENA-ORTM01000955-ORTM01000955.1-human-gut-metagenome-genome-assembly--contig:-NODE-955-length-32559-cov-7.894167_pt1 | contig 32559 bp, 26 predicted proteins | sample MGYA00241909_ERZ509182 | MGnify/ENA primary metagenome ERZ509182 (study PRJEB26280, sample SAMEA2338855) | human gut metagenome | biome: human gut; feature: human-associated habitat; material: faeces...
GGTGCACCAACAGGGACTCGAACCCGGGACCCGCTGATTAAGAGTCAGCTGCTCTGCCAACCGGAGCATTTTGCATGCATCCAGCTTATAGGCCATCCCTCTTGTTGCGAACAAATTCTATCATGTTGTTCATCAAATGTCAACAGCTGTTTTTCATCGCACCATAAATGTTCTTCTACCTCAGAGCAGTGTGCAGCCTTGTACCTTATGCTACTTCTTCGCTTGTCGCACTCGCCTGTGTAAGCTTCATTTTTTCGTTCGGCTCTCCCATGTTCACAAACTGCTGGTAGCTCATATTTACATGGACGGTCACTTCATAGCCTCTGCCGACCTCTACCCTTTCAAATAGCTGGCTGAGTATAACACGCTTGCGCGCGAGGGAAGCCATTTCAAACTCCTCGGCCCATCCGCAAAACCGACTGTAACATTCCTTGATTTTTCTTGCGATCTCCTTTTCATTGTCAACCGCCAAAACGGCCGCTGCGTATTCCCGCCGAGCGATTTTCAGTTCATTTTCTGCCTTGGCGATCAAACGCGCCAGCATTTCCTCGGTAAAGCTGCTCTGCCCTTCCAGGCACTTCAGCACTTCGTTCTCATAACGTTCAAGTGCGTGCTCACAATCCTGCAGCTTTTTCTCAAGGGTACGTTTCTGCTTCTGCTTTCCTTTGTACTCCTGCCGAATTTTTTCCTCCATCATCCTATCACGCGGTGAGCGTTGAATGCTGCCGAACAATTCGCGAGCAACATTTAGTACAATGGCGTCTACCTGGTCGGCCAGATAAAGTGCCTGCCCATCGCATTTTCTGAGATGCTGTGCCCTCTGAAAGCAGTTGTATTTGGGCTTGAGTGCTTCAACGACCTTTCCGTTTTTCAGCTTGTATCTATCCATATGCATAAAACCCGACATTCTGGCACCACAATGTGCACAGTACACAATTCCTGCCAGCAGTGTATTGTTTTCTGCCTTTTGGGCTATCTTTCTGGCTTCTGCATTTGCATTGCAACGCAGACTCACCATTTTGTTGGCTTCCTTAAACAATTCCGCATCAACGATCTGCAGCTCTGGAATGTGCTGCGAACGAACGCTCCGCGTAATAATGTAGCCTGTATAGCCCTCGTGCCGAATGATACGCAGAATATGATTGGATGTGAATTTCGCACCACTGTGTGTGCGCAGTCCTCGTTGATTCAGCAGGTCCGCCAGCGCATAGGAGCTCTGCCCTTCATACGCGGTTTTTCCAAACAACTCTTGAACGATTGTGGCTTCTGCTGGTTCAATTTCGAGATCTTTCACAGGCAAACCTTTCTTGTTCGTTCTTCCTTTATGAACGGCTCGGTATCCATATGGTACCGTGCCCCCGGAATAGTATCCGCTTGAGTTCAGCTGTCGAATCCGCGTTGACACGCGTTCCGCTATCTTTTCCGATTCGCCCGCTGCCTGCCAAAAACGTATGTAGTTCAGCAGTTTGTCTGTGTGGTTCTCGATGCGCTGCTCACCCTCGCGTGTGCTCCACACTTGGACGCCGTGCTTTACAAACCATTCCAGCACAAAGGGTGTTTCACTTTCGATACGGCCCAGCCTGTCAAAAATATACAGCAGCAAAATATCGATTTCTCCATTTTCGGCAATCGTCTTAAAGTATTGGATCGCATCCCGCTTCTGCGCTGACACCTTTGAGCCGGACACTCCCTTTTCTGATTTCTCTACTACAACGCGCCAGCCATGCTGTACACAAAATTTGCGGCATTCGATTTTCTGCATCGGGATATCGTCATGGTCTACCTGCCCTTTGGTCGACACACGGTAGGCGAGTCCCGCGCGCGGGGCATCGGGCGGTAGCTTGGACATCTCTCTTTCAAAAAACACATCATCCAGCCATACTTCATCGGATACTGGTATCTTGATTGCTTCTCCATATTCATTGATATAATCCACTGCTCTGTCCTCCTTGCAGGTAGTGCCTGCAATTCAGATCAGCTATTCGGTTTTCAAGGTACCTGGGGAGCGGCGCTCCGCTTCCCTACTCAACACTACCTTATTATATAAGGAAAAGCTATCACCAAAACGGAGAAAAACGCCCTTAAAAGCTGTGTGAACTGCAGCACTTTACTGCTACTTGACTTCGAGTATTATTTTTTTAGAAAACATCCCGCATATGTATATAAAAATGGCGGGGAACTTCCCCGCCCTCGATGGACCCGGAGCTTGCGTTCAGCCCAAAGGAGATGATACATATGCCTTTACTATCTGGTCGGCTATATCTATAAACATCCAATTACTTTTCCATTATCAGTTCAAGTGAACCCTTATAGGATTTTGTATAGCCTATGTTTTACACTGTCTAAATTCAATGTATTAATTTGGGATTGTATTCTGGAATAAAAAATGCGCAGGTGCTAAGCACTGCAACTCGCCTGTCACGTCGCATGTGACTTAATTGTGCATCAAGTATCTCTATTTGCGTCGGTGGCAAATTGTCTCCTCCATCATTTCTGACAAGCCGCCATGCCTTTTTAATATTTTGCTTGATGACTATATCGCATTCTTCTTTTTTCGTGGCAAATTTGCGATAATCGTGATTTTGGTTTTCTCTGTTCACACGGGCCTTATATTCTCCTGCAGTCAACTCGTCAAGAGTCACATAGTAGGAATCAAAGTTCGGATCCGGAATCGACACCATGTGATAGAATGCCTCCACCATCGGATAATTGATGTACAACTTTCCCATATCAGATGATTCTACAAAATAGTTTGCCATAACGCTGATTTTTTCTGGCGTGAAGCTGTGGTCTTGCGGATCAAGATCAAAAATCAATAAAATGTCAGAATAGAAATCGTCAAACATTGCTTTTTTCGATGTATCAGGTTCACGTGATTTCAGTAGTTGGAGCAAGTCCATATCGGCAGGAACGTTATCCTCAAACATCTCATGATATAACGTGTAGATATTCGTACAATAAGGAACAATCTCATATTTAAAATCAATTTGATAAGTGGCCAGCAATCGTTCCATCAACGCGACATCTGTCTTTGCGCCCTCGACCAGCACGAGAATTTTTCGTTTCTCCTTAGCCATTGAATTCACCGCTCATATACAGCTTTTCTAGGTTGTGTCCTTCCCGGAGCTCCCGATCAGTGGCATTAGCAAGTGAAGTAAGTCCTTCCTCTGTCAGAATAAAGTAGCAGTCCGGACGCATGATGCGATTGGAGAGCAGATTCGTATTATGGGAAGTAAGGATGGTCTGAAAACTAGGCAAGTGCTCCAACAACTCAACAAGCGTCTCTGCCAACTCATAATGATAGAATGCATCAAACTCATCAATGAACATCAAAGAAACATCGGTAGAGGTTTTATACCAATAGAAAAATGTGTAAAGAGCTTTTGTGCCGCTGGATGCCACTTTGAAAAATGGCAACGGTTTTCTGGTATCAAAATACAGGCGTCTGGTGCCATCGGCATCTTTTTTGGCAACCAGAGCTTCCTGAACACCCGCCCTGTGTAGGAAAGACTCTAACTCTTTAAGCGTATTTCCTTCGAAAATGAAATCATAGTAGTCCTTACTATTTGCCTTATAACCAATATAGCGATTTTCATCCAAGCTGCGAAACCAGAGCATGTGGGACACAAAACGCTGCATTCGATAAAGTGGATGATCATCCGGGAGCGCCGAATTATTAATGGCATACTTTAGTATAGAGTCGCTGCCGCGAAAAGAGAGGTTCAATGTCGTAGTCAGCGCCTCAAGACCTGTTAAGTCACCTTGATTGTCCTCATAATCGTAAGTGAAAAGACGTTTGTTGTCAATTGCAACGGATTCATAAACAAGAATCTGCTTATCACTTTTACGGTAGCGATAATCCACCTCAACGCTGTCGAACAGAAACACATAATGGAATTCCGCGTACCCAGCTTTATTGTTGACATTTAGATAATAATCGTATAAGCCTGGTGTTACATTATTTGTCGTTAGGTGCGACACGATGTCAAAAAGTGCCAAACCTAAGTTGGACTTACCAACAGAGTTTTTGCCGTAAACGATGAGTTTACTGAGCAGGCCGTCCACAATGCAAAAATTATTAAATTTATAATCACGAATATCAGAAAAATTCAACCGAATGGTATTCTCAAAGTTCTTAAAGCCCGTAACCTCAAATAGTTTTAACATGGTAGCCACCTACTTTCATCATTATTATACTCGCGGCAAAGCACTAAGTCAACAAATGTCGTAATAAAGTTACGGATATTTCGTAATTTTTTTACGGCATAAAACGATCTTTTTTGTATTGTCATATTTTCTTCCCAGTTTTTCGGTGTGCCCCTTGCGCACCTGGATTGCCTGCTGGCGTTGGTTAATCCATTCCCGAGAATTATAGGTTTCAAGGGCACAATCTATGGTATGTTCGGGATCTATCCCCCTATTCGTTCTCGACCCATCTCTGCAAGCCATAGTTTGAATGGTTCTGTTTTTGGCGAGGGGATAGACTGTGTGATTCGCGAAAGCTGTTCTGTTGTGGCAACATCGGCCAAATAAGGTTTCCCGTCTTTACGCGATTTTAATTTCAGTTGGTTACAAGATGTAACCGACTGATCACCTCATCTTTAAACATCTTTTTAGGAGTTACACCAATTATTGAGATTTGGACTGTCGGTTAAAGCAGCAACAACATCAACGACAGAAAAGTAACAGCTTATCACTAAAAACCTCCTAAAATCTGTATGAGTCACAAGCACTTTGCTTTTTATTCCGTATATAAAAAATGGTAGTACTTTCGACTACCATTCCTGCTCAGTTCTATATTTTCTTTCATAACTATTTCCGTTGCTTTTTTGTGTTATTAGTCAGAATTCTTCTACATAAAGAATCGGTAATCATAAACTATACCTTCATACTGTGAAAGCAGCCATCCTATGCGAGCTATCTCATTAGATGATTCTATAGTACAGGGTAGTTTAGAATAAAGGCCAAAGCTATTCCAATTCATCTTAGAAAGTCCTAATATTTCGGTCGCAATTTGCGCCATATCTCCTACGCCATAGTGTTTGACTATTTTCAAAGGGCATGGTATCGTTTTGCCGCCTTGGATATATTTATAGTGCGGACTCCTTACTGATGGCGCAATACCGTGAGTATACAGCAACATAGTATTTTCATTTAAAGGAAAACACAATCCCCGGCGAACAGGGAACCCATCGATGGAATAGTCTCTAGCATATTCAAAACACCGAATATCATTTTCATAATTTATTTCTAATAGCTCAATGTCGGAAATCCCCGCGGAAGAAAGACACTTTACTAGTCCATCAATTTCTTCTTTTCTAAAAGGGGTACGTTTATGAATCACTACTCTTTTAGGAATCTCCGTAAAGGATTTATAAAACAGTTCTTTAATATTAAGCCCGAGTTTATATGCTTCATTTTCAGTCAAGAACGGATTTCTTCTGTGATCTAATACGACTTCATTGAGTTTTGAAAGTTTATATTTCAGACCTTGTCCATCAGCTGAATATATATGACTACAACCGACAACCACATCAGTCCCCATAGTGGATTGATTAAGGCTATATCCAATGCCTGCAAAAGCGGTGTCTGGCCTTATTCCAGATACTACCCATGGAATACGGCAGGATTTCACATATATTGCGAGTGATAAAGCCCACATTATTTGGCAACGCAAAGTACTTTCTAATGTTTTTTCTCTAATAAATTGTGTTGAAATATTCTTTTGGGCAGCATATGCCTTAACAAAATTGTGCAAATCATAATTTTCAAAGTCATCTGAATATGCTGTCAACCACTCAAATTCTTTTGGTATAAATATGATGACAACATCTGTTTGTGACGAACTTAATTTATTAAGCTGATTTATTATAGTGCGTCCAAATTCTTTGGCAGCCGCTTTCAAATCCGAATTTCTCGGGGCATCAATGGGCAACCATTGATATGAAGTTGTAAGTGGAATATTAAGCCCAATGTTAAAAGCATCATAAAACCCCGGAAAAGGTAAAACATAATCAATATTGAAATCCACTTTATGTCTATTATTCAACTCACTTAAAAAGCTGTACAGCTGCATAGTGTGGCTTTGAGGGCAGAGCACTCCTATGTCAATTGATGACCCTAACAGCTTATCGTTCAAGGCATAATCATAAGGGCCATTTTGAACCAATCCTCTCATCGGATGAAAATCGTGGACCATTTCGTTTTGATGAGGATTAAAAAAAGTCAATTCTGGATCGCGACATTCAATGCCTTTCATGATTATTCTTTTAGGGTTAATTGAACATGGCAGATTAATCCGATAGTTCTCCGAAATATTGTTTACACCAACCAAAGCACTATTTGCGCCAAAGGTAAAAGAAAAATTATTTTTACTAATAACAGGGAAATGTAACTTTATTGCTCTGCTACCAATGAGGATATTAACCCATTCATCCACATAGTTATTGATAAATAGGTTTGGCTTCGTGCCGTTTATTCTTGATGAAAACAGATCAGAAAACACCTTAATAGTAGTTTTTGAGTATTTCTCTGCATCTCGAAACTGATAGGCTGGATTAAAAGACAGATATATGTATTTGTCATCAAACTCTAGTGATAAACGAACGGCAAAATATGCATGAATCGGAGTCTTGTCAATTCGATAAAAAAATGTTTTTTGGGCATCTGTCGTATCCCAAATTTTATCATTTGAAAAAGATAAGCCCTTTTGTTCCGCCAATATTTTTGTTACAGCACGAAGAAGCAATTCTCTAAAAGTTTTGTTGTGCAATACAAGTTCTCTATTAAATGGCGTAACGTCAATGCTCCCAACTAATCGTTTTGAGCATACTGCTGCTATCTTCTCTTTATCCCCCCAAGCATATACTACATCCTTATAAGGAACTGCAATTATGTTCTGCTTTGACAGAGCTTTGCAAATAGTCCATGGCTTTTCATCATCGGAATATACCAGTTTGAACTGGTAACAAATAGAAGGAAAACTTATCGGGTATAAATTTGTTTTTACAACTTTTCTTAATGCACCCGTCGATTCTTGGAAAGGTGTAGAAGCAAGGTTCGTATGCTTTCCTAATGTGTCCAAAAGAACATCTATCCGGCTTAGAAAAGCAGGATTATTACTCATACAATGTCGTGACAAAAGCAACATGGTTTTATCAAATCCGTCTGTAGGAATATAAAAGCCTTGCCTTCCGTTGGCAGCAACAATATTCAATAGTTCCTTGACCTCAGAAGCACAGGCTGTCCCATATCCACACCAATAAAGCCTGCCTGCCCCCGGTTGAGAATAAGCCTTCTTTAATGCCTCCATCAAGGATTTATCGCGTCCACTGTATCCAATGACGATGAGATTCCTTTTCGCAAGTTCGTATTGCAATGCTTTTATCAGCACATCACTCTGGGCATCGAGTTCAGTAGCAGTATTTTTTAGTGCTCCGTATTTATAATCGCCATGAAGAGCGACACAAAGCAATTCTCTATCTACATCACCTCTGTGAATACGTTCCTGCGATTCCAAGGTGACTTCTACAGGGATTAGGTTATATTGATGAGCCACTTTTAAAGATAGGCCATCAAAGTTAGTTGTCCAAATACTCTTTATCCATCCGATTTCAGCAAGCATGGCAACCAAATGGTATCCTAAACTTGGATTCTTATTCTCAACCAAATGCTGAAAGTATTTCCTGCGATCATCATCAATTGGATACGCTTTTTCAGCAAAAAAAGAATACTCTTCATCGGAATTCTCGGGAGGATAAATCATTTGAGAATTTAACCAGTTTTGAACTGCCACTCGAACATTGTCAACTTTAATATTATTAAAAGTATTTGCTGATGTGGGATTTAGCGAAGTGAAAATTTCATGCTTCCACTCCCAGATACAGTCTGATGCCGATGGTATACCAGATTCCACCGAGGCCCCTGCACCTAAAAGTAACGAGTGTGTCGTGTCCCTATTCTGTTTAAGTGAACGAATAAACTCGTCGAATTTAAGTGTTTGCATAGCCAACCCACCTCTTTAGGTTATAGCCATTATACACCATTTAGATTGATAAAGCTAGATTTGTACCAGACAATCACTCGTTCCATATCAGCACTGAACCCACATTGCTGCGTAAGTCTACTGAGCGAGATAGAATCCTCCCCACTTCACATTAGTGAACAGCTTGGTCATAAAGCTATAAGAACTCCTGCACAGACCTACTTTCCTGCTTATCAAGGTACGAGAGAAAGTAAATCTGCACAGTTTCTTTTAACTACTTTTGTACTTTGGGGTAAAAAAGCTTCAAATCCGCATGACGAGTGGGGTTGCGGCAATGATGGCATGATTCCCATTCTAGCTACAATTCTGAATGAATCCATTTTACTACAAGAAGATTTAAATTTCCACCGGGAAACGCTATCTTTTGTACTCCTTCATTCTTCCCTTTTTACGTAGAATTTTTACCTCTCGTACCTATCTCGCGTTCGCAATGGGCGTTCTGCTGCTTTTATCGTCTGACGCACCTCCTAGCTTTCTCGCTCTATCCTCTGTCGGTAACTCTGCATAATCGCATCCAGCAACTTTTCCTCCGCCTCGGGTACATCTTCTTTTTTGAAATATATTTTTGCACGGTATTTCCCATATTCACGTTCAATCATTTCCAGCAGCTCTATTGATCTCGGTATACCTTTCACCTCCTGTCCACCACGGCAAACCCAGCCCTTTTCGCACTGCTCTTTGATGCAATGCCTGTGACAGTCCTTTTATATACAGCACGTAGCTTACATCGCACTGTGTGCAAATCAGAACAGCGCCGTGGTCCTGCAAAAATTCCAGAACACGCAGCGCCGTGGAGTAGTCATGACTTATTTTCCCTACATCTTCCACCAGCAAGGCATTGGCCTGCTGCTGTCGGATTGCCCTCTGCGCTTCCCGTAGGCCCATTCGGGCTAAAGTGCGGCCTGTACTCATATCCTGCGAAGTTCCAACAATCTGCCACCCATTTTGTTCTGCATCTGTCAACAGCCCTTTCATCTGCCGGATCAGCACTTCGGGGCGAGGAGAACTGCTGCGGGCGTATGCCCACAGCTTCAAATTTCGCACATCGTACATTTTCACACCTTCCAACAATAGGAGAGCCGGCTGGTTTTCACCAGTCGGCTTTTCCTGCGCATCATACTTTTATCTTACCGGTCTACTGTTTGACTTGGCCGACCTGCCGCGCTGCTGCAGTCCTGCGGCATATCCTTCGCACCCTCCCCGCTCCAATTCTTTCAAGCGCCTGGCATCGAAGTGGTACTCCGGGTAAACGCCAAAACCGCTCTTTTGTTGTCTGCCGGTAGCCTCTCCCAAGCCGTTTTTCTCGATCCATTCACAGATCTTCGGCATACCCGAGTTATTGATGTCGACAAAGGCATGATCTTTCTCACATGGTACGCTCAAATTTACGGTGATCGTGTCCCAATCCTCCGGCTCTTTTTCCTCCCATGATACCTGTTCAAGAGCAAGACCGCCACCATCTTCATATTGGCCGATGCGCAGCTCCATCGGTATCGTTTCACCGAGAAATTCATAGTTAAGCAGCACGCTTCCGTCCATGATCTTTTCAAATTTCTCGTTATCATATCCATCCCACCGCAGATAATTCCAATCCGGCTGTGGGCATTCTTCATCCTGTACGCTCTCGCGCGGCACGAGCACCAGCGGCATATCCTGTACCTGGCCCGTTTGCATTGGCACAAGTACAGGCAGCAACTCCTGCACCAAAAATTTACGATCCGGGCACATATCGATCATCCCTCTACGCGCAGTCAAAAACATCTTATAGTCCAACGTGCAAATTAATAATTCCGGCGCCATTCTGTTTTGGCTGATAAATGCGGCCACATTCGAGGCTTTCGCTTCGAACACAACCGCCTGTCCACCTTCTGCAGCTATGCCCATTAAGTATTTCTGATTCATACTGTCCTCTCTCCTATATATAATGTATTATAAAGATTTCAGCAAAAGTATTCTGGCGCCTTGCGCTCCCGAATGAACTGTGCTATATGCTCCATACTGCTCGTTATCCGGCACTCTGGCAGGGCTTCCAGCACAGCCGTATGGTATCGTTGCCCTTCCTGGGCACGCTGGTCCAAAATCGCCACCACGCAGGTATCTGTTTCTGTTCGGATGGCCCGGCCAAACCCCTGCCGCAGCTTGCGCTGCATATCCGGCAGCACCACTGCCTGGATGTAATCATGAAGGCTGGGATAGTACATTTTTTCCGCCTCACTGAGTGGGTCCGGCACCGGGAATGGCAGCCGCGCGATCACCAGCAGCGATACCATATCGCCCGGAAAATCTATTCCCTCCCAGCATGGGCCAGCAGCAAACAGCACCGCATTGGGCAGATTCTTGAACAGGCGGATGATCTGCTGCCCATTGCGCCACGCCTCCAGCAGCGGAAATGGCAGGCGCCCTCGCAGCAGCGCGTGTACTTCACCCATCAAGCGATAGGATGTGAACAGTACCAGCGCATGGCCGTGAGCTGCTTTTACCAATTCTTCAATGCGCTGCGCAAGCGCCTCCACATTTCTCCTGTTGCCGGGAGATGGCATATCTTTGGGAATGTACAGCAGGCAATTTTGTTTATAGTTGAACGGTGATTGCGCTTCAAAAAAGCTGGTTCGAATATTTCTTTCCAGCCCCAACATTTGCCTGATCCGTGCAAAACTGCTGCCCGACACTAAGGTGCCCGATGTGAGAATCGCAGGCCTGCCTGTTTCCCATAGCGCCCGCTCCATTTGTGCGGGTATTTCCCGGCTGACTGCGCAGAGCGTAGGCGCGCCCTGTCTGTCGTACTGCACATAGAGAACCCATCGCGAATCATTGTTTCGGAACAGTTCCAGCGTGTCCGCCATATCCTTGAGCTGCTTCACCTCCCATCCTGGGAAACAGATTGCTAAACGCGCGGCAAGCTGCCGCAGGCAGGTGATGGCGGCCTCCAATGCACGGGTGCGCGGCGGCGTAAGTACAAAGGCCGCCCTTGCTTCTTCCTCCAGCCGGTCGTCCCGCACTAAAACGGCGGACAGCGCCGCCTGTACTTCAGCTAACCGGCCAGCTTCCCGCGACAAATGCGCTCTCTGCAGCAGGCGGCAAAATGCGCGCAGATCCTCCTGCGACACACTGCGGCTGTACATCTGGCGGGCGGCTTCCGGCAGCTTGTGGGCTTCATCCACCACCAGCACATGATAATTTTTCAAAAGCGGGCGGAGCTCTTGCTGCCGATGCGCCGCATCCGCCAGCAGGTAATTATGATTGCATATCTGTATCATGATATCAGCTCCCTGGGCATCCCGCAGGTATTTCTGATAACGGCAAAAATTACGAGCCGAGCAATCGCGCTGGCAAAAGGGCGGTACGCATACATGGCGGCGGTCAAAACTGGAAAGCCCCAGCGCCTCGTCCAGATCACAGGTTTTCTCCAAGGCACGGAGCGCAGCTTCCTGCCGTCCGCTGCCATGGGCTTTGCTCAAAACCTGTGCAAATCTTTCTGCCAGCCTCTGTTCACACACGAACCGTTCTTTTCCCTTGCGCACGATCGCGCGGACAGGCGCATCCAGTATGCCTGCCTGCATCAGTACATGGGACAAAAGCGGCAGGTATTCTTTCAATATCGCGCTCTGCAAGGCCACACTGGAAGTTGAGATCACGACAGTGCGCGGCAGCTGTGCTAGACGGTAGATCTGCCAAAGCAGGCAGGCGACCAGGTACGCATGGGTTTTGCCGATCCCAACGCCTGCATCACAAAGTGTTATTCTCCCTTCAAACAAGGAGTCCAGCATGGCATGACACAGCGCGATCTGTGTCTCGCGCACGGCAAGCCCGTGTTCCGGCAACAGGTCGCGAAAAATGTGATCTGCCAGGGTATGCGCCTTTTCATGCGATGTTTTTTCTTTTATGCGGCATCTCTCCCGATCTGTCTGCCGTTGGCGGCAAACTGATGCGGCGCAGAGCCTTGTTCTCTGCGCCGCACGGATTCGACGTCAACGACAGTATCGTTTTCATCTTCTGCTTTAGTTTTCTGTGCCGTATTTGCAGCTCGCTCCCCCGCACACATGGGAACACGGCAGGCGGGCTGATCGCTTACAGCCGCTCACTGGCTCCCCAGGGGTCTTACTGATTACAACCCGAGGTCGGCCACCCGGTCTGACGTGCCGGGCAACAGGTGTGTCATTATCCCCCACTCCATGGTCAAACGCAAAAGAGGTCGCTTCAACTCCTTTTCGGGCAAAATGCATCGCTCGGCGCAGGCTGGTACACACTGCCGCTCCCAAGGGGGTCAGCAGTGCGGTCGCCTGCACGTCTTGGCGCTTTTCCCGATGTCGCTCGTATGGGCGGGAACGTACCTGCCGTGCTGGTATGCGATTGTCAAGCTACAGGTGAAAGGTGTTTTGACCGCCTTTCACTTAATAGCCCAGGAAAAATGCCATTTTATATCGCACTCATAAAAATTTCTTTAATTTTTTTCGAAGTCTTGCGATACGGTTATTAATTGCCAGTTCCGGTACACCAGTTGAACGAGAAATATCTCTGCCGGAAAAGCCCTGCATTCTCATCACCAGCATTTCCAGTGTGAGCTTGTCCGTTTTCTTCAACACCTCCCATAACTGCATGTTTTCGATTTCGTCCAGCAGCATTTCTACCGTATACACGGATATGCCCTGCTCGTATTGCTTTTCTATCATGCCTGGCTTGTCCCGCCAACGCTGCTGGTACTGCCGCTCCTTATTGAACTGCTTCCAGTCGTATGTATGCAGGCGCTGGATGGCATCCTCGTCCACCCCCAGCTCTCTTAACTGTTTTTCTTCCTGCTCCTTCCAGCGGAGCCATTCCAATTCAGCTTTTCGATGGTTATATGCCATCGCCGTTTCCTCCAGTCGGTTTGAAATCTGAATTTCAAACCGAGTGAGGTGGTGATCGGCATCGTGCACTTTGGCAAGGAGCACTGACGCTTTCTGTTACATTTGTCCGCTCCTTACCTGTGAAACCACGCTAAATCAATGAAAAAATAAGTATGCAAAAAAGGGGCACAAATCGTTTCACGGTTTGTGCCCCTTTTCGCAAAAAGCCTGGCCTTTTTCTGTTTTATTATCAATCCTTGCTTATACACACCCGAATTCGATGACGCACCAGCTCCGTAACAGCTTCCCGTCCCTGTGCGCCAAACTTTTTGGGGTCGTACACTGCCTTATCAGTATCGAGGCACTCGCGCGCAGCTTTTGTATAGGCCGCCCGCAATTCGGTGGCAAAATTCACCTTGCAGATGCCCAACGAGATTGCCCGCTGCACATCCTCATCCGGCACACCGGAAGAACCGTGCAGCACCAGCGGAACAGGCACCGCCGCTCGCAGCTGGGCCAGGCGTTCAAAATCCAGCTTGGGCTTGCCCTTATAGAAGCCGTGCGCCGTGCCAATCGCCACGGCCAAGCTGTCTACACCTGTCTCTGCTACGAAACGGATCGCTTCTTCCGGGTCCGTATGTACATCCTCGCCGGGTTTCACCTCCACTGAATCTTCCTTACCGCCCAACTTGCCCAGCTCAGCTTCCACGCAGGGCTTGCCCGAGAGCGCGGCAGCCATCTCTGTCACTTTGCGAACCAGTGCAATATTTTCAGTGATGGGCAATGCCGAACCATCGATCATAAGGCTGGTATAGCCATCCCCCGCCGCGCGGGCACACAGCTCAAAGCTGTTGCCGTGATCCAAATGAATTGAGACATCCGCCGGGCTTGCCTGCGCAAGCGCCCGCGCCATTGAAGCAAACAGTGCCGTACCTCCGTATTTTACTGTGGTGGGCGTTGTTTGCAGAATAATCGGGGCGCCCTCCTGTTCGGCAGCACGAATGGCCGCCTGCATCATTTCCATATTTTCCACATTGAACGCGCCCACAGCATACCCATGCGCCTGAGCGTCCAGCAACAATTCTCTTGTATTTACCAATGGCATAAGACCGCCTCCTTGTTATTTTGTACTACTTTCTTCTTCGTGAAATTTTTTTGTCAGATACCCGGCATAGCCTACACTTACAAAACAGCATCCCATATAGGTCTTTGCCAAAATGTCAATAACTGGCTTGAGTCCTAAGTTAAAGCAGGACACATGTCTCCAATTAACACAAGCATAATTATCAGGCCCACCGTGATTGCAATGAGTAGCGCTTTTCGCCTATGTCGGGAACTCATAATCTTCTCCCTTCACATTGTTCTACCATATACCTCCGTACTTCTATTCAAAAGCAAAAATATCAAGTTTGCATCGTACAATGGATGTAAATCCTTACTGCTTTCGACCTGTCACATTCTCCTTATGCGGCTCTTCTCTTTTTATCCGTAAAAGCAGTCAGCACACATACCATACAAATCAACAGCATTGCACAGATCGCCCACAGCACAGGCACATAACTATGGAACGCATCGTAAATAAATCCGTAACCCGACATAGACACCATACCTGCAAAGGCCATCCCCATTGCTATGGAAGAGTAAATCCGGCTGTAGTCTTTTTGTCCGAAAATGGCAGTTGTCAACAGTGGGCCTAAAGTTCCTACAGAGGCACATGCGAAGCCGAACACTAACGCGGCTGCGTTAAACAGTACCGGATAACGCCCTCCTAAAATCAGTGTGAGAATCGCCGCGCCCCCACAGACCAACGCCAGAATTGTTGTGATCTGTGCTCCAATTCTATCACTCAGCAAACCAAAGGTTAGAGCGCCCACCAAGGTGCCCATCATAAATATCCCCATAGCCTTTCCTGCGAATACTGCATCAAATCCAAGCTGATCGGCATATTTGGGCAAATGCTGGGCGAAAGAGGCTACAGCAGTAACGAAAAAACATAAATAATACAAGTGCCAAAAACGCAACTGTCTTACGGGCTTTTGGTGCCGATATTCCTGTACTCTCCCTGGGGCCAATGCGTTTCTCCGCCTGTTCTGCGCCAAAGGGCAGCATTCCCTTTTTCTGCGGAGCAAACCGGATGGTAAGCAGTACCACCGGAACACTTCCCGCCAGTACCAAACCACCCAAAGCAAAATATGCCTGCCGCCATCCCATACTTACTATCAGATTGCCGGCCAGCGGCTGGAGAACCGTGCCAAAAAGCCCAGCTGCGGCCATCATAATTCCCGTAGTCAACCCCGTATATTTTTTGAACCAGTTTCCAATCAATACCGGGCCTCCGATCTGCGTTGTCAGAACGGATCCCATCGCCATTGGAACGGATAAGATATACCACCCCCATATATTCTGCATCAGGCCAAATAAAGCGAACGATCCTGCGTGAAAGAAAAGGCTTAACACAAGCAGTAAGCGAATATCATATTTGCCCATCAACTTGCCTGCAACCGGCAAAAATACAAATGTTGCAATGGATGAAATGCTGAAATACAGCATGAATTTTCCTGCGCCGCATCCAAGTTCTTCCATAACAGGCGCCATAAACAAACCGCCTGCATTATTGATGCCTCCGCGTGCTAAACCCATAAAAACACAATTACCAAACAAAACAACCCAGGCAAAATGTATTTTTCTCTGACATCTTCGCTTATTCATATTGATTTCTCCAGTACTGCATACAAATAATCATCGATGCAGTCGCCAACACGGTCGATCAGCAGGTCAGCGGCGCACAGGGGCAGGCACCCCGCGTGAACACGAGCATATTGGGTGGGCAGGTATTGGCTCAGCAGCGCCATGGGAATCCCCGCAGCATCCAAATTATGCAGCAAAGCCTCTGCCGCCGCTTTAACTTTTTCGTTCGTCAAATAGTATCGTGCCCGGTCGGAGTAGCTGAACGCACGGGCATACCGCTTTTGCGCCATGGAACCATGGTAGTATTTGGCCCACTGGCTGCTGTCCTCCAGCATAGCCTGCTCCAATACGGCGCGAAAATGAGAGCACGGGAAATCATGTACGCCATACAATTCCTGCTCAATACGTTCCAGCGCAAACAACCCTTCCCGCAGAGCAAAAGTCAGCGCCGGTCCCACCTTCAAGATGGCAATGCCATCCTCCACCATTTCCCGCAGGCACTCCCTAGGCTGGTAATCCGTGGAATGGCCCTCAAAGACAAGGTCCGGGTGATTTTTCAGGCATGCCATCAGTTCTACGGCAGCTGGTCTGTCATATTCAATCACGCTTTCATCGGCAAATTCCACGCCGGGCTGCACGACCAATGCAACCACCCTCTGCCAAACATCCGCGAGACCTTGCGCGTCAAAAGCGCGCTTGAATTCTGCCAGTGTGGCCTCGCAGGCATCGGGGTTTGTCACGGCTACGCTGTCCTCGTTTTCCTGGGCCCCACCGGGAATGGGAACTTCGCTGCCCACCACATATACAGGGGCCGGGGCCTCGGGATGGGTTTTGACATATTCGGCAAAAGCATCCTCTGCCGTACGGCACAGCCGCGCGCCACGCCGGGCGATCGCTTCATCGGAAAGCGGCTGCTTCGGGTCATCGTCTGCCACGCGCATACTGGTATCGATATGGATCTTCGAGAATCCCGCCAGAACATAAGACCAGATCAATTCCTCCGCATTGGACATAGCCTGGGCCTCGGGCAGGTTCTGCCAGGTGAGCGGGCCAAGATGATCCCCACCGCACAGGACTTTTTCCGGTGGCACCTCTTCCTCGTCAGCCAGACGCTGTAAAAAGCCGTAAAAACTGGCGGGCGTCATGCCGGTGTAGCCGCCGTTCTGGTTCACCTGATTGGCAGTCGCTTCTACCAGCACCACCGTATCGGCAGCCTTCGCCCTGCGCAGAGCCGCACGGATCACATATTCGTTGGCGCTACAGCAGGAGTAAATTCCTTTTTCGCGGGCAGAAGCCCTATTTTGCAAAAGTGTGAGAATAGGGTTTTGAGGCATGTTTTGTCACCTTTCTTCAGAATTAGGCAAAAAGCACCCGGCGAAGGCAGCCTTCGCCGGGTGCTTCCTTCACTCAAACAAGAGTTATAGGGTTTGTATGGAACGGGTTATTCGCCTTTGGCAGCCTTGCGGGCGGCCAGTTCTTCCATGATCTGCGCGTGTTTTTCTTCGGTTAGTTTGTAGAAGAACATAGGAACGACGCCCACCAGCATAACACCAGCGCAAACCAAAGTCATCATGGTATGGAACGCATTTTGCACTTCAAGAGTCTGTTCTGCGCCCGGCACATAACCGAACGCGCCAATAACAAAGGCTACCAAAACACCGGAAATGGCCATTACGAGTTTTGTCACAAAGCAGCGCGTAGAGGTGATCATGCCTTCGTTGCGTTGACCTGTTTTCCATTCGCCATATTCGATGGTATCTGCCATCATGGCCATAACTGACACATTGAACGCGCCAACGCACATACCTGACACTGCACTGCATATAAAGATAAGTGTAAGATTTTCCCACCCAGCAAAATAATGTACTAAGCAAGCCGCAATATATCCGCCTGCCAATAGAAACATAATATTCTTTTTCCCGAATTTCTTTGAGAGAACAAGGAAAAGGAGCGAACCTACTACTGTCATAATTGTACTGATTAGCGAAAGCACTCCCATAATCTCAATGCCACCCAAATTGTAACGGCAATAATAATATTGGAAGTTCCCACGCATAATCATGGCAAGAAGTCCAACCATGTTGCATATTTGCACGAGGAACAAGGGCTTATTTGTTACAACACTTTTGATACCTAATTTCAAGCTAAATTTTTCATTATCCTCGGGCACAACATGTTCTTTTACCATTCTGGCACTGATGCTGTACATCACAATTCCAAATACTGCCACGATAGCGGCGACTTTGAAATAAGCTTTCCAGTCAGAAGCGCCGCCAAAATAGGCCAGTGCAAAAGGCATCACCGTGCCCACGATACCACTAATTGCGCTTGAAACCGTCTGTGTCGTCCCAATAATCCCGCTGCGTTCTTTTGGGTTTGATGTCATCGCAGCAGGCATACTCCAAAAAGGAATATCGACGGCAGTAAACACCATATCTACTAAGATATACATGATACAAGCATATACAATTCTAACAGTCATGTTGTTCCCTGGCACGACAAAACTTGCTGCCATTACAACGCAGAACAGCGGACCCGCACGCATAATCCATGGACGGAAGCGTCCCAATTTACTACGTGTACGGTCTACCAACGACCCCATCAAAATGTCATTGAAACCATCCCATACTCGACCAATAGCAAGAAGTGCGCCCAGAACCGCAGCGGGAATCATTGCTACGTCGGTAAGAAAAGGAGTCATCCATGTAGCCCACAATGTGTATGCCGAGTCATGTCCCAGAACCCCCAGTGCATGCCCTGCCTGCTCTTTTTTTGTACTCATGCGAGGCTCTTCCTTTATCACCGGAGCGGCTTTCGCTTCAGACATTATATTTCCTCCTAACTTCACTTTATCGTAAGAGATTGTATCAGCGGTATTCCGGCAACCAATCTCCATGTGCCTCAATCATATCGTCTACCAGTGAGCGAATTTCGTCAATTGTCAGTTCAGCAGAGGCATGCGGGTCGAGCAAAGCCGCCTGATAAATATAATCTTTCTTGCCCGTAAGCGCTGCATCCACAACCAGTTGGTGCACGCTAATTTGTCTCATGTTCAATGCGGCCAGCTGATGAGGCAGCGAGCCAATATGGCAAGGCTGGATACCACCTTCATTGGCCAGGCAAGTCACCTCGACACAACAATCTGCGGGTAGGTTGTCGATGAGGCCCGTGTTCATCACATTACCGCCAAAACTATAGGGCTTCCCGGTTTCAATCGCCTCAATGATGCCAGATGCATATTCTTGACTATGCGTATGTGTCAAGTTGCCGTTATGCACCAGTTTTTCCGCTTGTTTCTGCCACATCTTAATTTGCTGTACACAGCGGCGGGGATATTCATCCAATGGAATATTGAATTTCTCAATAAGTTCGGGATGATGTTTTTTGATGAAATACGGATAATATTCCGAACTGTGTTCACTGGACTCAGTGACATAGTATCCAAACTGCTTCATTAATTCAAAGCGTACCATGTCATCATGATCATCCGGAGAAAACTCAAGCTTTTTATCGGGCAGAGACGAGAACATATCTGAAAATTCCGGATGCATTTTACGCAATTCCGCAAGTACATCGTAAATCGGACCTTCTACTGCCTTTTTGCGAATAATTGGATATAAATCTTCTCCATCCCGGGACACTTCCAACAACCATGCCATATGGTTAATACCGGCAATTTTATAATTGACACCTTCTGTCGGGAGTCCAAGGCGACCGAACAACATCGGTATGCACTCTTGATGGGAATGACACAGGCCGACTGCTTTAAGATCTGTATACCGATTCCACGCCAACGTCAACATGGACATTGGATTTGTATAATTGATAAACAGTGCGTCCGGGCATACCTTTTCCATATCCTTCGCGAAGTCCATCATCACGGGGATGGTGCGCAGCGCACGGAAGATGCCGCCAATGCCGTTGGTGTCTCCGATCGTCTGCCGCAGGCCGTATTTCTTGGGAATTTCAAAATCCGTCACGGTGCAGGGCTCATAGCCGCCCACCTGGATGGCGTTGCACACGTACTTTGCGCCGCGCAGAGCTTCCAGCCGGTCGGTGTATTTGACGATCTTCGCGCGGCCGTCGTTGGAGTTCCGGTTGATGTTGGAAAGCATCATATAGCTTTCTTCCAAACGTTGCGGGTCAATGTCATAAAGCGCATATTCCCAGTCGCGCAGGCAGTCAGTAACCATGCAGTCGCCTAAGACGTTCCGCGCAAAGATGGTGCTGCCAGCACCGAGAAAAGTAATTTTATTCAATTGCCTCAGCCCTTTCTGTCGAACGATATTGCAAATTTTGCTTTATGCAAACCGGACTGTGCACCCTCCGGCTCTCATACAAGTTGCTTGGCTGCCGTTACAGCTTGATATACGGATCGAGCCCTTTGGGCTGATCGGGGTTGCCACCCAGCTCCACCGCTTTCAGCAGAGCCATAAGCTGGCACACATAAATAAACAGTACGCCCCAGGCAGCGAAATCATCCACACCGCTGATCTGTACATTGGCGACACCATCCCAGGGGTTTCCTTCTTTATCCGATACCGTGACCACCGGGCCGCCCTTTGCCAGCACATCGTCCACCATTGCTTTCTGCAAGGCTTCTTCGCCGGGACGCAGCACCATCACCGTAAGGGTGTTTTTACCGCTGATCACGATGGGGCCGTGGCGGTAATCCAGTACATGGAAGTAACGCCCGCACAGCATGCTGATTTCCGTGAAGGCCAGCGCACCCTCCTCGGCAATGCCGCACAGGGGGCCATCCGCCAGCACCACCACATTATCCCAGGGCAGTGCAGCGGCTTTGGCCAGCGTATCCCGGTTTTCCTGCTGGAATGCTTCGCATTTTGCAGCAGCAGTATGTACAGCAGCGGAAAGCTCTGCTCTGCCCGCATAGGCGGCGGCCAACAGCAAAACTGCCGCGTAGAAGCTCGTCACGGTGCGGGTCTGGCACACGCTTTTATCATAGCACCAATCCAGCACGATATCCTGCTGACTGAGCGGCATCAAATCGTTTCCATGCTCGGCAGAAATGGAGATCACCGGGCAGCGCAGCGTTTGACGAATTTCTTTTACCGCCATCACCAGTTCCGATGTGCGGCCTGAGCGGGACAGTGTGACTACAATGCTGTCTTTCAATGCTTCACTCCAACTTTTGGGCGATACCAGATAATCGCCTGCCGGTACAGCTACCGCGCTTGTACCGGGCAGCGCACCGAAAATGGCCGCCCCGCTTTTGGCAAGCATATAACTGGAGCCACAGCCAAAAAACGCGAACTTTTTCTGCGCGTTGCGGGCAAAGAAGTTTTTATGTTCTTCCAGCCGTTCATCAAAGTATCGGCAGGTGCGCTCCAGTGCACGAGGTGTGTCCAAAATCTCCTGTTCTGTCAAAAACATGTTTCAGTCCTCCATTAAGCGTTAAAATATTTGATCGCAAGCAGCAGGGCGCCTTCTGTTGCTGTGCGGCATGGCGGTTTTAAATTGCAGTCCAAAGCTTCCACTTCTTCCCGGAAAGGCTTCAAAATCAGTTCCCCCGCTTTGAAAAGGCCTCCAAAATAAGAGACATCCACAATATCTGTGGAAAACCGCAGCTGTTTTTTGATTGCCATTACCATCAGCGCCAGTTCTCTGGCAGCCTCGCGATACAATTCAGCCGCCGCATGATCTCCTGCCTCGGCGGCCTGACAGGCATATTTTTGGAACGCCGCCACTTCTGTGCGGTAAGGGGCATAGGATTCTTTCACTACATGGGTAAAATAGAAATCCCTCAGCAAGCCGCATTCTTTGCGTACAATGTCATACAGCGCACCTTTGGGTACACGTCCGTCTGCCTCTTTGCTGAACAGACTCATGGCCTGACGGCCCACCCAATAGCAGCTGCCCTCATCCCCGTAAAATTCGTCCCAGCCTCCGCTGCGGGCGCTTTGGCCATCGCATCCACGGCCAAATGCAATGGAGCCTGTGCCGGCCACCACATGGATGCCCTCATGGCATTCCAGCGACCCGGCCCAGCCCACTTCTGCGTCATTCACAATGTGAACGGGTACCGGTGCAAACGCTTTTTCCATCTGTTTTACGATAAAGCTATCTATTTCGGGATTTTCTCCGTAACAAGGCAGCCCGATACAGCAGCCTGCACAATCGCTCCATTCCACACCCGCCTGGGAAAGTAGACGTGCCGTATCTTTTCGCAGTATATTCACCACGGCCTCCACACCCAACACCTGGTACGAACAACCAGTAGTGGCAAGTGTTTGAATGGGAACTCCATCTGCGGCAGACAGCGCAAACGCCGTCTTTGTACCTCCACCGTCTATGCCGATCCAGTACGTCATTTTCTCACCTCTTGAACCGCGTATCCGTCACGCTTCCGTCTCTCTTTAAGCATAGTGTACATTTTTTGGGGGAGGCAAGCAATATTTTGGTGAATTTCAGCCCAATTCCATAATTGGTACGGTTTTTTTCGTACCAATTATGGAATTGGTATGGATATTCAAGGCTCTTCCCATTGAGGCTGGACAGCGAATGCATTTCAAAACCCTGTTAATCTGATTTGATTTTTGAATTTATTTTAGATAATATAATATTGATAAAACTTCCATGGCGGAGGGATTGGGATGAAAACAGAGGCTTTGTATCTTGAGGTTTACAGGCAGATTCTTAACGACATAAAAACCGGCGTTTTTGCCCGAAACCAACCCTTGCCAGCAGAACGTGTACTATGCGATAAGTACCATGTAAGCCGATATACACTGCGGACAGCACTTGATCTCTTAAATCAGGCGGAAGTCATCTATACGATGCCGGGAGCAGGTACTTTTATTCAGCCCGCTTTTCTGACCCAGCCGCTCACACAATTCTATTCGTTCAGCAGCACGCTGAAAAAGGACAACATCACAATCTCGAATCATATTGTCAGTTACGTAATGCGCCCGGTAGATGAGCGTCTCTGCCGCAAAACAGGACATGCCACTGGCAGTGCCGTTCATGAATTGGTGCGTCTGCGCTCCGGACAGGGAGAGCCCTTGATGATAGAAACCAGCTACCTTCCGGTGAAACGGTTTCCTTCTTTGGATATAGAGCGTTTGGAGAACGGTTCACTCTATGACTTCTTGACAGCTGCTTATGGGTTTGAGATACACAACGCCCGGGAAACCCTGCGTCCTGTTATGCCTTTACCCCAGGAAAAAGAGCTGCTACAGATCACCGGCACGCTTCCCTGTATTTTGTTGGAGCGTTTTACCTACGAAAACGGGGCCTGTGCTGAATACACAAAAAGCATTGTGCGCGGCGACAAATACATTTTCAGTGTAGAGCTGAAATAGAGAGCAGCCGCGGCGGGCATTGAGGCTGTCAGCGCCCTTGGCTGCGCGCCCGCTTGCCCGGATGCATTTTCAGCGGCAGCCTTTCAGCAAAAGAAAGACAGCGCCCGCGGGGAGTTCTCCCCACGGGCGCTGTCTATATGCAGGCCATGTCACTGTTATGAATGCTTTACTCGGTCGTTCAGTTCGGACTTCTTCGCGTCGTTCCAGCGGTCCACCGTGCCCACTAGGTAGCCCGTAATGCGCCGGATGCGCTCAAACTTTACGTCCTTTCCGGCGCGCTCTGCACCGCCGATGTTGTTGTCCATTCGTATCCACCTCCCCATCCGTTCTCTATGGTACAGCAATTTCTTTTTTAACGCAAGCAGGTTTTGTATGTGGTCTGACTACCGTGGAACGTGCGGACGGTGGCCTCGTTTATACCGCAGAGGGCAACTCCGCCGACCAGTGCCGCCAGAACAGCTATCCTGTCGGCTATTATGAAATTTACGGATACGGCACCCCTGCTTATTAAAAAAGACAGCCCCGGCTGGGGGCTGTCTACATAGTTAGGCAAAAACTACTTGAAACAGCGATTATGCAAACTGGCTGTTGTAAAGAGCGGCGTATTTTCCGTTTTTCGCCATCAGCTCATCGTGGTTTCCGACCTCCCGGATGCCGCCGTCTTCCATGTACAGGATCATATCGGCGTCGCGAATGGTGGAAAGCCTGTGGGCAATGACAAAGCTGGTGCGGCCTTTCATCAGCTGCGCCATGGCGCTGGATCAAAACCTCTGTATGAGTGTCCACATTGCTCGTCGCCTCATCCAAAATCATGATTTCCGGGTCGGAAGCGATGGCACGGGCAATGGTGAGCAGCTGGCGCTCTCCCTGCGAAATGTTTTCCGCGCCTTTGGAGAGCTCCATATCATATCCGCCAGGCAGTGTTTTGATGAAATTATGCGCACAGGCCGATTTTGCCGCAGCAATAATCTTGTTTCTGTCCATATGCTCTTGTGCATATCCCAGGTTGTCGGCAATCGTCCCCTCAAAAAGCCAGGTGTCCTGCAGCACCATGCCGAAGCGGTCCCTCAGCTCTTCTCGGGGCATATCCTGTATATTGACGCCGTCCACTGTAATAGCGCCACCGTTGATCTCATAAAAGCGCATGAGCAGGTTGATCAGGGTGGTTTTGCCCGCGCCGGTCGGTCCCACAATCGCCACCTTCTGGCCGGGTTTGACGGTCAGATTTACACCGTCCATCAGCAAACGGTCAGGCGTATACCCGAACTGAACGTTTTGAAACGTCACGCTGCCGGAACGGTCTTTGGGAATGATGCCGTGTTCTGCGTCCGGCAGCTCCTCCTCCGCGTCCAGCAGGGCAAAAATGCGGTCCCCGGCGGCCTTGGCCGCGCCGAAGCTGCCCGCCATGCCGGCCAGCGAGGAAAACGGCTCGGCAAACCGGCGGGTGTACTCCAGCATAGCCTGTACATTTCCCACTGTGATCCGCCCACCGATGGCGCTCAGACAGCCGATGACAGCGCAAACCACATAGCCCATATCGTTGACCAGGGTGGTGATCGGGCTGACAGCTCCCGCAGTTGTTTCCGCTTTGTAGGAACTGTTTTTCGACTCCTCATTCAAGACAGAAAAACGCTGCTTTGCCCGGTCCTGATAGCTGAAAGACTGAATGACCTGCTGGCCGTTGTACATTTCTTCAATGTATCCGTTGAGCTGACCCAGCAGCTGCTGCTGTTTTTCATAATGCCTGCCGCTGGACTTCATCACGCCGGCCGCGCTGAGCAGCGACAGCGGCACCATGATGATGGGAATGATGGTCAGCTTCGGACTGATCGCCAGCATCATCAAAAGGATACCGATTGCAGTAATGACCTGCGTAACGATGGAGGTCAAGTTCTGGCTGACGGTATTATTGATGGTATCCACGTCGTTGGTGATCACACTGAGAATGTCGCCATGGGTATGGGTATCGTAGTAGTTCAGTTTCAACCGGTGCATTTTCCCGTCAATGTCGCTTCGAATCTCACGCATGACATTGGCAGTGACCTTCGCCATGTGGAAACCCTGCAAAAAGGAAAAGAACTGCGATACCAGATACAGGCACACCAGCGCCGCCAGCAGCCAGAGAATGGTTTCCCAATAAAAAACGCCGTCCCGGATGCTGTCAAACAGGGTCGTTGTGACCTTGCCGATCACAAACGGGGCCATCACGGTGAAAATGGTGCTGACAGAAGCGAACAGCAGGACAAAAAACAACCGCAGCCTATGACCTTTCAAATACCCCAGCAGCCGTTTGAAGGTATGGGTTTTCATGTTAGATGGCCTCCTTTCCCAATTGGATTTCTGCAATTTCACGATAGAGCGGGCAGTTTTTCAAAAGCTCTTGATGCGTTCCCTGACCGACGATCATTCCATCGTCAACGACTAAAATGCGGTCGGCGTCCAAAATCGTGCTCACCCGCTGCGCCACCAGAATAACGGTGGCGTCTCCCATGGATGCTTTCAGGTTTTTGCGAAGCGTCTGGTCGGTTTTCATATCCAACGCGGAAAAGCTGTCGTCAAACACATAGATTTCGGGCTGTTTCATGACCGCCCGCGCAATCGCCATCCGCTGACGCTGCCCGCCGGAAAGGTTCGTCCCGCCCTGGGCGATGGGGTCGTGGTAGCCCTTTTCCTTTTTCAGAATAAATTCCTCGGCGCACGCGATTTTCGCTGCTGCCTGCCAGTCCTGCTGTACGCCGTCCTCTTTTCCAAAATTGAGGTTGGAGGCAATATCGCCGGAAAACAAAACATTTTTCTGCGGAACATAGCCGATCAGAGAGCGGAGGTCGTCCACGGCATATTCCTTTGCGTTCACGCCGTCGATCAGCACTTCGCCAAACAGGGGATCGTACAGACGCGGGATCAGCTTCAGAATGCTGGATTTGCCCCGCCCCGTTCCGCCGATGATCGCAGTGATTTCTCCGGGATGGGCTTCAAAGCTGACATCTTTTAAAATCGGTTCCTGTGCGCCGGGGTAGGCAAAGGTCACGTGACGGAACTCCACCGTGGAGCGGAGCGGGCGCTCCGACAGGGAAAACGACCCGTCCCGAATCGTGGTTTCGGTCTCCAGCACCTCTGCAATACGCCCTGCGCAGGCATATGCCGTGGGAAACATCATGATGACAAGGGCCAGCATCATCACTGACATCAGCACCATACTGATATACTGGCTGTTCGCCACCAGAGAGCCGACCTCCATAGCGCCGGTTTCGACATAATGGGCGCCAAGCCCCAGAACCGCCGCCGTGGTCACGCCAAAAATCACATTGATAAGCGGCAGCAAAAGGCTGGTGATCCGGCCGGACAGCATGGCGGTCGCTGCATAGTCGGTATTCGCTTCGCCGAAACGGCGGCTTTCCGCCTGCTGCTTATTGAAAGCACGGATGACACGGACACCCTCCAGAGATTCCAGAAATAGCTGATTGAGACGGTCCAATTTTTTCCTAAGTTTTACGGAGTAGCGGGAAGCAAACAGAATGACAATGCCGCAACTTATCAATAACACCGGGATCGCAACCGTAAGGACAGAGCTGACTTGTCCGCCGGTGGCGGCGGAGAACACCAGACCCGCAACCGCCATCATCGGCGCAAGGATGCCGATGCGCAAAAGCAGGGTAAGAAAATTTTGCACGTTGGTAATATCCGATGTGCTTCGTGTGACCAGGCTGGCCGTTCCGAACTTGTCCAGTTCCGCAGCCGAAAAACTCTGCACCTTTTCAAACACCTGCCCGCGAAGCGCTGCGGAGAAATCCGTGGAAATGCGGGAGGCAATTTTCACCGACAAAAAGTTGACGATACAGGCCAGCACGGTGACTCCCGCCATGACGGCAGCAAGGATCAACACCGTGCCGCGGGAAGAATTGGCCACCCCGCTGTTGATCATTTGGGCGAGCAGAGAGGGCAGCATCATTTCTGCGACAGCCGCAAACAAAACCAGTATGGACAGCAGGGCGATCTGCCGCCCTTTCAATTTCACCTTTGCAAAAATAGTGCTCATAAAATACCCCTTTCTCAAACAGCAAGCTGGATGCCGGACAGCCGGAACATCAGCTTTCCTAAAGCGTGCTGCTGCAAGTCCATATATTCCTGCTTCGATACGGTGCCGCCAAAGTTTAAAATTTCCATATTTCCGCTGCGCCCGGTGATATAAATATTCGAGGAGGTAAAGCCGTTTTTGAAATAAAACCGCCTGCGGGCAATCCGCTGATCTTTGTTTTCAGCGGTATCGTCCAGCCGTTCAATCAGCAAAACGATTTTCTCGCCGGGAAAATACCGGCATATCTCCTGCATCATTTTACTGCCGGTTCCGCGGCTGCGGATTTTTGAAGAAACGGCCAGATAATCCACCATCACCATATTTTTATAGGGGATCGCCATCACAAAGCCCTGCAAAACTTCATTCTCCATTGCTGTTAACAGCAGCGATTTTCCCTTATTCACAGAACGCCGAACCGTAAAAAAGGGCTTTCGTTCCGCTTTAGGAAAAGCCTCCATGTAAATCTCTTTGATTTCTTTCCATGGTTTTTGATTTGCATTTAAAATTTCCATCTTCATACGCCGCCCTTGCAAATTTCTTTACTATTCGGTATGATAAACGATACAGTAACTGTAACGTCAAGAGGTTTTTAGATGAAAAAGAAAAAATATTTATATACCACGGGGCAATTTGCCAAACTCAACGGTATTAACAAGCGCACGCTGCATTATTACGATGAAATTGGGCTGTTTTCTCCTGAGATCAAAGGGGAAAACGGCTACCGCTACTACACCTGTTTTCAGACAGTACAGCTGGAGCTGATTTTGATCCTGAGAAAGATCGGCTTATCCATTGAAGAGATCGTCCGTTATCAGCAAAGGACATTGGGCGCTTCCTTCGCGGAACTGATCGAAGAGAGAAAAGCTCTGATTGACAAATCCATTCGGGAGCTTCTGAACACCAAAGCCTTTTTGGAACAAAAATCTCAAAAACTGTCCTTAAGCCTTACAGCTAAGGAGGGAGAGATCGAAACCGTTATGCTCCCCGAACAGCGCATTTTACTCAGCGACCCCATCACCGGAGCCTATGATGACAGCGATTTTGCGGTAGCAGGAGATTTTTCTTTGCGGTTAAAATCCATCTTCGGCCTTTATGACAATTTCGGAAGCCGAATTTCAGTCGAGAAGATCTCCGCCGGGAACTATACCGACTACAACTGCTTTTTCGCCTACGGCAGGGAGGATACGGAAGTTTTCGACGCTGTTCGCCCGGCCGGCATGTATCTGCGGGCATTTTGTCTGGGAGGATGGAAAAAGCTGGAGAAGACTTACCAAAACATCTGTACTTTTGCAGAGGAAAACCAGATGGAGTTGGTGGGATACTCCTATGAGGAGGGCCTAAACGAAATGTCCCTACAAAGCCGTGACGACTATATTACCATGATTACAGTCGGCTGCCGGAAGAACGTGCCGAAGGAAGCCGTGCATACAGAATGAAAGCAACTCCAGCGGCCAGCACCGCCGGAGCTGCTTTCCTGTTAAACGCTGCAAAAGCTACGGGTACAGTGCCCAAGTCTACTAAAAAAGACAGCCCCGGCAGGGGCTGTCTACATAAATGCTCTTTGGAATTTTAAAATGCGAATTTGCAAAAATGTACAGCACCAGTGTTCCGTGGATCTATCCAACAAAAAACAACATTTGTGTTTCTCCTTCCCTCTGCTTTGTCTTTTTATGGGAATCTATGGGCAATTCAATATATAAATACAGCGGTAGGAAAATCTCCTGCCGCTGTATTTGTTAAAACCTTACGCCCGCCCATATCGATTACACATCATATAGATATGTTTCGCTAGTCTAGGGGTCAAAAAGTCAGCTTCACAGCGCCAGCGCCAGTTGCCTCCGAATATGGTGCCTGGGGTATTGATGCGTCCTTCCTTCCCAAGGCCCAGCCAATCCGCCATGGGTACCACGGCCAACCGAGCGGGGCTTTGCAGCACGCCTCGCAAAAGGCCCTCTGTTTCGCCTTCTTCAGCAGAAAGGCCAACATATTCCCTTGCGTGGCGCTTTTCCTTTGCGTGGGCGGTGCGCCACCAATCCCGCAGGGTGGTGTTGTCGTGCGTGCCTGGGTAGGCTACGCAGTTCTCTGTGTAATTGTGGGGCAGATGATCGCTGTCGGGGCCCGCGCCGAACGCAAACTGCAGCACCTTCATGCCGGGAAAGCCCGTCTCTTTCAGCAGCGCGCGCACGCTTTCGAACATCTCGCCTAAATCCTCCGCCACAATGGCCGCACCCGGCACAGCGCGCAACACCTCGCCCCACAGTCGCATGCCCGGCCCTTGCCTCCATTCGCCCCCCCGTGCATTGGATGCGCCGTAAGGAATGGCGTAATAGGTGTCAAAGCCGCGGAAGTGGTCGATGCGCACGGTATCATATAATTCCAGCGAAAAGCGTACTCGCTTTATCCACCAGTCATAATGCGTACTCTCGTGCCGATCCCAGTTGTACAACGGGTTGCCCCAAAGCTGGCCGTCGGCGGAAAAATAATCCGGTGGGCAACCTGCCACCTCCCTGGGCAAGCCCGCCTCGTCCAGCCAGAACAGCTCGCGCCCGGCCCATACATCGGCGGAATCGGGTGAGACATAGATGGGGATGTCTCCCAAAATGCGCACGCCTTTTTCATTCGCATACGCCTTCAGCGCGCGCCACTGGGTAAAAAACTCGTACTGGCAGAACTTCCAGAAATGCACTTCGGCCTCGTGTTTGGCATACAATTCCTGAATAGCGCCTGCCTCGTGCATACGCAGCGCCTCGGGCCACTGCCGGTAATCGCGGCCGCCCTCAAGACCCTTTGCCGTCATGAACAGGGCATAGTCCTCCAACCACCAGCCCTGCTCGTAGCAGAAGTGGTAGTAATCATCTGGATACCATTTCGAAAACCGTGCAAACGCCCTGCGCAGCACAGCAAAATGCGTTTCGCGCACGGCGTCATAATCCACGGCGCATGGCGCTCTTCCAAAGGAAATGCCGGCATACTCCTGCTTTTTCAAAAGCCCCCTTCTGCATAAAGGTTCAAAATCAATGAAGTAGGGGTTTCCTGCAAAGGCCGAGCAGCTTTGATACGGGCTGTCGCCGAAACCCGTGGGCGACAGCGGCAGTATCTGCCATACATGCTGGCCTGCACGGACCAAAAAATCCACAAAGTCATATGCTCCTTTGCCCAATGTGCCGATGCCGAAGGGCCCCGGCACACTGGCCACGGGCATTAGGATGCCGCTTTCTCGCATAGAAGTACCTCCTTACAACAGCTCCTGTTAGCTGCGCCAGGTATATACTTCCGTATCAATCGAACCTGCACTTTCCGGCGAAGATGTAATTACTCGATTTTCTCCGCTTTCCCAAGTAACTGTACCGTTAGCATCCTTTTTGATGAACTTGAACTCTATTGTAGTACCAGCTGGTACACTGACAGGCAAGAACCATTCGGGATAATTGGGGTTGAGCATAGCCTCTGTACATTTATCCGGGTCCCAATTCCCCAATTCTGGAATATTTCCCACAATATAAATGTTTTCCCCCATCACCGTATCTGCTTGGACATGGAAAATGATTTGGTTCTGATCACCCGACAGCACTTTATAAATGAATGTGTTACTTTCAGTACCATCCTTCGTTACAGTGATACCATTATCACCCGGTACCGCTCCGTCTGGCACTCTCGTAACAATCTGATTTGCAGAATTGCTTTCCACTACGGCTTCAACGTCGCCAAATTTTACGCTTACATTTCCGTCTAGGCCATCACCATAAATGTAAACTTGATTTCCCGCACGCCCCATCGTGGACATCACATTACCAATCTGCGGTGTGCTAGGATTAGAGGCTTTGTATTCCCAAACGCATACGCCGCCACCGGGAATCGTAAAGGATGAAGTATGATTAATGCCCTCTCCCGCAGTCACAACTGTATCAAAGCCATAAAGCAAACCGCCCAAATAGTCACCATAATTTCCCGCTGGCAGATTCGTTTCAATCTCACCAATCGTATAGCTTTGATCTGGCTGACGATTGACTGCGACCAATACAACATCATCATAGAACTGACGCTCAAACACCAAGACGTTATCGTCACTATACCGAATCACTGTCGTTCCATAGGCTATCGCATCATTGGTCTGGCGCAACTCGGAAAGTTTGCCAATTAACTTATACGCTGTTGTTTCTGTGTTGAACTCGCTGTCAGTCTGCATGAAAATTCGGCCTGCAACGTCACTTCCATCAGAGGATATGATGTACTGCTCTGTCCCATAATAAATATTGGGAATACCTCTGGAGGTGAGAAGTGTGGCAAGCGCCGCATTATACGGCTTTTCATTTCTCTGCAGATAACCAAAACGGCTTACATCGTGATTATCCAAGAACGTAACAGTCTGGTTCTCATATTCATAGTCGTCCTGCGTGTACATCATCATGTTGCCGAAATCTTTCATCGTGGTCGAGAAATCGCCAAAAGTAGTTGATGCCGCTCGGAAATACTCAAAGTCCAGATTGTTTACACCCGTCTGCTTGGGGAAATAAACATACTCATCGTATTTGGGATCTGGACGTCCAATAAAAAACTCACCAAAATGGGTTACTGTGCTGTTGCTGTCCACTGCGTCTTTAAGCCCTTTAACGAACGCCGGATTCAGATGAAGTGTGGCATCATGACGAATACCATTCACTCCCATGTTGGCCCAAAACAGCGTTGCATCTTCGAGATATCCTGCCACCATACCGTTTTCCTGGGAGAAATCAGCCAGCGAACCCAAGTCTTTATGCCGATAACCAAAACGGCTGCTGTCATTTCCACGATCACCGAGTCCATGGAACCACCCTTGAGTATCATTCTGCGGATCGGCAATCAGATTTTCTACAAGCCCGTCTCCGTTATAATCATAGGGCTCACCATTTTCATCGAAAGCAAAGGAACCATCTTCTTTCCGATCCGGCTCATACAGCTTACCATCTTCTGGGGTGTTCCCCGCCGTCGGATTCATCTCTCTGCTCGTATGATTTGTGACAAAATCAATAATCAGCTTGATTCCATTGGCATGGAGAGCATCGCGCAGTTCCTTGAATTCGTTCAGTGTACCAAAATGTTTATTGGTAGCAAAGTAATTTCTTACATGATAACCGTGGAAGCTCGTCCAGCGGTCATAACTTCCATCGGCCTTGTAATCCAAAATCTCTGTATCACGATTTTCGTAAGGAGCCGAAATCCAAACAGCCGTAACTCCCATCCCTTTTAGATAAGGAATTTTGTCAATAATGCCTGCCCAATCGCCGCCTTGATAGAGCTTGAGGTCATCTCCGGTACCGTCATACAACGTAGAGTCAAATCCCTCCGGTACATTGTTGGAAGGATCTCCGTCATAAAACCGATCTGTAATAATCTGATAAACAACATCCTTTGATGTTACGGGTCCTAGTTCTGGTGCCTCTGCTGCGCTGACAGGAAACGCAAACAAAGTAACCGAAAGTACCATTGCGAGTGTTAAAACTGCGCTGATCACTCTCTGCGAATACCGTTTAAACATTTTATACCTCCTCATTCTCTTTTGTCCCAACCACTAGGGAATCTCTGATTTAATCCGCGCTACCGCGCATGCGCGAGAGATGGTAAAAT
>ENA-ORTM01000970-ORTM01000970.1-human-gut-metagenome-genome-assembly--contig:-NODE-970-length-32167-cov-5.363229_pt1 | contig 32167 bp, 34 predicted proteins | sample MGYA00241909_ERZ509182 | MGnify/ENA primary metagenome ERZ509182 (study PRJEB26280, sample SAMEA2338855) | human gut metagenome | biome: human gut; feature: human-associated habitat; material: faeces...
AGTTTGAAACCTGTCCGAAGTTCTGACGTCTTGCTTCTGCATCATAAATGGTAACCGTAAAAGCAATTCTCTCAATATTAGCCGGAATCTTTAACAGATCGATCATGATCTGCTCGTCATCGCCATCGCCCTCACCGGTAAGATTATCTCCCATGTGAATGACAGATTCACTGGCATGCTTCAGATTTCCATAGAAAATGAATTCTTTCTCCGTAGGGCATTTTCCGTTGGCCCCAAGCATAAATGCTGCTGCATCCAGGTCAAAATCCGCACCTGAATCAAAAGCGTTTACATCCCATCCAAGACCTACCATGATCTTCTTAAGTCCCGGATTCTTTTTTGTTAAATCTACCTTCTGTCCTTTTGATAAACTAATTGGCATATCTTCGCCTCCTATTCTTAGATTGCAAAATACTTTTTTGTTTACGCTGCTTACTGCTTTTAATCAGGCCGCGGAAATCGTTAAAATGGTTTTTTTGTTAGATTGCTTACCGGGACCAAAAAAGTGAATTCGAATTCACTTTTTGGCCCATGCAAAAACGCACAGCTCTCAACCTCACAACGTGCGATTGACTCCTCTACGAAAACGCACAGCTCTCAAACTGGATACACGAATTGAAACATATCAAGCAGTTTGACTCCCCCCTACGAAAACGCACAGCTCTCAAACAACATGGTATTGTTCAACGCATACACCTATGTTTGAGGGCTGTGCACAAACGCACAGCGAGTTCAAATAAAGGTAATCTCAATCCGCTGGTTCGTCCAGCCGCACAGTGTGTGCAACTTAAGACTTCGGAAGAAGTCTTTTGTTTTGCAAATTTTAAGTTACGCTTAATCACTATGTTTTTCACATCACGTTTTCATGGATAATATGAAGAAAATGATTTAAAATCAGGTAAAAAAAAGACAGGTTTTTCACCTGTCTTTTTTTATGTTGAGTCGCTTGAATGATGGTAACATCCTTACAAAAATTCGTACTTTTTCAAGCTGCTGATTAGTTTGACCTTTCTTAGAAAACGCACAGCTCTCAAACTAAAGCAGTTGCTCAGATTGTACTTTAATTGTTTGACTCCCCTACGAAAACGCACAGCTCTCAAACAACTAATTCAGATCCTGAAAAATGCATCCTGCTTGACAACCCTATGAAATCGCACAGCTCTCAAACTGGTTTCCTGCTAATTATGGGAATTAATGAGCTTGACAACCCCACGAAAACGCACAGCTCTCAAACTGGATACACGAATTGAAACATATCAAGCAGCTTGACACCCCCACGAAAACGCACAGCTCTCAAACCTCAAACGCTCGAAATAATGATTAGCGAATCATTTGTGCAATTTCGCAGGTCGCTTTCAAAAAACAATATGAAGAAATATTTAAAAAATGAAAAATGCTTAATTACACCACACAGTCAGAACTATAAGAGTTGATTTTAAGCATTTTTTTTGTATCATAATCGTTAAAGAGGAGGGGCTTTTTTTGAGTTACTACAACTATTATCAAAACAAAGAAAAAAGAAAAGCGGAAGCTCTGGAGCATTTTCGAAAAATGGAGATCCTTATGAAGGATGAAATAGGGCAGAGTGTTAAAGAAACAAAGGCCTATGGTGGAAATGGATTTCCCATTCCTCATACCGGAAAAAAAAAGATCTGACTCAGTAATTCCTAATATTACAGTAGAGCCGTTGGATACTGTCTCTGCTGTATTCCTGCACCAACAAGGTAAAACTGCTGTACTTAACTTTGCAAGCTACCAAAAACCGGGAGGCGGATTTCTGGAGGGTTCTTCTGCCCAGGAAGAATGCCTGTGCCATGCGTCTACGTTGTACAATGTTCTCATACGTCATCCGGAATTCTACACCTGGAACAGCAGACACAAAAACAACTCCCTGTACACAGACCGGGCGCTTTACAGTAAAGACATTATCTTCTTTGAAAACGGAGATACTCTTACTCCTCCGCGGCAATTAAAAGCTGACGTCCTTACCTGTGCAGCACCAAACTACTCCGCGGCATCCAAATACGGCAGCGTATCGGCAGATGAAAATTTAACCGCACTGCTGGAGCGTATCCGTTTTGTGTTGGATGTGGCTGAAGACAACCACGTGGATACATTGATCCTGGGGGCTTTTGGCTGCGGAGTGTTTGGACAGGATGCTGCTGTTGTGGCCTGCGGATTCAAAAGATGGCTAGAGCAAAGAGATTATCGGTTTAAGGATGTCTGTTTTGCCGTACCCGACACCGAAAATTACAAGAAATTCAGGCTGATGATATCCAGAGAAAATAAATAAGAAATGATCAAAAAGGCTGTCAAACAACAGGATTTTATTTTGGAAGAAGCTGATTTGTTAAAAATAATAGATAAGGCTGTTTCTGTCAATCTCATAGCCTCTTCTGGAGAAGGTGAATGCCAATTATATGAATTAACTGACACTGGCAGGTATTTGAGCCGACAATTATAATGTCGTTAAATTATTATAACTTGTATCAAAAAAAGCAGGCAAAACGCCTGCTTTTTGAAGGAACCAAAAGACGTTACTCGTCTTCTCCAATCCCATATTCTTTGTACATTTTTTTCAAGTGTTCTTTATCCTTGGATATTTTTACCAAATCCTCAGTTCTGTTGTCCGCGATAAGCTTCTGTAACAATTCCTGCATGCGGGATTCGGCAATTTTCTGCCCACGCTTTTCGCCAATTCTTTTACCGCGTTTCTCTCCGCGTTTCTCTCCGCGTTTCTCACCGCTTTTTTCTCCACGCTTTTCCGCATAATCTACAAGACTTAACATATTTCCAACCTCCTCGCGTTCTTCTTTTGTTATGTCATCTGGCAAATAGGAAAATACGATTTCCTGATTTCCAGAAAAAACTCCTGTAAGAAAATCAATTACGCCTCTCTCACTATTACCTCTTCCAAGTCGGATTATAACAACTTCCAGCAGATCAGCAGCTTCCTGTGTTTTTTCAAGAAAACGCTTACTATTCTTACCCTGTCCGATTCCTTCTGTTTTATAATTAGACATTTTGTAATAAGAGATTGTGTTTTGGAGATACCGAGGAATGTCATCCAAGCATATCCAAATGCTGTAAACTTTTTCCAAATACTTATATCCGACTCCATTTTTACCAACCTTTGGAAGCTGAGCGGAAATCTTTCGCGCCGCATAATAGATAGCTCTGCGTTCCAAAGGATAGGATACGCTGTATTCCTGCTGAATTTCCAAGTCAATATGGAGATTTACCTTGATAGTCTCTTTAAATTGAGGTATCAACGAACGGAACAAAATGTCATAAGTTACCGGTGCCTCGCCTATTGTAGTGAGTTGAGTATTCTCTCCGCGGATAGTATCCGCAGCATCCTCAGAAACCAGAGCAGTACCTGTCTGGATTGTATCTCCCTCAATGCAGTCCATAATTTCCCTTATAGTAAGGTCTGCGTATTCAGAAACCGTTCCTTTCAAAACGTTTGCCAGAAAATCCTTTCTATGAAAAAAACTTTTGGCAGACTGGTCATCTCTTTCCTTTCCCTTACAGGCTTCCATCAAGAGCCTTGTCTTTTCTTTTGTACTCATTTTTTCTTCTCCTGTATATATATTCAGAGAATTGGTTTTCTATGTATATAATAACGTAGATTTAAAATTGCGTCAAATGTACAAACAATTATATATTCTCCAACCGTGTTCTCTGTATCATTAACATGAAGAAATCTACAAAGTATGAAAACAAAAAAACAGCACCCAAAGGATGCTGCCACGTTGATTACCGCGAAATAATGATATACTGGTTAATCTCTGAATTAACCATCACACTCTGCTCGCAAACCGGAGCTGCCGGCTCGTTGGTCTGCTGCGGAGTGGTTCCGCCCAAAAGACTTAAAATAGCAAGACCGATGTGCTGGAAAATATTTATTCCAGCTTCGATAATCTCTTCTGCCACTTTCTCAGCTACGGCTGCAGCTGCGGCTTCTGCCATTATTTTCTTCAGCTTTTCTATTTTCTTCTGTTTTTTCATAATAGTTTTCCTCCTGTGTTTTATTTCAGAACACGAAACCGGTATCTTTATTCTCCGGTCGTGTTTTTGATACGATTAAATTGACAAAAAGAAAACAGAATAAAAAAGTGAATTCGAATTCACTTTTTGAGAGACAGCTTCTTGTATTTTTCCTGGAAGTATTTTTTGATAATTATTTTTGCCATATTTAACTTGATTGTTTCTATGAACAGCACAAATGATTCGCAAATCATCATTTCATACATTTGAGGCTTGAGAGCTATGCGTTTTCATAGAGGGCAAACCCCTTCGCCCATAAATTTATCCACTAATGCTCAGAGACTACCTCTGCGACCATTATCAAAACATTGCAAATACTGCCGCAACCGCAAGCAATATAAAAACTAAAGCAGTACCTTTTCTTGTGAAATTAATAATAACATCCGGATGATCTGAATTAATTGCAACCCTGACTTTTTCTCCTTTTTGACAAGACCTTACGCCATCTACTTCTTTCTGATATTCTTTTCCCTTATATGAATATTTGTAGATTACATTCCAGCTTATTTCCCCTCTGCTCCCCTTATTCATGCCAACTATATCCTCTACTTCTGCCTCCACGGTTGCTTCTTTCACGCCGCGGTTTTGCATAGACCTGACATTTAGCCCTGCTACTACCATTGCAAAAGCACATAAAACTATTGTAAGTATGAGTTTTTTCATTCTGTTTCCCCCCCGTTAGGCTAACAACCAATTTCTGTATCACACAAAAAGCAGAATCCATGATCACGTTATTCAGATGTATTCTCCGCGGACATGCCCGGACAGCGCACCCTTTTTCTGTAAGTAATCCATCCACTTCTCTACCTCGTTCTGTACGATAAGAGCTGTTTCATGATTTGGATGGTCATACAAGATTCGCTGATAGTCGTATGGCTGACAAAAGGCTTCATCCAAAACATCAATTCTGATATCGTCACTGTTTTTAGGAATCGTTACTGAAAAGGATATCTCAAAATCCCGGTAAAGTTTCTTTTTCGGAAAACGTAACATCCGGCAGAAATACCAGTTGTCCTTTACATGATCGGTGAACCCAATTTTTCTCATTTCCGACTCAGGCAGGATATGAGCCTGGATTTTTGCATTGACGCAATTTTTATTAACTTTAATCTCATCTTCCATTCTTTTTCCCTCTCTCATACTTATGATTTCTGTCTTCGGTTTTCTCAAAATCCTGGACAAAATATGGATGCCCAGCAGCATTATGTTTTAAATTTTTCCTCATCTATAATAAAAAGAGGAAGCATATACTTGTTTGTTTCAGCATACAACTCAAACAGTGGATTGTTTTCAGATTTCAGTGTATGCATGTGCAGTCCTCCTTTTTCTTTCTGGATATAGTATGACAAAAAAAAGACCATTCTTTTTTCTCATACGAGAAAAAAAGGCTTCTGTATCTGCATGACTGAAGTCACGAGTGTTAGAAGCCAAATTTTAGTAAATACTACCTATGCCTTTGTTTGAGAGCTGTGCGTTTTCGCAAGAACGTAAATACAAAATGATATTTTTCATTTTGATTTCTTCCTTCGCTTTTAAAAGATACAATCATTATGAAAAAAACAATAAAAATGAAAAACACTGTAAAACTCATCAAAAGACCTTGCTTTCTTCTTGATTTTCCACGCATTGCGTTGTATAATTAAATCAATAAAAAATTTTTCTATGAGGAACTGCTGAAATGACAATTAAAGAAATGAGGTTACTTTTACAGGTTTCCCGGACCGAATTTTCCAGACAGTATCACATTCCTCTCCGGACTCTGGAGGACTGGGAAAGTGGAAAAAGGAATCCACCAAATTACGTTCTGGAACTGTTGGAACGCGTTGTAAAGGAAGACGCAGAAAGGAGTTAGATATGGCTTGGTATGAGGGAACTTTTGCCTGTGGGCATGAGGGACGTGTCAATATCATCGGCCCGCAAAAGGACAGGGGATATAAAAAAGAAAGGGCATTCTCCCGCCTCTGCCCGGACTGCTGGCAGAAAGAGCGTGATGAAAAAATTAAAAGATCAAACGTAGAATCCGCGGAATTATCCAAAGAATACGGATTTCCCGACCTTACCGGTACAGAAAAACAGACCGCCTGGGCAAACACGATCCGGATGGAACTGTATAAGGAGATCAATGATAAGCTTGATCGTATCAGGGAATCCCAAAAGAAGAAATTCAGTTTTCAACGTCCAGATACGTGGGATACGGTCTATGTGCTTCCGGATGAGCTGCCGGATATGGTTGATACCGGGATACAGGAACATACAGAGGCAAAATTCTGGATCGAACACCGCAGTCTCAAGGAGATCCTTACCGTATTTTACGACGATATGATGGAACGCAAAAAAGAGGAATCAATCCCTGAGGAAGTAAGAAAAGAACTGGCACAGGAAGTGGAATCCCTGACCGTACGTCCGGAAGGCGGCACGAAACCCGGAGTTGTAGAGATAAAATATACAGAGAACTATATCAAACTGTACTATCCCAAAGATGACGATTTCCGTAAAATTGTAAAGGATCACCGTTACTCCTGGGACGGCGTATGGAAAAGAAAGATCAATGAACTCACCGGAGATTTCCCGGATCGAGCAGGCGAAATCGGAAAAGCACTGCTGACAGGCGGGTTCACCGTAAGATTCCCGGATATGGCCGCGAAGGAAAAAGCATTAACCACTTACATCCCGGAATGCGACCGATGGATCAAGAGATTTGAGGACCAGCTTGCCATATGGTGGACTCCATACAATGAAAAAATATACAAGGCCGCCAGATCCCTTCCCGGTGCAAGCTGGGAGTACAATAAACAGGAGATGGTCGTCTCCGCGGAATTCTATAAGGAGATCCAGGCATTTGCCGAAAAATGGGAATTCCGTTTTACCAAAAAGGCAGAAGAAATTATAGAAAAATATAAGGAACAGGAAGCAGGTTATGAAACGGTTTCTGTCCCAGTGACAAAATAATGGCTGCTTCTTGCAGCCTTAAACAAAGGAGAAATAAAATATGATAAGCTACGAAGTAGGAAAACGTTACGATGCCGCCATTAGAGGAGAAGGTACCCAGTTCGACCTCGCAGATGACGGTGCATTTCTGGCAGTGTATTTTTCCAGACCTGATGAAAAGGAGGTTGCACAGTTTGGAGCAGAGAACCCTTTTGAGTTTCGTTTTGTCACCCTGCAGGGCATCATGATGTGTGTATTCCGTATTGGATCACTGAACTGGATGGATGCCCCATATACTCCGCATTTAAGCCAGAACCTAACGAAGTTTACCCTTCCGAATGAAGGCGAAGGACTGTCTCTTACACTCTCCCTGTTCGACTGCAGTAACGGGGAATTAATGAAACTCAGATATATGTCCATGAGTACCACTTTTACCAAAAAGTTTTTCGCAGAAGCCATGGATTTAAAGATGAAGCCTTTTTCCAAAACTGAATATTTTTCATCTTTAAATGACATATATACAAAATATTCCACAAAAGACCTTCTCAAACTCTCCTCCCCGGGGTTTAAGATGCACTGATCCGCAGGGCAAAAAAATCTCCGCGGCAGATCCCAGTCATCGCCGCGGAGAAGGAGGAAAAACGAACAGTTCCCGCTGTTCATGGAACAAGATATATCCGGGAAGAAAATCCTGGTACGAAAGAAGGAGTCAGAATATGTTATCTTTAGTAGTTAATGTATAGTAAGTTAAATAATAAATATATCCTAATAAACTCAGTAAATATAAGGGTTTGTTAGGATATATCATTGTAAAGTATGTGTACCTTAAAAATTGAATATTAAATAATTATTATACAGTAGAATAATGCTTGAACATATGTTTTGTTAATGGTAAAATATAAAGTAATAATAGGTATTTTAACATTATAGACATATCATAAATGTATTGGAGGTATTTAATACATGGAACTACATGTTATAGAACGTGAAGGAAGGGAGACAGTTGTTCTACTGGATAATGAGATGAGAATTGTAAAGCCAGTATACGACTATCTAAAATTCCAAAGACAAAAGGATAAAGCTCTCAATACCTTAAAGGCAAGTGGAAGTGATTTACGAACCTATTGGGAGTTTCTAAATGATAGTGGATATGAGTATGACAAGGTTACACCAAAGATGATAGCTGAGTTTATAGATTATCTCAGAGCATCAGATGATGATGTAATTGCACTCAATAAGGAAAGCAAGAGAACGAATAAAACAATCAATCGTATATTAAGTACAATCCATATGTTCTATCAGTTTGAAGCAGATATGCAGGAAATAGATAATCCTATTCTGATGCATGATGTAAACAGACCTTTTAATGCTTTCAAGGGCATCTTGGAACATGCAAAGTCTGATAATAAAACAAAGCAGTCAATCTTCAAGGTGAAGGAAAGTGATTATAAGATAAATCTTGTTACTGATGATGAAATGGAACTGTTTTTAAACCGTTTAGACAAGCGTAGAGACATTCTTTTATACAAGATGCTCTATCTTACAGGGGCAAGAATACAAGAGGTTTTAGACCTTGAAATAGACTCTGTACCACTTCCGGATATGTCACAGTTAGTAGGATGCTTTCAGCAGATTAAGTCTAAAGGAAAGACCAGAGATTTGTATGTTCCTATGTCACTAATCAAGGAACTTGATGATTTCATCATGGAAGAAAGAAACCTTATTGATACAGACCACAGTTACATCTTTGTATCAGAACAGAAAAGACAGCTTGGCAAACAGCTTACCTATCGTGCAGCCTATGACAAGCTTAAAAAGGTACAGGAAGAAATCGGTGTGGATTTTAACTTCCACGATTTAAGACATACCTTCTGTTCTAACCTTGTGCAGTCTGGAATGGATGTAAGTGTTGTAAGAATGATTATGGGACATGAACATTTATCTACTACTCAGAAGTACACACATCTCTCTAATCCGTACATTGAGGACAGTCTTTCAAGGTATTGGAATCAGAGTACATTGATTGGAGGTGGCTCTGATGGCAAGTAGACCAGAGGGTGATGTATGGAACATCGTTGACAATGACAAGGACTCACAGCACTATGGAAGGAACTTTAAGTTTGATTTTTCCTATATTTCAAGCGAAGAAATCAAGGATGTTGTAAAGGACTATGTTTGGCAGAATTACAGGGTTGGAAATAAATCTTTAAATACCTTATACCAAGAGGTTAATCCCTTCTTCTTTCAGTTTATTAGGTTTGCTGATACAAGAAATATCACATCATTAAAAGGATTAACTAATACTGATGTAGACCACTTTATTTCTTATCTGCATACAACCATTTCAGAAAGAACAAAAAAGCCTTTTGGAACAAGTATGCAGAGAATCAGTTTAAGTACATTGAAATCTATCATTCGTTGGTGTCAGCTTCACAGACCTAATGATGTACCTACAGCAGAAATCTTTACAGGAAATGAGTATATCGGTGTTAATCGTAAGCTTAAAATCGACTTTATTCCAGATGATGTTGTAGCACAGATAAATGAGGCTCTTAAAAAAGAAGAAAATCCATATCTAAAGTATGGCATTATCATTCTTCAATCGACAGGAATGCGTATTGGAGACCTCTTAAAACTTCGTATTGACTGCATTAAGCCACATTTGATTAGTGGGTATACAATCGAGTGGACTCAGCACAAAGGACGCAAAAATAAGGCTCCTATGCCTGTTAGAAGCGAATGTGTAGCTGCGATAGAGAAACTTATTGAGATAACAGCAGAACTTCGTGATGAAGCTGATGAAAAGGATAAAGATACTCTGATGATTTGGCGAGTACCTAAAGGTAAATATTGTGGTAAAGTAATTGCTATAAATAATGTTCGGTTTAATAATGATTGGATGAAAAAGTTTATTAAAAAGAATAACATCAAAGATGCCAATGGCAATTATTACAACCTTACAAGTCATCAGTTCAGACGAACTCTTGGAACAGATATGCTTTCCAAAGGAACTAACATAAATGTTATTCAGCAGGTGTTAGGTCATTCAGATCCATCCGTTACAAAGCGTTTCTATGCAGATGTAAAGGATAAGGAACGAGCAGAAGTATTTAAGAGTATCGGTGTTATCGGCAACATCAATCAGATACAGAGCAGTGCTTTTGATAATGTATCAGAGTTTGAATGGTTCAAGGCTAATAAGAACAAAAGTGCTTGTATGTGTGATGGTTACTGTACCAAGCCTGTTGTAGATGGCAAGATTTGCGATAGACTTCTTAAAAGGCAGAAATGCTATACCTGTAGCCGTTACATTACAACACCGGAATACCTTGAGGCACATAAAAAGCACCTGGCTAACCTTGAAAAGCAACTTGAAGAAGGTACTATCTATGGTGAGCATTACGCAGAACACTTTATACCGACCATAGAGGTATTGAAATTCATCATTGAAAGATTGGAGGGATTGCAAAATGGCAACTAACTTGGCTTTACAGCTACAGGTCATAGAGCCTGATTCAGACTTAAACAGCATAATGATAGGCAACTCCCGATACAGTGATGATATATGGGATTTAAAACCTTTTATTACTGCTAAATCAACAAAGGAATCACAGAAATATATCCGTTTTGAGTACATATCTGATGCAGATATGAAGAAAACTGTGAAACAGTATGCCTACTATAAACTTGGTAAAATGAAACCACAGACTGTTAGAAACTATATCAATGGTAGTCTTCCGATGTTTATAGAATACTGTTCTATAAGCGGCATTCACAGCTTTGAAGATGTTACTTTAGAGGATTATCTTAACTTCAATCTTTGGATGAAGGATGAAAAGAAAGTGGCAACAAGCACAGGAAATTCAGTGTGTCATGTGGTAGAAGAAATCATCCGTATCGGCCAGATAAAAGGATGGAATGTACCACAGTTTCATTTTCCAAAGATAGAAACAGCTAATCAGTTATGGAATAGAAAAAAGTCTATGAAAACTAACAAGACAAAACCTATTCCAGAGGATGTGTTTGATAAAATTTTGTACTATGCCGTACATGATGAAAAGGATGTACTTATAAAGGCAGGTGTCATCATTCAGAGTCAGACAGGACTTCGTATCAATGAGGTTTTATCCATACAGGAAGGCTGTGTAAAGCGTACCTCAGATGGTTATGATTACATGGAAGTAACACTTGGTAAGACCGAAAAAGGTGAGCCTATCCTCCATAAGGTATTTATCAATGACCTTGTAAAAGATGCCATTACAGAGCTTTCAGAATACACATCAGAGCTTCGTAAGGAAAGTGGTTTAAAAGAATTGTTTCTGTGTAAGTCAGCTAAAAAGAAAAATGCTATCAATGTGTATTCTTTAGAGCATTGGAATGACCAGAAATTAAGTCCATTTATAAATAAATATGATATTCGAGACAATAAAGGCGAGCTATATCCTCTTACATCACATCAATTCAGAGCAACCTTTGTAAGGGAACTAATCAAAAGAAAAGTACCTATCGCAATGATTATGAAACAGTATTCGCATGTTTCTATCGAAATGACAGCACACTATCTTACCTTGCAGGAAGAAGAAGTTAAAGAAATCTATTCCGATATGATTTTAAGTCCAGAGTCAAAGATTGCAGGACTTCGTGCAAAAGAAATTAAAGGTAAACTTGATGATTTATTTCATGGTAAGACTGAGGATGAGATTGATGATGTAATCACTGGATTAGCAAAAACAATGAGTTTCAATCCTTTGCCTACAGGAGTATGCTTGTACGATTTTAGACGAGGTAATTGCACTGATGGAGATGGCTGCTTCTTTTATAACTGTCCTAACTACATCACAGAAGTTCAGTTCTATCCAATCTTAAAGGACGAATTGGATTTACTTGAAAAGGAAATGGCAAGGTTAAAGGAACTTGGTCACGAACGAGAATGGCAGAAACAGTACATTAAGTACAAGTATCTGAAACCATTGGTAGAAAGTCTGGAGGTGCAGTTAAATGGCAAAGAAAGTGTCGGATAGTCAGGTTGCAGGCATTAAGGCTCACGCAGAGGCTAAGAATGATATTGTCAATATTGGTTGACACATTTATCTCAAAGATATCACTGACTATGCAGCCAGGTCCAAAGATTGATAGTATCTCTGGCGCTTGATGATCGGAGGAAGCCCACCATTAGCAGAGCAGATCCTCCTGTTATTCCAGTAACTGATGAAATATCTCCAAATGAGAACCTTCAGTTCCTCTGTGGTCATAGTTTCCGTATTGTAGCGGTCATAGAGAAGCTCGCTTTTCATTCTGGCCCACATGCTTTCACATCGGGCATTATCATGGCACCTGCCACCAGCACTGTTCATGCTTTGAATAATACCGTATTTTGCCAGAGCCTTACGATAGGTTTCACTGGTATATTGTGTTCCTCTGTCAGAGTGTAAAATGGCGCCTCGCAGATTAGGATATGCAAGATAGGCATTATCCAGGGTATGCTCACACAAAGTTGCTTTCATGTTGGTTTCCATCGCCAGACCAAGGACACTGGAATCAAAGCAGTCAAAGATAGCTGAAACATACAGTTTTCCATCTTTAGCCTTGATCTCTGTGATGTCAGTTACACATTTTTCAAGTGGCTTATTGGATTTGAAATCTCGCTTCAGAAGATCATCCGATTTACGCGCTTCCCGATCAGCTCTGGTAATACCATTTGGCTTACGCTTTGGCCGATGGCTAAGGCCTATTTCATCCATAACCCTGTAGACAGTTCGCTCACTGGGGATTTTGAGTCCTTCCAGATTCTTAAGGAGAAGTGCCTGATACATGCGAATACGCCCATAGGTATCATTGCATTCATCCTCAGAATTAATCGCTCTCATAGCATCAGCGAGATCCTGATATTTCCAGGGACGATCTTTAATAGCAAGATATTTGTAAAAACCCTGGCGGCTGACACCGAGCATCCGGCAGTAGAATGAGAGTTTCCCCTTAATCACGCCGTCTTCCGTTTTTATGGCAATGAACTTCATTCTTTGGTTCTTGCTGACTTCCGACGGCTGGCTGCGAAAAAAGCACTTGCTTCCTCGAGAAATTCATTTTCCTCTTTCAGACGCCGGATTTCTTTATCTTGATCCTTAACGCGTTTGCGGAGCATCGCAAGCTCCTCAGCAAGACTCATCGCACTTTCTGGAGTATGTGCACCATCGCCAATATCCAATGTGCCTGCTCTAACTGCTTTCAGCCATGTATGGATAGTTCCCTCCGGGATACCTAATTCTTTAGCAGCTTTAGCACCACCTATTTCTTTTGCTAACTTAACTGCCTGTACTTTGTATTCATGGTCATATTTACGTGCCATTTTGAGTACCTCCTTATTCTCTTGATTCTATCATGAAATCCTTGAGAATAAGATGTCAACTTTTTTTATACCACACCATCCTGCATTATGCCGGATGAACGTACACTCTGCAGCAGGGAAATTTTTCATCCCCTGTCCGCAGGCCCGCAGGTATTTTCCGTTTGTAATCCTTCCAGACAGCACGTATCGTTTTCCTTCATAAAGGAATACGGCTCCCGGCAGGAACCGGTCCATGTCATTGTAATGTCTGCAGCTCTTCTCAACCCTGAGCTGGCTCCGCAGCTTCTCCGCTTCCTTCTCCCCATGGATCCTGACCTGTTCTTTATACCACTGGGAAAGAGCCGTTGTTTTCTGCTCGAACCCCGGTTTCCGGTTCTGGGCAACTTTTTCTTTTCCCTGGTAATAGGAGCGGCCGGTCTGATGATGGATGATGGACCGGTCCTGTCTCCGGAACTGGCGTATCTGAAAGGTATGGTCAAACGCAGGTGTTTCCACCTCATTGACCTCCAGTGCTGCAAGCCCGATACAGTAAGCGTCCACCTCATGCATCTGGTTCTTTTTTGTTTTCTCAAATCCAAAGGCAGTCCGGATCAGGGAGGTATCCAGGCCTCTGCAGAAATGTACATGCTCCTCCCCGTATTCTTCCAGGAGTTTTTTGCAGATGAACGGGACTGCCTGGTTCAGGGCACTGAGGGCACCATATTTCTTTAACTGACCGCTTTTCTTCTCGTCGAAATCCTTTCGGAAGGCGGTATCCTTATGTACTTTTGTATGGCACTCCGGGCAGAGACCAGCCAGGTTCTGGATCGTATCGGAGCCACCCCTGCTGCGCGGCACAATATGGTGGAAATGGCTGATGGGTTTCTTACACATCAGACATTTTCCATGCTGTTGGGTACAGATGGCTTCCTTTACATCATCATATCCTTTCAGCGGACCGTTTTGGAAATCCACACCCATAGCTTTTGGGTTTTCCATATGCATGAACGCAAACCGGTTGACTTCAAATGCGATGTCTGTGACCGGCAGATACCTGCTGATCTTCCGGATGATGTTCAGATGTGTCTGCACCAGGTGCTGCACCGTTGGGGTGATCCAGTCCGGACAGCGTTTCCTGTTGCAGAACCGGGCCTGGGTGTTCCGGATGAACTTACAGGTCACAAATCTGTCCGCAGCATACATGGGCAGTTTCCGCATGACCATGCCGGACTTCACCAGATAATTTCTCTTCCAATGCTGTCATACTAACTCCTTTAGCAGTGCTGTTTCACGGGAGGAACGGTCCTCCCGCACCGGTGGTAAGCCTGAGGCACTGCGCTTACGTTTGTTTTCCTGGACTTGGCGTATGCTCTGTAGAACGGAGGACTGGAATCCTGCTGAAAAGCATGACATCCGCCGGTACCAGCACCCTCCGGCATCCGAAGATGCCATTGGATACACGCATACGTCACCGTATCCCTGCTCAGTAACCCTACAGCTAAAACCAGAACCTGCTTTCGCAAGCTCGTGACTTTAGTCATGAGTTACTTGACAACTGTGACGGTGCCCTCTTTTTTCGCATCCTGAAACACATAAACGCCTGCACTGTCAGCGGACTGCGCTTCGGCTGCGCTAACAGACTGAACAGGTATATATGCCTATAACTAATTTTTTGATATTTAATTTCAACTGTCATTTACGTCGATCATATCGCAGGTCTATCCTCCTGTTCAAAAACTAAGTATTACACTTGTATGCTTAATATGCAAAATATTCTATTTTTACATATATTTTTCATATTTCAAACAGAATCATTAACGAGAGGAGAATGACCTATGATAAAAGACTATCCATTTGCCAGCAACGGAAAAAGCTGTATGATAAGTATTTCCGCGGAAGAACGGCCAAGTCTCAAACTTACAATCGAAGCCTCAGCACCCATGGATATACTTGATATATACCAGGATGAGTACGGCGTTTTCTTCGCTAAGTATTTTAACAGCTCCGTGGAGAAGATCGAGATTGAAGGAATTGATGCAAGAGAGATCCTGTATGACCTCAAAGACTTAAGACAATCCGCGGAAGCAGAAAGAAAAGCAAAAGAAAGCCTGCACCGCGAAGCTATCATTCAGGGAAAAGAACCACTGGATATCGTATTCCGGTCTGAAGGAGACTGGAAAGGCTATATTGCCCGCGGAGTCAGCGGAAAAGTAATGTATGCATTCAACTGCGCAGACCTGCATCCAAAATACGGGTACATAGTCAGAGAAGGATTTGAGAAAAAAGACATCTCAGAGATAAGAGCCTATCACAGAAACCTGGTCGAGAATACACAGATCTGATACAAAGGAGGAAACTATTATGGTTACAAGAACATGGAAGGTATATGGGACGGAAGGACATCGACAGAGAGAATCATTTTTTCCGTCCTATCAGTATGATTTCTCTAATGAACAGAACGGAACCCGTATCATCGAGGTAGACAATTTCGATAAGACGGGAACACATGACTATTCTATTGTCCGCATTACCCGGGACACAGCAAAGCTTTGTGCCGCGGAGCTGAACGGGCAAATCTCTGACGGAATCTTTGAAAACTCCCGCGTTGGACAAATACTCGAAGTTTTACCATGACCAGAAAAAGCACCGAAACCGGTGCTTTCTTTTTGCTAATTTAAGTCACATATTCACAGTCTCAAAAAAATCCTCAAAAAAATTCTTTTTCTCAAAGCAGGGCTGGCACAGTTTATATGGGTAGCCAAATGGCAGGTTCCTTCCGCAGACCATACACTTCCGTCTCTTTAGCTTCTTTTCCCTGATCGTATCTGTCAGCTCTTTTGAGATTTCCTTTTTTCTCTTACGTATCAGATTCTTATCCCAGTTTTGTCTCCCCGGCATTCCAAAGAGCCGGACGAAATTATGGAACACATCATACTTCTGATGCAGAACTTCCAGTGCCTGGATTTTTTTGTTCGTATCGCCCTCGCAGACTGCTTCCCCGAATTCTTCGTCCAGCTGGCACACCGGATCATCAATGTCCACATATCCCCTGTCGATCACCATTTTGGCGCTTTCTTTCCAGAGAGTAAGCAGTTTCGGATTTTCCGTGTTAAACGGAATGTACATAAGACGATAAGTCATCTCTTTATCATCCGTCAAACCCTCCAGCCACTGACACAGTCCCAGTTCCTCGGTCAGGTCAGTTTTCAGAAAAAATGATTCCGTCTCAATATGTATCCATCGTTTCATCACTTCCGACAGTTTTCCTTCCACCTCTATGAGCATCCGCGGAAAACCCAGACGGGCAAACAGTATCGCTGACGGAGACCTGGTCATGCTGCTGCGGATAAAACTTTTTCTCTTTGATGAAGCATAGTATCCGCATTCATAGAGTCCTTTTCGTCCTGCGCGTCCGGCAATCTGCTGTATCTCTTCCGGCAGCAGGTCCCTCCTGCCATATCCGTCAAATTTTTCCGTTTCCAGAAATACCACTCTCTTTATCGGAAGGTTTAATCCCATGCCGATCGCATCCGTAGCAACCACGACAGATGTTTCGCCTTTCGCAAACCGGTCTGTTTCGGCCCGTCTCGTCTCATACGGCAGGGCACCGTAGATCATGCTGCAGGAGATTCCTTTTGCCTGAAGCTCCGCAGCGCAGGAGATCACGCTTTTCTTGGAGAACACGATCAGTGCATCCCCCCGCATCACGCTTTCCGGGAAGGAAAAATCTTCTGTGTCTTCGATAAGCGGCGTCATCCTGTCCCTGCGGTCTGTTTCCACGATCTCATCACCACAGTATGCGATCAGTTTCCGGATAATGGATTCCGCATGGGGAGCCATACAAATGTGGATCTCATCCGCACAGAGTCCAAGGATAGCAGCTGTCCATGCACCACCGCGGCTAGGATCACTGATCATCTGAGCCTCGTCAATGACCGCCATATCATAATGACGGGAAAGATCTGCCATCTCTATGGTTTCTGAGATATGTGTGGCTCCGGGCATGATGTCCTCTTCCTCTCCGGTCAGCAGGGAACATGGAAGGAACATATTTGCAGTCTCGTATACCTCCAGCGCCAGGAGCCTTAAAGGAGCCAGATATACTGCCTCCTCTGCATTTTGGAATTTCTGCAGGGCCTCGTAGGTCTTTCCGGAATTTGTCGGACCAATATGCAGGACGAACCTGCGTTTAAGCTGCCTTGTGGCAGGGTATGCATCCCTGATCCGTTCTGGGATCGCAGTCAGCACCGCATTCTTTAGACGCTCCTCTTCCATCCGGGCATGCATTTCTTCCAGGTATTGGTCATACAGGGCTTCGGCTTCCTTCCGATACTTCGGGTTAAAGAACTTCCTGCTTTCTTTTCCCTGCATCATTTCCTTTTTAACCGCTGCATCGAAATCCTTTGTCTTCCGAAAAACTTTCCATTCTTTTTGGCATAAATTTTTGTACTGATATTCCGGAACATGCTGTCTCTTTAATGTATTTTTGTAATTCTTCTTATACCTGTCCGCTACTCTCTGGATGATCACGGACATTTCCGGTTTTCCATTTTCGAGAAATTCCTCAAAACTCATTATGTGCATTCAGGACGCACCTCCTTGTTTTGCAGGATCCTGACCGCCTCTGTCACATCTTTTTCCTGCAGGCCGCTTTCGTACCAGCTGGTCTGTATCCAGTGACTGTCAAAACCATAGTCTGACCAGTCATGATCCTCATCGTCTAATATGACAAACCCGTCAGCCTGATGATCCATAAGCCATTTCTCCACCTCCGCGGCCCTGCCTGTCCCATGTTTGCAGTGGATGTCCAGCTGGTCTAAGGAAATGACGGACGGGATCTGCTCAAGGACTTCTTCCGGGATGTTGTCCGTAATGTCATAGATCTTTAGATCATGTTCTGCCAAAACGTGCTCAAGTACAACATAGTAATCATCCTTTTTTCCGGACTGTCTGTCATATCCATCCTTCCAGGTGGAGGTAAGGACGATCTGTGCGTCTGTTAACTCCACGATCTTTGCGAGGAACCGGACTCTTTCCGGATCAATGTGCCTGGTCTGCCAGTTGAGGTAATCCGTATGTGTCAAAACACCGTCAATATCAAGAAATATTATTTTCACGACCTTTTCCTCCTCTTTTGGACAGTATAGCATCTATCTGTTTTTCGTTCCAGTTCCTCTGGAAAATAATATCCCCACCAGGAACACAGTATCCTTTCTCATTAGATTCGACACAATGATGCGAAAAATAGAATGTTTCGCACAGGATATGGACATATGTTTTTCCGTTTTTGAACCGGAATCCTTCTACGTATCCTTCTCCGCGGAGAGGAAAGCCTTTTTCCCTCAGAACAAAGGAAGAAAGCAGGACATTATCCACTTCGATGTATTTGGACATGCCAGCTCCATCTCCTGTGCAGAAATCTGTCTCATGCCAGGAATCTCCTGTCTCAAAGAAATACGTATACTCCATGCCGGAAGACCATCTGAACCAGTCCACACCACAGAACACAAGCATTCTTCCATTACACAATGCTTTTTCACCTAATTTGCAAGGAATCGGAATGATCATACTTCCTCCTTTCTGTCACACCTGACTACTTTTCACAAATTTTCTACATTTTCTTCACAATCTTACCATTGTTTTCCGCTATTTTAATAATCATAAACAAGCAGGATTGCTTTTCATATAGATTTTTTCTCCTTTTGGGCCGGGATTTTCCCGGCTTTTTCTTTTGCAAATTTCCCTGCTCTCGCATCTGTAAGACGATGGTAATTGTTTTTTAGCCGCCACTCAGAGACATCTACCTGCCATCCCTCATACAACTCCATATATCTGCCAAGCATGACAGCTTCTTCCTTTTCCCGTTTCCGGATATACTCCAGTGCTTTATTGAGATACGGGATACTGTTGGCATAGTCTACCGTCATTCCCCCACGTCGCCATCCGCCAATCTTATGATTCTGGATCGCATAGGCCAGATATACAGAATTTAAAAATGTCAGATTCAGGTATTCGCCCGGCCGGATCTCCATGTTGGCAAAGGAATCCGCGTCCTTCCAGTAATTATCCTTTTTGGCGGAAACGTAGTATTCTTTTTCTGTTTCCGTATGCACAATGCTCTCAAATACCGTGTAATAAGAATGCGCGTGGTCCATCATGATCTGCTCTGCATCTGTATGTACATAGCCATAGGCTTTTGCAGCTGCAAGGATCTGTTCGGGCGACTTTCCTTTCACATCAATCTTTTCATATAGCTTGTTGTTTTTTACTGTCAGATAAGAAGTTATTTTACCAAGATACTCATTGGTCTTTTTCGTATCGTACCGGAACTGGGTCACCGTTGTATTTCCTTCCCTGACTACCTTTACCGGAACTTCCGTAACGGTCAGGCGGAACTTCTTTTCCGTAATAGTGTAAGTATCAATCGTATCTACCAGGTTAACCGGGACAACTCTCCTGTCGGGGATATGGGCATCGTGGGTACGGTTCCTTTCTCCTCTTCCGCGGTCATTGTTCCACGCATCATACCTTGTACTCCTTCCATTGTTCCAGATATTTCCAAGGCCGGCATCATCGCGCTCGATCTTTATCGTAGTGAGGATCATATCGCCTTTCATAAGAGGTGCATCTGTGCGCTCAACAATATCCGCAAAAGTTCCATACCGGTTGTCTTCCAGCCACCCGTCTGCCATGGAAAAGATCAGGTATGGGGACGGTGTTAATACATTGATCTTCTCCGGAACCTTTAATATCCTGCCATCATTCAATACCCCCTGCAGGATGCTGAATACAAAGTAACGGGAAGCAACCTCTTCCCGGGACTGAACTTCTGCTTCTTCCAGGGAATCTTCCCTGGTTTCCGGCTTCAGATATACATTTTCATCTTTGATACGGACCTTCTCCTCATCCGTCCACCCCACGTACAGGTTCTCTCCATTCCGGATAAGGATACCGATCTGTTTCCCATGAAATTTCTTATAGGTATCCAAAACATTCGATACCATATCTGAGGCACCGCATAAGATATTGTTTTTACTGATCCGGATCACAGAGACAGATTTCGGTCCGGGAGCAAACCTTTCCCGGATGTCTTCCCGGTTTTTCAATGCATCCTCGAAGGTCGCAATATCTTTTCCGTCAAAATCATAAACTGCTAGCCATTTTCCCAGTTCTTCATCCAGGAAACGGATCTTTTGGAAAAATACCACTGGGACTTTTTCTTCTACTTCCAATCCTTTGACTAGCTGGACAAACTGAACGGTTTCGCCCATCATACACCGGATGCCATAAAGCTCTGTATCCAGGACAAACATCTGGTTGTTTAACTGAACCATCTGCTCTTCCATTTCTTTCTTTTTCTCCCGGATAAGCTGTGTCTTTTCCGCATACTTTGCTTCCAGCTCCTGCTTCAGTTTTTCCAGTTCCGCCTGCTTTTCTTTCTCCAGCTGTTCCAGTTCTTTCTTCTTACCATCAATCTCTTTCTGCTTATTTCGGATACCGGAAGCTACCTCTTTTCTGAAAGCTGGGTTTTTGCTGACCAGAGGATATTTTCCCATTAATTCCGGACATGTATCAAAATCTGTGTATTCTTTACAGAAAACAGTGCTATCCGGGAGTCCGATCATCAGACTTCCGGACTGAAGAACAGCTATGCCATCAAGAAGGTACAACAGATCCCAGGAAAGGCCCATACTATCCAGGTAATCCTGGTGCTGTCTGATACTGTCCAGTTTAAACCCGGAAATCTCCCCAAGTGGACATCCGCAGCCATCCGGGTCCTCTCCTTCTCCTGTTTTGGTGTACATACCCCAGAGAATATCCTGGACCTCTCTGGGAACAGACCAGCGGACGGACACATACCATCCGGGTTCTCTTTTCATGGAATGCTCTTTTTCTGTTTTTACGAAATCATCAAATTCTTTCCAGATAATATTTGCTGTACCGATCTTCTTCATAAGGCACCACCTTCCATATTTATTCCGCAAAATTGAGACGATGCAGAAGGATTTCACCGAGCGCACTGGCCAGACAGAAGATCAGAGACCTGTCGTTGATCTTTATGCTATACAGGACCTGGAAAGCATATTCCGGGTTTTCCGGCAGCTCTACGATCCTGGTATCTGTATCAAGACTTTCATCCGGCACACACTGGATCCCGGCCTTTTTCATCGCTTCCATTAAAGTTTCCAGCGATACCGGTACCGTCAGACCAAGAACCTGTCTCGTCACTTCGGCACACTCTGCCATCTCATACCGCATATTCATATACCTTACATATTCATTCATGGACTTCCTCCGCATTTCATCGCCTTTAATATCTTACTTTAATGCAATGATAGCATTTTTCTTTCAGGAAATATACCGATACGAAAAAAGGCAAAACTCCGAAGATACAGGAATTTTGCCATTTCTATCAATTTTTTTCTAACATCTCAAATGCTTTTATATTTGTACTTTTTAACTGCTGCCACGAATACTTACATGACTGACACCTGCATCTCTGTATTTTCTCAATAATCTCCTGTTCCGTGTCATATATGGATGCCACGGACGGACACAAAGCAGATTCTCCAAGCTTGATCTCTCCTGCCGGAGATATGGATGGAGTACAGACTTTTCCTGCACGAAACAGCGTATTGACTATTCCGCGGATGGAATCCACTCCCTGTTTCGCAAGCAGCCTTACATTTACACATTTCGGAGCGATCGTATTCCACCAGGAATCATCGAAATTTTCCAGAGTCCTTCCCTGCGGATACAGACACTTATTCCCGTTTCCCGGAACACCTTCGATGACTACATCCAGCTTCTTTAACCGATACTTCTGTTTTTCTGAAAGCGGCTGCGGATAAAACCGCGGATCGTCCGTCACCTGGATCATGATCTTTTTCTTTCCGTATTTTTTCTGCATATCCTGCACCGCCTCAAAGATATCCGGAGTATCTGCGAGTTTTCGTCCGTTTGTAATGAACGACAGCGGAAATCTTTTGTCCCATTCCTTTTCAATGATTTTAAGCAGTTCCAGGATATGCGGGTTCTCAAACATTTCTCCACCGGAAAAGATCAGGTTCGGCACTTCATTTTTTTTACAAAAAGCCAAAACATCTTTCAGGATTTCCGGCGTCATATCTGTCCCATTAGGTTTGCAGTCCGACATACAGTGGTTGCATCCCATATTACAGCGATAGGTTAAATCGATTAACATAGCTTCCTCCTCATTTGCACATACAATCCGGTAATGTCATCCAGATATTTACTTGGATCTGACTTAATCATCTGTACAGCTTCCCATGGCAGCTTATTCTTTGATCCAAAGAAAAACAGAGTTCCGGATTCATTGATACACTGGCACATGGTATCCTTCTTTACATACACGCGGCCCACGCTACAAAAATAAGCATCAAACTCCCTTTTAAAAACATAGATACTGCCCGATTCCAGAAAATGCGGGCTTACAACAAGATTTGATGAATCTGCTGGCATAACATCAACCCTCCTTAGTATTAATCCGCGGAATCCAGTCCTCTTCCACTTTCTTTAATAAACTCTTCGGCACACACTCTTTTAATGCAGAATTTTCCGCCAATGCCATATCAATCAGATAAAAGTCGTTTCCATTCTGCATGATATCCATGCTCCACTGTCCGGTTAAGCCTATCTCCGGAAGCATCCTTTTCAGATTTTCCTTAACTTTTCCGATATTTTTTCGATACTGTTCCATCAGTTCTTCTTCCGCAGCAGAGTACGTGATGTAATCATGCACCTTATCCGGTTTGGTGGAATCCGCGGAGTGTCCAAACCGTTTCTTCATCATTTCCGGCTCCCAGTATGGGCTGCATCCAAGAATACGGTCAGAATCAAAATCCACAAAGATACGGTACTCCGGACGGAGCGGCAGGCCAAAATAGATCTCTTTCGCTCCCGGATTCGGCTGGATATATTCCCGCACTACCCATTCTGTCGTAGTGGATACGCCATAGATACATGGCTGGTTCCTGCCGGACAGGTCATAATGCGCCATGCACAATGCCTGGAAATGGATAAACAGCAGGTACTCCCCAAGCTCACGTACTTCCTTTTCCCCCAATACATGAGCATTGCGGAAATCAAACTTGCTGGAATAGGTCCCGGTTTTGATAAAGTACTCTTTCTCCGGATCCAGTCCAAAAGCTTTTTGGCAGAACTCATCCACGATACACAGTGTAGATGGGTTCAAAGACATATATTCCATCCTGGTCAGCTGCAGCAAGGGAAGCGGCACTTTCAAAACCTTCGTCTGTGGAATCTTAAAAAAATCCTGTTGTTTGGCTGCCTGTACAAGAGGCGGCAGCCAGTATCCCATGCTGTTCCTGTTACGGTCAATGATCTTATAAGTTATTGGATCAAGGTCCTGGATATCAAGGCCCTGACGGAACATACCGTAAAGCTGCATTTTCTTTTTCGGATCCTTACAGAGCAGGAAATCCTTATATACGCTTAAAAGCATCCCGGACGCAGCTTCTCCGATATCCCGTTTATACAGATATCCGGTAAGCTCCGGGCGGTATCCTTCCGGGACAGCCTTTAGATCCTCATTGGTAACCGGGACATAGTTTTCCGGAAGGGAATCAAAGGTCTGCACATGGTCATCCGTTCCATCCCAGACATAGACTGCGGCGCTATCCAAAAGCTCTGCTACGATCCTCTGGACAAGGGCATCAAGGTGTACATTCTCCGCAGCAAAATCAGAAAGAAAACATTTTTCACTGACTGCCTGTTTCGCATTGACTGCAAAAAAGTTGTTACTTACCTTGTTTTTGACATGCTTTGTATAGGATTCCTCAAAGCTGCGGAGGGCTTCCGGATCCGTTTTGATAAATTCCGCAATCTCTTCCTTCGTCATCATTGCCTTTTTTGCCTTTTTTCCGAATACATTCTCCAAGTTAAACATATCTCTTCCTCCGTTTTTCTTCATAATATGTCAAAATATCGATCTTTTTTGTTCATGCGGAAATTTCTTCATTTTATCCGAAACTGATCATGAAAGGAGAAAAAAATGATAAGAACAAGAGAATTCTGCAAGAAAACGGTAACGGAAGAACTTCGCCCCGGAGATGTAGTACAGCACTTTAAGAGAGGAATGACCAACTCCGACGACCATAATGCATACCTCTACAAGATCATCTGTGAGGCAATACACACGGAAACTAAGGAACCCATGGTCGTATATCAGGCATTATATGGCGACTGCGCAACCTATGTCCGTCCAAAAGAAATGTTCCTCGAAAAAGTCGACACCAAAAAATACCCAGATGCCACACAGGAATACCGGTTTGAAAAATATGCGGGAATCCCTCGTCTGAAGTCCGAAAAGGAAGTATCCCGGGAACTCAAACATTCCCCCATCTCGCTTCGGATACTGAATGCCTTACATACCATCGGGATCACCAGATTCTCAGACTTTTCCAACCATACCAGGGATGAGATCCACGCCATCCCGGGGATCGGACCTCGTGCCATGCTGGAATTGGATAAAGAATTAAAAAAACGCGGAATCCACTACAAACAAAACCATACCGTCTGACAACTATCAGACGGTTTTTGTCATATTATGGAAAAACAAGGAGGCCACACATGAGAAGATTAACAATCAAAGGATTTAAAACAGCAGGGTTTCTGTTGAAAGCAGCTGCTTCCGGGATAGAATCCCTGTTAGAAGAAACATATCCCGTACTCAGAGAAGGGGCAAAACGGATCGGATTAAGCCCAAAAGACTTTACTCATATCGAGATCTCAAACAAAGCATTTAACGAGGCGACATCCATCAAAGGCATTTATCCATTCTGCAAGATCACGTATATTGCAGATCACATCGATGGATTCCAGTACCGGATCCGTATCGGCTGGAAGAAAACAGATGAAGATATCGTCCCGGATATTCTTTACATCCAGAAAGTCATGACAGACGGAGAATTTGATCTTGATTATATTCTTTCTTTCACAGAAAATCCCGAGAAAGGATGTTGCTGGGTCAGCGAAGGAAAACGTCCTCGCCGCATTGTAAACAATATCCCTGACGGGTGGATCGGTGTAGAAGAAGACCTGCCGGAACCGGGAAAGCTTAACGAGAACACTCTCGACTACCAGAAATATATGTGCCTAGTCCAGGTGGTAGAAGGAAAATCCGCGGATGCCCGCCCGTTAGCCTTTACAGAAAACCAGCGATGGGTCAACGGGAATGTGGATATGACAGATTACGTTTTAGCCTGGCAGGATATCCCGAAATGCAGGAATGAAAAAGTAGTTTTGCCAATTTAACCCCAAAAAGTGAATTCGAATTCACTTTTTTAAATGGAGACTGAAAAAAGAGCAGGATATTCTGCTCTTTTTTCATAATCTTTGCTCATATTATCTAACAAACATCCAGGACATTCGCCTGAATACTGACAGTTCCCTGCCATTCATTTAAGTCCGGATAATACAACATTTTGAAATCATTGAGCTTACCATCCTGATTCAAGATCCGCTCTTTTTCTTCAATGTCATGAAAACATACCCCGTTCCGGCATACAGCACTGTTAAAGGCGATCTTCAGGACATTTTTGTTTTTTCCAATGATCTGTGCCTGGCTTGCACTGACATTCTGCTGGGCAAATACAGGTTTTTCATTTCCTTTGCCAAAAGGCTCCAGGATATCCATCTGTCTGATAAACCCTTCTGTCAGATAATCTACCGGCATAACCACATCAATCATGACTTTTGCCACAAAATCCGCTTCCGTCAATCCGCAGCGCACATTCAGCTGTTTCCGGAACTCTTCCAGGTTTTCTTTTTTTAAGGACAGACCGGCAGCTAACGGATGTCCGCCAAATCCCAGCATCAGGCCTCTGACTTCTGACAGTTTTTCAAACATGGAATAAGCTTCAATGGAACGTCCGGAACCTTTCAAAAAGTCCCCATCCCCATTGGTCAAAACAATTGCAGGTTTGTTATATCTTTCCCTTACTTTTCCGGCAATGATCCCGGCAATACTCTCATGGATCCCCGGAATGTAAACGACCAGTACTTTATCATTCTTCATTTCTGTGTCAACGATACGAAAAGCATCTTCCATTCCGGACTTTGTAAGGTCCTGACGCTCCACGTTCAGCTTACGCATCTCTTCCGCCTTATCCAGAGCTTTTTTATGATCTGTTTCCATCAAAAGGTTAAATGCTTCGTTAGCCGTATCCAGACGTCCTTCTGCATTGATACATGGTCCGATCTTAAACCCGTAGTCATAGGATTTCAGTATCTTATCCTTCAGTCCCAGAACTTCCATCAGTGCCTGCATCCCGACATTGTTGGTTATCTGCATTTTTTTCATACCTGCTTTCACGATCGCCCGGTTGTCTTTCTGGAGATCCATGACGTCACAAACAGTACCCAGTGATGCCATTTCCAAAAAGTCCGAATTCCTGAACTCATCTTCCATTCCGAACCTCTTATACAGGCGTCCCATAAATTTCCATGCAACCACTGCTCCGCAGATTTCCTTAAACACATGGTCTTCCGGACGTTTGGGGTCGATCACAGCATCCGCGGCAGGAAGGATATATCTTCTACCATCCGGCTCCTGGACAAACGGGACTTCATGGTGATCCGTCACAACCACAGTCATCCCAAATTCTTTGGCCAGACTGACTGCATCCGCGGCAGCAATCCCGTTGTCACAGGTCAGGATGACTTCCACTCCGTCTTCCCTGGCTCTGCGGATGGCGTTCTCATGAAGCCCGTAACCGTCTTTAATACGGTGCGGAATGAACTTGTCACATTTTGCATGCAGCCCGATCAGACCCTTGTAGAGGATGTAGGTACTGGTTACGCCATCCACATCGTAATCGCCTATGATACGTATATGCTTTCCGGCTGCTATTGCATCCTGAATGATGCTGACACCCTTTTCCATATCCGTCAGTTCTGAGCCATCGGATACCTTTGACAGATCTGCTGCAAGAAATTCCCGGATATCTTCTTCCGTTTCCACTCCGCGGTCAGCAAGGATCTTGATGATCGCAGGGTGGATGCCTAATTTATTGGATAACTCACGATCTATTTTTTTATTCTTATAAAACCATTTACTCATATGTCTCACCTCGCTATCAGTTTTCTTATTCTTATTATACAGGATATTTTTTAATAGTGCTATGGTACGGGGATCCTGCAATGGAAAAAGCAGGACCTGTATCCCAGGCCCTGCTTACTGTACCACATCCGCTATACATCCTATTTTCTCCGCAGCAGGAAAAACAGATTTCCGTCCAAAGTACCATGATAGCTTTCCTCGGACAATGCTCCTCCCACTAACATATCCGAATCCAGGTCTTCATCCGGCTCTGTTACTTTCCCGGTAAGGTCTTCCGAACCGGTATATCCGTATCCGTCAACCAGCCAGATTGCATCATCTTCTGCGTCACCTGTCTTTTCCACTGCAAAAGTATAGGTTCCATCACCTTTGGCATCCCAGCAGATCACATTGCTGTCAGGAAGATTTTCGGACAATCCTTCCGATAAACAGATATCCTCCCCTTTTTGTACCGCTTCGTCCAGACTGTCATATGCCCTGTATCCGTCGGTCAGTTTTCCATACCCGGTTACAAATTTGCACCCTTTTGGGAGAAGTACCTGGACACTTTCGGAACCCTGGTTTACAACCGCTGTATACTGGACAAAATCATAGTCGTTTCCGCCAATTTCTTCCTGAAAAGTATAGCTGTACAGGGAAACCGGGAATTCATCCGAATCTTGATATCCATCGTTACAAGAGTCCTCGTTATCCAGGGACTCATCATCACCAAAATAAGCACCGATCATGTGATCCAGCTGTTCATCGGAAAGGTCTCCGACATGTTCTTTGATAAACTGTTCTTTTACCCCTCTTTCTGAATGCTCTTTCAAGTAATCCTCCCAGATACTGCTCTTATTGCTGCTTTCTGTTTTAGTCAGTTCAGGCATTCTTCCTGCATACACCATCGCACTTTCCATGCTTCCAGCTAAAGCCCCGGCCAGAACGACCATCATTATTTTTTTCTTCATAAAAAATCTCCTTTCTACTTTTTCTGTAATATGCAGAAACCTAATTTTTTCTACTTTCCAGTTCTGCTACCATCTGCAGCCATTCCTTTTCTCCATTTTCCGGATCTTCAATCAAAGAACAGGCAGGCATCTCATACCCCGAAAGATCTGTGTCCACTGAAGCATTTCCTGCCAGCTCAAACATCCGGATTTTCTCCTCATCCGACAGAGCAAGTATCTCTGCAAGCAGGGCAAGTCTATCTTTTATCCTGCATCTGTTCTTTTCCACATCGCACAGATATGTCACAGGCACATCCAGCATGCCTGCCAGTTTCCGCATCGTGATCTTTTTTTCTACTCTTTTCTGATGAATGAAACTTCCAAGATCGCCACACACTGCTTTTACCTCCTTGCCTGGCACAATCATACTTCATAGAAAAACAACCTGCTTTTGATACGAAAAAACAGTCATGGAATACATACCTGTTTTTATCAAAACATCGATGATTGACCGACGGATAACCTTACTGGCTGACCGCGGTTTTACGCATTATTCGATATTTTCCGCTGTCCAGAAATCAATTCTCTGTTTTTTTTCCAAGAACAGCTTTCGAGATGATCCATATAGCCACGGAAAGCATCATACAGAGATCACAAAAGGTTGCAGCATTGAACTTGATTAAACCATAGGCTTTCATGACAAGGCATACCACATCGAATACCAGAAGCAGGACCAGGAATCCTAACAGAAATGAATCAACGAATTTTCCAAGTTTTTCATATTTCACCGTTATTTTAAAAATATCAAAAAACATATTGCTGATGGAAAATTGTAAAAGTACCACAGCTATAGAAAATATCATCATTTCTCTGCAATACTCCATCGGTATAAGACAGAGGGCACAGAACCCTGCAGCTGCCAGAATAAAACACGAAATGATACCGCTGGCTTTAAGCAGATCCTTCTTTGATGCGTAATTTTCATTCATGATTTTTCTACCTCCGTTTTTTTCTTAATAATATGCCAAAACACACCTCTCCTTTTATCACACGAAAAAAAACGCATATTTTCCATGAACCAACTACGAAAGGAGAAAAAAATGAACATCAATCTACCAAAATACAACCAGACGGTATATGCAGAACTTCTGCAGGCTATGGTCTGGAACAACAAATGCGCCTTATGCGCTGCAACAGGAACCGGAAAGAGCTACATTGCCGCAAAATTTGTCCAGGAGGCAGTAATAGAGCAGGATACACTCATTCTGGTCCCATTCCGGGCAAGTGCAAAGATCTGGAATACGCTTCTTCCCCAGACAACAACCATGACCTACCAGGGGCTGCTATACAACAGACCTGAGCTTGCAAAATATAAGCTGATCATCTGTGATGAGATGCACCATCTTGGTGCGGATGAGTGGGGAAAGGTTTTTAACGAACTAATGGAAAATTATCATGGAAAGCTTCTCGGGCTTACCGCCACACCGATCCGTTTCCTGGATGGAAACCGGAACATTGCAAAAGAGTTCTTTGACGGAAATGACATACAGGGTGTACAGCTTTCGGAAGCCATCCAGAAAAAGATCCTTCCAACTTTTGAGTATGTAACTGCCTTGTACGATCTTCCCGAAAGCAAAGGAAACAACGAACTGACAGAAAAACTGTACAGCCGTCTGGATTTCCTGCGAAATGAATACTCTTTCCAAAATATCCTTAGAAAACATCTTGCAGGCAGGCATCCTGTCAAGGCGATCGTCTTCGTGGATTCCATCCAGGAGATACCCAAAGTCATGGATTCCTGCAGGGAGATCTTCCCGGACGCTGTTCATCTGGACGCACATTCCAAATATTCAGGAAAAGAAAATGCCGAAACCTATGAACAATTCGAGAACATCAACGGGGACTGCTTCCTGTATGTTGTAGACATCCTGAACGAAGGCATTCATCTTTCCGGAGCAAACACAGAGATCATGTTCCGCCGTACCCGCTCTCCCATCGTTTACCTGCAGCAGCTTGGAAGGATCCTTTCTGTCAGCAACGCTGAGAACGATGTTATCATTTTTGATTTTGTTGCGAACCACATGAACATGCGGGAATATACAAAAATGCAGAATGATACCGTATCAAGACTTTCATTCGATATCGGGGATCCATGCCGACAGATCGTGCAGCATGATTACGCCCTGGAGGAATTAGAACTCCTGGAAAAACTGCATCAGCTGGAAAATAATCTCTGGACAACGGAAGAGGATGATCTTATGAAAAAGTATTATGAGAAAGGAAAAGGGATCGATCATCTGCTTACTATCCTTCCAAACCGGACACGCATCTCCATCATCCACAGGGCAAAGATCCTTGGACTGGCAGGCATCCGCAGAAAATATTCCGAAGAGTTTAAGGATGATATCAAGAAATATTATTGTCAGAAAAATGGAATCGACCTCATCCTTCAGAAATATCCCGGATACACCCGCGCAGGTATCACAAACATTGCTAACAGGATGGGACTTACCTTTCGGGACAGCCAGCCATGGACAGCAGAAGAAGACGAGCTCTTGAAGCAAAACGCTTCTCTTTCCATTTCGGAACTTCTTAAGATATTCCCGGACCGCACAAAGGCAGGCATCACTGGAAGAAAGCACAATCTTGGGATTACAAATCGAAGCATGCATACCTGGACAGAGGAAGAGATCTCCATCCTTAAAGCGAACGCAGACCTTACGTCAGAGGAAATCCGCAGCAGATTTTTCCCGAATCTGACCATAAGCAATATCAATTCTGCCAGACGTAAGTATGACTGCCGCAAGGACAGAAACTGGAAACCGGAAAAGATCGAACGCTTTTGTGCACTGTACAGCAAAGGCGGATGGAACGCCGTAAAGAAAGATCCTGAGTTTTCTGATATGAGCAAAAAGGCCATCAACGGTGCTGCCCATCGATACAATGTCCGCTCCGCAGCATCACACCCCACAACCTGGACCGAAGAGGAAAAGGACATCTGCAGGGAATGGCTTGCGATACCGGAAAAAGAAAGACCTCCGCGGAGAGAATTAGCCAAAAGGATCCCGGCTCACTCAGAAAACGGGATCAAGGATATGTGCCGCAGACTTAAGACAGATTGATAGCAGGAGATACTTCTCTCCTGCCGAAAAAAAGCCGCCCAAACGGACGGCTTATTTGTTGTACTTCCAGATCTTTTTGATCTCTTCTTTTCTAAGTTCCCAGAAAGTTGCCTGCACATGAGGAGCCTGATCGATCTCGAATACCCTGTACCAGGACTCTTTCTTGAATTTTTCCTTTCCTTCTATATCCGGATTATAGTACCAGTCCAGTTCGATCAGCACCATCTCCTTTGCGGCACCCCGAAATTCCACCCATCGCAGGTCAGGACGGGCCTGTCTTGTGCGGAGCCTGTACCACGCCCATACCGGATATTTAATGCCTTCCGGAGGCGGTCCGATCTTTTCTGCCATATACCTGGACATCCAGTCATATGCATTGGCAAACTGCCGGCCGGAATCGTCCCAGGTAAGTACTTCACTCTTATCCGGATCGCACTGGTAGATTCCCATTTTCTCAATTGTTTCTTTGTACACTCTTGCAGGCATTGTCATCCATAGTCTCATTCTGCCACCTCGAAACAGATTTTATATTTTCCCATTATACACGAAATATTACGGTCATTTGTTTGAAAAGAAATATTTCCGTGCAAAAATCCCTGCCAAACCGGTATAATTTGTCATATACCGGCTGACAGGGAAAAATCTTATTTCACTTTTACAAAAAGAACCAGAGAATGCTCGACAATTCAATTGCCGAGATGAATCTGGG
>ENA-ORTM01000976-ORTM01000976.1-human-gut-metagenome-genome-assembly--contig:-NODE-976-length-32072-cov-10.535840_pt1 | contig 32072 bp, 52 predicted proteins | sample MGYA00241909_ERZ509182 | MGnify/ENA primary metagenome ERZ509182 (study PRJEB26280, sample SAMEA2338855) | human gut metagenome | biome: human gut; feature: human-associated habitat; material: faeces...
ACATCCGATGCCTATAAGTGTCCAATTATCTTTCGTTACAATTGCAGGAAATGCTTCACCTGTAGGCGGTGCTATTTCAGCCGGAATTGATCCACCGTTATATTTAGTATTGGCATTTCCCAAGCCAGTTGTATATAATCCAGCCATAATAGAAACTCGATTATTCTTTTTGGTGACACGCTGGTTTCTTATAGCAAGCGATCCTCCTTGCGATATGCTATACACCTTTTCTTCTAATTTGCCATTTAATTCAGCAAGTGATCCCGCTACACTCAACAGGCTCTTCACCTCCGTAACATTGATTCCATTGTAGTGAATTTCAAATACCGGACACTCATCTACAAGATCTCCCTCCTGAAGATTGCCCTTCGTATATGTCGGAACTGCTGGGCTGCTCGCCTTTGCTGTCCCGGTGATCACCTTCCATTCGCATTTTTCAACCTCTGTCTCCGTATTCCTGGTATACCGGTTTACCACGAGGTCAATTCTCTGCATTCCATGTGATCCATTCGTCAGAGTGACCTCATCATAAGTTCCGATTTCCACACAGGAAATACATCCATGATGGCACATCATCCCGCTCCGGATCTTGAGCAGATTATTGGAACTCAATTCCGGCTTTAAGTTTTCTCCGCTCGTGAGAATATAACTGTCCTGTCCCAGTATTCCTTCCAGCATCTGCCGGAACTGCTGCGAAGTCACATGGGGTGATCCGGTTCTTCCAGATACAATTTTCATTCTTCATCTTCTCCTTCCAATTTATAAGTAATTGATTCTACATCATTTGTGATTTCATAGATGATGTTCTTTACAGGCTTTGACATATACATCCCGGTCAGGTAATCTCTGCCTCCTACGATATCTCCAATACCGACCTGAAGTCCAAGACTTGCAACATCCATTTTGAATGTCTTCTTATTCATTCGGTCCTGAAGTCGTTCAATTGCATTTTTCTCAAGTTCATCCGTCTCCGTTGATGTATTTTCGTACACCTCCGTGATTTCATCCAGCCCGGTATAATATTTTTCTTTTCCAATACTACCGTTTTTCTGTACATACAGATGGAATACATTTCTTTCCTGAAGTTCTCCCTTTCCTGCTACGATCAGATGATTCACTCCATTCCGCTTATCATCCATTGTATAATTCAGCTGCATGTCTTTCGACAATTCCAGTTTTTTTGAATAATCTACAACAGGAACTGCTTCTATCAGCAGATATCCCGGTTCTCCCTGCTCCCGAAGGAACCGGATGTTCAACCTATACTCTTTGCTTTTCAGCATCTTGCTAATCCCTGCAAGCAAGGTACAGTAGCGGTCAAACAGATAATTACTGACCGTGATTTCTGTATTCTTGGAAGACACTACATACAAGCCACTAAACTCCGGTTCAATCAATGCTTTCATAACCTGATGTATTTCCCCTGTTACTTTCTTGTAATCAGATCCTGCCGGCGGCTCAATCACTTTGTACTGCAAAAATCCACGCCAGGTGATCCCTTTCACTTCCACATAATCAAGTGTGGTATCCGTCAGGATCTCACCGATAATTCCACCATATTCTGTACCAACAATGTATATATAACTGGAAAAGTTCAATTCCGGATACCAGTTTGATCTTGCGATCTGAACTGAAAACTCGTACTTTCCATTCACATCTGCAGTAAAATTAGCATCTTTCACATATCCAATCTCATGTAGATTCTTATCTGCCAGTGTTACCACGGCGGCTCCCTCCTGTTCAAAAATAAGGTCAAATCAAAACCAAAGTCTCCCGACCAGTTGATATTTAAAAGCCCGGAAGGAATTTTCTCAAATATGCTGTGTTCCAGTGCTCTCTCGTTAAATGCATTCTGTACGGTTCCATTCGATAAATATCTCATAACTGTACAAGATCTGCTGTCTATCACAAGATATTCATTTCGTTCCAACGTCACAAATACCTCGTAAGGATAATCATTGATCAAAATCCTCGGATTCACGCATGGTCCGTAGATGATCATCTGAAAATCACTTGGGATAATATGATCAACTTCCCATACAGCGGTTCCCCGCTTCACTCCTGCGAAGTCAAACGGATGATTATACGGAAAATCAATACCTGCAGCTGCCTCTTCTTCGGGCTGTGGAAAGAATTGTTTTCCAGTTTCTACCACCCACACAAGCTCCGGTGCCTGAAAGGTAAGTCCCACCTCGGAATAGACGTAACCTTTCCATCCTTCCTTTGCCGATTTTAATATCCTGCATCGTAAATAAGCTCCATTTACATACAGCCTTCCATATACTTCATTTTCCGCATCAACTGCTATGATCTTATAGAGTTGCTCCATATTCGACCGGAATTCGTTTCGTTTCCCGAATACGTCAATTGTCACGGTCTTTTCATACCCGTCAGAAGACTCTGACCAGTCCGCATCAAACCAGTCTGTCTTCATAGTCCTATAGGGAGCCTTCAGAAGATTCAGTTGCTCCCCTTTTGAATTTTCATAATATACAATCATACTTGCGGTACCGCTCCTTTCGGCAGTGGCTTGTCAATTCGCTCTGTTCCAAGATATATTGGTCTCTTCGCTATCGTCTTGGCCGCTTTCATCTGTATCCTCTCCAATCTGTCATAATCCGTCTGATCCGTTGGTCCGCCCCATACCGGATGGTTTCGTATTCCATCCACGCTGTTGTTGGATGTGCTTCTGCTTGTAATCAATTCAGCTGACTTCTTCAGGCTTCCTACAGCTCTCTTGACTCCTGCGCTCATGCTCTTGACTGGAATATTCTTCTCAAATCCGATTCCCATACCAAGAGCCATCATCTTACCTACCTGATCACGGAACACACGGGACGGTGAATGAATACCAAGTTTTGATTTCACCCAGTCAAGGGCATTGCTTGCTGCATTTGCTGCTGCATCTGCCAGACTCTTTGCCGCGCTGCTAAGTCCGCTTGCAATTCCTTTGATAATATTAACGCCGACACTTCCCCAGTCCACACTGGTGAATGCATTCTTGATCTGGCTGATCATGGACGGGATCTTACCAAGCAGGGTCGGAATTCCTTTTACCAGTCCGAACGCCAATTGTGTGAGAATCTGAATACCGGTCTGTATGATCTTTGGCAGGTTCGTAATAATCGTAGATGCCAGTTTTCCAATAATGACCGGCGCTTTCGCTGTCACCTGCGGGATTGCATTTGCGATCCCCTGTGCAAGCCCCATCATTAAATCAAGTCCTGACGAGATAATCTGTGGGAGATTGCTGATCAGCGCCTCCACCAGTGTCAGAATCATACTTGCCGCTGCCGGAATCAATTGCGGGAGCTGTTCTGCCAAACTGCTCACAAGTGTTGCTATAATACTTGCGCCCGTAGAAATAAGCGCCGGCAGATTCGCTGTGATTGCATTCATTAATCCCAAAATCAGCGTTGCGCCCTGCCCCATCAATCCCGGAAGTGCTGCTGTAATTCCATTTCCAAGATTGGAAATAATCTCCGGAACTTTCGTCTGCGCAAGAAGCAGCAGCTGATCAATCTGCGTTCCAAACTGACTGTAGATCAATCCCAAGCCGGCAACAACAACGGCTGCGACCGCCCCGAAATTCAGCAGACTGATAAAGGATGGGATAAATCCGGCAACCGATGACAGAATCGGCGCAAAGGCATTTCCAATGATACTTGCATACCCGGAAATCTGTGTTCCTACTTTTCCAAAACTTCCACCGATTACCGATCCAAGTTTTCTTATTGGCGCAGTAAATTTAGACACTGCATTTGTCACTGGTGCGCCTAATTTGCTGATCTGATTCTGAATTCCGGCTCCATAATATTTCACATGGTACGTTATTTTACCAAGCACTCCGGAAATCTGTTCTTCCATTCCTTCAAATGGAATCAACACTGCATCTTTTGCTGTAGAAAGTGCCTTGGCGCCAGCTTTCATCTTTCCGCCGAGTTTTTTGATATCTCCCGGCATCTTGTTCAGCTTTGCTACTGTTCCGCCGCTTATTTCTCCCAGACCACTCAAGATATCGCCACATGTACCGGCACTTTTCCCAAGTGCACTAAATGCCGGAGCTGCCCCTGCAAGAACCGCTACCGTCTTGCCGAGATTCATAAGCTCATCTGTGCTCATGTTCTGCAACTTATCTGCCAAATTTCCAACACTATCCGTAAAAACTTTTAGCTGCGGCACAGCTTCTCCGATTTTTCCAGATAATGATTCAAGAACATCCATTCCAGTCTTCCCAAGTCTCGGAATAATCTGTTCCAAATTGTTGAAGATATTTTGTGAAGCTGTCCAGAAAGTATCTACAAGATCATTCGCGCTGATCACGCCTGCTTCAAAGTTCTCCCATGCAGCTTTCGCAGAATTAACAGATCCCTCAATTGTTGTTGACGCTTCCCTCGCAGATGTTCCGGTTATTCCAAGATTTTCCTGGATCTTATGGATTGCGAGGATCATCTGATCAAATGTAACGTTATCGAGATCCTCTATCTTTTCGTTCAGAACACCTGAGTCGTTGATCAGCCGGATCATTTCCGCCTGTGTACCGCCATATCCCAGCTTCAGGTTGTCGAGCATGGTGTAATTCTGCTTTGCAAATCCCTGATAAGCATTCTGGATGTCGCGCATGTTCGTGCCCATCTTATTGGCATTATCTGCCATATCAATCAGTGCTGTATTCGCAATTTCTGCTGCCTTCGCAGTATCTCCACCAAGCCCCTGCAGCAATGATGCCGAGAAGCTCGTTACCGTGGACATATACTCATTCGCGGAAATCTGAGCTGTCCTATACGCCATATTGGCATTTTTAATTACCGTCGATGCACTGTCCTTAAACAGTGTCTCTACTCCGCCGACCTGCTGCTCCATATTTGCCACCACATCAAGTGATGTCTTTACGATTGCGGCCGCTCCTGTTCCAATAGCAGCTACTGCTCCTGCAGTTGCTTTCGTTACAAGCGATAATCCGCTTTTCCCGAGGCTTCCCAGCTTCTTTATGCCGTCGTTGAACCCTTTTTCATTAATTTTTGTATCAAAATTCAAATAGCCGTCCGCCATACTATCACCCTTTCTGATAGCACGGCTCAACGGCTCACATGTGCTTAAATCCTAATCTTCACTTCTCTCCTGCATTCCCGACAATTAAGATACACGCCATTGCACTTGGCTGTATCTTCGTATATCAGCAGTTTCTTTCCACAATAAGGACACCTGTACCATTTGCGTTCTGTCGGGATGTTGATCATCATTTTCTTTGTCACGCAAACATATCCCCAATCTCGTAGTCTGTCATTTTTCTCTTTCTCTTCTTCAGCGCAATGGCATCCTGTATTCTCTTGATTCTTTTGCGCTCATCCTTGTCCTTTACAGTTCTGAGATCTATACTTCGGTACATCATTCTCTGCTTAATCTCTGTGCTTTCCGGAAGCCCTGTAAATAATGTCTGAAACTCCCACCAGTGCATATACTCAATTTTCTGCAGGTCAATACCATACACTTCCCTGAATGCGCTGTAAATCCATGTCATGTCTTCCTCGTAGGAATAGACCTGGTTTGATGATTGCACCGGTGCAATTTCTTCTTTTTCACCCGGATTCATGGCGAGGAACTCGCCGAGTGCATCAATTGCAGCTTCCAGATCGTCCGGTATTGCGTCCGTATACCATTGCATCAGTAGTCCGCACTTGACATTCTCCGGTACACTGTCATCCTCTACCAGTTTCATTAGTCTTATCCATTCCCGGAAATCTGTCTCCACCGGATATTCCTTTCCGTCCACTGATACAAATTCCGGAAACTTATCAATCAAAATGTTCATCTCTTACCTGTTGTTGGAGTATTTCCTGTTCTTCTGCTTATTGTAGCTCCTTCTCTGCTGCCTGTTTCCATGTTGCTGTATGGTATATTCACTATACTTTCCATTGATTCTTTCAGCGTCCGCATCCTCGAACTTTTTCAATGCCTCTGCAGCTTCAATGCACAGGTTCAGGCTTGTCTTTCCGCAGAACATTGCTTCATGTGCCCCGTCTCCGATGATTCTGTCGAAGAAATTGAAATAGCACCTGCACTGGGCACGGATGATGTCTGCCGTCTTCCCTGTAACCGGAGTCTTCTTTGCTTCTTCCTGTAACAGCTCCTTTGCTTCTTCCAGGTTTTCCAGGAAATCAGCGTCTGTAAAATCGATCTCCACTTCAAGATCTCCAAATTTAAAAATTTCCATTAGCTAACCTCTCTTTCTCACTCTGCTGCAAATGTACAAGTCTCCCAGCCGTCTGTAGTAGTGGCTGTGCCTTTCGTGATATTGCCTGACGCCTTGAAGCTACCTTTGTAGATCAGTGCGTCCGTTCCATCCCCTTCTGTATCCGGGATTACATTCCAGTCACGCTTTCTTGCGGTACATGTGTTTTCCACTTGCTTTTCGTCAAACAGATCTACAGTCACGATTGTAACCTGTGTGTCTGATCCAAGAAGTTCATCATCTGTAATTTCTGCGATTCTTGCTTGTACCGGATCGTTTGTATACAGGTCGAACTCATAATCGACAGATGGTGCATAACCAACCACGTCCGAACGCTCACTTGCTTCGTCCACATACTGTCTGCTGTATTCTGTTGCGTTTTTTCCGTCTGACATGGAAGTAAATCCTGTCATCCTGGTGAAGTTCTTCCCCTCACCTGTTGCATCCATAAACGCAACTCGCTTATGTCTTCCAACCAATTTCTTTTTTCCATCAGCTGTTGTCATTTCCATACCTCCTGTTTATTTATAAATCACTCTGCATATCATCTGATACCGTCCCAGATCAACCTCTGTGCTGAACAAATAGCCGGACTGCAGCACTTCTACTCGAATAGCGTCATGCCCGTCCAGCTCCGGTACGATATCATTCATATTGTTCTGTTGTGTCCACTCCTCGAAGTCCTGATAGAACCCGCTGTTTGCGATTCCTGTTCTGGCGTCCCCGTCATAAGCTTCCTTACTTGTCAGAGCGAACTGGAACTGCTTCAGGCAGCTTCCATCCACATATTTCTTATAAATGGGATCTGCTCCGATCGGATCAATGGAATATTCCATTCCATCACCAAGATAATCAATATTGATCTTCCGGTTATCAATATCCGGATAAGTCATCACATACTCACGGATGCTTTCGATAATCGGCTTTCTCTTATTCTCCTGCAAGTTTCTCAGCTCCTTCCCTGATCACATCTTTCTTGCTCGCCTTCATGGTTTCAAACCATCGTGCTTTTGACCTGTGTTCGTAGTACTGCCGGCGGGCATATGGTGCCAGGTATTCAATAGATCCGGAACCGATCACAGTTCCAAGTGTCCCGGACTTGATCAGCATCCCGGTTCTTCTCGGAGTCAGTGGATTCATATAGCGCAGGCACTCTGAATCCACAAATTCCTGCGCTTTTGAAAAACTCTGTGCCTTCTGGCTTGCAAATGCAGGATTCCATTCCAGCTTGGCTGTTACGGACCCATCTTCACCTGTTACTGTGATCACACGCCCTCTCGGCGTATTAATTGAAAATGCTTTCTTGCCAGCCATCTACTCACCTCCAACCCTCCAGTGAGGTATTGATCCGAACCGGTTATCTGACCAGCTGTTAACCTTGCAGTGTCTCTGAGATACTGCCGTCAGATTGGAAGGCTTCTCGATCTCCATCTCGCATTCTCCGATAACAATCTGGTCATCGTTTTGGATTGTCCAATATTCTTCCGAAGTTTCCGACCTCTCGTATTCTTCCGGTGGAAGGTACCGATCCGCATTCTCCACTTCTTCCGGAATACGGATCTTGTAGACATCTGCACTCTTCAACCCTGATTCAGTCAATGCCGTTTTGTGATCGATATACACGTGAACGTCACGCAGAACTGTTCGATTCCACGTGTCATAGGTATCCTTATCTCCACGTTTCCTGTTATAGATCGTAATCGTTGCATTCGTTATCATCATCATCCACCGCCAAACTCATGAGTCCTGTGTTAATCAGATATATCTCTGCAATTTCATACAACATTGCATCTAACGACTTGCCTATATCATACGATACAGAATATCCATCATTATTCTCTGATGTCTTCCCGTCGCGTTCCTCATATTTGTATGCACAATCACACATCTCGCAAAGTGCCGCCTTTGCCTTTTCTGGCCAGTCTCCCTCATTCATTCGATCAAATGTGTATCTGTTCAGTCTGGCACTCATTTTAATTTCCGTGAAATTCCAGCAGTTCTCTGGAATCAAAGAACCGCCAAAAGAATTCATGTAATACTCATATGTCACATTCATGACATCACCTCTTATTCAGCTACTGTATGGACATAGATACCATCTTTCTTGTTGTCTTTGCACTCTGCGATTCCAACTGTTCTGTATCCGAACTTCCAAGCATCTGCATTCTGGTTCTGATCTGGTGAAATAATCTTGGAAACCGTATGCTTCTGATACTGAATTGCTGACTGCTTATCAACAATCAGGAAATTCATTGCAACTCCGCCTGTATCTTTCGCAAATCCGCCTGCGCCAGAAGCATTCAACTTCACCTTACTATAGAATCTTCCTGAAGGAACTTTCACAATTCCCGCAAATCCTTCGATTGCTTTCTTTGATGCAGTCGTATCAAGATCTTCGATCATTCCATATACCGTCGGATTAATGAACAGATAGCATGTTGCAAGATTTGCCTCTGCATTTTCAATTTTTCCTCTTGCGGCTCTGAGTGCTGCAAGAGCTTCCTTTCCATTGGCGAGGACTCCCTTTACAGTTGTGACACCTGCAATCTGTGCATAAGCTGCTAATCTGTATGCATCCAACTCCGGTACAACCTGAGTTCTAAGAAATTCTCCTGAAAGACGTCCAAATGCAATACCAGCTGATTCAATGTTGTCCATTGCATCCACATTAAACATACGACCTCTGTCGTAAGCACATTTCTTTGTTTCATAGTCCAGAGTCACATCTCCTGCCACATAACCTGTGTTTTTGTTGTAATCCGCAAGTCCCTGCATAGACATTTTCGGAATCAGAATCTCATTTGCATTTGCTCCTTCTCTAACCAATTCGTTCGGTCCATCCAGTACAGCTGTCAGCGATGATAATTTATACACCTCATCCAAAAGTGTTGAATACTGTTTTCTTAATTCAATTGCATTCGCCATGCTTTTCTACCTCTTTTCTTATTTCTTTTCCGGCAGTCCCATAGCAGCTCGAATAGCTGACACATCGTCTCCACCGATATCAGCTCCGCCATTTCCGCCAGTACCACCTACTGCATTGTTAATTGGTTCATTTTTCCCGAACAGATACCCATCTGACTTCTTCACATCTTCTAAGGCCTTATTGATATCATCGGACTGATTCTTGGATTCTTTCAGAGCATCAATATCCAGCATCGCAATAACAGCCTTTTCATTCCTTCCACCTGCAGTCTTGACTGCCTCTTTAATAGAATCCATGAACATGCGGTCTGCTTCCTTAGCTGCATATTCATCATCTTTCGCTTTCAGATCTCCCTGAAGCTTTGCAATCTGTCCCTGCAGATCTTTTACATCCACACCTTCAAACTCTTTCAGCTTAGCGTTCACATCATCCAGAGAACTCTTATAGTTATCTCTCTGGGAAACTGCATTGTCATACTCGCTCTTAGTGCGATAATTTTCTTTCCAAGCCTTGTCAAATGCTGCCTTCTTATCTGCTGAAAGCTCAAGTCCATACTCTTTTAAAATCTCATGAATATTTTTCATCGTTACATTCCTCCTGAAATATTTTATTGACCGCTCTTTCAGCGGTATGGGATATAGCCGGCTAGACCTCCGGCCGGGTAGTTGTCCAGTTTAATGCCTTATGGCAGGGCATAAAAATAAGACGCGTAACCCTGCGTCTCAACGGGAGATAACTGGATCACCGCCTTCCTAGGCAACAATACTCTTGATTCCATAAGCTAATGCGCTGTCATGCTCAATCACACAACCTCTTGCATCTTCCCACCCCTGCGCAAAATACGCCACATCTGCTCCTGACAGAAGTTCCAGGGATTTTCCAAGGAACCACAGTGGTTTTGCATCTGCGGGTGCTTCCTGGAAGAAGGAATCAATCACTTCTACCGGTTCGCCGATCATTTCTTGCGCAAGCTCAATTGCTTTCTTGCGTTCTGCCAGAATCTCTTCATCTGACTTACCTCTCATAGGCTGACTAATAAATAATTTTTTCACCTTTCTCACCTCCTCGCCTTAAAAATGAGTATAAAAATACCACCGGTCTTATCAACTGGTGGTAACTACACAACTGCTTTTAACGCTTTGTTGTATTCAATTTCCAACTCACGTTTAAATTTTTCAATCTCTTCTGGTTTCATTCCCGGTTCTCCGGATGCGCAAATATCAGGCATTTCTTCATTCAATATTCTTGTAGCCCTTGGCTGTTCCTTATACATTTCGTCATAATGAATAATTAACATTCCTTCCAGTTCACAAGAAAAATCATAGATATCCTCTGGAGTATTTTCCAAAAAATCTTTGATATAATTCATTACCTTCTCAAACATTTCCCCATGCCTCCTTTGGAGCCCTTCTTCTTACAACAGATACGATATCTCCAGTTTTTTTATTTCTAACAACTAATAACTGTAATTCATGAATGAAATAGATTTGTTTATCTTCTCCCTCTGTATAATTAGGTGTACCTTTAATAATTTTTATCAGCATTTCTTCTGACACTTCCGGTAAGCCTGGTTTATTCAATCGAGGAAGTCGACTAAGTGCATGTACAGACATTACAACATTTTCTTTTGCAAATCTATCATACGCCTGTTTAGACGTGTTCTTAAATTCTTCTGACCAATCTTTCTTGTCAATCTCAAGATATGTGAAAAATTTGCTTTGAACCTTTTCCCATTCCTCACTATCATTATATTTCACCTGACCGAACTTGGCAAGCGTTCCAACGGAATCTCCCAGAACTTCTTTGTACCGCTTATACTGTGCAATATCTTTTAAGGCGTTCTGAATCATCTCTGATGGAAACATAGAATTCTGAAGCTTGGTGTTTGTCGCAATCCAACCACGTCCATCAATGTAAATCCTCTCTCTTTCTTCCTTAAGTCCCATCTTACGAGAAAATACCGCATATTCATTGAGCTGTCCTTGATATTTTGCCTTTTGGAGCATAACTTCATCCGGATCAGCACCACCCTCCTGAAGCATCTGCACTTTTTCACGCTGTGCCCGCATTGCTGTCTCCATCTGGCGCTGTCTTTGCTTTGCCTCGTACAGAGTGTACTCTTTGCCCCGGAACTCTTTTGGCTTGCTTTCCTTCCGGTTCTGAGCTTCCAGCCATTCATCTGACCAGTTACGCTGTGAAATGCCAGGAAAGAATGAGTAATAAGTATGATAACAATTGGCTCCCAGAAGTCCAGTGACTGTACCAAGTCCACAAACTGAATACAATTGCTCTTTTGTCCAGACCTGACCTTGCCATACTGCATGAGTAGGACGGGCCCCGGCATGCCACTCAACCTCAAAATACTCTGTTCCGAGCTTCTTGGCATTGTAGTCTGCTATTTCTCCGGTAAGATTCGCCACACCAGTCATCACAGCTCTTCTGGCAGCCACCTCTACCCGGCTTGCATATCCAGAGCCGTACTCAATCTTCCGAAGTCCACTGTTCGTCAACTGCGTGACCACCCGACGTAATACGCTACCATAGTCAAATGCTCCTGTCACAATATCAAAACAGGCATTGTCCAGATAGCTGCTGTAGACCTGTGACAGCGGTGTTAAAACCTTTCTGCCATTATAATCCAGGTAAAAGCCAAGTGACTTAGTTACATTCTCCAGATCTTCCAGACTCTGCTGAATGATTGCATCCGTGATCTGCTGCAACTGCCTGTTCTCCTCATACGGGATAAACTCAGCATTGATCTGTTCGTAAATGTCCTTATTCCGTACGTATTCCCAGTCGATCACTTTATCATACAGCTCAAACATTTCCGGATAAGACGCATCCAGTGTTTTCTTGATCTCTCCTTCGATATCTTCGGAAGAATATCCAAGAATCCGTAACCGGTTAATCTGCCAATCTGCAGTACTGGTTATTTCACCAGCTTTCATAATCCTCCGGACAATATCCTGCATGATACGCTCTTCCAAATCCTGATACCTGGAAGCAATCTTACTTGCAAGTTTATTCTTATAATCATCTCGCATTACTCAATCACCTGATTTTGCTCCGGAATCTTAGATTTTGCAGTTTCTTCGTCCTCGTTGTACCACTTCATTCGGTACTCAAGCAGGCTCATGACACCCATGCTCACATCCTGCCTGTCCTGCTGCCTCTCAGATTCTTCATCAGCCAGAATTGAATCATTAAACTCACAGGTAAATTCCACTCCGGACATATAAGAGCCATTGTAAAAAGCCAGGGCGTTTACAAATCCATTCAGACATTCTTCCAGCTTGTCTTGAATCGCTGTGACACGGTTATATTTTCTTGTCTTGGAAGCAAGTACCTCTGTAGCTGTCTTATCCACTTCCTGTGCGTCAGACAGATCTCCATAGGCAAGACCGACATTAAATTCGATTTCTCGTTTGTATTCTTCCAGACCTCTTCTGAATGCTTCATCTCGCATTTCAGGAGAATACTCTTTGTACAGATCCTTATCTTTTCCATCTTCAAGATTAAGTCCTTTATACAGACGTTTCTTAAGTCTTGGAAGATAAGTGTTTCCTCCTTTTTTCTTAAGTGCTCTATCGTCCACATGGATTGCACGTTCTCCGGAATCATATTCCCAATCCAATCGCGCTCCTTGTACATCCGCTTTTCTGATCAGATTCTCTGCTGATTCATACACAGATACGCCACAGGAAGAACCATCTACTTTGTTCTCAATTGGATTTTGGTAATAGCCGAAATCCATTTCAGTCATGCCGGGATAAATGATCGGACCTGGAAGAATGCTTTCCCACTCTGCAACTTCATCCAAGCTGCAGCTCTGACCAATATCATTTTGGCTCTGCGAATGATAACATTTATTCTCAATTGTCAGATTCCCATTTGTAAAATAATGTCGCTCAACTCTTGTGTAGTAATTGTTCTCATCAACACACTTTACAACCAGAAAAGCAATGTCATTTGGAATACCGCTATCGTCAAAGCTGATTGGAATAAACTTATCTGCTGCAACATACTCTGCCTTATCCGGACCAAGTGGTCTGAGAATCATTGCTCCAAGAGCAAGACCGGTCTGCAGCTTCTTGTTCATATCCGACAGACTCTTCTGAAGAACCTTGTCCATATTGTTGTTATTCAAAATCTTGACTTCCATCTCCACCAGAACGGAATCTGCAAATTCACGGCAGATACCTTCTTCCAGTTTCAGTGATTCTACGATATCACCGCACCAGTCCGCATTCCCAGCTAACATTCGTTTCCATTTATTGATGGCATCGATCATGGTCTGCGACAGCGCCACATCTTTGCCGATTATATTTTTAAAGGTCGTATAATTAAACATGTTCACTATCCTTCCCCATAGTCTTTTTAATCCATCAAACATCTTCCACCTCTTCTATCAGGTCTCTCATATCTCTTTCAATCGTGTACTCGAACGCATCCAGGCTATCAATGTCAGTACTTCCATCATCCAGGCGTTCGTCCTTGTCCTTTACGTCTTTGTTCCAAACGGCATCTGAAAACGCTGTCTGCAGAGACTTGCAATCCTTTGTTATCCAAAATCTCCCTGCTCCCATCAGTCGAACTGTACAACGGATCCGGTCAAGTATTGTTGCTTTCTTCGCCTTTCGGACAACAATCCAGGGGAACTTCTTTTCTACCGCATTACGAATAGAATTGCCAAGAACAGTCTCTGCATTATCATAGTACACAGATTCAACGTTGCAGTATTCTACATAATCGCCTTGTTTTTTGATCACACTGTATTTATCAATAACCTCTTGAACAAAATCGCAGAACAGTTGATCCAGCATATTACTATCAATGTCCTCATTCGCATCCTTTGCCATAACTCGCTTAGACATAATTCCGATCACATCCCTGTAATCATCTGTGTAACCTCTGGCCACAAAAGAATGACCTGATTGATTGCCACCGAAGTCAAGCCCGATCTCTATTGATACGATATCGTCTTTTTTAAATTGCTTATGCTCCGGATCATCTGTCAGCTCTTCCACAACTTCGCACTGGAACTTCTCAGGATTATCTGCAAATCGCTTATAAATAGCACCCTCTGCCCTCTTCCAGAGACCAAGAATAAGACGGTCATAATAGATAGTCCCCTCATACTCCTTACAGAGCTGCTCAACAAATTCTGAAGGAAGAAATGGATTATCAAAAATCGTGTATCGTTGCAGATAAATGTCTAATTCATCGTTATCTAAAAACTCTTTTAACCAGTGTGTTGGATGCTCTGGGTTGCAGGATCCATCAAAACATGAATACGGCTTATCAAGTCGTGATTTCAGCATCTGGAATACTTCCTTGTTCCATTTTGCAACCTCATCACCGTAGCAATACTTAATACTGGCCCCCTGAATCTTTGCTACCTGACTGACCTTCTCAGCACCTAGGCAATACACTTCATCTCCACAGATATGAGCCACATTTCGGTTATTGATCTGTCCAATTAGTTTATCTGTATAAATCTCACGCATTGGCTGCAGCACATTTCGTTCGATAGATTCCTTAGATACTCCAAGGATAATATTAAGTCCTGGCTTACCAATTCTCTCCCGGATACGAAAAGGAACAACAAAAGCCGTATCAACATATGATTTTCCCGAACGTACTGCTCCGGATTTGATATTCCATCTATGAGTTGCGTTCACGATGTACTCATTCTGTTTCTTGCTTAACTGCATTTTCCCGAACCTCTTTCAGTATCTGATCCAGCCGATCAAGCGCCTCATCATTCTCGTTTTCACCTGTGATAGCTTCTTTTCTTGCCTTGATCAGCTCTGTATCTGCTTTCTTGTTCTCAATATCTTCCTCAGCTCTGCCATTTTGGCCAGAATACTGTGCCACAAACTTCGCTGCCTGCGTATCTCCTGCCAGTGCCATCTTGATCTGAGCCATAAGCAAAGCCGATTCCAGAGTACACTCAACACCAAGCGACTCTAAAACCGGCTTCCATTCTTCATTATCTATTTCTGCAGTAAGCAGCAGGTTCAATGTCTTCCGGAAGTCTGCCTTCCTACGTCTTACTTCGCCACTTTTCTTACCTCCACGGGACTGTATCTCCCGTAGTTCTTCCGTACTTCGCTTATCAAATCCTTTATCTCTTATGTTTTCATAACCTGCCACTTCACCATCTTCCATTCCTGTTTATTATTGATGGACCATATAGGAATCGAACCTACGACATTTCGCTTATGAGGCGAATGTTCTACCATTGAACTAATGATCCGGGTTTTGAGTATTAGAAAAGCACCTCGAAAGGTGCTTTAAATTTAATCATTACATGGTTTTCATAATTTCTGAAACTTCTTTTCCTGTCTTTTTTTCCTGTTCATTCAATATCGCTAATATTTTTCCTTCCAGTTCTATATCTGTCATTTCGTCTTTAATTTCAATCAACTCACCAGCTACTGTAACTGTTTTTTCATATCCTCTACATTTTTCTAATAAGGCTATAATTTGTTTTGCCATCATTGCAATAGTAGATACCGTTTCTACAACGCGTGCTCCCTGTTCAATACTAGAAATTATAACCAAAATTGAATTTGGAGATGTTGCCGCAGACATACATTCAAATTTCACAGATGCTTGATATGATCCTTCATCAAAAGCCTTCCGCGTAAACTTCTCTATAGCGCCTTGTTCAATTTGCGTCTCTCCACCATTGTAATTATTTGTGTTAATATTTACTTCAACATTGATTGGCATTTTCTTTGTCCTCCGTTCAGTTAAACTTTGCTTCCATAATATCCCAAATCTCAACATTATACAACAGAAAAACACCCGCACATTCCTGCGCAGGTGCTTCTTGGGTTTCATATAAAGAGAGGACGAGCCGCAGGAATTCAGCCTTTGGCTCAAGTATTATTATATATGTGATTCGTGTGATTTGTGTGAAAGTTGAAGATATCTGTCGATTTTCTTACTTATCGTACTTCTCTCAAGATGAATCATCTTCGCTACCTCTGTCTGATTCACTGCATTGACACCATCAATATAATACATCCTGAAGATGTTGTGTAGCTGCGCATCTTTGATTCCTTCAACATAATGCTCTACCTCTTCACATTCCTTTTCCAAACGTTCTTTTCTATTTAAATCACGTTCTTGTAACCGCTCATATTTTTCTTGGTCAAAACCAACTATGCTCTGCGGCATTGGATATCCCTTACTGTAATCTAAGATCACATCATTTCCCAACATGGTTTCTGATTGCCACCTGTTATTAAGAATATAGTCCAAGGATAATATCTCTGTCTTATTATTTCGGTATGCTTCCAGCCTTTCCTTCGTCATTGTCTCCAATGGTATCACTCCCTATCTTGTATTTTCTGGCTATATATCCAGTAACATCTCCATGCCACAACTGCTGCCCCTGCGCTTCGATCAGCTTTCCTGCCTGGTATGCCGGTCGATGAAACTTCTCGCTTGCCTTCCGATCAGGTGGATGTTCTGCCATAGCAGCATAATGTTCTTTTTGGTTCTGCTGGATCTCTGCAGAACTCCAGCGTGTGTCTGTACTCCGTTTCACTGTTTATCACTCCAATCAAGAGCCTGCCCACAAAATTTGCAGTATGGCATTTCCCACGTAGTAAGATTTCTGATTGTCTTCATTTCTCCAAATAGTTTCTTGCAGCGTGGGCATGATGCTTGTCCGTTCCATGTTTCGATCTTCTTTTGTCTCTGCTTCTCTAATGCTTTAACTGCCATTTTCTTTGCTTCGATGTTTTCTTCGCTGTTGGATGTATCCAACCCCTTAATGATTCTAATTGCATCTTTAATATTCAACTTTCTTTCTCCCTGCTATGTAATCTAAAGACACATTATATGTGTCTGCATATTTGATTGCTTCTCCTAGCGTCAGCCCTTTCCTTCCTGTTTCAAGATCTCGCAGTCTTTCCTCCTTCATGTCTAGCTCGACTGCTGCCTCTTCTCTTGTCAGTCCTCTGATTTTTCTTAGATATTTCAGACGGTTTCCGATTGTTCCTACTGGTCGTAACATAACCATTGTAATCAATCCCTCCTTTCGTATCCCATGCGCAAATGTCGCAATCCTCAGGACATACATTTTCCTTTATTGCTCTTTTGCACATCTCCATTTTCAATTTCCTATCATCCTCAATGTCTTTGATAAATCCGAGTTTCCTCAAGATTTTATGAATTAGTGATTCTTTTCGCACTTTATTTCCCTCTTTCTTCTTGCCATGACCATGTGATTTCTCCTTTTCTTCATCAATCCTCATAGTTCATTACAATTGTAATTACTTTTACAAGCACTTTCTGAATCTGGTCATAAATGTGGTGGTCATCACTGCCGAAGTGAGCATACAGCCTTGCATCCTCTTTTCCTCTGTCATAGCAATTTTCCATAAACTCAAAGCAGTAAATATCATCTTCCTCAATGATTTCTCCGTTCTCTCTCCGCTCATAAAGAATACGTCCTTCTACCATTTCGTTTACGATATCGTCAGAACACTTTCCACCATTCAGATGCTTGATACAGCAATCAATATATCCTAACTTGTCACAATATCTATATTCTTTTGCAGTTTCTTCCGTATATCCTTTGAATGACTCTTTTATCTGTTCCTCAAAATCTTCCGGAAGGTCGAAAATATCTACTTCAATACCTCTCGGCAATTTAATCATATAACTTCTCATAATTTGTTCCTTTCTCCTTATTCAATCTCTGATATATACCTGTCTACCAATTCACCATTTACGTATTTATTGGTTATTTCAACTCTTATCGAATCACCCTCTTGGCTGTATGCAAAACTAGGTCCGTTCATTCCACCGCTCGCATAATCGGCTTCTTCATAGGTCATGCCATCGTATTCGACTTCTATTTCCCACTCCCATCGAGGACAAATAGCGAACCATTTCCGCATATCTATGTAAGTGATGGTTGCGTCCACATCTTCGTAAGTATATGTGATTTCTTCTTGTGGCTCACGATTCTTGTCTGAAACATCTTTGGAGCAACCAACCAAGAAAATGCAAATTAGAATTAAGCATAATATTTTCTTCAATTTTTCACCTCTTCTCCTTAAAAAAGCGTAAAAAAATACCAACCACCGAATATTGATGGTTGGTAGATGTTATTCAAATAAACTATTAATGAAATCATCTGGATTATCTAGTTCATTTTTGATTACTTCTTCAAGAGTTTTTAATTTTTCAGAACGTCCTGTTGACAATACTGTTATGTCTGCATTCTCATTTGGTTGGATTGCTATTTCTCTATACCCGTCATTTGTTTGATTAGTAAAATAAATATAACCATTATTATAAGGAGCCCTATAATTATTAACTCCATCTATTGACATGCAATTTTCGTCTATATACTTATAATAGAATGGATTTTTTCTTAATAATCCTTCTCCAGTTCTTTCCCATTGTATCTTATTTTCCTCTGTTTTTTTTAATATTGCATCAACAGCTTTTTCTAATTTATCACTCATTGCCCTTATTCTCCTTTTCCAAAAAAGTTATTAATTCTGTCAAAAAAGATATTAATTCTCTTCTATTTCTTGCTTCAATTCCTTCATACATTTTTATGATTTTTTTCATTTTTTTATTCCATGAATGAATTTTTAACTTTTTCCCTATTTTTGTTTCATGTTGAAGCAATACATCCCAAGAATCATCAATCACTGTAATTACACACTTGATCTTCGCTTGTTGTTTCACTCCAAATATCTTTTCAATATCCTCTGTCCCTGTAGCAAGAGCTTGTATATCTTTTAAATCTGCAATCATTGGATTAACTCTTTTGTTAAAGTATGATATATCTTTTTCTATTTTTTGTATCTTGTTAATTTTGCGATTGACATTTGCAGCTACGAAAAAGGTTATCAATGTAATTATAAGCCCAATAATGCTACACAAATTTCCGATATCACTAACTGAATACTTCATGAGTGCTCTCTTTTCTTTGGTATTTCTTTTATTATCAACCATCAATATTCAATTGTCAAGGTGCTGTTTATTTGTTCCAAATCAGAAGCTGACACGCTATCGTGCGATCTTCCTCTATTCTGTATATATCTCACTTTGCCAACCGCATTTTCTACATGAATAATACCAACACCCCACACCATCTGCTGACGCATTATCATATGCTATCGCTTTTTCCCGATTGGTCAGCTTTCTGATTTTGTTTGCACATTCATCGACTTCTTTTCCCGTATTTGCATCTTCAGTTTTCATTAATGCAGCCTGAGTACACAAATTGATTTTTTTGCTTCCACAAAATGGGCAACTATATACTCCATCATTTTTGACTACTTTACTTTTTTCGTTCATTCATTCCTCTCTTTCCGACAAGCCGACTACCGAATGATAATTGGCTGTCTGCTACCCTATTTCTCTTTATACTTTTCCAAAATCTTCATCATTGCTTTCATGTGATCTGCTACTTCCGGCAAATCTTCATCACTGATTGCGCTGATGCGGCCTTTTCTTTTCAATTCGGTTAACTCAAATATTCCGTTTTTAATAGCACAAAATGCCTTAGCAAGAAAAGTTTCTTTCTCAGCTTCACTATCACACTCATAAAATACTTCTCTTTTGTCATGTTCTCCAAACTTATCCGTAAAGAACTTGGTTCGCTTTGGAGTGATTCTTGTAATTTGTGCCGGAAAAATCAGTTCATGCCGGAATGATGAACCCCATCCGTAACTCACTTCTCTTGCAATCCCGACCCAATCTCCAACTTTCAATGTGTCTTTGTCTATCTCTTTTAATTCAATGTTCATTATTCATCTCTCCAATCAAATGCTTTTCCGCATTTAGGGCAATAATATATATCTGTCCCGTCAAGCACTCCCGGTTTATGTGTTGTTGTAAATCTTCTTTTACACTGCGGGCATTCCCACAACGAACAAGTATCGCTCCTGTTATGTAAAAAAATTGGTTTTTCCGGAATCTGTTTGCGGAGTGCCATATCTACCTCACTTGAATCAAATTGAATTTTATTTACTATTGCATCTGGTCTTTTAGCCATATTTTTCACCTTTCTACGCAAATCTTAATTGTTCCTGTGTATCGTCTATAATCAAGTTCGGTACTCTTTCGCCGACTTTCAGATACGGACAGTTTGCTTCTACAAGCTTTTCTGCCATGATCGGCACAACACTGTTCCCAATTCTTGCAACTTGCTTTGCAATCGGATATTTCTTCCAGTTGTAATCCCTGTCGATAATGTAATCTTTCGGGAACCCTTGCATCACTTTCAGCTCTTCCGGTTTCAGCATCCTCAAAAAGATATCAGATATGATGTATTTCTCGCCCTTGATATCCAGGATTACATTCACCAGTCCAAAACGGTCTTTCGTTGTGATCGTATCAAGCGGTCTATCCAGTGTCTGTCCGCACCCACCGCCGTAATACTTAATCAGAAATGCTGATACCAAACCGAAGTGTCCCGGAGAAGTTGTGATTGTATGTAATGGTTCATCACACCTCTGTCCAATCCCTGTCTTGTAATATTTCGTGATAAATGCTGTCACAAGTCCGTATCTATTCGATGTATCAATCGTCTTGATCGGTTCTGTTAAAAGCTGTCCTCTTGAATCACCGGCTCTCGTCTCTCCGTGATATTGAATGATATATGCCAGTGCTTCTCCACTCCTCACGATATAAGGAGATTCTGCATCGATAATATATTTCTTAATGCCGTTCGCAATTCTCTTCTGTGTAGCTTCTGCAAGTGGTTTCTTTCGGTCAAATATCGAACTGCCAAGATCTGACCAGTCAATGTAATCTCCACAAGGTTTCCACTTCTCAAATCCGATGCCGTCTGCACTGTGAGTTTGCTCTGGCCATCTGATTTCTTTTCCATCTCTTCGAAATACCGCATACCATCTCTTTCTTGTGGTTGGTGCTCCGTAATCCGCAGCTATCAATTCTCTACTGCCAAAACGGTACCCGAGGCTCTTCATTGCTGTAATGAATTTTTTATAATCCTCACCCTTTTTCTCCGGTATCGGATAACCTTTTTCGTCCAACGGACCCCACTGTTGTATTTCTTCCACATTTTCCATCAGCACCACATCTGGAAGAATCTCCTTTGCGTGTTTGTATACCGCCCACGGAAGAATCCGAAGTCCTTTTTCTCTCGGCTTGCCACCCTTTGCTTTGGAGTGGCTTGTACAATCTGGACTCGCCCACATAAGAGCCACATGCTGTCCTTTTACATATTTCTTTAAGTTGACCTTGAAAATATCTTCGGTCAGATGAAGTGTATCCGGATGATTTGTCTTATGCATCAGAATAGCATCTGGATCATGGTTAATGGCTATGTCTACCGGTCTGCCGAGTGCCATTTCTATTCCTACAGATGCACCTCCACCACCGGCAAAGGCGTCTATAATTAAATCTTTCATATCTTCGAAAGGAGCCGATATATCTTTGCCCGGCCGGAGCTCCGTCTCCTTTCTGTAATTTAATGTTATTTATTGCAAAGCATATCAACCAACTCTGCTACAAGACCTACGCACTGTTTACTTATGCTATCTCGCTGCGTCACATCTTCTGCACAATTAATATCGTTTGCATCGATAAATTCATGCAGTTTGCAAAGTACCTGTTCTTCTCTTACTGTCATCATCACTTCACCTCATTTCCTAACTGCTTAACTCTCTGTTCATAAGGTCTCGGCAACTTCATCCATGCTGTTACTCTTCCGTTAATTTGGAAATATGTGGCATCACGACAATTGTCGCACACTTCATACCATCCCTCTGGAATCCACCAATCATCTTTTTCTTCGATGTATTCCCAATCGTCCGGTATTCCGTCTTCCATGCACCATCCAGAATCCTCTGTAGTTACATGATGATACGGAATATATATTGCTTTTAAAACCGTGCAGTACCGTCCTTTTTCAACAGTCACAAGTACTTCATCAGACCATTGCCCTTTATCACATTTCGGTACTGTATTTGCGTTCCACTGTGCCATACTATTTCACCTCATTTGCAAGCTGGAATCCCATTCTTGCCACATTCTTCAAGTTGTCCTTAATCAATGCTTTGTTTGGACTTCTGTGTGTATCAAGGAACTCCCACAGCTCTTGTCTTTCAGTCGGTTCATTTGCAATGTAATCAGCCATGTACTCATATTCAGCTTTTGCGACTTTCAAACACTGAATCATGTAATCTATCTTTTCTCCTGTGTTCATGGTTACTCCTTTACTACGCATCTGCGCTCGCTGATTGCATAATATTTTCCATTATGCTCTGAACAGTATTTCTTAAGGATTTCTGCCTTTTTCGCATCCACTGATTTAATATAAGTTTCAACTTTTTCTTCGTGTTTCAAGGTATGAGTATTAGCTTCGATAATCAGCACACACCACGTAAACTCCGTCTCAACTTCTTTCTTTTCATGGTCTTTCTTCCACCGCTTGAGGATTTCAAGCACTTCTTCTGTTTTATCTCTTCGGAAGCTTTGACACGTCATTTTTCCTTTTGCTTCACTAATAGGACATCCACCACATAATTCGTTTTCACAACAAATTTCACTTAAAATCTTAGTTGCTTCTTCCGCTGTCAGTTCGTCCTCGACTAATCCATCAAGCATTTCGTCTGTCCACTTATAGTTATCTTCTACAACTTCGTAGTAATCATCATGCACGGATGTAATCGTTACGATCTTTTTCTTTAACATTTCATCAACTGCATATAAACCACCATACAGCACCGTATTTTTTAAATCACTCCTGACTCTTACCTCGTCTCCAACTTTGTATTTCATTTCGTGCCTCTCTTTCTCAGTTTTTCTGACAGATTCTTTCTCTTCTGTTTCTTCTCTTTCCATCGTCTCAGGTACTCAAGTTGCGCCTGATCCTCTCTCTCTTGTCTGTTCATGGTCTTTATCCCTTGTACAGATTCGGAATCGGCATCCATGCTGTAACTCTGTACAGTGAGCATCCACCGTGTCCGTTTGAGTATTTATCCCACTCTAGATATCCATACTGTCTGTCAAGCCAGTGCTTTTCTGTGTCCTCGTCAAACACTTGGATGTAACATCCTACACTGTACTCTCTGTATCCGTTACCGTTCGTTGACTCAAGTGTGAGTAATACGTTTCTTTCGTCTTCCGGAAGTTTTTCTGTCACTGGTATCCATTCACGCTCACTGTCAGCATCATCAATCTTACACATGCTCTCGACATACTTTCTGACAGTCTCTGTTGTGAGCAGAATCCCTTCATCCTTGCGATCAGGGTTCAGCTCATCCGCTCTTTCTCCCTTTAGTTCTTCCTCAGCTTCATTCAGCCATGAAAGAAACTCTTCTGCATCAATCGTTTTCCCCATCTCTTCTCCTTTCTCTTTTTGCAACATATTCTCCGTAGCTCATACCATGCTGCTTTGCTTCAGCTGCGACTCTTACTAATTCGCTTCAGTACTTCGGTTCTTTTGCGCCTTTTACTTTCTTCGGTTTGGCTTGCTTTCGTTTCATTGCCAGTTCCTTTTTCTGTTCAGGACTTAAGGCTCTGTATCTTGCCTTTCCTCTCTCACAGCACTGTCTCCGGCTTCTTTCTTCTCCGCAAGCCTTGCTACAACACTTCTTCCGGTTGCCGACTATCTCAAATTCTTTTCCGCAGACTGCGCATACCGCCCAGCCTTTATTTGCTTCTGCCATTCTTAATCACCTTCCTAGCAACTTACTTTCCAGATCGTCCATGTCATAATGCCGTCTCTCAAAGTTGTTATTGTTCTTCATCTGCTTCTTGAACTTCTCTGCGTACTTGCCATCAAGAATCTTTTCGAAGTTTTCCGGGTTGATAAACCAATCAAAGTTCAGTGAGAACCTTATATCTGTCTTTCCCTGAAGGAAGTCACTCTGTTTGACCTTATCAACAGCTTGTATCACTTTCTCTTCTCCGAATTGCTCAAGTAAAGCAATCAGTGAAGTGCATCTCTTAGAACCCGGGTTGATGCGGTAAATCATTTTGATTCCGTAAGGCTCTAGCTGATTCCATGCATCGATGATGGATTGAATGCTATGCTGCTTTATAGATACGTTAGTATCTATATATTCTTTCTTTCTTCCTTTCTTCCCTTCTTCTATTGTTGTCACTTGCTTGTCACTTGCTTGTCGATTGCTTGTCGATTGCTTGTCACTTTGCGTGTCACTTGATTGATACGAACAGTAATTATTTACCGTAAATACGCTGAATTTGCTATATTTTTTGCTTGTCACTTCGCCTGTCGATTCTAGGTGTTTTATTGCTGTTCTTATCTCTCTAACTGAAAGGTTAGTTTCTTCAGATAATTTGGCTAAAGAAGATACGAATGACCCCCTTTTTATCTCAATTCCTAAGAAAAATCCGTCCTTCCAGTTCGCTTTTAAAAGCATGTGTATGAACAATCTGGAAGTGTTTTTGTCTTTGTACCACCCCCACTCAAGAAGTGACCGATTAATCTTTATGTAATCGCCTTTCATATAATTTCATCCAATCTTCCATTGTCATTGTGACCAGCCAATCCTTGTGATTCTTCCTATGCATCACAGTAGGTATTTCGCCCTCTCTCGCATCGTTTATGGACTGTTCCACAGCTTCATAGATGTTAAGCTTCTCTACCCTCTTGCACTCAATATGGATGCCAGGAAGACCGACTACATCCGCATCTCCATTGGATCCACAGAACTGCTGCCCTCTCCGGCAATCATATCCATATCTGTCTTTAAGCAGATTTGCTAACTCTCTTTCTCCCTCTTTCCCTTTTCGGTTTGAGTTCATCTGTGTCTACCTCCATGTTGCAATTCTTGGCTGTTCGCCTTGCTGTTTTTAGTGCCCAGCCGATACTCTTCAACCGGCTTTCTTCTTGTCTGATATACTTCATCAGCATCATTCTTTCTTCTAAGATATTCATGTCTGGAATGAAGTACCCTCTTCCATCTTGCATGTTGAGAATCGGTATATCTCGTCTTGCATAATGGATCATGTCTCTAATTGTTCTATCGTCTATTCCGGTCAGATCAGACAATTCAGCTCTCGTGATTGCTCTGTCATGTCCGGTTCTGATGTAATCTAATATGTCAATATCGTAAGTCTGCATTGTTCTCCTTTCTCTCCCCGGGCAAGCCGAGGAGATGAATCATCATGGCTTTTGAAAAGGATTGTGACATGCTGTTCAGTCAGCCATTAGGAGTTCATATATCAACCTTACCCGCAAAGTTAATACCTGTTATAACCAAGACTTTCCGAACACCTCTCTGAACTCTTCTCTGCTGCCTATATGCTCTTCGAAATATCGTTGAGCCATCTGCTTAAGCTCCAAGTCCAGTCCATGATTCGGATTGTCATGGACGCTCCCCTTTTGAAATTCATGGAGATACGGTGCAAGGGGAATCACAAATCCGTATCTCTCAGATATCTTTCTTCTGCTGCCACAAAAGATATGGTGTATGTGTGGATAAGGATATCCAGTGAAGAAGCAGTGGTCCATATCATCAGTGAACACACTTTTCAATCGTTTAGCCAATGTCCACGCCATACCTTTCTTTCAGCAATCTCTTCTCATCTGGTGTCGCAATCTCTGATGCTGCAAGTCCTGCTTCCTTACAGCTTGTAATAAGTCCATCAATGAGCCTTGCCATCTCTGATGTATCGTAGGTACTTGAACCTCTCAACAACTTGTACGTTCTGTACATGATACCGTCCAAGCCTTGCCTTACTTGTGATGTTGGCATCAGATGATATTCTGTTGCTTGCATCACTTTCTTTTCCGCATCTTCCGTATCCGGTACTGTCATGTATACCGGCTTTCCTTCAATGATCTCCGGCTCTCCGTAGTGAATCAGCATCAAGTTGTGCATTTCTGCATTAGATGTGTTCATTACCTTTGCAAGTTTGGTAAGTAGTACCCAGTAGTAAGCGTTCGCATCAAGGCTTCTCTTCTTCCTGTATGGCTTAATTTCAAGGCTCAAAACCTCTTTGCCTTTCAATTCCTCATAGGCTTCGAGAAAGTCCTCATTTGGCTCAAATAGAATGGTCAGACGATGCGTTACGAAGTCGATGATTGGTTCTTTGAGTTTTCCAGTGAAACGCATTTATTTCTCACCCATTCTTTTCATCAAGTAGTCAAATTGTTCAATGTTCAGTTCTTCCAGTGATTTGACCTTAAATGTTTTGCAAACCTTTTCAACGGTCTGTCCGTGACTCTGGATGCACGTTTGTAATGTTGCTACATGAGAAGCATCAAGAGTATGTGGTGTCACTGGTTGTTCGGCTGTTTGCTTTCCCATTGTGTACACAATCTTTCCAGTCTTCTCATTCTTGATGGACAATTCTTTGATTGTCTTGTCCTCAATAACAATGTGGTCTACTTCGAACTTGTCATTGCATTTTGTTCCGTTAATGTTGCAATTACTTGAGCTGATCCAGATGAATGGTGCTGTGTACAGTTCTCTTCCAATTCCCCAGTTAAAACACGCTCTCTTGAAAGAATCAGATGCCTGACCTTTCTCTTTCTCTGTGTAAGACTCTTTTCCTACATCTTGTTTTGATACCCAGATACCTTTTTCCGCATCGTAGATTGATACTGTACAGTACAGATTACCGTCTATCACTTCATGTGATCTCTGCCAGTTAAAAGGTCCGACTGCCTCATCTAAGACATTCTGATCAACTCTCGCATCCTTGTATAGCAACAGTGATATACCATTTGATTTCACCGTTGAAATTCGGCAGTCTATTTCGCTTGCTTTCAAATCTCTAAATGTAAGCATCTTTTCACTCCTATCTAATACGCAAGCTTTCTGTCTGCTCTAAGTGAGCAAAGTCTGCTTTGTTCTCTTTCAGCCACTTTTTAAGTGCTGTGTTGTCAAGTTTCGGTTTTTGTGCCACCCAGTACTCATCTGGAATGTTTTCTTCCTGGTCAATAACAAGGCTTGGTGGATTCTTCTGAATACTGAATCCGAAAAGGTCTGTCTTAAACTTCTTCTTGCCGGTTGCAATCATTACACTCTCAAGGTACTTCTTCGCACTCTTTGCATTGTTACTAACAGCATCTTTCTTCGCTTTCAGACGGTTGATCTCTGTCTCGATCATGGTTGCTGTTCCGTCCAGCTCTTTAATAATCTTCGCAAGGTTCTCAGCCTTAATCTCAATCTCTCCTTCTACACCTTCCAGTGTGTCACGAAGCACTTCCATATCTACGGAATCATCTTCCATCATTTCAAGCAGTTCGTTGTACTCTTCTGCAAGTTCATATAATTTAGACATCTTCTCTTTCCTCCGCATTGTAATTATCCGCAAGTCTCTTGTGCATCTTGTGCTGTGTGATTCCTAATTCATCAAAGGACAGTTCCTCATGCTCCCACACCGATGGTTCTTCGTGCTTGACCGGAAGTCCGATAATTGCTTTCACTGTGTCCAGTTTGATATATCCATTTTCTTCATTACTGATGTAAGCTTTGAGTGCCTCCATTCGTGCATCCGCTTTGCACAGCTCTTCAAATTTAGAAACACCTACTTCTACTGTTTTTTCTAATAACATTGCTTTCTCCTCTCTGAAATGTTATTATTAAGTTGGTTTTATAGCCGAGTGCCTGAAGGTTGCCGCCTTTATCATGGCACTCTTTTTTAATATCCGAAGATAACCCATGTTGCGATTCCTAAGACAACTACCAATCCCATCGCAACTACTGTCATGACAGCTGACATTGTTTTTTCTCTATAATTGTTCTTAATTCTTCTTGGCTGTCTCTTGATATCAATGATCTGGATTGTTCTTCTTTGGATGTCGATCATATCGATCTGATTCATTTTTCTCACCTTCTTTCTTAAATGATGCACACGGAATGCATCTGCTTCTTTCCATGTATCTGTTTCTCTTTTTGCAGTAACTACAATCTCTCATATCACTTCCCTACCAATCTTCGCCTTTTCCTCATCGGTGATTTTGAGTGCCCTTAGGATTTCTCTTAATTCACTGATTCGGATATTATCCGGCTGACTCAATCTCTGGTACAGAGTGCTCGGTGGGATACCAGTCAGTTTTGAAAGCTTCTGGGTATCAATAGCTGTCATAGTCTTTCCTGACTCAATGATTGCAAGAAGTATTCTGTTCTGCCTTTCCCTGTCAGATATTTTCAATTTTGGCATCTCTTCTCACCTCTCTAGTCTTCATAAGTGCGTGGGATCATATCCTCTGTCATTGCATAGAAATCGCTGAGGTACGCTCCGTCTTCTGTGATGCTTAAATCAACAGCAACGTTGTTCTCGTTCATCAGCATGATTCTCAACGCACACTCTTCTCCGATTGTTCCATTGCCAACAGCTAAGACCTTAAAGCCTTTCAATGCGTGCAGCTCTTCAGAATCTCCATTGACTCTCTTGTTGATAATCTTTTTCTTCATTGCTTTCACCTCGCTATTCTTCCTCTTTTGTTTCAAAAAGATAATCAAATTTAACCTTGAACAATTTGCACAGCTTTTTTGCTTCCAATGCTGTGAATTTTCCTGATTTCTTTTTGTTCTCATAAGAAACTCTTGACATACCTAATTTTTCAGCCATCTGTTGGTTTGTGAAATTGAATCTAGCCTGTTCTGCTTCTAAGTTCCTAAACAATTTTATTCTCCTTTCGCTTTATTGTTTGCATTCTGCAAACCATAGTTATACTATAATTGCGTTTTGCAAATTTGTCAATACTTTTCTTTGCATTTTGTAAACTTTTTATTGACACTTTGCATTCACATATTTATAATCATAAGTAACAGGAGGAATAACATTATGGGTGATAATTTTAATGAGAATTTAAAAGAAGCTAGGCTTAAATCTGGCATATCGCAGAAAGATTTGGCAGAAAATATCGGCGTAGCAAAATCGACATACTCTTTATATGAAAGTGGAAAAAGAGAACCTAATGTGGATACAATCAAAAAGATTGCTTCTTCTCTGAATGTATCTGCAGATACATTGCTCGGCATCGATAATGAACCAACAACTCTCGCCGCTCACTTCGACGGTGATGAATACACTGAGTCTGAAATGGAAGAAATCAAAAACTTCGCTGCGTTTGTAAAGAACAGAAGAAAATAAAACATTTTTATTGGATAGATAAACGGATATGCTGTAGTGGGAGGTGCTATACATATGAACACATACGAATGTTTACAAGACGAAGCCTGCGGGGACGGTATAGATGTTATAGATTATACATTTCACAGTGATCGAATAAAAGGATTGTATTGTGATGGTACTGTCGCAATCAGAAAAGATATGAATACAGTTCAAAAAGCCTGTACACTGGCTGAAGAACTTGGACATCACCACACATCCGTTGGTGATATTATAGATATAAATTCCGTACAAAACCGTAAGCAGGAACGCCAAGCCAGATTACATGGCTACAACCGCCTGATCGGACTTGTTGGAATCATCCACGCATTCAATGCTGGATGTCAAAATAAATATGAAATTGCAGACTTTCTGGATGTTACAGAAGAATATCTAGAAGAATGTATCAGCTGCTACCGTGATAAGTATGGAGTATATACTACCGTTGATAACTATATTATATACTTCATTCCGAATCTGGTAGTAGTTGAAATGATGTGATATAACCTCACAAGGGATTATATATACGAGCAGTGGTGGCTCGTAAGGAACAGGTCTCACAAAAGAAAGAGAGGGATAAAAAAACATGGGTTTTTTAGACAAATTAAAAGGAAGCTGGGATAACGCTTCTAGATATGCTGACTTAAGGCAAAAAATAGAAAATAATGAAATTTCTACATTGACTGAAGACGACCGCAGCTTCTTTGAAGCCACTGCCAAAAAGACTCCAGAAGAACATTTAGCTGACTGGGAGAAGCGACAAGCCGAAAAGGCTGAGCGCGATCGCATCAAAGCCTTAAAAAAAGCTGAAACACAATACAATATAGGTGGTTTAAAATTCCGTAAAGATGGAAATGGTTTATATTATTTCGGAAATTCTTTTCAGGAAGGCGCTGGACACTTTAAACTGGTTGATTTTATTTGGGATGGTCCTCAATACAATTTAATCAGCAAAACAACCGGAAATAATAAAACTCACGGTCGTGCTGGCAGCGCACTAATTGGTGCTGCAGTTGCTGGACCTGTCGGTGCCGTCGTCGGCGCATCCCTCGGAAAGAAAACAAAAGTCAACACAACTACTACGACAAAACAGCAGGAATTAGATACCGTTGCATTTTTAGTATTCGAATCTACAGAAACAGGAACGAGAGTTCAAAAGGAAATCAAATGTAATACCAATACTGCAAATGAAGTTCGCAGACTTTCTTTTAATTAATACCAAAAAAGAAACCGCTCCTGCGCCAACAGGAACGGTCAACTGGAAGAAACACACGCCAATGTGCTTCTTTTGGTAACTCCGAAGAGATACTCCATACCAATGAATATTGTATCATCTTCGGGGCAGTCAATCAATCAGAACTCTCGTTCTATTGTATGGCTGTTATTTTTATACCATTCTTTAAAGGAGATGATTATATGGCAACAGCTAAGAAGTTACCTTCCGGATCATGGAGATGTCTGGTATTCTCACACTATGAAAATGTGGTGGATAAGGATGGAAAACCAGTTATTGATCCGAAAACAAAAAAGCAGAAGCAGAAAAGAATCTATGAATCATTCACCAGTGATCTTCCGGGTAAGCGTGGAAAGCAGTCAGCTGAAGCACAGGCTGCACAGTTTCTTGCAGAAAAGGACCGGAAGAAACGTCCTGAGAACTGGACTGTAAAAGAAGCGTTCACTAATTACATTAAATTAAAAGAGAATGTGCTGTCTGAAACCACATTGCGTGGATATGAAACAATCGTAAGGAATCAGATAAAGCAAATCGAGAACATAAGCCTACGTAAGCTGTCTCAAGAGGACGCACAAGCATGGGTAAATGCAATCTCAATAAAGTTATCACCTAAGACAGTAAAGAACGCTTATGGACTATTTACGGCTGTCATAGGGATGTATTCTCCTGGAACGATGTTTAGAGTTACTCTACCAGCTCCAAAGAACTTTGACGGATATGTTCCATCTGATGAGGACATCGAGAAGCTAATCAAGTACATTGAAGGAACTGAAATGGAAAAGGCTGTGCTCCTTGCAGCGTTTGGAAGTCTTAGACGTGGAGAAGTGTTTGGTCTAACAAAGGAAGACATCACTGGGAACTCTATTCGGATCAGAGAGACACGTGTACGTGGTAGAAAAGGAATCGTGACCAAAGGACCTAAGACACAGAGCAGTTGTAGGCATGTGATCATGCCGGAATTTGTAATCAGAAAATTTGATGATATTGAAAGTGGTCCGCTTGTTAAGATGCACCCGGAAGACTTGTCCAAGAACTTCAAGAAGGTGCTACGCTCTGCAGGTATTCCAGAGTTTCGATATCATGATCTCCGTCACTACACTGCATCCATCATGCACGCACTTAATATTCCGGATCAGTACATCATGAAACGTGGTGGTTGGAAGTCTGACAAGGTGCTTAAAAAGGTATATCGTGGTACTATTGAGTCTGAGGAAAAGAAGTTTACCGACAAGATAAACGAGCATTTCACTCAAATCATGCAACACGATATGCAACACGAACCGAAGAAAGCGTGATAAAACCGCCACTTTTGGCAAAAATCTTTTGGGTTCGATTCCCGCCAGGTCCACTTTTCAATGAAAGTGTGAAGACTTCAAAATAACGGCATTGCATCTCGTAAGAGGAGATGCAATGCCGTTATTTTTTGAATAATATCCTTACCTCCAAATGGAATGCATAAAACAAAAAACTCTGAGATTCTTGCAAACATTGACTTCACAAAAATCTCAGAGAAAAAAATAATGCCGCAGACCGGAATCGAACCGTTTTAAGCAATCACAAATACTGATAGAAAG
>ENA-ORTM01000977-ORTM01000977.1-human-gut-metagenome-genome-assembly--contig:-NODE-977-length-32071-cov-3.000593_pt1 | contig 32071 bp, 51 predicted proteins | sample MGYA00241909_ERZ509182 | MGnify/ENA primary metagenome ERZ509182 (study PRJEB26280, sample SAMEA2338855) | human gut metagenome | biome: human gut; feature: human-associated habitat; material: faeces...
GAGCTATGCGGAAAGCGACGCCAGCGGTAAGGCGGGCACCGCGGTGGGCTATGGGCGGTTGAGCGAGGATGCCACGCAGCTGACGAACTTTACCGTGGTCTTTCGCCAGCAGCCGAAGCTCTCCGTCGGCAATCATTTTGGCGGCAGGCTGGGGTTCGACGGCAAAGGATATGTGTTTATCGGGCTGGGCGAAAATAATCAGCGCGCCACCGCCCAGGATCTCAGCAAGCTGCAGGGGAAAGTGGTCCGCCTGACGGAGACCGGAGGTGTACCGCCGGATAACCCTTTTGTCGGCCGGGCTGACGCCAGGCCGGAGATCTGGGCTTACGGCATCCGTAATCCGCAGGGCATGGCGATGAATCCCTGGAGAGAGGCGCTGTGGCTGAACGAGCATGGCCCGCGCGGCGGAGATGAAATTAATATTCCGCAGGCGGGGAAAAATTACGGCTGGCCGCTGGCGACGCACGGTATTAACTACAGCGGCCTGCCCATTCCGGAAGCAAAAGGCAAAACGGTTCCGGGGACCGAACCTCCCCTGTATGTCTGGCCGGTCTCTCCCGGGGTGAGCGGGATGGCCTTTTATTCGGCGCCGACCTTTCCCCAGTGGCAGCATAAGCTGTTTATCGGCGCGCTGAAGGAGACATCGCTGATTGTCCTGGCGGTGGACGGTAATCAGGTCCGCGAGGAGGGGAGATTACTGGAGGCGCGCGGAAAACGCATCCGCGATGTTCGCGTGGGACCCGACGGCTATCTGTACGTTTTAACCGACGAGTCTAACGGCGAGCTATTGCGGTTGAGTCCCGAGGCTTAGCCTCAGGTCACCGGGATCTGCACTACTTCGCGCCAGGCAGGACGTTGGCTAATCTGCTGATACCAGCGCTGCAGATGGGGCCGCGGTTGCCAGCTGTCGAGGATCGACAACAGATTGTAGACGAAGGGAGCGACGGCAATATCGCCAAGGCCGAACTGCTCGCCGGAGAGCCACGGCATTTTGGCCAGTTCGTCATCCAGCATGGCGAACAGCGCTTCGCAGGCGCTGATCCCCGCGGCGATGGCCGCCGGGTCGCGCTGCTCCGGTGGCGTTCTCACCAGGCCCATTAATACCGGGCGATGGGCGGGTGAGAGGGTGCCGTTGGACCAATCCATCCACTTTTCCCCTTGCGCGCGCTGCGCCGGCGCGGCCAGCCACAGACGGTCAACGCCATACTGGGCCGCCAGGTAGCGAATAATCGTATTTGATTCCCACAATACCACCCCGGTGGCATCGTCCTTTAACAACGGCACCAGCCCGTTCGGGTTCATCGCCAGATATTCCGGGTCATGATTGAGACCAAACTCCAGCCCGGCGAGGATCTGCTGATAAGGCAGATCCAGCTCCTCCAGCACCCAGCGTACTTTCTTCACGTTGGTCGAGTTATTACGTCCCCACAGTGTAATCATTTTCGCTCCTGAGTTTGTTTCACTGCCGTTGCAGCGCGATCGGCGATCATGTTGGGATAAAGTTAATATTCCGGCAAGCATTTTTATTTTGCTGAAATCAAACGTTTTTTATACCAACTACCTTGCGTTTGGGGCACCCTTGGGACACAACGTCAGAAAAACTGCTATTCAGCATTTCCACCTGGTTGCGGTCCATCTCTCCGATCCACTTCGAGTAAATCTCATAAACCATCTTCGCGTTCTCGTGACCCATCTGTCCGGCGATAAACGACGGGTTAGCACCGGCAGTTAATAACCAGCACGCAAAAGTGTGGCGCGACTGGTAAGGGCGCCTGTTCCTGATTCCTGCCTTCTTTAATCCTGCCTCCCAACTATACCCCAGAGACTGAGATCCGTAATACTTCGTTTCCCCGCGCCAGTTTTTGGGCGGGATAAACACGAACCGCAGTTTTTGTTGTTCAGTTAAACCATGTTCGCGGTGATGGAAGGTGATTTCGGTTTTGCTTAATGCGCCAGTTAGCTTGAATTGCTCACGTAAAGCGTTCAGCGCAGGCTCAAGCAGGGTTACAGTTCTAATCCCCGCTTCGGTTTTGGGTGGCACAAACAGCCCCTCATTAGTCTGATTACGCCTGACGTGAAGCTCACCCTTATCAAGGTCCACATCTTCCCAGGCTAAAGCTGTAAGCTCTCCATGCCGAAGGCCGGTAAAGATAGCTGTAGTCCAGAGTAAAACATAACGAGGAGATAGCGCTTTTATAAAACCTTCGAACTCACTCTGGAGAAGCGGATCCGGGTCTCTCCTGGAGCGCTTGAGCATCTTTATACCTTCGTGCGGGGTGTGCTCTATAAAACCGCTCAGGTTAGCCAGTTTGAGCAACGCAGTCAGGTTGTTCATCAAGCCGTTGACCGTGGACACAGCACGACCTTTTCTTTTTAACCAGGGCGCATGATCGCTAAAGGTGTTTCCCGTTAACAGCGCGTTTCTGTAATTCAACAGATCGGTATGCTGAATATCTGCAATATGCGTATTACTTCCGACGATAGCGCAAAGTGTTGCTATACGTGATTCTGCGCCTCTGTATGATGCAGCTGAAACCTCAAGCTTTTTGGCATCAAGATAAACTTTGCATAATTCACCAAAGGTTTTAACTTTTTGTGTCGTGGTAAATTTTTTAATTGCTTTTGATTCAGGAAAGTGCTCTACATAGTCAAACTTCCCCTGCTGAATCTCACTTACTATTAAAGCACGGAGGTTACCAGCCTTTCGTATATTGCTATTTGATACAGTCCAGCCCCGCAAAACTTCGCGGCACCGTATGCCGCGATATAGAAAGCTAATTCTTATTCCCTTCCCATGCAGCTCTACGCCAGCTGGCATATTCATTATGTTTCCCCGACAAGCCTGTTAATCCTGGTGTAGTTGTAGAGAAGAGTTACCCTTCCTTCTGAAGCTTCGGGATCAGGTGAGTGCTTCTTATAATGAACCCCCTCAATCCATCTCCCCTCCCGGTAAGATTTAATTTGCCGAGGAGTCATATACATCTTCGCTACAATTCCCTTTTCCATCACCCATTCATCTTCTTGAGTAATATCGGCCATAAATAACCTCATGGCCGGGAAACTATAATCAGTCCCCCGGTTTAATGTTGATTATTGGAAATCAGTTTAGTATTGATACTCGATATTTCAGTCGTTCCATGCTTCAAGTTCGTTCTCGATCTCTTCGTCGATTTCGTCGTTGGTAGCGTCTTCGTCCAGGTAGTCACGCGCCTCTTTAAGGTATTTATCCCGGCGCAAGCGATACCAGAGAGAAAACTCATAGCTCCAGCCGTTCGGCTCACCGTCATAGTCAACCTTGGCGTTACGTTCAGCCATGCTCTCAACCATGCTATAAGCGGTGGTAAGCGCCGCTTCGCGGATATACCCGCGCAGGTCGCTTTTGCGCCAGTAGGGGTTATGCTTCGAGTCGCAGACAGATTTAAATTTCACTTCCCAGCGGCGGATACAACGCGCGTTTAATGATTTGCTCATCGTGATGCCTCCACTTTAAGCGCTTCATACGCACGTAATACCTGAGAAGCTTTGCCGGTAATAACTGTTTTTAAAATAAAGAAACCGCTACGTTTAGCGCGAACTGAAGGGGCAAGGAATAATGCCGTATCAACGACGCGGTTATGAAGGCGGAATTCAAATACCGTGCTGGTAATCGTGGTGATGGCGTTAAAGCCATCCTCTTTAAATTCTATTTTCATGATTGTGCTTTCCTGTCTTTAAGTTGGTTGTATCTTTCATGGCTCATAACCTCCCAGCAGGTCCCGTTATTGCGGGATAATAAGCGCCATTTTCTTCCAATCTTTAAACTTAAATTTCCGCATTTGATGTGGCATGGCTTTATGTTTCCTTTGCTATACAAGCTGAGGATTTGCGATGCCTTTTCGTTTACATGCGGTGGAATACGGTTGGATGTGATTATCATCCTCCACCTACCAGCGCTTGTGGGCCAGGTGTCCAGGTCGTGACGGCAAGGTTTTACGAAACGAGGAAGCAGCAGCGGAGAGGGCGATTTTCTGCTTTTCTTTCTCATTGCATACCGGGCAGAAATAAAAGTCTCTCCGATAAGCACCTCTGCCAGAGGGGCGGTATTGCAGCTCATCACGGGCAAAAGAACCGCCGCAACCATGACAGTGCAACTTTAATTCTTCCATTTACATATCTCCGGTTGAATTTAATGTGTGTTCATACCTGCCAGTAAAGGCATTAAATAAAAGGTGATGATATTAGTAAGAAACTTCGGTATTTATTTTATAATGTGCATTGCCAGTGTCTGCGTTAACAGAAACCAAGTCGCCATACATATCATGATTCAAAATGACATCATTGAATTTCAGAGATGAGAGAGATTCTTCGCGACCGCAAAACATAAAATCTTCTGCATGCTTTGCTTTCTCGAAAATATCTTTCATAGAGGAAAGTGCTTCGGCCCACATTTCACCATTGCCAATAAATTGCGCAATAGCAAGCTTGCTTTGTGCTGCTTTAAAAGCCGGGTTGCCATGCAGCAAATTACCCATAGAACACCCCTTTGATATACATAAATTCGACAGCTACGCCTGCCCAGAAAACCAATCCGATGGCCAGTGCGATAACCAGGGAACGAATGCCGTTTCTGCTCATTTGTTACTCCAGAATGGGAAGCTGATAACGACAACAGCAACCAAAAGCACGGCAACCTTTAAACAGAACCGGTGCCACGCAGGTACTTCATGTTCGCGGATCATTTGCCACTCCTTACTGTCATGTGAAGTTAAGTACCAACAGACCTTGCAATGCAGTGCCGGGTGCCTCCCGGTGATACCAGCCAGTTAACAACTGGTATCGGCAGCTTTCTTTCCACCCCACTTAGGAAACAAGTGGTACTGCTTTAACTGAACCGCGTGCGCATAGCCGCATTCACTGCATTGCAAGGTCTGTTAATTTGCCTGTCTTTTTACCACTTCAGGCTCGGTGGTATGCTGGAGTTCTCACACAACCAGCAAAGGTAAAACATGAACAAAGACGATAAGGCTTGGCTTTTGGCCGTTGCTTATGCCACTACTCAACCAAAAGAAATAACCCCTGAAGAGTTCCTTTCCGAAGTTGAGCGCTCTGAAGTTGATTTTCTCTCCCTGCTTACAAAGCGCGAGGAAGAGGAAAGTGCGCAAGCGATCAAGACTTGGGAGCAACTAGGCTCTTCAAACTAATTGCCGAAATAGCGGCTTCAACTACGGTTGTGGCTGCTTCTACCACTTCATCCTTGGTTCGCCTGTCCCTCACCTTTTCCGCCACCACTGCAAGAACGGTAGGTAAAACCTTGTCAATAATCAGTAGGGCAACGTCTTTGCTGCATAGCTGACCGTTAATCACTACCAGATCTTTGCTTTCCATATTCACCTCGTTAGTTAGCCCTTATCGCCGGGTAGCGGAACGTTTAACCTATCGCACCGTTGTGTCGATAAGTAGAGAATACTACATAAAGTAGATTGGTCAACACCAAAAGTAGAAATAAATATCTACTTTTGGTTGTTTTATTGGAGTGGAGACACAAAAAAACCCAGCATTGCTGGGTTTAGAAAGGTTTGTTTGGGGGGTTATTTTTTGTCTGGGTCTGCGTATTCGCTGTAGAACTCCAGGAGCTTCTTATAGCGAATCTCAAAGGCCAGAAGCATGTTGTTTGCCTCGGCATCAGGGAATTTTCGGAAGACTCGAATCAGGCGTTTCTCTTCATCGCTTAAGCTGGTGAATTCTGTTTCGTCGGCTTTATCTGGATGGGAGGGGTTGGAATCCTCTAGAACGATATTGGACTCAGCTACGTTTTCTACTGCCCCGTAGTCCAGCCAGGCTGGAGGCACGTTCAACCATTCCGCAATTCTAATTAGCTTTTCATCGCGTGGTTTCGCTGTGCCGAGCGTATACCGCCTAGCCATTTCGTAGGTGACCTGTCCCGCATGACTTAATTGCTTAACAGACAAGTTCTTTTTACTCATCTCTTGGTTAAGGCGGTCTGCGAAGTCTTGATGCTTATTCGATTTTTCTACCATAGGTAGAAGATTACGGCAGAGCGTGTTTTTAGTCATTTCTATTTTAAGTAGTTGCATTCTCTACTTTGTGTAGTATTCTCTACTTACCAACTCACAGGAGGTAAGAATGCTTACACCATATAAAAACATTACGGAGAAAGCCGTTAGAGCGATTGGAAATGTTTCCTATGTCGCTCGCATGTTCGACTTTAAGTCGAGTCAGTCAGTAGCAAATTGGATTAACCGTAATTGCGTCCCAAGCGATCGCGTTATCCCTCTCTGCCGTATGGGGGGCTGGGTAGTCACGCCTCATGAACTTCGCCCGGATCTCCATCCAACACCACTTAGTGGGCTTACGGAAGAAATTATCACCAAGCGCCAGAAGGAGTCTGATTGATGGAAATCAAACACGAGCACGTTGAAATGGTCCTGCTGGCATGGGCTGCGGAAGTTGGTCAGGCGTTCGCGGCAAATGCTATCGCTGAAGAATATGCACGTATTGGCGGCGATCAGCTGCGCCTGGTGCCGGGGAAAACCTGGAGTAACCAGCAGAACATTTTCCACCGCTGGTTGAAAGGTGAGACCGAACTGCAGCGCGAAAAAATCCGTTTGCTGCTCCCGGCAATTCTGCGCGTTCTCCCGCGTGAAATCCGTCACCGCTTGAGCATCTACGACACCATTGAGCGCCGGGCGCTGCTTGCAGCTCAGCACGCTATTGGAACGGCAATTGATGCTCACGATGACGCTATTGAAGCCGTCTACAGCAAGGCCTATCAGCCTGGATCTGTTGAAGTGCCGAAGTACCACTGATTCCGGAGGTGACTATGTGTAACCAGTCTGCTGCTGAATTGATTGCACGCCTTAAAAAGGCCTATCCGGCGTATGTGCCATCCGAAGGGGATTGCGCAAGTAACGGGATACCCAAGGCGGGAGCACGCTTTCAGCACAGACACAAGGGGCACATGGTGACGGTACTCACGGCAACTGAGAAAGATGTGTCCTATCGCAAAGCCTGCGGGAAAGTTGGCTGGATGGGGTTACGTGAGTTTTTACGGCTACACAATGAGGTTTTGGTATGAGCAATCAGGTCTTTGAAATTGTTCAGGCCATGTCAGGGCAGGGGAACTGCATAACGATTCCCGGCCCGTATCTGGATTTCTTTGCAGGAGACAGGCAGCAGCATTTGCTGGCAGCGATTCTGAATCAGCTGGTGTTCTGGTCGGGTAAGTCGAGTCTGGATGATGGCTGGTTTTACAAGGAGCATGCGGCGCTCGCGAAAGAGGTTCGTGTTCTTGAGGGTGATGTTGTTAGAAGGGCTATTTACAAAATCACTGAGCAATATTTGCCGGGCGTTATCCAGGAAGATACCCGCCAGGTGAACGGTACACCGAAGAAACACTATCGCATCGACCAGGAAGAACTGATGCACAAGATTTTCCCGGCAATACTGGATTCGGCACAAACGCCGAATCGGAATAAGTCATTGAAAGAAATGGAAACGGCACAAACGCCGAATGCATTCGGCATAAACGCCATATCCAGGATTCGGCACAAACGCCGAATGGAAACGGCACAAGCGCCGAATCCTGTCTCTATACAGATCTTAAAAATACAGATCTTAAAACAGATCTTAAAAAACAAGAGGGGCGCTCTCTCCCTGTGGATAACTCCACAGAATCAGGTCGGGTAATTAACCTCCCTGAGCCTACCGAAGACAGCATCCTTTCCACCGAAGAAGACTTCGATCTGGCCATGTGGTTCTGGTCGACCATCGTCGAAATGTACGAGCGAGCAGCCGAGTTTGATGGCTGTCTTGCAAAACCGAGAGAACCAAACTTTGTCTCCTGGGCAAACGAAATTCGTTTGCTGCGCCAGGAGCATGGCTGCAGCCATGACCATATCCGAACCATGATTGAGCGAATTCAGCGCCATCAGTGGTGGTGCGAGAAGGTTCAGAACATGGCTACCCTGCGCCGAAAATGGCCTGAACTGGTGCTGAGCCTTTGCCCGGCAAACCTGTCAACCGGCGGCTCGTTCGGTGTGAGCAGCAAACTGGATACCGACATCCCGAAAGGGTTCCGGGGCTAACAAATTTAATCGTGAGGATATCTCTGATGGAAAAAATTACTGACGTGCTGAAAGAGCTGGAGAAGGTCACCTGCCGTGAGCTGGCTGTTTATTTCGACCTGACAGCACCTGAAATGCTGGCCCGCCTGATGGTGCTGGAGCGAGAAGGCAAAGCGCAAAACCTGAATGGCTACTGGATGCCTGGTGGAAGCACCGAGCCCGTAGCGGTAACCAGCAAACTCACAGCGCTGGATATCAAGCTGCTCCAGTCGGTGCCGGTTGGCGTCTGGTTCGAGTGGCAGTCCCTGGCTGGTTTTGTTGATCGCCCTCGCTACCGCTGCGAGCGTCTGGTGGCCGCCGGGTTTATGAATTCGAAGGTAACTAACCCAGGCAATCCGCACCACGGCACTAAATTCCAGAAAATCCGCGAGGTGACCCGGTGATGCGAGAGATACCTGATTGCCCGGTCTGTGGTTCAGCTGCGGAGTTTTATTTTCGGGATTACCAGGCTGGTGCCTGTTCCGGGGCCCTGAGATGCCCTTACGGACATCTCCGCGTACAGGATAGCTATTGGGCTGGTGGCAAGAGCAAATCGAAAATCCGGCTGATTGAAAAGTGGTCTCAGCAGGTCGAACAGAAAAAAGGTGAAGTGAAAAATGGCTAAAAACTCGATCGACGCGTATGGCGCCAGCGGAAAAACCAACGTTCTTATGTTCGAACCGGAAAACCTGCACCTGGTCACCGATAAGAGCCACCCGCTTTACGATGAACGTATTCACCTGCCTATCAACGAGGCGATGGTGTTGAACATCATGGATCAGGGTGTGCTTGAGCCGATCATCGTCTGGAAGGACCCCGAAAGCGGGCTGGCCTGTGTGGTTGATGGCCGTCAGCGCGTGCGTCATACCCTGGAGGCTAATAAGCGACTGGTTAAACAGGGTGACTCTCCATTGCTGGTTCCTGCGGTAACTAAACGCGGCTCTGCCGTTCGAATGGCTCAGGCAATGGTCAGCGCAAACGAAATCCGCCAGGCCGATACCCCGCTGGGCCGAGCAAAGAAAATGGCTGATGCGCTGGAGCGCGGGCACGACGAGGACGATTTAGCGCTGATGTTTGGCGTGAGTGTCCAGACCGTACGCGCAACGCTGTCACTACTGGATGCTACCCAGGCAGTCAAAGACGCAGTGGAGTCCGGGACAGTGACGGTTACCCAGGCACGTCAACTGGCATCACTGAAACCCGAAGAACAGCGGGAAAAGGTAGCGGAAATCGAGCAGGCGACCGCTGGCACAACCGGCCATGAAAAAGCCCGGCGACAGCGCCAGGTTCTTGGTGAAGCAAAGCCGCGTCTGAAAACCCGTAAAGAAATCACAAAGGCCCTTGAAGGTGCCAGCGGCGATTACGCTGAGGCTCTGCGCTGGGTGCTTGGGGGGGGGGCTGTATGACTGATATCACCGAACTGACTAGCGTACAAAAAAACGCAAATATTCACCGTTTATCCAGGCTCATTGCCTATACATCTAACGACGAATTGCGACAAATGGCTGTTGAAGTTGAGCATTACACGGATCAGCTCATAGAGGCACTGGAGAAGGCGCAGGGGATGGAAGCCTACTGGAAAACTCAATGCCGTGGGATAACGGACCACTGCGAGGAGTTGCAGGCGCGCATCGCAGAGCTGGAGCGCGAACAGGAGCATCTTCGACCAGTCGGCGTGATGAGCGAGCAGGCATTTCACCGTCTTGAAAACAGAGAATGTCGCTTTATTGCTCTGTGGCCGCGCCCTGGTATCTTTTTGCCGCGCAAGCGTCCCGAGGATGGCGTGATCGTTTATGCGCGTACAGCTGCCGCCGCTGGCATCAAGGTGGAGGCTGATAGCCTCGATGCTGATGTGAGCAACAGAAATCAGCCGGGGATGGTTGTAGCGGTACATATCGATGTCGGCGACTTCGTGAAATTCAGAGGTCGGGTGTATGAGGTGAAGGAAACCGACTTTGACGACCACGACGTCACTTTATGGTTCGTTTGTGGCGAGGTGCTGAAATGCGCAGCAGGTTGCCCGATAGAAGTGGTTTCTGCGCCGGTGGAGGATGAGTGATGGGCGTAAAAAAAATGATATGCGTCAGTTCCACTACGCCAGCCTGGTTTACTCCGGGCGCCGTATACGACTCAGAACCTCGCGGTACCGATATCTGCATTTGTGCCGACAACCTCGTTTCAGACCTCAACAAAGAGGACTGGTACGAAATGAGCCAGCGCGCAGATGGGCTGTGGTTCTTAATCGGTTTTCAGCAGGCAATTTTATTTCGGGGAGCCAACCAATGACCAATAACCAGTTAAACAGAGAGCGCCTAGAAAAAATTAAATCATGGCGTGAAACCTACGGCGCCGGAAGCAACGTAATGCTGCCAGCTGAGGAGGCCGAGGAGCTGGCTCGTATAGCGCTGGCCGCAATGGACAGCGAGCCGGTGGCGTGGACTGACGCTGAGGAATTAAGCGACCTGAAACGCGACGGTTATGCCGCAATGCTTTCCTTGGCTAGAAAGGATTGTGAGCACGCCGATCCACGACGCCAAATTCTGTCATTCACACATCCAGCACCATCGCGTCAACGCGACAAGGTACGCCAAGAGCACGCCGAGTGGTCTCAGGCTACCTTCGGCAATGTCGGCCCGGTTGGCCCGCTGAAGCACCTCAGCAAAGAAGCACTGGAAGCCGCTGAACAGCCTGGCGACCTGTCGGAATGGGCTGATATGCAGTTCCTGCTGTGGGACGCCCAGCGCCGTGCAGGTATTACAGATGAGCAGATTACCCAAGCGATGATCGATAAGCTGGCGGTAAACAAGCAGCGCTCATGGCCGGAGCCGAAAGACGGAGAGCCACGCCTGCACATTAAAGAGCAGCAAGCGCCGGTAATGCCGGAGGATGTTCGCCAGGCGCTTAGCCAAATGGACGATGAAATTATTGCCGAGCTGGATGCTGAAGAAAGCGCCTGCCGCGCCGCCATGCTCGCAGCCGCACCGCAGGAGGTGCCAGATGGAAAATGACAGCGACAACGTCATCACTCTGGTGCAGCCAAAGCGCGACGAAGATAAGCTACTGAACATCACCGTAACCGACAGAAAGGACTACAGGCAGCAACACTGCAAGCATAAAGCCGTCGAAGTCGATGAGAAGGGGCGGATCATTCTGTGCCTTCAATGCGGCTGTGCTGTTGACCCATTCCAGTACGTTCTTCAGTGCGCGACTGATGGTGAAGCTGTAGTGAGAGAGATTCAGCAGCTCTATGACCGTCGTGACGAGCTGCGGGAGTCTATAGCCAACCTGGAGCGCGAAGAGAAAAACGCCAAGGCCCGATTACGCTCTGCCAGAACGTCAATCCTCTTCGCAGAAAACGACCTGAAAAATACAGAGCAGGGGATAAAACAATAAAACGCAAACGCGCTATTTGTTATCAACAAATCACAGGTTTGTATTTATGCGAATGATAACCAGAAAGAAACCCGCCTTTACTGAGCTGTATCAGACAGGCGTTCTGACTCGCATAGCTGCCGTAAAAAGTCCTGATGGCGGTGGCTGGCGATTATTCGGCTTATGGCGGGGTAAGGAAATAGCAGTGTTTGTGGAGGCTGCTCGCGGAGGGATTCGCGAGTGGTCAGGCCTGGATTATCTCGCTAACTTTTGCGCGAGCTGTGGCATTAGCCTGTGGGAAGTTCACAACAAGGTCGCTGAAAAAGCTCCTGAATAAGACCCCGCTTCGGCGGGTTTGTTTGGTCAACCAGGTACTGCCAACAGTTTCTATTCCTTCTGCGATCAAATAGGGGGTTGCACACTACACAAAATGTGCATTCTTTGTCGCGGTAGTGTTTTCTGCTACTCAATTTTTCATGTAATTAATTAAATCCTGAAATTGGCTAAATTCTTCTATCTGAGTGAAATAGGGGGTTGCGCCAGAGAAAAAATGTGAATGACTTTTTTATACTTATTACCTTCATTTAAGCTATTGAATTTATTAATTTTTGTATTTTTGTTTTCATTCGCCCCTTCCCGTGAAAATAGGGTCTTGATGGGCGATTTAAATATGTCATTGTATTCCAGAACGTCGCGAGTTCATTTTTAGCCATCCCTGTACAGGAAAAGCATAAACCAATATTTATGGAATAATCACAAGGTGCTAACTAATGAGTGAGAAAGAGATTATTGAAGCAATTCGCATTCTGGGGCGTTATGTCGTTGATAGTCTGCCAGGGGGGATTTTTGTTCTTACCCCATTAGAGGATGGGGAAATCATAAATACCGAGGAATCTCACAAGCAATGCAAAAGCTTCTTCCGGAAGAAGAAAAGCTGATTTATACTAATCACTTCGGCTGAACACCGAACCTATCGCGCCATCACCGGAGAAAAGTGATGACGCAAAAACGCAGTAATTCCATTCAACGCCGTGCCTCCGTGCGCGGTGTTTTTGCTTGTCTGTCGTACCAGGGCGGTGCGATATGAGCAAATCCAAAACCAAGGCTGAAAAGCTCCATCTGAGCCGCGTAGCTGCATTGGGCTGTGTCGTATGCCGGAACCTCAATTACGGCGAATCCCCGGCTGAAATCCATCACTGCAGCTCAGGCACTGGCTTATCCGTCCGCGCTGATAACTTCCATGTCATTCCGCTATGCCATGCCCATCACCGTACTGGTGGTTACGGCGTTGCTATTCATGCTGGCCGTAAGTCATGGGAAGAAAAGTTCGGTACTGAGGCTGAGTTACTGAGTCAGGTACTCCAGGAGTTAGGGGAGGCTACTGTATGACGCCGGCGGCTTACTACAACGAAATAGATCCCTTTGCAGAGCAGTGGCTGCGTAACCTCATAGCCGCCGGGCATATCGCCCCAGGCGAAGTTGACGAACGGAGTATTGAAGATGTCACACCTGACGACCTCAGAGGATTTACCCAGTGCCACTTTTTCGCCGGGATTGGTGGATGGTCATATGCTCTGCGTCTGGCCGGGTGGCCGGATAACAGACCGATTTGGACAGGAAGTTGCCCATGCCAGCCTTTCTCCTCGACTGGCAAAGGCGCTGGGTTTGGTGACGACAGACATTTGTGGCCTGCCTTTGGCTGGCTTATCAAGCAGTGCCGACCTCAGCGCATCGCTGGCGAGCAAGTTGCAGGAGGTCGTGCGGATCCATGGTTCGACCTTGTACAAAATGACGTGGAAAGAATGGGCTACGCCTTCGGGCTTACGCCGTTCCCGGCTGCGGGTGTCGGGTCGCCGAACGAGCGAGAGCGGGCCTACTGGGTGGCCGACGCCAACCTGCAATACGAATCCACAGCCAGAAACGAAGCGCGGACTGCAGAACCTGGCCGGAGCGGTGAAATTATCTGGCTGGGTAACGCCAACAACGCGCGACTGGAAAGACACGTCCGGGATGACAGCGCAACGAGATGGGAAAGACAGGCTGGACCAACTACCTCGGCAGGCTTTCATGACGGGATGGCCAACCCCCACAGCCACAAACAACGACCGCGGGCCGATGCCGGAGAGGGCGTTATCGATGTATCGGGAGGACGGTTCGAAGGTCCAGCAGAGGATTCAGGACTTCGCAGCGATATGCGGCCCCTGGAGGTTAACGGTTTTTGGCGAGATGCGGACTGGCTCTTTTGTCGAGATGGGAAATGGCGTCCAGTTGAACCCTGCGCATTCCCGCTGGCTAATGGGTTTTCCAAAGGAATGGGACACGGTAAGTCCTCACCACGAGCACTGGCTGGCCGTAACCGAGTCGGCAGACTAAAAGGCTACGGCAACGCCATAAACGCCCAGGCAGCTGCGGCTTTCATTCGCGCTTATATGGAGGTCGCATGACTAATTTTTACTGTGAAGCCCTTACGGCCCTGCGTTCAGCTCCCCATCACTATTTGAAAGAGGTCGGCGACCAGTGGCGGACTCCGGATCTGTTGTTCTGGGGTATCAACGCGATGCTTGGTCCGTTGATGCTTGACCTGTTCGCTGATGACAGCAACGCAAAATGCCCCGTCTGGTATACGGCAGAAGATAACGCGCTGACACAAGACTGGTCGGAAATGCTTTCCTCAATCGGCGGCGCAGCCTGCGGAAACCCGCCTTACAGCCGCTCTCAGTACCACGAAAAGCAGGCCATCACTGGCATGACGCACATCATGAACTATGCAGCTGCGCAACGAGAGAAGGGCGGTCGCTATGTCTTCCTGGTGAAGTCAGCCACAAGCGAAACATGGTGGCCGGAAGATGCGGATCACGTCTGCTTTATTCGTGGGCGAATTGGTTTCGATCTACCCGAGTGGTTTAAGCCAGCCGACGACAAACAAAGGCCAACCAGTGCGTTTTTCGCTGGGGCCATTGTCGTGTTCGATAAGTCATGGGCTGGCGAGCGGTTTAGTTACATCAATCGAGCGGTGCTTGAAGCTAAGGGCCGCGCATTTATGTCACTGGCGCAGTTTGCCGCTGGTAAGGGAGAAATTGCATGACACCACTTCAACGCCGCAGACAAAACACCGCTATGTCAGAGGTCCCTATCGCCACGCACAAACGATACCTTGGGCGCCCTGAATTATTGACTGGCATTCAGTCAGCCTGGATTAAGTCGCTCCTTACAGTATGGGGTGAGAGCCAGCGAGGGGAGACATACCCACGCAAGCCCACAGCGCACTCATGCTGGTGGTCAGTAAAGGGAACCCGATGGTCAGATAAAGCGTTAGAGCGCTTTACCGCGGCAATTGAGCAGGCAAGGGCTGAGGGCTTTCGTGGTCCCAATGCTCTGAAGCGTGCGCAGGTAATTCTCTGGCCTAAGAATGAGAGCAGCGTGATAGATACCGCCATCAGTAACGATGACTCCGAATTCATGGAGAAGTGTGTACTAGATGCCTTTGAGGTTACCGACCCGATTTACATCGTCGGATTGAACTACTACACAACCAGAAAAAAAATATCTGACATAACGCGAGAGCTTCAGAAGCTGGCGCCCTGGCTGACGGCAGAGCAGTCGAGAGAGCGCGTGAAATGGTGCCTCAAGATATTTCAGGGGAAGATATTTTTAGCCGCCCGCAAAAACCTGAGGGCTTAGGTTTTAGCTTTTTGTGCTCTTAATTGAAATTAACATTGATTTTCACCCAGAAGTTTAGATAATTCATTCATGCTTGGCAGAGCTGCGCCGCGATGGCAGCGATGAGAAGCGACAATTTGAACATGACGAAAGCCCCGCCCTTGCGGGGTTTTTGCTTTCCGGCGATACGACAGGGGTATTCGCGAGATGCATTGCATCAGTACCCCTGTCACATCGTCGTATTGCAAACAAAACCAGAAAGCCTCGGTACTCGCCGGGGCTTTGTTATTTCTGCAATCCGGTCAGGGCTCTTGGGTAGAGACGTGCTGCACGACACGTTAAAGCCCTTCCGCGCAGAGCCCTGAACCAGATTGCATCTGTCGTAGTTTGGTAATTACATCTGGCTTCCACCCAGAAGATACGGGTTCGATCCCCGTCAGATGCTCCAATCCCTCTACCTTGGGACCATTACGGCTACCGCGCCGTCGCTTTTACCCTTGGTATTACTTCCCGCCTTGAGCGGTTTTTTTTATTGAGCATGCCCAGACCCTCGGGAGTCATCCCCGACGTGCTTTGTTGATAAATCAGCCCGCAGGGTCTGGGCCTCTTTTCCCCTTTACACACAGCGCCATCCGTCATCTACGGAGGTGAGGTTATGACAAAAATGAGCACCATTTACAGCAGACTTTCATACGGCACCGGGACCGCACTGACGGGCTGCGGTGTCTCAGCAAAGGCGTATGCCGGGGCAGTTAAGGCAGAGGTATGGATTTTGGCCGACAAAATAGCGGGGATGACCCTGAGTGACTGGGCAATTATTGTCGGTATCGCCTGCACCATTACCACCTGTGGGGTGAACTGGTATTACCGGCGGAAAGAACGCGAGGATCGGCTCAATGGCTATGACACCAAAACTGAGGAATAGCGTTATCGCTGCCGTCGGCGGTGGCGCCATAGCCATTGCTTCAGCGCTCATCACCGGCCCGACCGGTAACGATGGCCTTGAAGGTGTGCGATACGATCCCTATCAGGATGTGGTAGGGGTCTGGACTGTCTGTTATGGACACACTGGCAAAGACATCATGCTAGGTAAGAAGTACACCGAGGCTGAATGCCGTGCGCTGCTCAGTAAAGACCTGAACACCGTTGCACGCCAGATCAACCCGTACATCCAGAAGCCGATCCCCGAAACAATGCGTGGGGCTCTGTACTCGTTCGCTTATAACGTCGGCGCCGGAAACTTCCAGACCTCCACTCTGCTGCGCAAAATCAACCAGGGCGACCAGAAAGGTGCGTGCGACCAGTTGCGCCGCTGGACCTATGCCAAGGGCAAACAGTGGAAAGGCCTGGTAACTCGCCGCGAGATTGAGCGCGAAGTTTGTCTCTGGAGTCAAAAATGAGCCGGTTAACCGCCATTATCAGCGCCGTAGTGATTTGCCTGGTGGTTTGCCTTGGGTGGCTGGCAATGCATTACCACAACGCAGCCAATCAGCAGGAAACCAGAGCTGAAACCGCTGAGCAGCAGGTAAATACCACTCAGGCCATCACCTCCAACGTTCTGACCACCATGACCATCTTCAACACCATCGTCGAGGCCAATCAGCATGCAAAAGAGCAGATCGCACTGGACGCATCGGGAGCCTCGGCTGATATCCGGGTTGCTGTTGCGAATGATGATTGCACTAATCGCCCTGTGCCTGCTGGCGCAGTTAAGCGGCTGCAACAATTCGCGAACGGTCTACGTCAAAGTGCCGGTGGTCCCGTTACCAGCCAGTCTGACGGCTGACACCCCGCAACCTGAAATCCCTGACAACCTGACGTGGGGCCAGAGCCTCGATTTAAACGTCAGCCTGCTATCAGCGCTGGGGCAGTGCAACCGGGATAAGGCTGATATCAGGCAAGCAGAGAAAAAACGAGCCTCGCAATAGCGGGGCTTTTTAATGCGTATCGTACACGCAGATCATCGAGAGTCTTTCAGTCGTGAGCCTGAGGAGCGCCGTTAAAGGTGGCGACCTCTCTCGGGCGGCGTTCCTGTACGACAGGCTCACATCTAAAGGAAAACAGCATGAAAAACTTTTTAATCGACACGCTGAATAAAATTCTCTATTACGCGTTGCTTGTGGCGCTGGCCTTTGGGTCGGTTACAGGGCAAGGCAACATTCTGAACGTGGCCGCAGCTGCGTTTTGGGTGGTGGTATTCCTTGGTGTATTTGGGAGTCTTCTTACAACATTCCTCGCGCATGGCGCTGAGCATGTAACTAATGAGAAAACACGTCAGTCGGTGCTTGAGTCGCTGAGAAAGATTGTCCGACGTCAGAACGTCGTTGCTCGTTGGTGGGGATGGTGTTGCATGGTGGCAACTATCGCTCTGCTTGCCTACGGCGGCTGGGTATTTACCGCAGTGTGTTACGCGCTTTCATCCCTGTTTGCGCGGTTCTGCATTTCTCTGGCCCGAGACAAAGTAGAAAAACAGACGGTCGGCGTTTTAGCTTGATGGCATTACAGAGCCACTTCAAGAGGTGGCTCGATAATGTCAAGGCGAGGACAAAATTATGGCAACACCGGACTGGGAGGCCATCGAGTCGGCATACCGGGCCGGAGTCCTTAGCCTCCGTGATATAGGCGATAAATACGGCGTTACTGAAGGTGCTATCAGGAAGAGAGCGAAGAAGTTTGGGTGGGTACGCAAGGCCGGTACGCAGTTACGCAAAAGTGGTACGCAAAAGAATAAGGCGCGTACCAGCGAAAAGCCCGCCAGCGCTGGCCGTACGCAAAAAAGTACGCAACCAAAAGGCGAGCCTCCACCAGATACGAAACCGATACGCGGGGTGCGTACCGATCCGCCGACTAACCCATTTCAACCCGGCAACCAGCAGGCGTTAAAGCATGGTGGTTACGCCCGTCGTCTTCTGCTTAAAGATGAGGTCATTGAAGACGCGAAAGCGTTGACACTCGAAGACGAATTATTTCGCCTTCGGGCTAACAACCTTGTCGCGGCAGAGAATATTGGCCGGTGGCTGACCAAGCTGGAAGATGCTGAAGGGGACCAGGAAAGAAAGGTGCTGATGGAAAATATCAGCGCCGCCGAGAAGGCGATGATGCGCAATACCGTTCGTATTGAGTCGATCGTCGGCACGCTGGCGACAGTAGGCAAAATATTTGCAGATACAGACTATCGCAAGGCTGCTACTGACAAGGTGTCGCTGGAGGCTGATCGTCTTCGCCGTGATGCAGGTATTGATGATGGCAACGGAGAGCGTGACCTCAATGACTTCTACTCTGACATCCAAACCGACACTGAATCCGGTTCTGCGTAGCTTCTGGACGACGCAGGCACGTAACAAAGTGCTTTATGGTGGCCGGTCATCGTCAAAATCATGGGATGCCGCTGGCATTGCCATATTTCTGTCGAATAAATACAGCCTGCGCTTTTGCTGTGCGCGTCAGATTCAGAACAAAATTGAAGAGTCGGTGTACACCCTGCTCAAAATTCAGATAGACCGCTTTGGCCTGCGGCATCGTTTCCGCATTCTGAACAACAAAATCATTAACCGGGTGACCGGCTCTGAATTCGTATTCTATGGGCTCTGGCGCAACATTGAAGAGATTAAGTCTCTGGAAGGTATCAGCGTTCTGTGGCTTGAAGAGGCCCATGCGCTGACGGAATACCAGTGGAAGATACTGGAGCCTACCATCCGTAAAGAGGGCTCAGAGTGCTGGTTTATCTTTAACCCCGGACTGGTGACTGATTTCGTGTGGCGTAACTTTGTGGTCGATCCGCCAGAGGATACGCTGATACGCAAAATCAACTACGATGAAAACCCGTTTTTATCCGACACCATGCTGAAGGTTATCGAAGCCGCTAAGCGCCGGGATCCGGATGGGTTTAAGCACGTCTACGAAGGCGTGCCAGAGTCGGATGATGATGCGGCCATTATCAAGCTGTCATGGATTGAGGCTGCTGTGGACGCCCACAAAGTCCTTAATTTCGAACCGAGCGGGCGTAAGCGCATTGGTTTCGACGTTGCCGATAGCGGCGCCGATAAGTGCGCTAACGTCTATCGCCACGGTTCTGTCGTCTACTGGGCGGATGAGTGGAAGGCGAAAGAAGACGAATTGCTGAAGAGCTGCCAGCGTACGTATCAGGCGGCGCTGGAGCGCGATGCTGATATCGTCTACGACTCAATCGGTGTTGGGGCATCTGCGGGCGCTAAATTCTCAGAAATTAATGAGGATCGTAAGCGCGAAAACATGAACGCATCCCGCATCAACTATCAGCGATTCAATGCAGGCGCTGGTGTGAATGAGCCGGACTACGAATACATTGGCATCCCGAACAAGGATTTTTTCGCCAACCTCAAAGCGCAAGCCTGGTGGCTGGTAGCGGATCGTTTCCGTAATACCTTCAACGCGGTTAAGAACGGCGAGCAGTACCCGGTAGATGAGCTGATAAGCATCGACTCATCCTGTCCGCTACTGGAAAAACTCAAGCTGGAGCTAACCACTCCGCACCGTGACTTTGACAAAAACGGGCGTGTGATGGTGGAAAGCAAGAAAGACCTTGCCAAGCGTGATGTGCCATCGCCGAACGTGGCCGATGCGTTCATCATGGCGTTTTCCCCAACCGATACGGCAATGGATATTTGGGAAGCGCTGGGAAACAGCTAAACACCCGAAAATAACCGTTTCACGCAAAATCACCGCTATTCATTTTTTGACCCTGTTTATGCATGTTTTATTCACGCGCTTTTAGCCACTTAACCCGGATAAATAAGCCTTTGGCGGACATTTCATCACGGGAGGGATCCGGCTGGTGCGGGTAACAGTCATTATGTTAAATCGGGTCGTTTTTTAACAAATTATCCTATCCGCCACGAGTACCAAAAAAGCCGGAGAATAATCACCATGGCGAAGAAAACAGGACGAGTCGCCACGGCGGATTCGTACGATAACTTTGTTGCCCGTGTCGGTATGCAGCAGCCTAACCAGCATGCCGCATCGACCTATCGGGCAAACTATACCAGCCGCAACCGCCTGCTCATCGAGTGGGCTTATCGGTCCTCCTGGATTATTGGCGCCGCAGTCGATTCAAAAGCGGATGATATGACCAAAAAGGGCGTGCGGATCACCAGTGAGATAGACCCGAAACGCCGTGGCGTTCTGGAATCACGGTTCGATGAGCTTCAGCTTTGGGATTGCATCAACGAGACGCTGAAATGGTCCCGGCTGTATGGCGGGGCGGTGGCGCTGATTCTGATTGAAGGTCAGGCACCACTAACGCCGCTGGTGCTGGATAAAGTAGGCAAGGGCAGTTTTAAAGGCCTGGCTGTGCTCGACCGCTGGATGATTAACCCTCAACTCACCAGGCGCATTAAGGCGCTTGGCCCCAACCTCGGCAAGCCTGAATTCTATGACATCGTGACGACGGCGCAGGGGCTTCCTGCGTGGACCGTTCACCACAGCCGCCTGATCCGCATGGATGGTGTGAAACTGCCGTACCAGCAGAAAATCACCGAAAACGAATGGGGCATGTCCATTGTCGAGCGCATCTTCGATCGCCTGACCTCCTACGATAGCACCAGCGTCGGCGCCGCCCAGCTTGCCTACAAGGCGCATCTGCGAACGGCAAAGATTAAAAAGCTGCGTGAAATTATCGCCACGGGCGGTAAGGCGTTTGAGGCGCTTATCAAGAATATGGAGATGGTCCGCCAGTACCAGACAAACGAGGGTATGTCCCTGTTTGATTCGGAGGACGAATTTGAAACTCACTCATATTCTTTCGCGGGCCTTTCAGACCTGCTTAGCGAGTTTAAAGAGGATATCGCGGGTGCTGTCGGCATTCCTCTTGTCCGCCTGTTTCGCCAGTCACCGAAGGGTTTTTCAACCGGTGACGCTGACCTCGCGAACTACTACGACGACGTGGGAACGCTTCAGGAGCGAGATTTACGGCCTCACATCCGCCTGCTATTCGATGTACTGCATCGCTCTGAGTTTGGCGAGCCGTTGCCGCAAGATTTCACCTTTGAGTTTAACCCCCTGTGGCAGATGAGCGACACCGATCGCTCCACGGTGGCGACCAACACAACTACGGCTCTCGCAACCGCAGTGCGTGATTTGGGCATGTCGCCGGCTGCTGCTCTGACTGATTTGCGCGAGCTGTCTGACGTTACCGGCATCGGTGCTTCAATTAGCGATGAGGATATCCAGAATGCGGCGAAACAGTTCAAGGAGACTGAATCTGAAACCAGCCCTCCGCCGCCGATCGGAGGTCCAGTACCAGAAAAGCCTACTGGCGATAGTCGACCAGATAAACCAAATCGTCACGGGCTCCTACGATGGTTCACAGGCAAGCGCTGAGAGCATTGCTAAATCGCTTGTTGACTACTCCGGGGTGATCGACGACTGGGCCGAAATGGTCGGTCGAAAGATGTTTGCCCAGGTGGAGCGAGAAGAGTGGAATCAGTGGCGCTCTGTTTCGGAAGAAATTTCCTCTGGCCTGCGAGACGTGATTAATAACACTCCCGTCGGCATGGTGGCGCAAGACATCGTCTACCGTCAGATTCGCTACATGAAGTCTCTGCCATTAGAGGCGGCTGGTCGTGTCAGGGAAATTCAGGAGCGTGCGATACAGGCCGTCATTCATGGTGAACGCCCCGATAAGCTTTACGAGATGATCATGCAGTCCGGTGACGTGGCGGCCAGCAGGGCGCGGATGATAGCCCGCACTGAGATAGGACGCGCCACTACAGCATTAACTCAGGCTAGGGCGTTATCCGTTGGTTCTGAGGGTTACTGGTGGCGCATCAAGGGGGCTGGTACCAGGCCATCGCACCGAGGAATGAAAGATAAGTTTGTACGCTGGGATAATCCGCCAACGCTCGACGGTATGACCGGCCACGCCGGATGCCTGCCGAACTGCGATTGCTGGCCAGAAGTGCATATCCCGGATCCACAGAAATAACAGGCCGCCACGGCGGCCTTTTCAATACCCGCAATTCAGCAGGTAACCCATGAAATATTTCTTTAAAACCCGCCTGGGTAATACCCGCTTTCAACTTGCTGATGGGTCAGTCCTGTTTAAGGACGTCCCGATCGCAAGGACTGGTGAGCAGGAGTACGACGCCACAGAGCGGCCTGAGCTTGTCCCGAACGACAGAGGGAAGGTCATCGTACGCCGGACGCCAGAAGAGGTATTTAGCGAGCGAGCCATGGCGTCATTCGAAGGCATGGCAGTCACTATCGGCCATCCGCGAGATTTTGACGGGCAGATCATCTTTGTTACCCCTGATAACTGGCGCCAGCTTGCTCATGGTCACATCCAGAACGTACGGCGCGGCACGGACGATAAAACCGATCTGCTGCTGGCTGATGTCATCGTCAAAACCCCGGAAGCCCTGCAGGCCATTGATGATGGTGATGACGAGGTCAGCTGCGGGTACGACGCCGATTACGAACAGATTTCACCTGGTCTCGCAAAGCAACCTGCGATTACCGCTAACCATCTGGCCCTTGTCCCTAACGGGCGGGCCGGTTTCCGTTGTGCAATAGGGGATTCTATGCCAAGCACTACTAAAAACTGGTTTACCCGGCTCCTGAAGGCCCGTAAAACCGGGGACGCTGCCGAAATGGCAAGTCTCATTGATAACCCGCCTGATGATGTCACGGGCGATAACGATGTATCGACCGCTATGACACCCGGCGGAGTGGTCATTAACCTTGCGCCGCAAAATCCGCTTCCCGGTCCGGCATTGCCTGGCACTGGCGATGAAGGCGGAGAAGTCCCCGCCTGGGCGCAGGCCATCATTGCCCGGCTGGACAAACTGGAAGCGCTGGAGGTACAGGAGCAGCTGACCGGGGATGAGGATGCAGAAGAGAAGAAAGAGGAAGAAGGCAAAGTAACCGGTGATGCCGCTTATCGCGCCGATCTGATTCAGCCCGGCATCCAGTTGCCAGAAAAGGTGAAGCCGACAGCGTTCAAACGCCAGGTGCTCGCCTCTGCAGATCAATCTCTGGTGCGCTCTATTGTCGGTGATGCCGATATCAGCAAGCTGAAAAAGGCCACGGTGGATATGGCTTTCACAGCTGTTTCTGAGCTGGCTAAAAACCGCAATACCAAAACCGTCGACAGCCTGCAAACGCAGACTGCCACCACTGTTAAAACCATTGCCGGTATGAATCAGGCCGCGCAGGAATTCTGGTCTAAACGAGGCTAACCAATGGGTAATACATTTCTTTACCGGATGCCTGCGGGCATCGCCGGGGCAATTTCTCGTCCGCAGGATCTGACGGTTGAACCTCAACTGCTGGACTCCTCCAACCTTTTCCCCGCTTACGGCCTTGGCGGCAAGATTTCCTCCGGGAAATTTGTGCCAATCGCTGCGAGCGATACAGCGTCGGTGCTGGTGGGCATTTACGTTCGTCCGTATCCGACCGCCAGCCAGCCGGATAAAGTCCAGCAGGTAGGCAGCGGTAAAAACTTCACCGGCGATTGCCTGGTACGTGGTTACGTCACGGTAAACATCGGAGCGGATGCCTCCAGCGTCGCGCTGCATGGCCCGGTATATATGCGAGTGGCCACGCCATCCGCCTCAAGCCCTCTTGGCGCGTTCCTTGCCGCCGCTGATGGCTCGAATACCGTCCAGATCACTAACGCTTACTTCAATGGCCCTGGCGATACCAGCGGCAACATTGAGCTGGCCTTCAATATTTAAGGAAATCGCAAATGCCAATGACATTTGACCAGGCGACAGTCGACGGTACTGGTGCCTTTCTTGTCCATGAGCTGGAGCGTCTCGATCAGACACTGAATCTGCCGCTGGTGAATTTCACCTGGTCGCGCGATATCCAGTTGCGTGAAGACGTGTCTATTGCTGATGAGATCAGCTCGTTCACTAACACCACCTTTGCTGCTGCAGGTACACCGAATGCCAACGGTAAAAACTGGCTGAGCAAAACTGCGACCGCGATGGCTGGCCTTAACGTCGACATCGCAAAAACTGGCTTCCCGCTTACCCTGTGGGGTATGGAGCTGGGCTGGACCGTTCCAGAATTGCAGGCAGCTGCGCAGGTTGGTCGCCCGATCGACACGCAGAAGTACGACGGTATGCAGCTGAAATGGAACATGGACACAGACGAGCAGGTTTATATCGGCGATTCTGGTCTGAACGTTAAAGGCCTGATGAACCTGACGCAGGTGACTCCGACCAACGCCGCGAAGACCTGGGCGACCTCCACCGCTGATGAAATCCGAGCGAGCATTAATGCCGGGTTGAGTGCAGCGTGGGCCAACTCGGCTTACTCCATGGTACCGATGGACCTGCTGATCCCGCCGGAGCAGTTCTCTCTGCTGGCAAGCACCATCGTATCCAGCGCTGGTAACCAGTCCCTGCTGACCTATCTGGAAACCAACACCATCGCCTACCACCAGAACGGACGTCCTCTGAACATCCGTCCGGTGAAATGGGCGAAAGGTCGTGGCGTGTCGAACTCTGATCGCATGATGTTCTACACCAACGACAAGAAATACGTTCGCTTCCCGATGGTTCCGCTGATGAGCGTGCCGATTCAGTATCGCGGCCTGTATCAGCTCGTAACCTATTACGGCAAGCTGGGTGCAGTAGAGCCGGTTTATCCGGAAACTCTGGCCTACGTCGACGGCATCTAACCTGAGGCGGCCCGAAAGGGCCGCTCATGAGGACTTGCAATGAAAAAGATTTATGTACTCTCCCCGTTTAATTTCAACGACGGCAAAGAGCAAAAGCATTTCCAGGTAGGTTTCCATGACGTCGATGATTCGGTTGCAGATCACTGGTTCGTAAAAGCGCACTGCTCACCGGATGGTGAAGCGCCAGCGGTAGCAGAAGATCCGCGCATTGCTGATCTGGAAGCAAAACTCGCCGAGAAAGACGCGCGCATTGCTGAACTCGAAGCGAAATTGCCGGAGACTACCGATAATGGCAAGAAATCAAAGTCTGCCGACGCCTGAGCAGTTTAGGGCAACCTTTCCGCAGTTCGCTGACGAAACAAAGTACCCCACGCCAATGATCCAGGCTCGCCTGAATTTTGCTGATTCCCTGCTGAGTGAGTCGCGCTTTGGCGTGGATATCTTTCCCTACATCGTCGGGCTGTATGTTGCGCACTACATGTACCTTTACGCCGCAGATATGCGTGGTGTGGCCGTGGGTACTGCTGGTGGCGTCAATAGCGGCATACAGACGGCGAAATCAGTGGATAAGGTTTCTGCCAGCTATGATGCCAGCGCGACACTGGACCCTAACGCCGGTTTCTGGAACAACTCCCGTTACGGATCCGAGTTCTGGGAATACCTGATGATGTTCGGTGCAGGAGCGGTGCAGTTGGGGACGCCGGAATGAAAAGCGGGCTCACAATTCGGGAAGACAATTACAGCAGCGTTCTGGATGCGCTGAAGCAGTTGTCAGGTACTGATGTGCTGGTTGGTATCCCGGCAGGTCCTCCGCGCGATGATGCGCCGCTGAGCAACGCTGAGCTGGGGTATCTCCAGTCCACCGGGGCAACCGTAGAGATAGACGGGGAAACCGTCACTCTGCCGCCAAGGCCATTTCTGGACATGGGTATTGAGGATTCCCGGGATAAAACGACCGAGCGTTTAAAGCTGGCCGCTCAGTCTGCGCTTGAAGGTAAGGCAGATGTGGCGTCGATGCATCTTGAGGCCGCAGGCCAGATTGCGCGTGATGCCTCAAAGGCTGTCATTGAGGCAGGCGATCGGCTGACCCCACTATCTGAAAAGACCATCAAGAAGCGCAGAGCAATGAAACCGCCTATCCCTGGCGATAAGCCGTTGCGTGCCCGCGGATTCCTTTTCAGAGCGATTCAGTATGTCGTGAGGAAAAAATAATGCCGTTTCTCGATGTGACTGATGTTCTGCTTGATCCGGACTTTGTCGACCTTTCGCTGGTGTGCTATCGACAGGTGCAGGCAGTGGATGAAGATAATTTCCCGACCAATACCGCGCAGGCTATTCCGTTCTCTGGTGTCGTAACCGTCGATCGCTCGCTTGAGGCTAAGCGAATGGCCGCCGGGCAAAACATCAATGGCGCCATCCTCATCGTTACCCAGTTCAGGCTAACGCAGGGGATGCCTGCCAGTGATTCAACGCCAGAACTCGACGCTGATATCGTTTTATACAGCGGCAGACGGTACCGCGTGACCTTTGTCGATCCGTACACCCGATACGGTGCCGGGTTCGTGCAGGCACATTGCGAGCTGCTGGAGTTTAACGGAGGGATTCCCGTTGAGTAACGACAGCACAGATCCTGGGTATCTTACCCCCGTCGGGGATGCTCCTGATTACGATAAGGAGCTGGAAAAGCAACTGAGCCGATGGGTAAGAGGCGTGACGGGGATTGCGGTTAACCTGGTTTTGCCCCGGTTTACCGATCCCCAGCCCAAAATACCGCCGAACGGTGAGACGTGGTGCGGGTTTAACTTCTCCACGCTCTCACGTCCCGGCACGCCCGCGAATGTCCAGGTAAGCGAAGAGCAGAGCGAACAATGGTCATGGGAGAGCATCCAGGTGCTTTTCTGTTTCTATGGCCCCGGCGGTTCCGGGATGGCCACTCGGTTTCGCGACGGAATGTTTGTAGATCAAAACGCAGATACGTTGCGACGAATCTCAGGTTTGTCGCTGGTGAGCGCTGATGATATACGAAACCTCCCCGAATTGATCAACAACCAGTGGGTGCGCCGGTATGACCTTGCCGTGACCCTTTCCCGCAAAAACACCCGTACCTACAACGTTAAATCTATCGTTGACCCTAACGTCACGATAGTTACCGGAGACTAAAATGGAAAAAGGGCTTCCCCTTAACCGTATCGCTAACGTGACGGTGACGCTTTCTGCCCGGGCCGCGCAGGGGCGCAATTTTGGCTCAATGCTCATCCTGGGCGACTCAACTGTTATTCCGATTTCTGAGCGTCTGCGCCTTTACTCCAGCGCTGATGATATTGGGGATGACTTTGGTGTAGACAGCCAGGAATATGCAGCGGCTGTTATCTGGTTCTCCCAGCAACCGCAGCCGACTCTGGTGTATGTCGGTCGCTGGGCGAAAACGCTGGCTACTGGCGAAACAGGCAGCGCAGAAAGCCTCCTGCAGGCCGTTAACGCCTTGCTGGACTGGAATTCATGGTATGGCCTTCACCTTGCTGTGCCGGCTGCTGATTATCCTTCCGACACCGACATTGTCAGTGTCGCTGCTGCTATCGAAGCCGCGAGCGTATCGCGCATCTTTGGCGTTACCTCGGCTGATTCAACGATTCTTGACTCGGCCACTACGACGGATCTGGCTTCCAAGCTGAAAGCAGCGAAATACAGCCGCACCTTTATCCAGTACTCGACCAGCAGCCGCTATGCTGCGCTGTCCTCGTTTGCACGTGCGTTCACTGTTGACTTCACTGGAAGCAACACGACGATCACCCTCAAGTTTAAACAACTGCCGGGTGTCACCTACGAAACCCTGGGTACCTCGCAGGCGAACAACCTGGAAGCGAAGAACTGCAACGTTTACGTGTACTACGAAAACGATACGGCGATTCTTGAACAGGGCGTTATGGCAAACGGCGATTTCTTCGACGAGCGCCATGGCCTCGACTGGTTGCAGAACGCCGTACAAACGGCTGACTACAACACGCTCTATACCAGCACAACCAAAATTCCCCAGACCGACGCCGGGACCACAACCCGTATCGCCAACATTGAGCTGGTGCTCGATAAGGCTGTGCAGAACGGTCTCTTTGCGCCGGGTAAATGGACTGGTGGCCCGCTTGGTCAGCTCAATACCGGCGACATGCTGACTAAGGGCTACTACACCTGGGCAGAAAACGTTGATGACCAGCTTCAGGTCGATCGCGAAGCGCGGAAAGGTGTGCCTATTCAGGTTGCCGGGAAACTGGCCGGAGCCGTTCATTACGGTACCGTCGCAATCACGGTCGTGCGCTAAACGTGCTATCATTGCTTTTTTGATGTTGAGGAAAGGCAATGAAAAAATGTTCGCGTTGTGGTGAAGAGAAAACCCTCGATAACTTTGGGAAAAATAAGCGTAAAGCAGACGGCTTGCACTATTGGTGTAAGTCGTGCTGTTCTGCACACAAAAAAGAACATTATCAGCAAAACAAAGAGATCCTTAGCGAAAAATCGAAGATTTATTACCAGCTTAAAGGTGACGAGATTAAATCTCGTGTTAGGCGTCGTTATTGGGAAAATCCCGAATCTCACCGAAAATCAGCAATTGAATATCAACGCGAAAACCGTGAGGCGGCTTATAAAAGACAAGCGGAATGGAATCGTCAGCAGTCGATAGAAAATCCTCAATTCTTGTTGAGGAAGAAGATAAATCGCCGCCTTTCGCGATGGATTAAAGGAACAGGTAGATTTAAAACTATTTTGGCAGGCTGCAATGAAGCTCAATTCATTAGTCATATTGAATCTCAATTTGTCGGCGAAATGAGCTGGGAAAACTACGGAATAGCATGGACCTTTGACCACATCACTCCTTTAACCGCATTCGATTTAACCGATGAAACGCAGGTAGAAAAAGCCTGTCATTTTTCTAATATCCAGCCTCTTACCTCTGCTGAAAACGCGAGAAAAGGAGGTGCGAACAGGATGAAATAAAATGGGATCAACCTATAGTTTTCTTGATGTTTCGGCCTCTCTCGCAGGGCCTACCGGGTTAGTTGAGCTTGGCTACGGCTCAGCGAACGCCGAAGAGGGCATTACTGTCACAATGACAGAGGCCAAAAACACCATGACCGTCGGCGCCGGTGGCGAGGTGATGCACAGCCTGCACGCCGGAAAGAGCGGCACTATCACAGTAACCTTGCTGAAAACCTCCCCGGTCAACAAAAAGCTCTCGCTGATGTACAACGCACAGAGCTTGTCTTCGGCAACGTGGGGCAATAACGTCATTGTCATTCGCAACAAAGTATCAGGTGATACCACTACAGCGCGTTCTTGTGCTTTCCAGAAGCAACCCGATCACGCTAACGCCAAAGTCGGCAATACGGTCTCCTGGGTCTTTGACTGCGGCAAGATTGATCAGCTGCTTGGGGAGTTCTAACAGATGGAATTTGAAATCAAAGGCGTTAATTACCGCACCGCCAAGTTGGATGTTTTCCAGCAGTTGAAGGTAAGCCGCAAGTTGCTTCCGGTGTTGGCTGGTCTGGTTTCAGACTTTGGCACGCTGAAATCCATGATGGTCAGAGACGGCGAGGGCAAGCTTGTTTTCGGTGAGAAAAGGGCGTTCGACGCTCTGGATATCGTTTTGCCGAAGATTGCCGATACGCTGGCGGCCCTGCCGGAAGAGGACGTTAACGCGGTGATTCATCCGTGCCTGGGCGTTGTTATGCGCCAGCATGAAAAAGGATGGGTAAAAATTTTCGATCAGGGCGCGCTGATGTTCGACGATATTGACCTGCTCACGATGCTGCAGCTGGTGGCGCGGGTGGTCGCCGACAGCCTGGGAAATTTTTTGAAAGAAATCCCCGGCAGCGGGACGCCTACCCAGCCATAGGTCCTGTCCTGGAATCCTTGCCAGAAGGTGAGGATTTTCTGATGCGCCCGGTGGATGCCGGGTACATCCCTTACACCGCCCTGAAAGACGGATCGGTAGACCTGGCCGATATTGCCCGTATGAATGACTGGCTTGACCTGAAAGCCGATAACGAAAACCGTATAGCGAAATGGAGAGAGGCTAATGAACGCTGAAACGCTCAAGGACTTTCTGATCTCGCTTGGGTTCAAAGTGGATGAGGCTGGCGCCAGAAAATTCGATGCCGTCGTTGCCGGGACAACGCTTAAAGCGATTGAACTGGGCGTCAAAGTTGAAGCAGCAGCGCTTTCCGTCGTGGCGTTCACCGCAAAAATTGCCAGCGGTCTCGACGACCTGTACTGGGCCTCCCAGCGCACTGGCGCGACGGTGGAGGGCATTAAGCAGATTGGGTATGCGGTAAGTCAGGTTGGCGGCAGTGTCGACGGAGCCCGCGGCTCTCTCGAAAATCTTGCCAGGTTCATGCGTAACAATCCCGGCGCTGAGGGTTTCCTGAACCGGCTGGGGGTTCAAACGCGTGATGCCAGCGGCAACATGCGGGATATGGCGACGATCTTTACCGGCGTCGGCCAGCGTCTTAGCAGCATGCCGTATTACCGCGCTAACCAGTACGCTGAGATGCTGGGTCTGGATGAAAATACCCTGATGGCAATGCGGCGTGGTATCAGTGAGTACATGGGTCAGTACAACGCCATGAAAAAGGCCATCGGGTTTAACCCGGATCAGGCAGCGGCTGCATCCAACCGGTTTATGACTTCGCTCCGCACTCTCAGTGAAGCGGCCAGCATGGCGCGCGACAAAATCGGCTCTAATCTGGCTGATGGTCTGGCTGGTTCGCTGGACCGGCTACGGAGCCAGATTCTGGATAACTTCCCGAAAATCGAAGGGGCAATCACCGCGACGGTTAAGGGCATCCTCTGGGCTGGTGAAATGGTTGGTAGGGTTATTTACCGTCTGATCCAGTTAGGTGAGGGTATCAGCAATTGGTGGGATTCTCTCGATAAACAGTCTCAGGAGCTGATAGAACTACTCAGCGCGCTTACCGCTGCATGGTGGCTGCTGAACCGCGCTATGCTCGCGTCTCCGATTACGTGGGTGCTCGGTCTTGCCGCTGCCATCGCTTTGCTATGGGAGGATTACAAAACCTTCAGAGAAGGTGGTAAAAGCCTTATCGATTGGGAGAAATGGAAGCCTGAAGTAGACGCAGCACTGAAGATGGTCGGTGACCTGAAACAGACTGTCCTCGATCTCGGAAAAGCGCTGGCAAAGTTGCTCAATATCGACCCTAAATCCTGGTCTTTGAAATGGGATTTCAGCAATTTCATTACCCAGATGGGTGAGTTTGGCAAGATGCTGAGTATGATCGGCGACCTGCTGAACGCTATCAAGGACGGTCGCTGGTCGGATGCTGCAAGCATTGGCCGCGCTCTTCTCAAGCAAGGTAGTGATCAGCCCGATGCCCTTCCAGGCGTAACCAGTAGCGCAGTCAATGCGCGAGGAAAAATTCTGGGGTTTTGGGAGGAGGTTAAATCCCGCTTCAGTGATGGCGGCTGGTATCAGCATGAGCAGAACACGCTTGCCGATCGCAACAACAATCCCGGGAACATTCGGCCCGTAGGCGGTGGTGGCTTTCGTGCGTTTGGTTCTGCGCTGGAAGGCTGGGAGGCCATGAAAAACCAGCTCATGCGGTACTTCACAGGGAAAACGACCGGGCGTCGCCTGCAGACTATCATGGATATCGTCAGCACCTGGGCGCCCGCGGGCGACAATAACGACCCGCAGCAGTACGCCAGACAGGTCGCCGGGTGGATGGGCGTATCTCCTACAGCAGCGTTGAATCTGTCCGACCCAAATACGATGGGGGCGCTGATGCAGTCTATGGCCCGCAAGGAGGGCTATTCAAACTGGAACAGCCCGATGGCGTATCAGGCTGCTGGTGCACAGATCCTGCAAAACAACACATACCACATTCAGGGCTCGAACGCCCAGGAGATCGGACTGGAAGTCGGCCAGCGTCAGCTTGACGCGAATGCAAGGGTGTTACGTACTAACCAGAGCGGGGCAGGCTAATGGATATCCTTTCAACGCTGTTTCAGCAGCAGAGCAGGCGGATCGGGCTGATAGTCCCCAGTGTCGTTATTTCAGAAAAACATACTGACTCGCTTGAAATCACCGAGCACCCCGTGGAGGTTGGCGCAGCAATTTCCGACCATGCATTTCGACGTCCCTCGGAAGTGGCAATGAAATGGTTGCGGTACAGCGTTTTAGGAGTATTCATTATCATGATGGTTGCAGGTTTGAACTCTTTGGCTATCTTGCTGGCACCGTATAGTGCTTATGGCCGGATAGCTT
>ENA-ORTM01001012-ORTM01001012.1-human-gut-metagenome-genome-assembly--contig:-NODE-1012-length-31257-cov-5.577527_pt1 | contig 31257 bp, 26 predicted proteins | sample MGYA00241909_ERZ509182 | MGnify/ENA primary metagenome ERZ509182 (study PRJEB26280, sample SAMEA2338855) | human gut metagenome | biome: human gut; feature: human-associated habitat; material: faeces...
GCCGAGCTCAGCGGCGACGCCTACCCGCTCGCCGGCGGCATGAGCGCGTTCTCGGCCATGGACTCCCCCGCCGCGCTCATGGTCCGCAGGTCGGAATTTGAAAAGTCAAAACCCTTTCAACATCAGCGCCTTCCCAAAACCGCGCGCTTGACGACGGAGAGCAAGCCGTGCCTGGCGATGAAATACCGCAGCGCAAGGAACGTACGGCGCGGCCGGGGCATAACGGTCTCAAGACACACGCGCGCGATGTCCGCGACTGTGGCCTCAAGGTTCATCTTGCGCATGACATCAGGCGACCAACAAGACCTGAAGATATCCCCAAGGCCGCCGGCAATGCGACGATAATCCTCGTCGTGGAGTTTGATGGCATCATAGGCGACGAAGTCGACCATGAACGAGACAAGCTCGGCAGGGCACAAGTCGAGCAAGCCGCCGCCACGCCAATCGGCGGCGATACGCTCGACGATCGCCAGATGCCTATCCAGCTTGGCGACGATGTCGTTTTGGATGGTCCCCATGAGCGAACCCGGGCGATCGAGCCGGTATTCATACAGCCGCCGCGAGCTCAACACGGTCTTTCGCGCACGAGGGTACACGGCGAAGTGAAACGCCTGGTCCTCTCCAAAACGCAACGACTCGTCGAACCGCAGGCCCCGCTCGCGCAAGAACTCGGTGCGGCAGGCCGTCCTCCATGCAAAGGGTCGCGAATTCTCCCGGAACAACAGATCGGGCGAAAATCCCTCGTACACCGCATCGCGCGGTGACAGGGCCCGCGCCATCCACTCGGGAGCGGCGTCCTCAGGCGTCCAGCGAGCCGCGAAGGTGAAGACGTCGGCGCCGCCCTCGTGCAAAGCGCGATATATCTCCTCACACGCGTGGGGCGCAAAGCGGTCGTCCGAATCCAGAAAGCAGACGTACGGCGAGCGCGCGGCATCGATGCCCATGTTGCGGGCCGAGGACAGCCCGCCGTTGGGCTTATCAATGATTCGGATACGCGGGTCGCGGGTCGCACACGCTTGAAGAACGGCAAGTGAGCCGTCGGTCGAACCGTCGTTCACACAGAGGATCTCAATGTCCCCAAGCGTCTGACCGCGCAGCGAATCAAGACACTCCTCGAGGTAATCCTGCACGTTGTAGATAGGGACGATAACGGAGACGAGACTCATGCCGCCCCTCCCCTGGCGTTCAGGCGACGAATGGACTTGTGTCCCATCTTGTGCGCGACGGTCCTGAGCACAAGAGCCGGACCGCCGAGGGCGAGCAGTCGCCTCACGGTGCCGAGGGCTCCCCCACCGGCCGCCCGCTCGTGAAGTTCGCAAAAACGCTCAGGATCCGTGGCGAGCAGGCGCAGGTCGGCAGCCGTCCAGGGATCGAACAGACGGAAATCGACCAGCCCCTTGTCCAAGTCGTCGGCGAATTCACTCGATGCGCGAACGATGAAATCCCCGCGTAAGTCGCCGCTCAAGCGGTCGTAGTTCCACATGTAGCTGTCGAACTTCATGCATTCAAGAATACCCATGAGACGCGGGTCGCCGTCGAGTCGATCGTTGACGAACGACGCCATGGAAGCATACTCGTCACAAACGCAATAGACCTTTGCCGCCGAGTTGACCGATGACTTCTCGTTGTCCTGGCGGTAATGAAGAATCGGATCGGCAATGAAGGTCGCACGCTCGGCGGATGCCCAGACCTTGAAATTGAATCCCGCGTCTTGATAGGAAGCACCCGGCGTCTCGAGGAAGTCGATCCCGTTGTCCTTGAGAAAGCTCGTGCGATAGAGGGCCGACCAGATCGAGGGCTTGCGGAAGAAGATCGCGAGGTCATCGATGGGGCGTACCGTGCGCCCCACCTCCTGTTCGTCGACGATGCGGAACAGCTCATCGCGCTCTTGCAGTGTGGACCAATACAGGTAGAAATCGCCTTTCACGACGTCGGATTGATTGCACTCGGCAACATCGACAAGCAGCTCCAGCGCGTTCGGCTCAAAGAAGTCGTCGGACTCGAGAATCGCGATGTACTCGCCGATCGCATTGGCCAACCCCATGTTCATGGAGGCGCCGTAACCCGAATTGGGCTTGTCGATCACGCGGAAGCGATCGTCGGCCTCCATAAACCGATGGATGATGGCGGGCGAGCCGTCCGTCGATCCATCGTTGATGCACAGGACCTCGAAATCCGTGAAGGACTGAGCAACCAGCGAGTCGAGGCATTCCTCGAGATAGCGCTCGACGTTGCAAATGGGCACCAGCACCGACACCTTCGGCGCGGCGACGCGAGCGGGGGAAATATACGCAGGAGATGAAGGCTCGGCCATAATCGTCCAACCTACTGGCAGGGGTCATTGCTGCGTATGATACCGCACAACGGGACTACTCCACCTATTGCCGCAGGCGAATGCGGACAGACCTAATCAGCCATTGGAACAAGAGCCCAACAATCAGGGAGAGGGCATAACAGGCAAAGGAAACCAGCGGGATCATAATGGCAGGAAAATCCATCAAGAGCTGTAACGCACCGGAGAACATGGGCAGCCGCTCGAACACAAGTCTAAAGAACGGATGCGCCAGGTATATCGCTATCCCGCATTTGCAAGCAACCGTTTCAAATCGAGACAGGGGGCGAGAGCTCCCCCACCTCGATATACAGATGAATACCGCAACAGAAAACAAAGTAATTAGGGCATTGTCACGAGCAACATAGTACAAGTCCGGCCCCACAAGAACCGCTTGTTTCCAATTCAAGTACACAGCGATCGCAAGTGAGGCAAAGCCGGCGCCAATCAAACCATTTTCAACACGACGAGCCAGTCTATGAGTGATGAACCACCCGCCCAAAAGACAGTAGAAGAGGGCTTCGGCCCCCCTGTTAAAGATGATGATATTCCCATAGGCAATATCAGCCAATGAGCCTGGGAACATGGAAATAACCGTACTTTTACCAATGATGAAAATAAAGGTAACCGCGCAAGCATATGTCAGCAGATTGCGATCGCTTGTTATTGCTCGAAGAATGGGCGTCAGCAAATACACACCGGCCAAAACCCAGAGATACCAGATAAAATACGGGCCATCCACGGTCTTGTAGATGAAATATCTCCATCCTCGCCAACCATCGAACGAGAGCTCAAGCAGCACATAAAAAGCGGAGACAATCAACGCGAGCATGCAAGCGCGAACGATATACTTGCAGAGTTTATCAGAGGCGATCTGCTTATTTGGATTAAGTAGAAGCGCCCCGGTAACAAAGAAGAACGCTGGGACGCAGAACCGGGTTGCCACCTCGTACACACTGGATATTGCCCAGGCAGTCGATGACGCGGGAAGAACCTGCCAGGGTATAGAGGCTATATGGGTCATAACAACCGCAAAGGCGGCAACAATCTTCAGACGGTCAAGCCAGGCGATGCGCCCACGCATAGGTTCGAAACCGATATGAACAATATCGCCTGACTTCACTGACCCAACCAATCAAATCAACTTACCGATACATAGGCACATCAAATGTTACGGGAGCATTCACCGGGCTATAACCAGCAACACCGTAAGCAGATGACATCAAACGGGAGATGCCGAGAACCCAAGTGTTCAGACCCGTGCAATATTCATGCCAAGCGGATCCCGTCCCCACGGCTCCCTCAACATCGAACTTCATCAGATACAACGTGTTCTGACGATAATTAGGCCTGTTCAGATAATTCGCTGAAATCCATTTGGCAGCACCAAGAACCGCTTTTCGAGGAGATGTCCATCCTTCTTTGACAGCCATTGCACGACCGCCGTTGAGAGCGTTGGAATCCACGGCTCCGATACCGTAGAAGTTGTAGTAGGTTGTCCCCCTATAGTATGGATACCTCACACCGTTCACGATCACCTCGCCGTCAACGTCGGGCGTCCAGCCCCGTGCAAGCGACGAACAACCCCATCCACTCTCCCAAATCGCATGGGAAAGAAGATACGCTTCATTGACTCCGTATGTCCTTGAAGCTTCAATAAAAGCATCCCCGAGGTCGCGCAGCGTACTCTTCACCCCATTGGAAGATTCGGCGTAGCTGCAGTTGCTTGCGACAAACTGGTTGAGATTCGACGCAGAGAGCCCTGAATATCCCTTATTGAGCAAAGCGAACTGAAAAAACTCAGACGAGCCGTAAGAGAAGTTGGTGGGGTTCATAGTCGCATAGAAGGCATCATAAGAAACTTGCTCGCCGCGCTTCATCTGAATGCGAATCATCGCATCAAGGGAGATGGGGTAACTCGTTTGACGCACGTTTGCATAAGCAGACACGCCTAGGTGACGGCAAATCTCAACACGGATATTCGTCGGAACGACCACGGGGCTACCGAAGAACTTAACGAGCGAAACGCCCTTGGCTCCATTCTGAGCTGCACTGAGCGCGGCCGTGGAACCGCCGACAGAATCGGCAAGCAGTAGAACCGAATTAGAACGACCCTGCACGACACCGCCGCCCAAAGAGTCATACGGTCCCTGGCCTGAAGCGAAAGCAAGGCCATCCCATACGAACCCAAGCTGAGAAACAGCGTAATTGGCGATTTCAAAGCTGGTGGAATACCTATCTGGACCACCAAGGCGACGCACACTGCCAAAACCGGAGAGCCAGCGCTCGACAGTCGAAGATGTGACAGCGGTGCTTCCGGTCAGGATATATTTTTTCTTGGCGAGCGAGCGAATCGCCGACCGCTGCGCCGTTGGGAGATCACCGGACCAGTCACAGAAAAAGACCGGCGCCTTAAGTTTGAAGCTAACGGGAGAGACGGACAGGGCGTCCGCATAGCCAGTCGCCGAAACAACGACGGCGGTATCTCCCGTCCACAGTCCATGCTGCTGTCCGTACTGATAAATCGACATCTGCGTCGCAAAGCGATCGGGGCCGCTCACGCGCTCAACAGAACCGGCAAGCCTCTTTAGCTCGGAATACACATTGGCGTCCGCAACGACCTCGCTGCCCAACAGTACGATACGAGAAGGCCTGAGGGACTGGATGGCACTTCGAGTTACATCGGGGATGTAGGCGGGCGCGGTCAAAAGTATCGGGCAATCCATTGCTCCGGCGAGTCCCGCCGCGGCAATGGAATCCGCCCAACCTGCGCCACTCGCAACGATCACCACATCGGACTTGGAATATGCGTACAGCGCTTCTTTGGCGACGGTCTCATATCGATCGGCACCACCAAGCTCAACGACCTGCGAATTGGAAGCAACGAGCGACAGCGGCTGGTCGGACTCCGAGGTCATCACACCTTCGTCCGTCAACGCCTCATCAGGCATAAAAGAGAACTCTCCCACTGCATTCGCAGACGGCTCGAGTGCTAAAACAACTGTCGGCGAACCAAAGCTTGCAACAAAAACAGCTACCATGACGCCAGCAAGGACACCGAACATTTTGAACTTGAGCGGCGAAAACCCGGTCATAGAACTCCCAATCTTCTTACAAGGCGGCAATGCCCGAGGCAATTGCCTCCGCAGCCTGGTCCTTCTTCGCCATATAGGCATTCATGTCGGACTGATTGTTAATGAATGCGATCTCAAGAAGCGTAGCAGGGACCCGTCCGCTGCAAACCGCGAACTGAGCCGACTTCACACCTCGATCGGTAATGCCCAATGCGGGGGCAAGCCGCGAATGAATGCTGCGTTGCAAGCTCTGAGAACCAGAGGCGGCGTTGACAGAATGAATATACGACTCGAACCCACGCCCCGGGCCGCTATTGAAGTGGATGGAAACCATCAGTCCGCAGTTCAAGTTGTTGGCTTCGGCATTCCTGAGCTTATACCAGCCGCCATCATCGTTAACGAAGCAGTCGATTCCCTTGGCGCGAAGCTTCGCCGCAACCAGATTGGCAAGCTCTTTCGTGAAGTCAGCCTCGCGATATCCGTTGACGCCGATTGCGCCCGGATCGAAAACGCCCGTATTGGCGTCATTCCAACCGTGACCGGCATCGACGTAAACGCGGAATCCCTGGATATCCGTGAGGTCTAACCCCATAGCAAGAGCCATCTTGGTCTTATATGCCATCGAATAGATAACCTGATCACCAAAGAACGTCACGCGAGAGGGCTTGCCACCGAGGGGAGAAGACACGGGATCCTTCGGACTCCCCTCGTCGGAAAGCGCGAGAACCGAGCGTTTGCTTCCCTGCACTGCACCTCCACCAAGCGCATCGTAAGGCGCACGGCCGGACGTAAGGGCGGCGCCATCCCACGTGAACCCCAAATTTGCAACTGCATAGTCATTGATTACGCGACTCGTCGAATAGCGATCACTGCCACCAAGGCGCTTAACCTGGCCAATCCCCTTCAGGTAGTTTTCACATGCGTTGGAAGTCACCACGGAGCTACCGGTGAGAAGGAAGTTCTTCCAATCTTTAACAGCATTTGCCTGCGCCGCAGGAAGGCTGCCAGATTCATCACAGTAAAAAACAGGAGCCTTGAGCGCGAAGGTAATGGGAGACATGGACAGTGCATCGGCAAACCCGGCAGCAGATGCCACCACGGCATTGCCCTCTGCATTCCAAAGGCCCTTATTCACACCGTATGAATAAACCGCCATCTGCGTCTCATAGCGATCTTGGCCAAACAGCCGCGTAACATGCCCACGGCCGACGATACCCTCCAAAGAGGCTTGAACCGAAGACGAGGCAACGGTTTCGCTGCCAAGCAAAATAACGTCCCGGACACCGAGATCGCGAATCACGGCAGCCGTGGTATCGGTAAGCGCTCCGGGCTCCGTCAAAACAATGGGGCAATTCAAAGCGCCCGCAAGGCCCGCGGCGCAAATCGAGTCGGCATATCCAGCTCCGCTGGCAACGATAATCCACTGACTTGAAGAGAATGCGGAACGAGTCTCGACTGCCGACGTGTGATAGCGGTTGTTGCCACCAATCGTCTTAACCGCGTAGTCTCGATCGGCTCCGACCGTCATGGGCACGGAACCCGCATTCAAGACCTCGCCATTGGCGATCGACGAAGCTATTTCCTCGTCGGTCAAAGGCGTCTGATCGCCTTCGACCGTAGCATACGCAGAGATAGGCGATCCGATGGCAACAGTCAGCGCAACCCCCGCCATCAACGCCATCATCTTATTTCGCTTTATCATCATTCCCCATCCTCTCTAGCCGACACTATGCGCTGAATTATCTCCGCAGAAGTGGCGCCAAAACCCCCATGTCCGTCTAAATACTGGAATATGTTATCAAGATAGACATCGTTGCGCTCACGTTCTTGATTTTCATGGAACAACGCGCATTCCTGAGATCCGTCAACCAACTCCTGAACAAACCCGCACCCGCAGTCAACCACACGAACTCCGGCACAAAGTTCCATGATCTTAAGCCAGATATCATCGCCGAATAAGCACGTCTTCTTGATTGCCTCCTCATCGAAACAATACTTCGGCATAATTCCCGCAGGATATAGAACGCCTCCAAGCCCAGTTGGCAGCAAACCGTAACTCGGTTTCAACACGCACCCACTCTGTTCTTGATCCCATTCGCGATACGAAGAAATCTTATGACCGCCTTCGCATTTAGAAAAAGCGATCCTGTGCGTCCGAGTCGCGACAACACAATCGGGAAAACGCTCATGCACATCCCAAAGCGTCTTGAATAAAGTCTTTGGGAGAACCGCATCATCGTCAATTGTCACCACGGGCAGCGTCGAGGAATCCCGCATAATCCAGAAATATTTATTATGAGGACCGAGGTCATTTTCAACCCAATGAACACGTGCCCCCCATTCAAGAAATGCGCTAAGCGTCTCATGCGGCAAGCTGGCAAGTCCATTTGGGGCATCTCGACGTGGAATCCAGACATGTGTCTCACTCGGCAATATTTCCTGTTCACACAACGCACGAAAAACCCGAGCAACGCTAGAAAAGCGCGGAGCATAGGTTGCAACGCTCAAGATAAAAGGCCTAACGCGCGAAGTCGAATTACGAGCGAGCAAGTTGTGCGAGCAGATGTCAGCATGAATGAAAGAGAGGTTCGCATAAAGTTCGGAACGCAACTCATCGATCTCCCTGCGGAGATCACCGTTTTCTCGCTCCAGCCTAGCAATTCGGGCATCCATCATGGACGTCGACGGAGGAACGATTTTTTTGATGGCAGTTTTGAGCACCAAGCTATCCTTTCGGCATGACTGCTATTCATTTTATTTTACGACGATATGGCAATGGGACTCTCATTGAAGCCACACGAGAAGCCTTATGGGTCAAACGACATATATAATTTAACCTGCAAAAATCCAAGGCCCGAATGGAGCTGATGATACTTGAACATCGCAATCGCCGGATTAGGCTACGTTGGCCTCTCCCTTGCCTGCTTACTGTCAAAGCACAACGAGGTCACCGCCATCGATATCGATGAGCAGCGTGTCGCATCAATCAACAACGGCGCCTCCCCCATCAAAGATCCCGACATCGAACCGTACCTCGCATCGATGCCCGAGTCGCTCACCGCTACAACAGAAGCGGAGGCCGCCTATGGCAAGGCGGAATGCATCATCATCGCAACGCCCACGAACTATGACGACGAGACTCACCAGTTCGACACTTCGAGTATCGAAGCCGTTTTGGACCAAATCGTCTCAAGTGGAACCAGTGCCGACGTTGTGATCAAATCGACCATCCCCGTTGGATATACGGTAGCGATCTCGGATCGCTACCCTGATCTGCGAATCATGTTCTCCCCCGAGTTCCTTCGCGAGGGTCACGCGCTTCATGACAACCTGCATCCCTCTCGCATCATCGTAGGCATCACTCGTCAAGAAGATGCTCCGCATGCCGAACAGTTCGCCGAACTCCTACGAGAGGGCTCACTCGACCCGAACGTCCCCACTTCCGTGACGGGCTCGACAGAAGCAGAGGCGATCAAGTTATTCGCCAACACCTACCTCGCCTTGCGCGTGTCGTTCTTCAACGAACTGGATACCTATGCCGCATCCAAGGGGCTGGACTCTCGACAGATCATCGAGGGCGTCTGCCTTGATCCCCGCATTGGCAACCATTACAACAACCCGAGTTTTGGCTATGGCGGATATTGCCTGCCCAAAGATTCGAAGCAACTGCTGGCGAACTACGAGGACGTGCCTCAGAACCTCATCCGCGCGATTGTGGACTCCAATGCCACCCGCAAGGACTTCATAGCGGAGCAGATCATCGCCATGAAGCCGCAGGTGGTCGGTGCATATCGCCTCATTATGAAGGCTGGGTCCGACAACTTCAGGCAGAACGCTATGCTCGACGTGGTCAAACGCATTCAGGCAGCCGGGATCGAGGTTGTTGTTTATGAACCATCGATCGATGACAAGACGTTCCAAGATTGCACGATCATCCATTCCCTGGATGATTTCAAGAACGCATGCGACATCATCCTCGCCAATCGCCTGGCTGACGAACTGTTGGATGTAGAAACAAAGGTATATAGCCGCGACCTATGGCAACGCGATTAAACTGTTTATCGATCGCGTACTGAAAGGAAGGCAATGCCTCAGATTTCTATCGTGCTGCCGGTGTACAACATGGAGCACTACCTTAAAGCGACAATAGATTCCATACTCTCGCAGTCTTATACGGATTTCGAGCTCATTTGCATCGACGATGGCTCAACCGACAACTCCATGACCCTGCTCAACGAGTACGCCTCTCGCGATTCCCGAATATCCGTTTACTCGCAACACAATGCGGGACCTGGAGTAACTCGCAACAACGGGCTGAATAAAGCGACTGGCAAATATGTCATGATGCTCGATGCGGATGATATCTATCATTCCGATATGCTCGAACTGCTGCACAGCAAAGCCATTCAACTGGATGCCGATATCGTCGCCTGTAAGTCAAACAGGTTCGATAATGAGACTGGAGCCAAACTCGACTCATGGTGGATGCTCAACGAATCACAAATCCCTGAAGAGGAGCCATTCAATTGTCGGAATATGCCCGACTATATTTTTACGGCCTTTATGGGTTGGCCTTGGGACAAGATGTTCAGCCGTGCATTCATTGAGAAACATGGGCTGCGCTATCCCGCGCTCTCAAACAGCGAGGACCTGTACTTCGTTTTTCTTGCCCTAGCCAAAGCGGAACGCATCGGGATTGTTGAAAGAGAGCTCATAGACCATCGAGACAATCGCAAAGGATCCGTCTCTGGATCCAGGGCAAAAGACCCGTTGGCTTTCTATACCAGCACATGCCTTCTCAAAAGCGAGCTACAGAAAGACCCTGAACTTTATCAGAAACTATCCTGGGGATTCCTCAACTGGGCATTCGGTTACATGGTTTGGAACATCGAAACCATGGATGACCCCGAGGCGAAATCAATCCAACTAGACGCACTCTCAAGCGGAAAGTTCACCGAGCTCGAAATCGAAGGGCGCTCCCCCGCGTTCTTCTCCCTCGATCCAAATGTTTATAATCGATATCGCGATTTACCAAATATGGCTGATCAGACGAATCCCGGTAACGTTGACTCCTTTGGACACCGTATTCTGGCTAAAGTCATCCACTTGCTGCAGAGACTCTACGCCGAGGGCTTTTGCTCCACCGCGCACGCCTATTGTTCAGCTGTCAAGGAAAAGATTACTGGGGATAAACAGTTTGACGAAGGACCTAAGCTTTCACGCGGAGAAGCCTTTATCGCAATTCCGACCCAGAATAATCCTAGGTAAGGAGATTCCACATGACAGATATGCCATCCGTTTCGGTTGTAATGCCCATCTACAACGCAGAGCCCTTTTTAAAGCAAGCACTTGATAGCGTTCTTGGACAAACGCTCGATTCGATTGAGGTCATTTGCGTCAACGACGGCTCGAAAGATCACTCCCTCGACATCATGAAGGAGTACGCCTCAAACGATTCTAGAATCAAAATTATCGACAAGCCGAACGCCGGATACGGCCAGACCATGAATGTCGGAATCTCAGCCAGTACCGGCGAATACATCGGCATTCTCGAACCGGATGATTACCTCAAGCCCACGATGTATGAAACCCTCTACAAGAGCGCAAAAGAGCACGACCTCGATTTTGTTCGATCGGACTATTTCCGCCTCACAACCGATAAAGACGGAATCGATCATCTGAAGCGTGAGCCCATCTGCTTTAAGTCCGAGTATTATGACACCGTGCTAAACCCCCAAGAGAACCTGGATCTCTTCAACATTCGCATGGAGAACTGGACTGGCATCTTCAAGAGATCCTGGATCGAAGGGCATGACATCCGATTTAATGAGAGTCCTGGAGCCGGCTTCCAAGATAACGGTTTTTGGTTCCAGAGTTACTGCTGGGCAAAGAAAATCATGGTCGTCAACGAAGGGTTCTATTGCTACCGCGTGGACAACGCCGCCTCCTCGATCAATCAGACCGACAAGGTCTTTGTAATGCTTGACGAATACAAGTGGATCGAAAACTGGCTTCGTAGCAAACCGGAACTTTACAGCAAGTTCATTGATGTTTTTCATTACAAGAAGACCCATAACTGCGAGTTTGCACTTAGCCGCCTTGCCCCCGAATTCAAGCTCCCCTTCCTGCAGCGCTATGCAGAAGAATACAAGGCGGCTTACGCAGCAAATGAAATAGATGAAAACCTTTTCCATGAGGAAGAACTCGAGCGGCTTCGTGCCCTACTTGTAAGCCCTGAACATTATCTTGAGATATGCAAGCGTCAACTCGACAGAAATCAGAGGCTCAACGACGCGCGAAGCGGTGGCAAATTCTCCCTATTCTGCGCATACGCGCATGAAGACGGTCTTGTTTCCGCTTTGAAACGTACCTTGGCTTCAGTCGGCAAGTAATGAACGAAGCGCCTCCGACTCGGAGGCGCTTCGCACTCTTATAAAAAAAGATTACTCATGCCGAACACGTTTAAAAATACCGAACATACCTGAAATATATCTCGCCAACTTATACGACCTTGAACACTCAATTGCGGATAGCCTGTCAGACATTTCCTTGAGAGACTTCTTTTGACACTCGATTGCGGATAGCCTGTCAGACATTTCCTTGAGAGACTTCTTTTGACACTCGATTTCCGCCATTAGCTCCCGCTCTTCAGAATAAAGGTGATTAACAAGCTCTTCGTTACGCTTGCGCAGCTGTATGTAACTAGAAATGGAATCTAACCTATCGCAATGCGATAGCTCCATGAAAGCCGCATCCTCAATATTTGAGAACGAAACGCCCACACAATCGATACTCGAGAGGAACTCATCAAAAGCGTTCACCACTTCAGAAGTCAAAGAGCCTTCTCCGAGCGTCGACATATTCCAATATGAGAAATGAGAAGCCCAATTTACAAATGAATTCCAGTATCGACCGAGCTTCTGGTCTTTAGAAAATTCGTCGCAAATCGCCTTCATCGCGGCGATTGCATTATTCCAACTCTTTGACCTTGTGCGCTCCAAAGAGCCGGCGTTGTTGGTTCGATGCGTAAAGAGATCCTTATCAACACAAACAATGCAGCTGGCCCTGCAAAGGGCCATGTATACGAAGAAGGCATCGTTGGAAGACCTCAAATTCTGATAAGTCAAACCATGCTGATCAACAAACTCAGCCCTGAACAATTTATCCCACGGCCAACCAACAAAGGTTTGAAAGGGTTTTGAGGGCAGTGAATCCCCTGTCAGTGCAACATCGCAAGCCACATCAATCATTGTGAAATCAATAGGTGACTCTTCTTTTGTAATGTCATTCAAGTAGTGTGAACGCGCAACCACAACATCCGCCGCATGAGATTGTGCAGCGGAATACAACACCTCTAGAGCATTTGGAGCAATCATGTCATCGGCATCGAGGAAATACAGGTACTCACCGGAGACACGCTCCATACCGCTATTTCTAGCGGATCCAGCCCCCACATGGTCAAGATATACATAGGAGATTCGGGGGTCTAGATCGGAGTAACCCCTGACAATCTCTGCCGTGTTGTCGGATGACCCGTCATCACAGACCACAACGTCAAAGTTTGAAAACGTTTGCGCGAGCACGCTGTCGAGACATTCGGGCAAAAAACGACCTGCATTGTAAGCGGGAACGATGACGGAAATCTTAGACATTAGCCCCTCCAAAGCAGGGAATATCGCCAGGCACATTGATAGAATAAAACATAATGCGTTCAGATTGACTCAACTTGATTGGAGTAATCCTTGGGAACTCAAAATCGCAAGCTATATTTCGACTTGCTGAATATCTGCGCTTGCATCTGCGTTGTCGCCCTACATTGCAACCAAATGGTCCACACATACGCCCCTGGCCTGAATTGGGCGGCGGGATTGGTTATCGAAGTCCTGTTTTATTGGGCTGTCCCGATTTTCTTCATGCTGAGCGGAGCGACCCTCATGCGCTATCGAAATCGCTACGACACCAAAACATTCCTGATTAAGCGCTTTAAACGCACCGTAATCCCCTTCCTGTTCTGGAGTATCTTTTTATATTTGTATGTAATCATCCTCAAGCAAGGGGAAGAGTTCGGTCCCAGACGCATGATCAACGCCATTTTGAACAATCAAGTGGAGCAGGTCTATTGGTTCTTTTTCCCGCTCTTTTCAACCTATCTAGCCATGCCGGTCCTATCGCTGCTTGCTGATCATAAGAAAGTCCTCTGGTATATGGTTGCAAGTTCCTTTGTATTAACTTCTGTACTCCCCTTTCTCCTCTCACCACTTGGCATTCAATGGCCAGGCTCTATCAGCTTACCCGCATGTGGGGGCATGTTGATGTTTGTAATTCTGGGATTCCTGCTTTCGGAAACTGAAGTCCAGAAAAAATATCGCTATTTTGCGTATGCGCTCGGCGCTTTCTCACTTTGTTTTCGATACGTCTTTACCTATATCAACTCCACCAACATCGGGATTATCGATAGAACGTATTTTAACTACCTAGCATGGCCATCCGTCCTATTAGCGATAGCGGTATTTCTGTGGTTCAAACAGCTCGATACAAGCTATTTTTCGACATGGTCACGACAGATTGCCAAACTATCTGGCTGCTCATTCGGCGTATATCTCATTCATAAGCCAATTCTAGATAACTTCGTAATCGATCTTTTGAATGTTCCAATGAATTCCATCCTGTTGAGAACTATTGGCATTCCTTTGCTCTATATCACCTGCATCCTTATCGTGCGCTTGATGAAAAGGCTGCCCGCACTTCGATCTCTTGTCCCCTGACAACTCATTATCAACCCGCACTCAGACGGCCTAATAATCGAATATGAGAATGGCGAGAAATTAAGCCCGCCTTCTATGAAGTAAACCTCACGAAAGGCGGGCAGGGCTTGGATTTCCTGATAGACATTCAATACAGTCAAATCAGCAATGCGGCTTACAGATCAATTCGATACAACCTCATATCAGACTGCTCTTTTAAGAGGGTAAAACCTGGAGTATCCGGTTCGATTGACTCAATTCCAACCCATTCTTCAGGATTATGGGCAACGTAATTAATCCGAATCTCATCGTCTCTTTCACCGTGATCAAGCTGAAGTACATATTTAGCTCCGGTGCGCTCAACAGCAGCCCGCACCTCATCAGAATGAGCAAAGTCAAATAGACGAGTTCTGATTAGCCTACTATCCAGCGTCTCTTCGTCTTCCACAGGAGTATATGCGCCTCGATAATATACAGGGGTGCTGTTAACGGCGAACAGTAACAGGGTCCCATCAAGGGGCGAATTGAGAACCAGAGAGCCATCGTTAAGGTAATTTGAAACAGATTTTACAAACTGAAGCTCCTCATTCGTCAATACATCATAGTAAACAAGATCCTTATTGTATTGATTGGAGATTTCCCTCGCCTGATATGAAAACGGAGAGCTGATAACCTTTTCATCAAAAAGCCGAGTATCGCCCTTATACAGAAGGAAGCCGATTGACAAATACAAAATAAACGCAGCCATCGTACCCGCAGCCATAATTCCATTTAACGCAATCCCATTCCGCCCAATGGTCAAGCGGTTGGAGATGACGCTCAGAATTTTACCCGCCCCAAAAGAAGCAACAATTGATGAAACGAACGCTGACACTACGGCAAGTCGATGGTAATCCGTATACCAAAACCCTGTAAGCAAATGCTTAGCTGGACCATCCGTTCCGGCGGACACGGCATACAGTCCGAGTCCCAAAATAAAGGAGACCACAATCCATCGATTATCAACATCTTTAAGAAGACTGAAAAGACCGACAAAAAGGAAGAAGGAAGCGACTAGATTCTTTGGCCGGCCGACCATGCTAAAGAAAAAACCGTCGACTATCGATCCTTTCAAATCGGAAATTGCAGGCCAATTAATTGCAACCGCACCAGCAAATGCCGGGTGATTGTAGCAAATCAACCAGAATGCAACAGTAATAACAACCAGAGAAATCTCAGCAAAAATCGCTCTTCCGCGGAAGCGACCACTTTGACCGACTTCATTCCAAAGCCACGACGCAAGAAAAGGCCAAAGAACCACGATAAGAGTAAAGATACCATTCGGATGAGCGAGAAAGACCGCAAGTGCAGATATCAGAATCAGGAGAGACCATTTACAAACAGCGAAAAAGTCTCTGTCAGAAATCGACTCGCACAGATCAAGAAATATTGACATGGTAGCCGGAACCAGGGACATGGAAAGCAGATTGGGAAACAAGGGGCCGTATGTCAGCAAGTCCCATGGGCTCACCGCCGTCCCCAAGCAAAGCAATGATCCCATTACGACTACGTATGATCCATCGCGAGACATCTTAGCAAGCAGACGGTTCATTCCCAGCGGAAAAACAATAGCGATAACTGCCGCATTTACCGCATTGAGAGCCACCATTGGCTCAACACTCAAAATGGAGGCGACCATGGCGCAAAGGGAATGAAGAACAGAAGGATAATAACCAACTTGAGAAGAATTGTACGGAGTTATTTCGCCTGAATAATACCGTCCAGACAAAACAGGGCTCCAGTTTCCCGATTCAAGAAAACCACGAATAGCCGAGAGATGATATGTATTGTCCCAACCTTGGAAGAAGGAATCCGGACCATCAAGCTGTTTAATAAAAAACAGATAGACCGCCACGAATCCGATAAGCAAATACAGCACAACAGGCCACTGTCGACGTACATCAATTTTAAAGGTTCCTGATCCCTCCAGGCGGCACGTTTCGCTGGCGCTACGGACTATCAGAAATCTGAAACCAAACGCAACTGCGCTGGACAACAATGCAAAAATAAATAGGAAGAGAGTCGAGCAAGGTAAGCCAATGCCCGCACACAATAGCTCGCCAATGGAATATAGAACAATACTAGAGACTGGCGCCAAGCAAAGTGCATCGACCAAATCGATATTTAACAGCCTATTGAATAGTGTCCCGGGAAGGAAAAGAAGCACGGCAAATACAAAGATACAAAGTGCGAAAACCATCATACCGTGAACCCAATCCAAGAAAAAGACTTATAAACCCGATTACAAAAGGAACCTCAACGCTTACAACAGCAAAACGCATTCGGCAACATTTTATCCTCACGGCCAAATAGATTGCTGTCGCAGATGCCTCAAAACCTAAGCTCATTCGAGATTCATCGCTTTAAGCACGTTAATTGCTGTCTGATTCCATGAATACTGATTCTCGACCCTCTCGCGACAGCGCGCCCCCATCAAGGCCAGCTCATCTCGGCGAGAAACCAAAGATCTAATAAGCTCGGCAAATGCTTGGAAGCCAGGATTACCCTCAACCACTATTCCATATTCACGGCTCGGGGCAAGCTCACGAGCGCCACCAACATCTGTTGACAAGAATGGAGTACCACATGAGGCAGCTTCGAGAAGAGATGTTGAGAAGCCTTCTGATCTCGTAGGAAGAAAAAACAAATCAGAGGAAATCATAAGGGACGCAATATCAGGCTGAGACAATCTGCCAACATAGTGAAGTCGGCCACCAGCGGCATCTTCCACTTCTCGTCTCATGGGGCCATCACCGGCAACAATCAGATGCACGGGAGCAGAATGCAAAAGAACCATCGTCTTTATTAGAATTGAAATCCCTTTTTCAGGAATCAAACGACCAGAAAAAGAAACCAGCAGCGCATCTTCATCGATTCCCAATTCCGATCGAAAATTGCGCCCCGACTCTTGCTTTCTATAATTTGACGCGTCAATTGAATTTGATAGGACACCCTTCGCATCGATATCAAACGTTCTGAGCCATTCGACACTTTTACATGAAACGCCATAAAAAATCGGCCTGTAACGTTTGACAAATGATGTGATTACATGCTCATATGCCTTAACGAAAACATCCAGCGCCTTATTTCCAAAAGTAAGATAGGCGGAACCATGATCAAGGACAATCGGAGTAAGCCCTTTACGCTTGGCAAAGCGCAATCCAAGAATCGTATGGACATAGAACCTTGCATTAATTAACACTCCATCGCAAGGCGTAGAGTACAAGAAGGACATAAGATTATTAAATTCGCCATTCAACTTAGGCAGAGGAAATCTGCCGTCAATCAAAGGATGGCAAGGCAGACGGACAATTTCCACCCCTTCACCCAGGCTCTCCTTCGCAGGGAGCGAAAAGCAATTGTTGGTCACTATGGTAACGTGCGTCCCGATATCCGCGAGCGCTCTTGCAACACCCTCAGTGAATCGCTCAATGCCCCCAATATTTGGAAGATAATTTGCAGAGAAAATTACCACATGCCGAGACATACCCACTGTCAGTCGAGCCTTTCGTTGCTTCGGCGCATATCCTCTATCTCCTTCTCGAGAATCGCGATACGCTGTACTGAATTTTTAATAGCTGCCGCCTGCTTACTAACAATCGCAGTAAGCGCTAGTGCGATTATCAAAAGAAAAAGAACCGCCAACACAAAGATAAAGTTGGATGAAGTATTGAAACCCAGCAAATGAGCCAAACCGAACAACGGCCCCGGAATCAAGGCGCAGCCGATCATCACCAGTGAAAGAACCAACCAGAGCAGCGCGTAACGTAGCTGAAGCCCACGCTTGGCAACCATATACAACACGATGACTAGAAGCAGAAAGCTGGCAAGAACCATAATGAACTGTTGTATAAATGGCATGGTTATTCACCCCTTTCAAAACAGTGCGCTAAAGCAACAATAAGGATGGAAAGCGTGACCTTAATCATGTAATAAGCGCTGGAAACAACTCCGATTGATGAGATTCCACCTTGGCGCTCATGCATCAACACGGGCACCTCATCAACAATCAGGCCGCTCTTGAGAGCTCTCACGATAGATTCAGGTTCAGGATAATCCGTGGGATAGTCATCACAAAATAGATCGATTGCACGCCTTCCGCAAGCACGAAAGCCTGAAGTCGGATCGGTAACGTTCACTCCGGAAACAAAACGAATCACATTCGAAAGCAGGGACTTTCCAAACCTTCTCATAGCTGTAGACTGAAAACCCACGGATGGAACAAGGTAACGAGATCCCACAACGAGATCTTTACCCCTCTCAATCTCCGATATCAACGCGCCGAGATAGGCGGCATCATGTTGCCCGTCTCCGTCAAATTGTATATCGACATCATAGCCATAACGCTGCGCATACTTATGGCCCGCCTGAACAGCGCCGCCGATGCCAAGATTCTGTGGAAGATCAAGAACATTCAGATTGTTAGCTCGACAGATTTCCAGCGTCGCATCCCGAGACCCATCATTAACGACCACATAGTCATATCCGAGCTCTGAAACGCCTTGGACGACCTTGAGAATGGATTCTGCCTCATTGTATGCAGGAATAATTACCAACGCTCGCAAATCGAATCGCCCTTCATTCCCATCCGATAATTATCGCTTCCAAAATCAAACGAATAACATACTAACAGGTTCACTCAACCCATTCCCCATGGACTTCTTACAGCTATAATTGCACACCATGTTGGGAAATTTTAAAGGATCGCACATGCAAATAGCCACAAGCAACGCCTCACATCCATGTTTGCAACGTCAGCAGGGAATCGATGCGATTAAACTAATTGCCATACTCATGGTTGTCACACTCCACGTTTTGAGCCATGGTGGTGTTTTCGCCGCATGCAAACCCAACAGCAGCACACTTGTGGCAGCCGCTTTTCTAGAATCGATTGCCATTATTGCGGTCAACTTGTTTGTACTCGCTTCGGGATATCTTGGCTACGGCTCCAACCATCGTATTTCCAGGGTGATTCAACTTTGGTTGCAAACACTCTTCTGGTCGCTTTTATTTGGAATTCTATTCAACGCGCTGCATCTAGTTCCGCGCAACCAGATCTCTTTCAAGCAGCTCCTTTTCCCCATCCTAAACGGACAGAATTGGTATATATGCACTTATTTTGGATTGCTGCCACTCATGCCGATCTTAGATAAAGCCGTAGGGTCGATGACAGGCAAGCAGTCTTTTGAGTTTGCGTCGTTCGGGGTAATCCTGCTGTCCGTTGTTAGCTTCATAGCACCGGCAGATCCATTTGGTGTAAGAAGCGGCTATTCACTCATCTGGTTTGCGCTTTTATATCTCGTTGGAGCTACACTTCGGGCAAATGAGACAGCTTTACGTACCTGTGGCAAAAGAGGAGTCTTTGCGTTGACATGCGCGTACGCCATTTCACAAATCGTAACTTTCATCGTATTGGTAAATAAAGCGAATTCTAATCCATCTGGTGCTCTTGGCTCTAGAGTCCTTTATTACAACGCGCCCGCAGTCTTCATTGCGTCTCTCGCACTGTTCATGCTGTTGATGCGATTCAAGACCAAAAACATTGCCATGGCGAGCACACTAGCCACAATTAATGCCGTAATTTTAGACGTCTACCTTATTCACGAGCACCCTTTGGTGCGGAACGTTTTCATAACTGGACGCTTCTCCTCGATTGTCCAGTACGGACCCATTGGATTGCCCCTACTCACCCTTTTGGTAGTTGTGACGATTTTCTCAATCTGCATAACTCTGGGCCATCTTCGTCATTGCCTTTTCAAGACAATTGGCGTTCGAAACATTTCGAATAAAATAGGGCAATTCATCAAAGATGCTGCGGACAGGCTATTCAATCTTATTACAACGACCTTTGAATAGAATATGCAGAAGAGCCTCAGGCGTTTCGAATCCCGCGCAAAATGCGTACACATGAGATGCCGACGCCCACGCCATACGACAATGCAATGCTCAGGCTCACACCATTCATTCCACAGGCGTCAACCAAGACTATCGTCAGAGGAAGGGAAATCGCACAAGCAGCGACATTTGCAAGTAGCGTGCCTTTCATATCGCGCATGGCAATAAGCAAGTCTGTAACAAACGCAATGCAAGCAGCGCAAGCCGAGCTCGCCAAACCGGCATACATCAAGTATCCGTACTTGGCAATTTCGCCGCCAAAAACTACCCGTAGGAAAACATCTCCCATAAAGAAGAATAGAATACCGCCAGCAAAAAAGATCAAGGCAAAAGTCACAAGCACCTTAGCAAGGAGCGCGACGAATGAGGCGGTGTCTCCGCGGTCCAACTTAGATGCAAACATGCCCAACAGCGGTGCGTACACATATGAAGAACATGCCTGAATGAGCACGATCGGAGTACAGACCGTCGCATAGATTCCCAAGGCAACATCTCCATTTTTATAGCTTAAATACTGACGAGCGACAGTCACCACCAGCGAACATGCAACAGTCCCCATCACTGCAGGAAAGCACTCGACAAGCAATGCTTTAACTTTAAGCAAGGAGAAAACCGGCTTAACGGAAGATAGGCTGCCAGCGCATTTCAAATCGTAAGCTACGACAGGAAGCGTCACGACGAGCATTGCCGCGATAGCGATTTCCAAATTATTTGTAACCGACAAAGCGGCACAGAAAGCAAGGGTGAACAAAACGCTGCGCAATGCCATTGACTTGCCACAGTAATCCATTCGGGCATGCTGCTGATCGACCCCATGCAAGACATCAATGAACAGATCGACAAACCTGAAAGCGCTATAGAGCATAATTGCCAAATATGATTCGACAGAACAAGTCACAACCATATAGCAAATCGTCAGAATAGCAGCAAGGCCAATGGTCACAAATCTGAAAGCAACGTACTCCCCGCTGCTTGTAGCTTCATGAATGTCAGACACCTGATAGGATCGAATTTTAAAAAGTGCGATGGGGGCAAACACATTAGAAACCGCCATGGCAAGCGCCAAGATACCCGCCGCGTCATACCCGGTTGTCAGCCGAACGACCAACACCGTCGTCAGCCATTGGCACCCGGAGTACAGAAGGGAACCAAAGGAATTCCAAGCGATATTGGCTTTCAAAGACAACTTAGAATCCATACGCACCACCCAACATATAGGGTCAACAGGCAAACTGAAATAGTTCGACAATGTTGGATAGCAATTAAATCTGCGCTGCCCAAATCAACCGAACAACAAGATAAAGCAAACCTACGCTTCCCAAATCTCCCCATCGCCAAAATCGAGAATCTGGGGCAGGTGAGTCCTGCGGTCTTCCGGAGCGGGAAGCTGACGCCAGTCACCATACATCAACTCGAGGTACCGCACGGTTTTGCAAGGCGCCGGGAATATCGAATCTTCAAAAGAAACCGAAACGGGCGGGACCAGCACATCCCGCGGGATGCCGTCGATATTCGGCCAGGCAAAAGGCAACATTACATTTGAGGGGCCCGCACCACACCTCTGAACGGCGGCATCGAACTTGCGCTGGATAACACTGGGAGAGAACAGCGCATGAACGATAGGATGAGCCAATTTGCATGCAAGACGCTCGATGCGCCCCAACACGCCCTTGTGCGGAACGACGATTGTGCCGGAATGGTAGAGATAAGATACGCTCTGCCAAAAACGAGCACCGGAGCGCTGCCTCCCCTGCTCTCGCTCATCGGAAGAAAGAGGATCGTAGGGGAAGATGTCGATGAAGATCCCCTGTTTCAGGCCCGCATCTCGAGTCTCCTGAGTCTCGAACAGCGTTCCATCTTTATACACTTTCGCGAACATGCCGGCCAGGCCTTCGGTGTTGTTAGGCGTATGGACCGAATAGCCCTCGACAAAAGACCGTGAAGCAATTTCGAGGAACCGATCGTAATCCTCTCGAAGCATACCGATGTCTATATCATCATCCCAAGGGATGAATCCACCATGTCGCAACGCGCCGAGGACCGTGCCGGAATCAATGAACCACTCGAGATCATGCTCATTACAAAACGCCGCAAACGCCTTGAGGATCTCGAGTTCCGCCTCTTGAAGACGTTTAAGAGCCACATCGAATTCCATATATCCGTCCCCCACACGTTATCCGTCTGCCCGTTAGAGCATAACAACCATCATTCATCGAAACAAAGCGGGCTTGAACAACAAGCCCGCCGAAGTTACTACATTTTACTCCCCAAAGATTGCTCGAACTCCCCAATCAAGCGCGCGGTCCAGACATGCTCAACATCCCCATGCCTCTCAACTGAAGAATCCACTCGACGGATTCGGCGCGCAAACTCCAGCAACTCATGACGGAAGCCCTCGCCCTGATATTCCCAGTAATACTTGCGCGTCTGCGTGAGGTCCTCGTATCGAATTTCGAAGTAATCAGCCAGCCACCAAGGAGACGGCACGTAAACATACCCCTTAGTGCCCGTAATGACCATGTCGCCCTCAGTTTTTATCCCTCGTCCGAGCTTGAAAGACGCCGTGGCGCTGGCAAACGACATATGACAACGCGTAAGGTAAGCACAGCCGTTCTCCGTAGAAAAGGATTTGAATACCACCTCTTCGGGATTCGTACCCAAAAGTCGCGCGACAGGCATCGACGCCAACACGCCCCAATCGTAAACCGCTCCGTCGAAATGCCCAGCCTGAGATAAGTTGAAGCCCTCGGGGATTTGACTGCATGAGAACTCGATATCGCGCACCTCACCGATGCGGCCACCCTCTAGCAAAAGCAAGAGATGCTCAAACGCAGGAAAATATAGCGTCTTGCAGCCTTCGAAAAGAACCAGGCCCCGCTCTTCAGCCAAGGACATCGCATATTTAGCCGACTGGATGCCATCGAAAGTGGGAGATGCGTATAAAACGTGCTTACCCGCGGAAAGACAGGTATTTACAAGATTGGACTGAAGTGAGAAAGCCGTGGAGAGTACGAGTGCATCTGAGGAAGCAACGAACTGGGGCACCTCCTCAGGATGAAGCACCGGGTCGCACATGCCGGCGAACTCCATACCTCCAACGGATTCGATCTCGGGCGCATATCGAAGCGCCATGGGCTCATCAGCAATTACGCCAACCTTAATCGAAGGCCCCATTTCCTCCCTGATCATGGTGCTGCTCACGCCGTCGGTTCGGTCGAGATACACCACCTCGCACCACTCAGAAAGATAATCGAAATGACCAGCCCAATCCGACCCGACAGTGAAGACATCGACACCGTAGCGCTTTACATCTTCGATCTTTTGACCCTCGTACTCCTCGATGACAACGAGGTCGGCAAGGCCTGTCGCGCGAACGGCATCGACGCGCTCAAGCGTGCTCTGCACCACGCTCAACTTGCCTCGCTCACGATCGAACTGATCGGCAGTTACCCCAACGATCAGATAATCGCCCAAGGACTTGGCACGCTCCAGAAGGGCGACATGTCCCCTGTGCAGCAGGTCAAACGTGCCGTATGTGATTACCTTGCGCATAGGGACCCCTTACTGAATGGAACCCATAAAACCGCGGCGGGCGGCATCGATCAAAGCGGCAACAAGAAGCGAGTTATCACTGAGGGGATGCAAGCCGATATGGCCGACTCGGAATGAGGAATCGGCAGAAGCGCCTCCGTTTGGACACAGCCAAATACCGTATGAATCCTTGAGCTCATCAACGAGCTTCTTTGCAGAGAAGCCACGTGTGGTGATGTAGGTCACAGCATTAGATGGGGACCCGGTCCTCATGTCCAACGGCAGTTTTGCCTGAGCCAGCTTTTGCCTGAAATCCTCAGCGACAGCCCGACAACGAGCGACTTCGGCGCGTGACCCTCCCTCGTCGATAATCTGACGCAACCGAGCGTTAATTTGCAGCAAAATGCCGACAGCAGGCGTGAACGGAGTCTGACCACGCTCTTGATTGGACAGCAGAGACGCGAGATCGAAATACATGCAAGGCTGGGAGACCCTACCAACCCGCTCAACCGCTTGAGGGGACAGGACGATCGGCGCGACGCCCGGAGGGCACGCGAGCGCTTTTTGCGCATCGGTAATCAGGATATCCGCACCCATATCAGTCATATCGAACGGATCGGCGAGGAACGAGCTGATGCCATCGACAATGAGATACAGGCCCTCGCGCTTGCAGAAACTCGCGATGAGATTGGCATCGTACAAAACGCCCTGGGAGGTCTCCCCCAGGTTGACCAAAAAGGCCGTGTAACCCATGCCCGAATACTGCTCAAGATCAGCGCTGGTCAATGCTGAGCCATAGTCCAACTCGATCGCAGAATGAGGAATCGCATGAAGTTCGAGCATCTGCCTAAAGCGATGTCCAAACGATCCGCCGTCAACGACAAGGGCCTTATCGGTCGTTGGGTCAAGCGTCCCCATAACAACCGCCTCCATAGCGCCGGAGCCGGAAGAAGTGCAGAAGACGGCTCGCGAACCTTTGGGGGCATTAGCGAGTTCGAGCAGCATCGACTCATTCTGCAACATGACGCGCGAAAATTCCGGAGTGCGAAAATACGGAACGTCCAATGAGCCGATCGCCCGAACCTCGTCATTGGAAGGAACGGGTCCCACAGTGAAGTTCAGCATCTCAATTCTCCAAATCCAACGCCTCGAGCTGCTCCGCCTTCTTTACAGCTAGCAGCTGGGCAAATATTACGGCAAATACCCCGGCAACAAGCTCGCCCATCAACACGGGCACAATCAACGTGGGCTGGAAGTTCGCAGTGAACGAGAGATGATCGCCCAACAGGAATGCTCCGCAGACCACAAAAGCCATGACGATAACTTTATCGCGCGCCTTCATGTCCTTGACCATAGCGCCAATTTCAATTAATAACTCAACTGGCGTTCGGTCGCACACAAATACCACTAAACCCAACACTGGGAAAAACAAGATAACAATCCTGGCAAGCCCTTCCACATTCAACTTAACCAAACTGCACATCCCCTCTCATATTTTCATATGAAGAATAGTCACTCGCCCCAATCCATGAGGAAGCACCTCTTACGCCCGCGCACTAAGGGTCGCAACACGCTTCCCAGAACACGCGATTCCCCAACGGACGCGTGAGCTCGCCTGATCGGGCAACGAGCCCTCGTCGTATCTACGATCGCTAATTTGCTGCAATGCATCTGCAGCCAAGCACTCCAACGCACTTGGATCGGCGTCTCGCCCGTACTTGAGTTCAATGGTGATCAGAGGGCGCTTGCCCTGCGCGAACGGTGATTCGACAGGCTCCACCCGTATATCAGGCCGTCCCAACCCATATTCCCGGTTGGAGATGGGGTCCGCGTAGCCCCTCATGTTGAACAGAAGTCCAAGCAGCAACATGTGCCAGCTGTTTTCGCTTGTAAGATCAAACACACTTGCCGCACTTTCGGCAATGCGCGCAAGCTCGTCACCCACCACCGGGGCATTTCCCTCCATAAGCGCCTCGTGCAAAAGCATCAGGCGAGTGCGGCCCCCAGCAACGCCCAAGAAACGCTCAACGATCTCGGCACGGTACAGCCGGGCAACCTCAAGGTTCGGAATCCGCAAAGGGCGCAGAGACAGTGTGTCGTTAGGCAGGGCGGTTTGGTCCGTCGTAAGATATCCAGAAAGATACAGCATGCTCCACAGGGCATCGCCCTTAAGCCCCATCTCGGGGAACACGATGCCCAAATCAAGCGGCGCCCACACAACGCCGCCCGGCTCCAGCAAACCGTAAACTTCCTCGGCGGTAGATTCATCAGAGCTCTTGACAAGGTCGCCGATCACCACGTTGCCCGAAGTGTTGCCCCAATAGACGTCCGCAACGCAATCCTGGTCGATGAAGTTCAACACACTCCAAGGGTTATACACATCCCGATCGCCAAACCGATACCCGTCGTACCACTTCTTGGCCGTATCCATATGTGCAATTTGCCCCACATAGGAAAGGAGCGCCGCGACTTCTTCCTCGGTAAACCCAAAACGCTCGTCAGAGATAGTGGTCAAGGAGGTTGAAACCTTAAGATTGTTCAGGTCGGAAAAGATCGACTCCTTGGAAATGCGCTGAACGCCCGTAAGGCATGCAAACGCCAAGACCTCGCCGCCGTCCTTGAGGGGACCGGTGAGAAGTCGCTTGAGGAAGGCAACGACCTCACTGTAGTAACCACCATCCGAAGCGGAATACCCCGCCATGACGGGGGCGTCGTACTCGTCGATGAGCAATACGATAGGTTGGCCATGATGAGCGCGCAAAAGGCGAGCGAGAGACAGCACAGAACCTGCGAAGTCCGATTCCGAAGCAGACCCGGAAAGGATGCCGCGCACGGCACCCTTGTCGTGAGGGCCTATGTTTTCGGAATCGAGCAGATACGAATGACGTGCGAACTCGGCAGTGAGCATGTCCTTGAGCGCGCCATACGTCTGCTCCCAGGTGTTACCCTTCGCCGTGCGCATGCTCAGATAGATAACTGGATATGCAGCGAAATGCTCGCGATACGAGCTGTCGCCGAGCCCCCAGATCTCCGTCCCCTCAAACAGGGACGGATCCGCCGCGCCCGCGGGTGGCACCTCGAAAAACGCCTTCATCATGGTCATGTTGAGCGTCTTGCCAAATCGACGCGGCCGGCAGAACAGCGTAGCGGTATAGCCGGAATCAAGCACATCCGCGATAAGCGCGGTCTTATCCACAAGGACCGAGGCCGCGGCGGCCCTGCTGAAACCGTCGTCACCGATAGGTAGGCGCTTGCGGCCCGTGCGGTCGATGATGCGCGCGCCGGGCGCCGTCCAAATGCCATCGCCATGTTCTCGCAGTTCCACAGTCATGACCGCACCGCATTTCTTTTGATTGCCCATGTCATTCTTGATACCAATGGTAACATTCACCGCCCGCCTACACCCCATTCGTAACCTCTCGCCGATCGAGCCGGCCAATCAAAGGAAATTGACAACCGGTCCAATCAAGCCAGCGCCACCATGCAGAAACGGTGCCCTCATCTCCCCCATGCTAAAATGAACCCTTGTCCTGCCCTTCAACCGAGGAGCGTCGCTCGTGGCAGAAACCGCTACCGCCTCCGCTGACATTCAGCCGTTTGCAAAAACTGAGCTCGATAAGAACCGCTTCATCCTAAAGCAGCTCGTTACCAAGGACTTCAAGCGCAAGTATCGCCGCAGCGTCCTCGGTATCGCGTGGTCGGTCCTCAACCCCCTCATGATGATGATCGTCATGAGCGTGGTGTTCTCGTTCGTCTTCCGCGCCGACATCGAAAACTACCCGCTCTACCTCATCCTGGGCAACATTACGTTCTCCTTCATGTCTGAGTCCACCAGCCAGGCCCTCATGTCGTTCATCGACGCCGCCCCGCTGCTCAAGAAGGTCCGCGTCTCGCGCTTCGTCTTCCCAGTTCAGAAGGTTCTGTTCGCGCTCGTGAACTTCACCTTCTCTCTGGTCGCCGTCGCGCTCGTCATGCTGTGGTTCCGCGTTGTCCCCACCTGGCACATCATCTGGCTGCCCGTCTGCCTGTTCCTGCTCGTGCTCTTCTGCTCGGGCATCGGCCTGATCGTGGGTTCCCTCGCCGTCTTCTTCCGCGACGTCGTTCACCTGTGGAGCGTCATCCTCACCGCTTGGACGTACCTCACGCCCATCTTCTGGGTTCCCACGCAGCTCGCGGCAAACGGCGCCCCGGCCTGGGTCATGTCCATCGTCGAGCTCAACCCCATGTACGGCTTTGTCACTTTCATGCGTGACATCTTCCTGTGGAACCAAAACCCCTCGATGCAGACGCTTGGCCTGTGCGTCATTTGGTCGGTCATCATGCTCGGCATCGGCATCCTCGTGTTCCGCAAGACCCAGCATAAGTTCATTCTGTACATCTAAACCGCGCGCCGCATAAGGAGCGACTCCCACGCCAACCCGATCAGGTTGTCCACGAGCAGAATCGCACCCACAGCGCACCGCCTCCCGCGACTCGCACTCCCGTCCGAACTACCGAAGGATCTCCTCCATGGGAAAGACCACCTCCTCTGAATACGCCATCGAAGTCAACGACGTCACCATGATCTTCAACATGGCGTCCGAGCAGCTCAATAACCTCAAGGAGTACTTCATCAAGCTGATGAAGCACGAGCTGTTCTTCACCGAGTTCCGCGCACTCAAGAACATCTCCTTCAAGGTGAAACCCGGCGAGGTCGTCGGCTTGGTTGGCACCAACGGTTCGGGCAAGTCCACCATGCTCAAGATCATCGCCGGCGTGCTCGAAGCCAGCGAGGGCGAGTGCATCGTCCGCGGCAACATCGCGCCCTTGATCGAGCTTGGCGCAGGTTTTGACCTCGAGCTCACCGCGCGTGAGAACATCTACCTCAACGGCGCTCTACTCGGCTACACCGAGGAGTTCATCGACGCTCACTTCCAGGAGATCATCGACTTCGCCGAGCTGCCCGACTTTGTGGACATGCCCATGAAGAACTTTTCCTCCGGCATGGTCGCGCGCATCGCGTTTGCTATCGCCACCATCACCGAGCCCGACATCCTCATCGTCGACGAGACCCTCTCCGTTGGCGACGTGTTCTTCCAGGAGAAATGCGAGAAGCGCATCCAGCACTTCATCGACGATGGCCACGTCACCGTCCTGTTCGTGAGCCACGCCATGGACCAGGTCGAGCGCATCTGCCAGCGCGCGGTTTGGATCGAGAAAGGCGATCTGCGCATGGACGGACCCGTCGACGAAGTCTGCAAGGCATATCGCGCGCAGTTCGCGTAGGCGCCACGCAATTCAGGTTGGATTTATATAACTGTACGTTTTGGGGATAGTTTTCTGCCGTTTCTCGTGCAACACGAACGCCGGTCGCAGAAAAACACCAGGTCGCAGGAAAATTTCCGCAGCCACACTGGGCGTGCGGCCTCAAAACCTTCCCCAAAACGTACACTTTCATTTTCAGGTATAAGGCGAAGCCTCTCTGCTTGCATATTTTCTTGCGATCTAGACGAATCTCTGCATACGTCCGCATTCGAACAGCGAGCAGGGCACCGCGCAGGAGAATCCGAGAGCCTACAGATCGATATTCACCTTAATCTTCGGCACGTGCGCAAGCTCGGCGAGGGTCACGCCGTCGACATAGGCATCGATCGTCTCCTCAAGGCCCGTCCAAAACTTCACGGTGGAGCATAGGTCGCTACGGCCACAAGCACCATCGAGCCCCTCGCATGCAACGGTCGAGCGCTCACCCTCCGCCGCGCGTAAGATATCGCCGGCACGCACGTCGGCCGCAGGCTTGGCCAGCACGTAACCGCCGCCCTTGCCGCGCACGCTCCTCAGCAGTCCCGCGTTCATGAGCGGGCGCACGAGCTGCTCCAGGTACTTGAGGGAAATGCCCTCACGTTCGGCAACCTCGCGCAAGGAGACCTTGGTCTGCGGACGAGGCGCGAGGGCCTCATGTGAAACGGCATCCGCACTGATGCTCTCCCCCACCGGATCCCCGCCGATGGCCGCGATGTAAATCATCAATTTGAGCGCATAGCGGCCCTTCGAGGAAATGAGCATGGACGAACCCCCTTGCGGTAAACGATGTGGAGCAACACGAGCACTGACGAAACATCGGCATATTCTCCCAGAAATCGGCTATCATCGTATCGTTAATCCGAGTGAACTTCTAGAGTTTAGCGCGGATCGCACATCGGCCGCGCGCCCCGACGCACGCGCCGCAGCCGCACCCGCGCCCCTCGAAAGGATTTGATATGAGCGCAACACCCCTGCTCAACATCGCCGGCCTCACCGCCTCCGTGGACGAAAAGACCATCCTCCAGGGCATCGACCTCGCCGTCGGCGCAGGCGAGACCCACGTCCTCATGGGCCCCAACGGTGCCGGTAAATCCACCATGGGCCACGTCATCATGGGCGACCCGGTCTACACCGTTACGCAAGGCACTATCACCTTCGACGGCCAGGACATCACCAACCTCTCCCCCGACAAGCGCTCCCGCGCCGGCCTCTTCCTCTCCTTCCAGGCCCCCGTCGAAATCCCGGGCGTGCCGCTGTCCAGCTTCCTGCGCGCGCAAATCGCCGGCCGCCCCGGCCTTGAGATGAAGGGCAAGGAGTTCCGCCGCCGCGTCAAGGAGCTCGCCGCCGAGCTCGACATGGACACCGCCTACCTCAATCGCGAACTGGGCGTGGGCTTCTCCGGCGGCGAGAAGAAGAAGGTCGAGATGCTGCAGCTGCTGCTACTCCAGCCCAAACTCGCCATCCTGGACGAGACTGACTCCGGCCTGGACGTCGACGCCCTGTCCACCGTCAGCCACGGCATGGACGCGTATCGCAAGAGCTGCGACGGCTCCATGCTCATCATCACGCACAACACGCGCATTTTGGAGCACCTGGATGTCGACCGCGTCCACGTTATGGTCAAGGGCCACATCGTGCGCGAGGACGACGCCTCGCTCATCCCCTGGATCGACAAGAACGGCTTTGAGACCTTCGAGCGCGAGGCCGCCGAGCAGCGCGCCCAGGCCGAGTCTGCCGCTGCCGAGCAGCAGGCGTAAAGGGGCGACGCAATGACCAAGAACCGCACCGAGGTCGCGGACATCGACCGCAGCCTCTACGACTTCACCTATGGCGAGGAGGGATTCGAGCGCCTCGACGCCGGCATCACGCCCGACATCGTGCGCGAGATCAGCGCCAAAAAGGACGAGCCGCAGTGGATGCTCGACATGCGTCTGCGTGGATTCAAGGCGTTCCTCGAAAAGCCCATGCCCGATTGGGGTGTGGATCTCTCCGGCTTCAACGCAGACGACTTCAAGTACTACGTCAAGCCAATCGACAAGCAGGCGAAAAGCTGGGACGAACTGCCTGACGACATCCGCAACACCTACGACCGTCTCGGCATCCCGGAGGCGGAGAAGAACCGCCTCGTCTCCGGCGTGGCCGCCCAGTACGAGTCGGAGGTCATCTACAACTCCATCCAGGAGGACCTGAAGAAGCAGGGCGTCATCTTCGTCGACACGGACACCGCTGTGCGCGAATACCCTGAACTCGTCAAGAAGTACTTCGGCACCGTCGTGCCTCCGGAAGACAACAAGTTCGGTGCCCTCAACACCGCGGCATGGTCCGGCGGCTCGTTCGTATACGTGCCGAAGGGCGTGCA
>ENA-ORTM01001020-ORTM01001020.1-human-gut-metagenome-genome-assembly--contig:-NODE-1020-length-31164-cov-3.307467_pt1 | contig 31164 bp, 25 predicted proteins | sample MGYA00241909_ERZ509182 | MGnify/ENA primary metagenome ERZ509182 (study PRJEB26280, sample SAMEA2338855) | human gut metagenome | biome: human gut; feature: human-associated habitat; material: faeces...
CGTCTGTTTTACGGTATTTTCAAATCTTGCAATATATGGAAATAAAAATGCGCTCCACATAATCGCAACAGCAATCATAATCAGAAAGAAATAGAAAAATGTGCCCTTCATACTGCCGGTTTTTAATACCTGATAGGTGATATAGGCATCACAGCCCAGAACAACCATAACAGCCAGCCATATAAGATATGGCAATGTTGCAGCCTTAAAGTTGTCCCTGAACGCTCCGAAAAAGGTTCTTGTGGTATATCCGCGGTCACCGCGGATGGATTTATGTACCGTGTAATACAACGCGGTGGTCGATGCCCCGATCGTAAAAACCGGAATGCAGCAGATCACCCATAAAATGCTGACCCACACGCAGTCCACAAGTTTTCCCAGCATCTGAAATACAATATTATCACAATTTTCAGCCTTGTTTTGGCTGAAGAAAAAGAGAAAAAGGGGAGTTACAAATGAACGAACAGTATGATGATGACATGGATTACCAGCGTCAGGCTCAGGAGCGCAGGCTAAGACGCCAAAAAAGAAGACGCCGGGAACGAAATATGCGGATTGCCGTGTTTGCGGGACTGCTTGTCCTGATCTTGGCAGTGACTGCACTGATTTTTACTTTTGTATCACGAAAAGACAACCGTTCCGGCTCAGGAAATTCCGGAATAAGCGGACAGACTGACGGTTCCGGACAAATCCCACAGCAGCCCCAGACAGAAGCTCCCTCAGAGGCTCCCTCTGCCCCGGCTTCTGAGACTGATGCAGAGCCGGCTACCGAGGCGCCTGCACAGACTGAAAACAGTCAGGAGGATGCAGATATCCTCAGCCAGGCCAGACTTCTGGAAGCAGGCTACGATTACGATGGGGCTATTGAACTGCTGAAATCGGTACCGGGCTATGAATCAAAGGCTGATATCACTGCCGCAATCAGTGATATTGAAGCAGCCAAAAATGCCTGTGTGGCAGTGGATGTGAATACCGTACCTCATATTTTCTACCACTCTCTGGTGAATGATCCCTCCAGAGCCTTCAGCGCAGAATATGTAGGAAACCAGGACGCCGCAGACGGCATGAATGCCTGGATGACCACAGTGGATGAATTTGATAAGATCACCCAGCAGATGTACGACAATGGCTACGTCTTTGTGCGTCTCAGAGACCTTGTGGTGCAGACCACGGATGAGAACGGAAACGTACACTTTGAGCCCAACACCAATCTGCTGCTTCCCCCCGATAAAAAACCGGTAGTGCTGTCTGTGGATGACTTGAGCTACTATCACTCCTATGAATCTGCCAGCTACCCGGACAAACTGGTTCTGGATGAGAACGGAAAGGTGAAATGCCATTATGTAAAACCGGATGGCACTGAGCAGATCGGAGACTTTGACGTAGTTCCCCGGCTGAATACCTTCCTGGAAGAGCATCCCGACGGGGCTTACAAGGGAGCCCGGGGAATGATCGCTCTCACTGGCTACAACGGCGTTTTCGGCTACCGCACAGACACCGACTATAAGACAAGACAGAATCTTATGGACGATCAGGCCAAGTGGCTGGAAGCCCATCCTGATTTCGACTGGGATGCTGAGGTTGCAGAGGCCACAAAGATTGCTGAAGCCATCAAGGAAAGCGGCTGGGAATTTGCCAGTCATACCTGGGGACACCTTAGCGTTACCGGCAAATCAGTAGATGCCTTAAAGACGGACAATGAAAAATGGGTCAACACTGTACAGAATATCGTAGGCCCGGTGGATACTATTATCTTTGCCCACGGCAATGATATCGGCTCCTGGGAAGGCTACAGCTCTGACAATGAGGTTTACCAGTACTTTAAGAGCGCAGGCTACAACTTCTACTGTAATGTGGACGGTTCCGTTCCCTACTGGGTTCAGATCACCGGAGACTATGTACGTCAGGGACGCATCAATCTGGATGGCTATATGCTTTATCAGTCCAGCCAGGGCAATACCACTGTGCTGGATCAGATGTTCACTGCATCTCAGGTATTCGATTCCCGCAGACCCACCCCCGTAGTGGCAAACGGAGAAGCATAATCTTTTGGTTTCGTGGAAGTCTTAGGCAGTTTCAGAAGCACATATCCCGCAGAAAACATCGCAGACTTTAAAAAGGCAGCTCAAATCCGTTGATTTTCGGATTTGAGCTGCCCTCTTTTCTTTCTACAACTATTTTAGCATCCGCGTACCTGGGACAATGCGGCCAGATACAGCAGCTTCATAAACTGATCTTCATTTCCAAAGTGCTGCTTTTCTTATTCTGTCACGGCCTCCGTAGTTCCCTCTGTGGTATCCTGGTCTGCCGCTTCCGTTTCAGCGCTTTCCGTCCCTGCCTCTGTCTCATTTTCGGACACAGCTTCTGTGTCTGCCACTGTGCCGCCAGAAGATCTGCCTGCGCAATCATGTCATCCACAGAGTCTGCCGCCTCTGTCTGAGCCTCTGTTTCCTCTGCCGGTGCCTCTGTCTCTTCTGCCTCTTCGATCACCGCATTATCGCTGATCATCTCCATAGTCTTTTCCATCATGAGGCTGATTTCCACTGTGGGACGGTCAAAATCCTCTTTAAACTGTTCCACTGTAGGATATCCATAACTGGCAGCATATTCTTCACATCCGGCTTCATACTCCTCATCGGATACGGTGATGCCTTCAGTCTCTGCAATGGCCTTTAAGATCAGCTCCTGCTGCAGACTGCCCTTAATATTCTGCAAAAGCACTTCGTCAAACTGCTCCTCTGTCATACCATAGGCAGCCACCAGATCAGACAAACTCATTCCGCTCTCCTGGGCAGCCTGAATATAGGAATTCTTAATGGAAGCCATGGCAAAATCCACCAGCTCCTGAGGATAATCATTCACGGTACAGGTATTATACACCTGAGTCATGATCTCATTATATACCTGAAATCTCTGATCTTCACTAGCCAAAGTCTCCCGGACGGACTCTCTGTATGAATCTGCAGTGACATACGCTTCCTCACTAAGAACAGCTGCCAGATCATCGGTCAGCTCCGGCACAATATAATTTACCGTTACTGTAAATACCACTGCCTGACCTGCCAGATCCTCACTGGGATAATCTTCCGGGAAAGTAAGATTCAAATCTACAGTCTCTCCTACTTTTACTCCAATAAGGCCGTCCTCAAAGCCATCAATAAAGGAATCCGAGCCAATCTTTAAATCTGCTCCCTGGGCAGTTCCCCCTGCGAAAGCGACTCCGTCCTTCTTTCCTTCGTAGTCAATATTTACCAGGTCCCCGTCCTCCACGGTTCCCTCTGTCTCATACAGCTCTTTCGCCTGAATCTCTGCATTCACAGAGGACTCCACATCTGCATCAGACACATCCTTGGGCTCCACTACAATGTTTAGTCCCTTGTACTCTCCCACGGTCACATAATCAGTAGCCGTGTAGGCAGGGCGCTCTCCAAGCTCCACCAATTCGTCGGAAGCAGCTTCCGTAGCTTCTTCTGCAGCTTCTGTAGTTCCCTCCGGTGCTTCTGTAGTTCCTTCTGCAGCCTCTGTAGCTTCCTCCGGCGCTTCCGTGGTTTCTTCTGCAGCCTCTGTGGCTCCCTCCGGCGCTTCTGTGGTTCCTTCTGTCTCCTCCGCTGACTCTGTCTTTGTGTCACTCTCTGTCTCTACGGCTGCTGTGGAAGCCTCCGTAACAGCCTCTGTCTCCGGTGCTTTTTTCCCGCAGCCTGCAGCTAAAAGTGCAGTTCCAAGAAGTACTGCCATCATTGCTTTTCTTTTCATCTTATTACATCCTCTCCGTTTATTTCCCACATATTTTTATGCCGTTCCCTCGTTCTCCGGCATCTTAACTTTCATGACCGCTTCCCAGCCATAAAAGGCCTCCCGCAAGGGCGAAAAGATTGGCTCTCTCCCCCATCGGCGTAAGGTCAGAAAACATTATATCATATCTTTTCTTTTTCTGCACTAAAAAGAAAATTAAAATTATTGCACTTTCTGGAAAAGAATGATAGAATGAAATGCGGTACACTAAGAAGGGAAAGAGGAGGTACAGATACATCATGGATATATTTCTGAAGGTTTTACTGATTATCCTGGTAATATTAGTCATCGCCCTGATTGTTCTCTATTTCGTCGGCAGACGGTTGCAGAAGAAGCAGGCGGCACAGCAGGAGCAGATGGAAGCTGCAAAGCAGACCGTCTCCATGCTGATCATAGATAAGAAGATGATGCCCATTAAACAATCCGGTCTTCCCCAGATGGTGATTGACCAGACCCCCAAGCTGATGCGCCGCTCCAAGCTGCCCATCGTAAAAGCCAAGGTTGGTCCCAAGATCATGACTCTTGTGGCAGATGCCAAAGTCTTTGACATCATTCCTTTAAAAAAGGAGGTCAAAGCAGTGGTCAGCGGCATCTACATTATGGATGTAAAGGGTATCCGCGGTCCTCTGGAAACACCAGCTCCCAAGCTGAAATTCTGGGCAAGGCAGAAAGCCAGATTTTCCAGAAAGAAAAACAAATAGCATTCTAAAGCAAAAAAGGCTTCCGCTTCGTACCTGCTTGGAAAACAGATGATTTTCTTTGCAAGGCACAAAGCGAAAGCCTTTTTGAATTTTTCCGAAAAGGACACTCCCCCTGTACATGGGACAAGACGGTCAGCAAAGACCTCAGCCATGTAGATTCGCCGCGCCTTACTGTCTTTCCAGCAGATATCTGCACAATGCAATCTTTTCGGGAATGCTCTCCTCAAAAATAACATGTCCTTTTTTTTGTCCGTCCCTTTTTAGATCCATCTGTATCAGCCTTCGGCGCAGTTCCCTGGCAGTCCCAGCGCTGCCGTCTATAATATGAGGACCTGGGCCAATTACATTTTGGATAGCTTTTTTCAGGAACGGATAATGGGTGCAGCCAAGCACCACCGCATCCAATTTTTCCGTCAGATAGGGGGACAAAAGCTCCTTTAAGTAGGTTTCCACCTCTTCTCCCTCTAACTTTCCATTTTCCACATATTCCATCAGCCCAGGACATCCCACCGGAATCACCGTAGCCTGAGATTCATACCGATGCATCAAGCTCTGAAACTTGTTAGCTCCCACCGTCATGGGGGTGGCCAGCACAAGCACCCTTGCCTCCTGCTTTTCCATCACCGCTGGCTTTAAAGCCGGCTCAATCCCCACCACCGGAATTTCTGTATATACCTGCCGAAGCAAAGTGATGGCAGCACTGGTAGCTGTATTGCAGGCTACTACAATGGCCTTAATCCCCTTTCCAGCCATATCGGCTACATTTTTCAATGTAAGCGCCCGGATCTCCTCCAGGCTTTTGGTTCCATAGGGAGCATGAACAGAGTCCCCGAAAAAATAAAAATTTTCCTCTGGCATCAGCCGCACCATCTCCCGGAGCACACTGATTCCTCCCACACCGGAATCAAAAACCCCCACCGGCAGTTCTCTCTTATCCATAGCTTCCCCCTAAAACAGATGCGTCTGGCTTCCGCTCTTCGGCCACACCGTAACATCAATCGTGCAGTCAGCCAAATGCTCATAATTGATCTCTAACGCATAATCCACCTTCACTGCAATCTGCTCCTCCGTCTCCTGCATGGACACGCTGGTAGCCGCAATTCCTACCAGCAGGTTGCCAAACGGCGTATCGTAGTAGGTCATATTTTTCTTCTGCTCCTCAAAAACCATGCGGGTATTGGTCAAACCCTTTTTGGTGACCTCCATACAGTTTTCTTTCAGCTTAATGAGATTTTTAGTGGTTCCTTCCATCCCTTCTGAAACCTCATCATACTGAATATAGTGCATATCCCCACGTTTGTAATACTTTCCTGGGATAATCACCTCCACCTCATCCTCCGAAGCTTCGCCCATGGACTGCAGTCCACGAATACTCACCAAAATATCTTTTGTCATTTCTATTCCTCCCTGGAAAACCTTGCCTCTGAAGCATAAAAGTCTTAAAACAGTATCGGCTCTCCCTCTAAAAATCCATATTTCACCGGAGTCTCCTCCAAAAATTCTGCCCGGCCGCTGGTACCCTCTGTCACAGCCTCCCGAAGCTCCTTCACCGATTCCTGCGGCACCAGCGTCTCCACCTCCACCACCTCCGTGTACTCAGAGTCCGTGATGTGGAGTCCTCTCTGCCCAAGCAAATACTGAATTTTTCCAATTCCATTATAATCTGTGCGGATCTTCAGAAGAACTCCCCGGCGCTTATCCAGAATACAGCTTCCTGCCAGTCCCTCCTGAACAGACTTCGAATAGGCCCGCACCAGCCCGCCTGTGCCAAGAAGAGTCCCTCCAAAATATCGGGTCACCACCACTGCCCCATTGTGTACCTCCTGGCCTAACAGCACATCCAGCATAGGGCGCCCGGCGGTTCCCTGAGGCTCTCCATCATCACTGCACCGCTGCAGCTCCTGGTGATCTCCCACCACAAAAGCCCAGCAATTGTGGGTGGCATCCCAGTATTTTTTCTTCATCCTGGCAATAAATTCCAGAGCTTCCTCCTCCGACTCCACCGGCTCTACAGTAGCAATAAAACGGGATTTTTTCTCCACCAGCTCTCCCTGGCCCCCGCTGTAAACAATCTTCATCTTCATTTCCTCTGCATAACATTCCGCGTACAAAAAACAGTCCGTCTCCAGCCATGATAGTTTCCGGATTTTCTGTAGTGTGTTTCCCATACGGCTGCTATCTTTAATTATTATAAAAATTTAAGGAATACCCCTATACATTTTCAACAATTTGGTTATACAATAGAATGCACGGAGAGTCAACCGTGACCTCATTCCTTATTATGGAGGATAACAGATGAATTTTGGAAAATCAAGCATTTCAAAGAAAATGACCCCCAACACCGGGAAAAAAGTAACAAAAAAAATTAAATTTACCTTTTTCCGGCTGATTCTTATAGCCTTGCTGGTTCTGATTCTTTCCGGTGGAATCTTTGGATATACCGCCATCCACAGGCTGATTCTGGAAGCGCCGGATATTACCAATATGTCCGTGACGCCCACAGAAGCTGCCACCTACATTTATAATCAGGAGGGAAAACGGGTACAAAAGCTGACGCTGCCGGAATCCAACCGGGATCTGGTGACCCTGGACCGCATCCCTGAAAATCTGCAGCATGCGGTGGTAGCCATTGAAGATGAGCGGTTTTATGAACATCCTGGAATCGACGTAAAGGGCATTATCCGCGCCTTTTTTATCGGTATCCGCTCCGGTCATTTCTCAGAAGGTGCCAGCACCATCACTCAGCAGCTTTTGAAAAACAGCGTATTCCCGGACTGGGTCAATGAGGTGACCTTTCGTGACCGGCTTACCCGTAAGATTCAGGAGCAGTATCTGGCTTTAAAATTGGAAAAGCAGATTTCCAAAGACCAGATTCTGGAGGATTACTTAAACACTATCAATCTGGGAGCCGGTTGCTATGGAGTCCAGGCTGCCGCCTACCGGTATTTTGGAAAGGACGTCTCAGAGCTTACGCTCTCAGAGAGTACCGTGATCGCCGGGATTCCCCAGAATCCCACTGCCTTCAACCCCATCCTCTATCCGGAAAAAAACGCCAAACGCCGCCAGACAGTACTGGATAAAATGCTGGAACAGGGATATATTTCCCAGGAAGAATACAATGAGGCTCTGGGCGATGATGTATACTCCAGGATCCACTCCAATGAGGAAGTTACCGACAGCACTTCCTCTGTATACACCTATTATCAGGACGCCATGATTGATCAGGTCATGGAAGATCTGATGACGGAAAAAGGCTACACCTACAAGCAGGCCTACAAAGCAGTCTATACCGGAGGGCTCAGGATCTTTTCTGCCCAGGACGATGCCATTCAGCAGATCTGCGATGAAGAATTTGCCAATCCCGCCAATTTCCCTGAGGGCACAGAGGTTGGGATTGATTATGCCCTGAGCATTGAAGATTCAGAGGGAACCGTTACCCACTATGGAAATGACGAATTAAAAACTTATGTCCGAAAAACCTCTGATCCTTCCTTTGATCTGATGTACGCCACCAGAGAGGAGGCTCTGGCCAGCGTGGAAGGCTTTAAGGCCACTGTCCTCTCCTCCAAGGACAAACTGCTGGGAGAGCGGGTCACCATCACCCCACAGCCCCAGGCCTCTGTAGTGATCATTGACCAGTCCACCGGATATATCAAAGCCATTGTAGGCGGCCGGGGACAGAAAGATGCCAGCCTTACCTTAAACCGGGCCTCCTACACAAAGCGGCAGCCTGGCTCCACCTTTAAGATTCTTACCGCCTATGCCCCTGCTCTGGATGCAGCAGGAAAAACACTGGCCACCACTTATGAAAATGAAGAATATTTCTATGAGGACGGCACAAAGGTGAGCAACTGGGATCTGAACAATTATACCGGCCCCACCACCATCCGGGATGCGATCACTCGCTCTGTCAATGTGGTGGCCGTCAAATGCATCACTGAGATCACACCCAGACTTGGATATGAATATGCAAAAGCAATGGGAATCACCAGTCTGGTGGAAAGCTATGACAATGGAACCGAAGTTCTCACAGACATTATCCAGCCTCTTGCTTTAGGCGGAATCACCCAGGGCGTCACCAACCTGGAACTGTGCGGAGCCTACGCTTCCATCGCCAATCTGGGCCAGTACATCAAACCCAAATTTTACACCCAGGTGTTGGATCACTACGGAAATGTGGTGTTGGACAACTCGATCCCGCCTTCTTATACCGCCATGAAATCCAGCACCGCCTATCTGCTTACCGACGCCATGAAGGATGTGGTAAGCAGTCCCAACGGAACCGCCTATGGCTCTATCAACTTAGGCTATATGCCTGTGGCCGGAAAAACGGGAACCACCTCCAGCTACAAGGATATCTGGTTTGCCGGCTTCACGCCGTACTACACCTGTTCTGTCTGGGGCGGTTATGACAACAATGAAAATCTTCCGGACGGCAGCATTTATCATACCTACAGCAAAGTGCTCTGGAATTCCATCATGTCCAGGATCCATGCCAGCCTTCCGGTAACCAGTTTTGCCGCACCTGACAATGTGGTGTCTGTGAACATCTGCAAAAATTCCGGAATGGCAGCCATTCCTGGGGTCTGCGACAGCTATGAGGAAAAATTTGCCGCAGGCACCCAGCCTTTCCAGTACTGCAGCGTCCATGGCAGCGGTTCTGCGGTGACGGATCCTGGCACTGCCGAAAACGGTTCCGACCTGGCTCCCGGCGCGATCACCATCTTCGATGAAGATCAAACCACCCTGTATCCTGACCTTATGGAGGATCTGGATCTTGGTCAGGGAGAGCACTCCGGCCAGCCGGAAGTTCCTGAAAACGGAGCGAATGAAAACAGCCCCCAAGAGGGGGCCGACAACACTGCAGATGAGAATAACGGAACGCTCCTGCCAGAAGAAAACTCTCCGGATGGCTCCATCACCATCCTTCCCGGAAACGATGCAGCCGCCGGACAGACCTCCGGGGATAGCGGTGCTTCCGGCAATGGAAGCTCTGACAGCGGAAGCGATCCTTCCGGCAGCGCTTCCCAGGGTTCTCAGGAATATATTGAAGACTTCCCCATCACCATAACAGACAGCACCGCCGATTACGGCGCTGCTGCCTCGGAACCAAAGGAAATCCAGGCGCCTTCCTCCCAGGATACCCTGTCCTTTGCCACAGATCAGCTTCTGCGGGAACAATTAGAACAGATGGCCGGATAAAATTCCCAAAGACCTTTTTCTGCTCCCATCCTGAGGCTTCGCCGCGATGCTTTCCACCTTTACTCATCTCCTGCCATGGATCTTTCCATTTACTCGTCTCCCGCCATGGCGCTGCGGATTTTGCTTAGCTTCTGCCGAATATCCGCCTGCTGATCTTCAAAAAGTAAAGATTTATTATACCGATAATATCTTGGGCATTCGTTTTCCTTCAAAAACCACACCCCATAGTGGCTGACAGAAAGCTCTGTGATAAATACCACCATTTCCTGGCTCTCGCCGAAGGCTGCCTCCATAAAATCAAAGGCCGCCTCCAACTGGCTGAGAGCCTTTTGCGTATCTGTCTCCAGCGCCTCCCTCTCTTTTGCAAATTCCTGTCTTAAAAGCTCAAAGGCCTGATCTTCCTGAGCCTCTCTGTGCTCTGCCAGCAGTCTTTCATATCCCTCCACCGTCTGAAACAGTTTCCGGTACTGACGCTTCAATTCTTTCTCATTCTGTCCCGCTTCCGCCCTGCGTTTTACGTCCCGCCGCTCCTTCTCCAGAAGCTGATGAAGACTCTGTTCCGGGCTCAGACCCATTGCGCTGCCGCCAGGCCTTCCAGCTTCTTCTCTGAACATCTCCTCCGGGGCTGTGGCAAAAGAGCTTTCCTGCGTCTCTTTCCCGGACTGCCCCCCACTGGAAGCCCCCATCTCCAGCCGGTTTTTAAAGCACTTCAGCAACTGAAAAAGCCTGTCCACATAAGCGTCCTGTTCATAATTGTCTCGAAAATTCTCTGCCAGTCTTGCCAGCAGCAGTCCCACCACCTTCAACCGCTCGTCAAAGGGAGCAAACTTCAGCTTATTCAGGGTTCCCGGACGGATCGTTCCCCGTAAGATCTCATCTACCTGGTAATCAGTCTGATATTTATAATACAGCTCCAGATAATTGGCAAAGTCCTTAGCCACCTTAGGATGCTGCAGATACTGAATCATCACCTGCTGATCCATGGAAAATCCCAGCTTCTCATAGGCAAAAATCATCTCCGAGAGATCCTGCCATCCTCTGGCCGTAACAAACTGTTTTCCATCCACAGTAGTCTCCATGCGGTAAAAATTTTCTTTATGGATATCCAGATAAGAGATCACGCTTCCATGAATTCCCACTTCATAAGCATACTCTTTCCAAACTCCAAAATCCGCCTCCACATTGATCACCTTTACCCGGTCCAGAGTCACCACATCAAAATCCCGGACAGATTTGTTGTACTCCGGTGGATTGCCTGCTGCCACAATGATCCAGCCGGAGGGCACCTGCTGATTGCCAAAGCTCTTACACTGAAGAAACTGCAGCATCGTGGGAGCCAGCGTCTCTGACACACAGTTAATCTCATCAATAAAAAGAATGCCCTCCCGCTTTCCGGAAGCCTCCATTTTGTCATACACGGAGGCAATAATTTCGCTCATAGTGTATTCTGTCACAGAGCGTTTCCGCCCTGCGTACTCCTTTTCCCGGATGAAGGGCAGGCCAATAGCGCTCTGTCTGGTATGGTGAGTGATGGTATAGGACACCAGAGCCAGATCACACTCTCCTGCGATCTGTTCCATGATCTGCGTTTTCCCGATTCCCGGAGGTCCCATCAGCAAAATCGGCCGCTGACGGACAGCAGGAATCTGATACTCTCCAAACTCATCCTTCTGCAAATAGGCTGCAATGGAATTTTTTATTTCCTGTTTTGCACGCTTAATATTCATACTGTTTTCCTTTCTGCTCTTCTCTTTGTCTCATTTTTCTATTTTTTAACTCTTCCGGCTGCCCATACACAGACTTCTGCTTTTCTCTTCCCACTCATAGAAGCCCTGCTCCTTTGCTTACAGCTGCTTTGGTATCTCCTCGCCCCAGATAAACTCTTTGGTAAGATCCAATCCCTTCTCCTCCTCCAGATCCTCCTTCCGGATCACCAGCTTGATAGCCCAGGGCGGAACCTGGGCATCGCTGTAATCCTCCTCCATAAACACAAAGGCAGTATCATAGACAGGCTTTTTCCCCGGGTAGGTACCGTAACCGTCTGTGAAATAAATCATCCCTTTTAAGTTCTGAAATTCTCCCCGGCGAATCAATTCCTCAACATAAGTAAAGGCCGGCCGAAAATCTGTGCCCCCATTTCCTCTGAGTGTAAAATGTCTCATATATTCTTCCAGTTCCTCTCTGGAAGTAATCTTCTCATCCCCCTGAATCCTCTCATCACACTGCAGGATCCTGATATTGACCTTTTTTAAATAAGTTTCCGTTTCTGTCAGTACCGAATAGGTCTGCTGCAAAAAGGTCTGCACCAGCTCCCCGCTGCAGGACATGGACACGTCAATCACAATGACAAATTCCTGGATCCTGTGAACCTCCCGGTATTCCTGAGGCTCAATCAGAGGCATATTTCCATACAGAGACAGACCATAGCTGTAAAATACATAGTCAAACGTGTCTGGATCTACCTGCATCTCCTCCCGCATCACTGCAAATTTCCTCAGAAATCCTTTATAATCATATCTCTGACGGTTTTCCACCTGTATCTGCTCCAGGAGATCCCCAACGCCCTGGGATGCTTCCTTGGAGAAAGTCTCCAGTTCCGTGCGGGTCTTATCGCTGATATCCTGCCACCTGTTCTGAAGCATTTCCATCTGAGGAGAGGGAGGATGCCCCGGCGGCTCCGCCTTCGGCCAGAGGCTGTGATCATCCAGACAAAATTCTTCCCTCAGCCGGCAGATCTCATAGGGAGACAGCCTCCGCCTCTCCAGCACCCGGTAGATTCCCTCTGCCGTAAACACCTTCAGCTCTTTTTTCAGGCTGTCATACCAGTTTCTGCGAAATCGGCTCACCCCCATGCGGATGCTGCGGTTGTTCATGGTATCAATCAGCCCCTCCACCGCCAGGTCGCAGGCGATTCTCCAAAGAGGGCCGCGTCCTTTTTCTTCTTTCAAAATATGGCGGAACAGGCAATGATACACAGTATGCAGATACACCCGATTCACCAGTCTCCGATCCCGCTCATACAGATCTGCCAGGAGCTTTGGGTGAACAAACAGGGACTGTCCATCCGTTCCGATCCCCAAAAACTCTGTGGTCACCTGAAAACGCAGGCCGCTTAAAGCCAGATCTAAAAAACGCATATTCAGATACAATTCATTTCTGGAATTATTTAAAATTTGCAGGCTCACTGCCTGAAACTGCTCTGTGATCTGCTCCGAACCATCCATACCCGCTCTCCTTTTGCGCATTCTCGCCCTGCTGCCTTACCTGATTCTTCCCTACGGAACACGCCCTCCAGGCCTTCCTTCCCGGCTGCGCTCTCCAAATTCCCCTTCCGGCCGCCCTTTTCCCTCTTTTTTTGCCTACTTTTCCTTTTTCGGCTCTCTGCCCCCTATTATACGTTTTTGCCTTGTAAAAATCCACTGGTTTTCCATAAGATTTTCGTGCTATAATAAGGAAATGCTGGCCGCTGCTCAGAGCCCGACCGCAAAATATCTGCACTTTATCCGCACGTACATCTGCAAAAAAAGCGGTTCATAACAGTTGGCTCCTATTTTGCCCAGCGATCTCATACATTCAGGAGGTAGACCCATGTTTGAAAAAACTACTCAGAATCTTATTGATTTTATTGCCAAAAGCCCCAGCTGTTACCATGTGACTGCAAATTTTTCTTCTATGCTTAAAGAGCAGGGCTTTGAAAAACTGCTGGAAACAAAACCCTGGAATCTGACCCGGGGCGGCAAATATTTTGTTGTCCGTTCCGATTCTTCTATCATTGCCTTTCAGATACCTAACGAGGACTTTGATAATTTTCAGATCACAGCCGCCCACAGCGACTCCCCCACCTTTAAGATCAAAGAAAAGGAAGAACTGCTGGTAGACGGCCACTACGTGGAATTAAATGCTGAACGCTACGGAAGCATGATCTGCGCCCCCTGGTTTGACCGGCCTTTGTCCATTGCCGGTAAAGCAGTGGTTCGAAGGGGAAATGCCTTTGAAACCCGTCTGGTAAATATTGACCGGGATCTGGTGATGATCCCAAACGTTGCCATTCATATGAACCGCGAGATCAATGAAGGCTATACTTACCGGGCCCAGAAAGATATGATTCCTCTCTTTGGAGATGAGACTGCAAAGGGCGCTTTTCCCAAACTGATTGCAGATACCTTGGATACCCCGGAAGAGGATGTGCTTGGCATGGATCTGTTTTTATATAACCGTACTCCCGCCTCCATCTGGGGAGCCCACCGGGAATTTTTCTCCAGTCCCCGGCTGGATGATCTCCAGTGCGCCTATGCCTGCATGAACGGCTTCCTGCAGGGAGACAATCGAAAGAGCGTTTCTGTCTGCTGTGTGTTCGACAATGAGGAGGTAGGAAGCACCACCAAGCAGGGCGCAGATTCCACCTTCCTTCAGGATGTTTTGGAACGGATCTGCAGCTGCCTTGGACGTAGCCAGGAAGAATACAAAATGGCCGTTGCCTCCAGTTTTATGCTCTCTGCAGACAACGCCCATGCCGTTCACCCTCATCACCTGGACAAGGCGGATCCCACCAACCGTCCCTACCTGAATCACGGGCCGGTGATCAAATTCAATGCCAACCAGAAATACACCACTGATTCTGTATCCGCTGCCCTTTTCAAAGGCATCTGTCAGAAAGCTCAGGTACCGTTCCAGACTTATGTCAATCACTCCGACCTTCCGGGAGGCTCCACTCTTGGCAATATTGCCAATACCCATGTTTCTATGAACACCGTGGACATCGGCCTTCCTCAGCTTGCCATGCACTCCCCCTACGAAACTGCAGGCGTAAAAGATACCTGGTATCTGATCCAGGCAGCGAAAGCCTTTTACAGCACGCACATCCGCCAAAGGCAAGACGGCAGCTATGAACTGGAAGATTAAACGGAAAAAGGAGATGCGCCCCAAATAGCCTTCCCGGGCTTTTGGATCACTAAAACTCATATTTTTTCTTTTTCTCCGGTGGAAAATATTTATGGCGGTACTCCATCAGGTAGCTGACGGCCTCCGGCCGTCCAGCCCTGGAGGCTGCCTCCAGGAAAACTTCCAGGATCTCTTTTGTAAAATACTCCTGGCTTCCTAAAAGCCGCAGCAAATTCATCTCATCCTCTTCCATCAGTTTCCGGGCAACGCTTTTGTGCTCCTTTTGCAGCCATTGCAGATACCTCTTCCGATTTTCTTCCGTAAGCTCCATAGGTGCGCAAAGTCTGTTCAAACTGAGCTTTAACAGGGTTGGAACAAATTCCTGCACCGTCGCCAGAGCAAACAGGCTGTCATACTGGCGGAAATCAATTTTTCGGTTCTGAAAACACTGGCGGTATTTGTATCCCATGCCATGGTAAGCGATCTCAATGATCCGGGCAGGCGTATTTTCAATGGACTCCTCATAATATTCCGGATATGTCAGCCGCACCAGGAGTTCCCCCTTCTCATTCTCCACAGACATCTCAATCTCATAGCTTAACTCCGCCACCACATCCTTTACACATTCCGGAATAGTTTCCTCCTTTGTAAAAAAACAGATCTCCTGAATATGGTTGCAGGCCACAAAAGCCCCGCCCCCCAGACGTTTTAAACTTCCCGGGATCACCAGGCGCTTCAGGCTGCGGCAGCCATAAAATCCGTAATCTCCGATTACCTCCACCCCCTGGGGCAATAGGATCTCCGAGATCTTTTCTCCAGCCAAAGCAGGATAGACCTGCAGCTTTTCTTCCTGTTCCGGCTCGTTTATCACGCGCTGCCAGCTTTCCGCATCTTCCTCCTGGCTTCTTATCATGCGCTGACGGCGGCAGGCCCTGTAAAGTTCCTGATGCGGATACCTGAGTGAGGCCTCCGGCGCAAAGCAATGGTCTGCCAGCTCTGTCACAGGCAGACCTTCAATCTCCCCTGGCAGTTCCAGCACAGAGCCCTCCCCATAACAACGGTAAATCACAATGTTCCCGCTTTTTATAAAATAATCAATTCGTTCAATCATAAAATCCTCTCTTTTCTCTCCAAACCGCTCTTTTGCCTTTTCTTCCATTCCTGGGCGACAACCGCATTGCTCTATTTTATCTGTCTCTGTTTTTAACTGCGCTTCTTTTCGCCCGCTCCCTTTCCGGTTTTTCGCTCTTCTCATTCTATCCCCGCCGGTTGCTAAAAGCAAGGGCGAACTCAATTCTCCTGGCATGCCCGGAAAAATTATGGTATACTGTTCAAAAACAACGAGCAGTGCGAAACCATCGAAAGGAGCCAACTATGCATACTACGATTTTAAAGGGAAATATCATCCACACCCCCACCCCCAGTCAGTTCGTCTGTCTGGAAAATGGATATCTGGTGGCTGCGGACAATAAGATTAAAGGGATTTTCAAAACCCTGCCGGAACTGTATCAGGGGCTTCCGATCATGGATTATGGGGATCAGCTTATCATTCCCGGACTTTGCGACATGCATCTTCATGCACCTCAGTTTGTCTACCGGGGGCTGGGACTGGATCTGCAGCTGATGGACTGGCTGGATCGGTACGCCTTTCCCACAGAGGCACGTTTCCAGGATCTTACCTACGCCCAGATCTATTACGAAGCCTTCGCTGAGACGCTGGCTAAAAATGGCACTACCAGAGCAGTGATCTTGGGAACCATCCATCCTGAAGCCACAGAGCTTCTCATGGAAATTCTGGAAAAAAAGCGGATCGCAGCCTATGTGGGCAAGATCAATATGGACACCCTCTCACCGGACTATCTGTGCGAGACGCCCCAGCAGTCTCTGGCAGATACCGAACAGTGGATCCTGAATACAAAAGACCGTTTTAAGCTGGTAAAGCCTGCCATCACCCCCCGCTTTATTCCCACCTGCTCCAGTCAGGTGCTGGAGGGGCTGGGCAAATTAGCGAAAAAATACGATCTGCACATCCACTCCCACATTTCTGAGGATCTTGGAGAGATGGCCATTGTTCGGCAGCGGTATCCCCAATATGATAATGATGGGGATGTGTATGATCACTTTGGCCTGCTGAATGAAAAAACAGTGATGGCTCACTACATCTATCCCACGGACCATGAATTGGAGCTGACAAAAAAACGGGGCATCACCATCGCCCACTGTCCCCAGTCTAACGGAAATGTTTCCGCCGGGATCCCCCCGATCCGCAGAATGCTGGATCTGGGAATCAAGGTAGGACTTGGCTCTGACATTGCCGGAGGCTACAGCGTCTGCATTTTCCGCGCCATGGCGGAAGCGGTGTATCTGTCCAAGCTGAAATGGCTGGAATCCGGAAAGCAGGAAGATTTCCTTTCTATTCCGGAAGCTTTCTATCTGGGTACGAAAGGCGGCGGACAATTTTTCGGCAAAGTAGGAAGCTTTGAGAAAGGCTATGAGCTGGATGCCCTGGTGATCAATGACCAATCCCTGGGCACCCCGGCTGATCGTCTGACTTTGGAAGAACGACTGGAACGTGTGATCCATCTGGCAGATGACCGAAACATCACTGCCCGCTATACTGCTGGGGAACGATCCTGAGCGCAAATCAAGCCCCTCAACGCTCCTAAGAACCCATAAAAAAGAGGATGCTGCAAAATACGAATTCCGGTGGTTTCTCGGTGTGTTTTTCTTCTAACAGATGGCTTTTTTCGAAAAAAGTCACCCGAACGGATACCGTCACAGGTATTTTGCAGCCTCCCCCTTAACTCAGGATACAGAAAGGATGCTTCTTATGAACGATTATATTTTAAAGGGAAATATTTTGTACGCAAAAACAAAAGAAAAACTGACCTCCATGCCGGACGGCTATGTGGTCTGCCAGTCTGGTCATTGTCAGGGTGTATTCCAGGAATTGCCGAAAGCCTTTCAAGACTATGAGATTTTGGATTATGGGGACTGCCTCATCATTCCAGGAATGACGGATCTCCACGTCCACGCCCCTCAGTACACCGTCTGCGGCTACGCCATGGATCTGGAATTGATGGACTGGCTGAATGCCTATATTTTTCCTGAAGAGGCCCGCTATACAGATTTTGCCTACGCAAAATCCTCCTACTCCGTGTTTGTAAATGATTTGCTTCACTCCCCCACCTCCAGGCTCTGCGCCTTCGGAACCCTTCACAGTGAGGGAACTCTGGAACTGATGGGACAGCTGGAAGCAGCCGGATTTGCCGGCTGCGTGGGAAAGGTCAGCATGGACCGGAACGCCCCGGACGCTCTGCGGGAGACGCACCCTGTGGAAGATTTGAAAAGCTGGCTGGCGCAATGCAGCTTTCCCCATATCAAACCCATCCTCACCCCCCGTTTTATCCCGGCCTGCACGGATGAACTGATGACTGCCCTCGGTAAGATCCAGGAACAGACCCGCCTCCCTCTCCAGTCCCATCTGTCGGAAAATCCTGCAGAAATTGCCTTTGTTCAGGAATTGTGCCCGGAATCCAGATTTTACGGAGATGCCTATGATCAGTTCCACACCTTTGGCACCGGAGGCAAAACCATTATGGCTCACTGTGTTCACTCCAGTGATGAGGAGATTGCCCTGATGAAAGAGCGTCAGGTCTATATGGCCCACTGCGCGGAATCCAATTTCAATCTTTCCTCCGGCATCGCTCCGGCCCGTCGCTTTTTAAATGCCGGCGTGCCCATGGGCCTTGGCACTGATATCGGAGCAGGTACTTCCGTTTCCATGTTCCGCAGTATCAAAGAAGCCATCATCGCCTCAAAAATGTACTGGCGGCTGGTGGATGCCACCATGGAGCCTCTTCAATTTTCAGAGGCCTTCTACCTGGCCACCAAAGGCGGCGGCTCTTTCTTCGGCAATATCGGCAGTTTTGAGAAAGATTATGAATTTGATGCCGTGGTGATTGATGACCGCAAGGTTCGTCAGCCTCTTCCCGCCAAACTGGAAAACCGTCTGGAAAGAGTCATCTACGCAGATGACTGCCATACCGTCATCCACAAATTCATCTGCGGCAAAAAAGTCCTTTAAAGGAGCAGGCCAATCCCATCCTGATCATTAATACTTTACCACTTCACATACCGTGAGAACGCCATCCTTTACATGGAAACGGATATCATATCCTGCAAAGGCTACTCCATAACGCCGTTTCGGATCTTTCTGATAGGAAGGTCTGGGATCCTGGCGCAGGATTCCCAAAGCTGCTTCCCGCTTTTCCTCCGGGATTTTTTGCAGCAGTTCCTCCGGGAACTGCACCTGAAGCTCATAATCCTTCACCCGGTCTGCAAAGCCGCACACTGCCTCCGGATGACTGTCTGTGTAGGCAAGGTAAGGCTTGATATCATAGATGGGCGTTCCATTCAGGAGATCGGCTCCAGCCACATAAAGCACCGGTCCCAGTTTTGGATCCAGCTCCACCCGCTCAAGCTTCACGCAGGAAAGTCCGATGGGATTGGGACGAAAGGGAGATCTGGTGGCAAATACTCCCACATGGGTATTTCCTCCCAGCCTGGGAGGAAGTACGGTGGGAGACCATTCCTCTCTCACTGCCCTGGAAAACTGCCACAAAATCCAGATATGGGAATATTCCTCCAGTCCCATCACCGCATGAGGATTGCGATATTCCGGCTCAAATACAATCCTTGCTTTCAGCTCCGGCACAATACCGCTCTGCCTGGGAATCCCGAATTTTTCTGTAAAATCACTCTCAATTCTGGCTATGATCTTCATTATTTCCTCTTTTCTGCCCGCCGCAGTGTGATCCTGCGGAGTCTTTTTTATTTCGCAGAAAGCAATTTCCAATAAGCCTTCTGCGGTATTCTCAAGCCTTCCACTCTCTTCCCAGCAGGAACCGATAGATGGCCTCCCCGCAGCCATTGTGGTTATTATCCGCCACCACCACATCGCTGATGGCCTTTACATTGGAATTCGCATTGCCCATGGCTACTGCCAGACCGGCCGCTTTGAGCGCCGGACAATCGTTGTCCGCATCTCCCACCATAATCACCTGCTCCATGGAGATCTGCAGTTTTTCACAGAGCGCCTGAAGACCAGCCGCCTTATCCACTCCCAAAGCGGTACACTCCAGGGAGGCGATCTCTGAATAGGTCATATTGGCCTGCAGCTTCCTTTTTTGCAGCATCTCCAGAGACTTTTCCCGCTCCTCAGTGCTGGTGTGATACAGATTCAGCTTTTCCACACTGCCTCCTACCTTTCTCTGGTAATCAAATACCTGATCCACCGGCGTACACAATTTCAAAAAAGATTCCTGATAGACCCCCATCTGATAGTGCGCCATGCAAGAAAGCTGATCTTCATTCACCACTGCCTGTCCTTCTTTGAAAAAATGGGCCATAATATCCCGATCCCCCACTACTTCTTCAATCGTATCGATCATCTCCTGGGTCATAGAGATCATGGCGATGGGTTCTCTCTTTTTCAGATCAAACACCAGCCCCCCGCTTTCTCCGCAAAGATAATTCATATCTGGAAACTCTTTCAGCGGCTCCTCCATCTCCGCGTAGGATCTTCCGGAACAAAATACCACTTCTTTTCCTGCTGCCAGCGCCTCATGGATCGCCTGCTTTGTTCTTTCGTCAAACTTTTTTTCATCATTCAGCGCGGTTCCATCCATGTCCAGCGCGATTACACGATATTCCATACTCAAATTCCTTCCCGGGCTTGATAAAATATCCGGCCTTTCCTATGGCCGGTTTCGCACAGCCCCTCTTCTCCCTAAAACAGCCTCTCTTTCCTGACAAATGCAGTCAAAAGCGCTGTTAGCATATCTCGCTTTTCTGATTATAACGAACTTCCCTTTATTTGTACAGAGTCCCTGAAAATCTTCTTTTTTTCAGTAACCGTCCATCCCGTTTTCTCTGTTACGGCTCAATTATTCCTTGTTTTCCCCAACGTTCCAAATAAATTTTCAAATAACATCCGCTTTTCATTTCATCTGATTTCGTGTATCCTAGTATCAGACAGACGGATAAGAGAAGACAAAATTCTGATGAAAGAAGGTGCCCTATGAATAATGACCAGCAAAAAACCGGCTACCTGGAAAGCCGCTTTAAGCTGTTTTACATCTCTGACCAAAACTGCATCCGCTTTCCCCTCCATTATCATGACTTTCACAAGATCATGATCTTCCTCAGGGGCAATGTAAGTTATGTCATTGAGGGAAAACAGTATGAACTGCTGCCGGAAGATATTCTTCTGATCCACGCCGGAGAACTCCACCGTCCTATCATCCACGATACCTCGGTCTATGAGCGCATGGTATTTTATATCTCTCCTCACTTTTTTGAAGAACTTACCCGCAAGGGCCATGATCTCTTCCACTGCTTCTGTCTCAGCCGCAGTCAGCAGTCCAGCCTCCTCCGCCTCTCCAGAGATCAGGGGGGAGAAATAAAAAGAGTCTGCCATGAACTGACAGACTCCTTTTTGTCAAACAGCTATGCTGGTGAATTGTATCGGGAAACAAAATTTATGGAATTTCTCATTCTTTTAAACCGGGCTCTTTTGGGGGATCAATTTCACTACTCCAGAGTGTCCACCGCGAATTCCACGATTCAAACCGTATTGAAATACATCAATGACCGGATCTGTGAGGAAACTCTGTCCATTGCTCAGATTTCCCAGGCAGTTTTTCTAAATCCCTCCTACCTGATGCATCTGTTTAAAACAGAAACAGGACAGAGTATCGGAAAATATATTACAGAAAAACGACTGTTCCTGGCGCGAAGCATGATCGCTCAGGGCCTGTCTGTGACAGAGGCCTGTTTTCGCAGCGGCTTTAAAAACTATGCTGCCTTCTACTATGCCTATAAAACAAAATACGATTCTCCTCCTGGAACGGTGGATTAAAAGATCACACTGATTTTTGTTCCTTTCCCCGGCTCACTCTCCAACTTCAGGCTGGCATCATGCAGGGCTACAATATGCTTTACCAGGGCAAGTCCCAGCCCGGTGCCTCCTGTTTTCTTAGAACGGCTCTTATCCACCCGGTAAAACCGTTCAAACACCCGATCCTGATGTTCCTTTGGAATGCCGATCCCGTTATCTTCTACAGAAAGGATGGTCTTATTTTCCTGCTGTTTTACGGTCACTGCCACCCATCCATCCGGCACATTATAGCGAATAGCATTGTCGCAGAGATTAATAATCAGCTCTGTCAGCATTTCCCGGTTTCCTCTCACCCGGGCCGAAGAACCGTCCAGGGTGATGGATACCATATGCCTGGCTGCATTAATGCGGAGATTCTCTACGCAGGCAGAGGCGATCTCATACAGATCCAGAGGTTCGAACTGTTCCTGGGCATCCACATGATCCAGCTCGGAAAGCTTAATAATATCATTGATCAGGGACAGCAGCCGACTGGCGTTCTTCCGTATCTCTGCTGAGAACCGTTTCACTTCCTCCCCCTGAACAATCCCGTTTTCCATCAGCTCTGCATAGCCGGAAATGGCCGTCAGGGGTGTTTTTAACTCATGGGATACATTGGCTGTAAAATCCTGACGCATCTTAGCCCCCTTCAAAATATCCTCATGCTGGGCACGAATCATGTTTGCAAAGGGAACCAGCTCCTTATAAGCCGGCTTAAGGGAACCGCCCTCAATATTCATTGCCATTTTTTCAATGGGTTCAATGAGTCTTGCCGTAAACCATTTTGCCAGCAGCACACAAAGAATCACCATGAGCAGAACAATACCCAAAATGCTGGGAAGAGCAGTTTCAAAGACACTGAGAATATTATCCGCTTCCCTTGCCACCCGAAGCACAGAACCATCTTCCAGGCGCAGTGCATAGTAATACGTGCTCTGGTTCAGCGTATCGGACCGGCGCACTGCCTGGCCGGATCCGTTCTCCATAGCCTCAATCACCTCCGGACGCTCCAGGTGATTCTCCATATCCCCCACGTCCGCATCATTGTCATAGAGAACAATCCCGTCCGAACCGATCCAGGTAACCCGAAGATTATCCATCTCAAGCTCAGGCATTCTCTCCGGACTATTGAGAAATACCCCGGTATCTCTCAAAATATTCGCATTCATCTCCAGGTCATCGTGCACCTGATGCTTAAATAATTCATAAAAAACAGCCGTCATTAAAAGCATTGTGGCGGCTATGGCCACAAACGCAATTCCTGCCAGCTGTTTGTTGATCTTTCTTTTCATCCTTTACTCCATCACATAGCCTACATTCCGAACCGTCTTGATCCGGTTGCCGCTGTCTCCCAGCTTCTGCCGAAGGGTTTTGATGTGCATATCCACAGTTCTGGACTCGCCTTCAAACTCCGTACCCCACACTCGGTGCATGATCATCTCCCGGGTCATCACGATGCCGCAGTTTGCCATAAGCAGCTTCAAAAGCTCATACTCCTTAAAGGTTAGTTCCACAGGCTTCTCATCTGCGTATACCACATGGCGCTCATTGTCCAAAAATACTTCTCCGATGGTAAGGAACTTCCCATTGTCCTCCTCCATGGTGCGGCGCAGCACTGCTTTCACTCTGGTGATCAGCTCCATAACTGAGAAGGGCTTTTTGATGTAATCGTCTGCCCCCATGTCCAGTCCCTTGATCATATCCACCTCTGTGGTTTTGGCAGTCACCATGATCACAGGTATTCGCCTAGTGGAAGGATTTCCCCGGAGCCGCTTTAAAATTTCATAGCCGTCCATATCCGGAAGCATAATGTCCAAAATTGCCAGATCCGGAAGCTTTTCCTCCAGCTTCCGGAAAAAGGCTTTGCCGCTGTCAAAATCTGACACGGAATGGCCGCTGTTCTTTAATGCTATTGTCTCAATCTCACGAATATCGGTGTCGTCCTCAACCACATAAATCGATGCCATTTTATCCGTCCTCTTCTGATCTTTCTATCCTGCCCCTGGTGTCCGGCGTCTGGGGAAAATGCTTCCTCTCCGCCTTGGTCCTTCCACTGCCTTTTATCCCGGCAGCAATGTCTCTTCTGTCTCTTAATTAGCAGCCTGCTTCCGCTCCGGCAAGTGATACCGCTGTCCCATCTGACGGCAGATCTCCTTATACTGCTGATTACTTCCATCTTTCATCTCACCCAAAAATTCATGGGTGTCAAATCCATGCTCATCCAGCTGAAGCACATAAGCAGCCAAGTTGGAGCAGTGATCCGATACGCGCTCCAGTGTAGTGGAGATATCTGACAGAATGAAGCCCAGCTCTATGGTACATTTTCCCTGAGTCAGACGGTTAATATGCCGCTGTTTTTCTTCTTTATTAATGTTATCAATCACCTGCTCCAGCGGCTCCACCTGAACAGCCATCTGCTTGTCCTCTTCCCGGAAGCCCTGGCAGGCCAGGCGTACAATCTCTCTGACTGCCTGACTGAATATCTCAAGCTCTTCTCTGGCTCCCTCTGAAAACTGCAGTTTCTTATCATCCATCTCCTTAAACGCCTTCACAAGGCTCACCGAATGATCCGAAATCCGCTCAAAATCACTAAGACTGTGAAGAATAAGCGAAAGCTGCGCACTGTCCTTCTCTGATAAGTTCCGGCTGCTTAACTTCAGCAGATAGGTTCCAAGCTGATCCTCATACTTATCTACCCGATCCTCCAGCTCAACCACCTTGCTCGCCTTCTCTTCGTCATATCCCTTCATCAGATCCAGCGCCAGCTCAATGGATTTCTGGGCGTGAGATGCCATATTGCAGGCTACCACCCGACTCTCACCCACTGCAAGACCCGGCTTTTCCAGGAAACGGTCATCCAGCCGTGCAAAATCCTGATGCACCACCTGCTCCTCCGGAGTATCCTCTTCCCGAATGGCCAGGGTAGCCAGTTTCACCAGCAGATTGCCAAATGGGAACAGCAGAATGGTGGCGCCTACATTGAACAAGCTGTGAACCACAGCCACTCCCGCCGGCGCTGCCGCAACATCCAGAAATTCAAAATGAACAAAGCTGTTCACAGTATAGAACACAATCATAAACACTGCAGTACCGATCACATTGAAAAACAAATGTACTGCCGCAGCCCGTTTTGCATTCTTATTCGCTCCGATACTGGAAAGAATGGCAGTAATACAGGTACCGATATTCTGGCCCATGATGATGGGAATCGCAGTGCCAAAGGTAACTGCTCCCGTAGAGCAAAGAGCCTGCAGAATACCCACAGAGGCAGAGGAACTCTGGATCACAGCGGTGAGAACCGCACCAACGATCATACCCAAAATGGGATTGGAGAACATCGTAAAGATTCTGGTGAATCCTTCCATCTCAGCCAAAGGTGCCACTGCATTGCTCATGGTCTCCATTCCAAACATCAGAATAGCAAATCCTACAAAAATTGTACCTAAATCTTTCTTCTTTTCCTTCTTGGAAAACATCAGAAAACCCATACCGATCACGGCTAAAATGGGAGAGAAAGAGGATGGCTTCAACATCTGAAGGAAGAAATTGGATCCTTCAATGCCAGCCAGGCTCAAAATCCAGGAAGTGACGGTAGTACCGATATTGGCTCCCATAATGATGCCCACTGCCTGGGACAGCTTCATAATACCTGAATTTACAAATCCTACCACCATAACGGTTGTGGCGGAGGAGGACTGAATCACTGCAGTTACTGCCAAGCCAAGAAGCACTGCCATAAAACGGTTCGCAGTCAGTTTCTCAAGAAGCCGCTCCATACGTCCGCCGGACAGTCTGGAAAGACCGCCTCCCATAGCTTCCATTCCATACAAGAACAGCGCCAAGCCTCCTACCATGGTCAATAGATCAAAGATATCCATAATTTAATTTTCCCCTTTTCCTTTGCATATCATCTTTACTGTTGACTTACTGTTTCATTTCCTATAATAGAACATATCTGCGCAAATAACGCAACACTTTCAAAATAGCACAGGAATGTAAATTCCATATATAGTATTATGTAAAATCTTTGTAAAGTCATGCATCTTTGCCGGATCTTAACCCTTCTGATGATGGATATGCCACTTCCTCCCATTGCGCTTCTTCTCATACAGCGCCTGCTCTGCAAACCTTACAGCCAGGTAGTAGCGTTGGAAATGGAAATCCCAGCCTCCAACTCTGCCAGCAGCTGATGCTTCCCATCCAGCAGCTCCTCTGCGAGCATACCTGCATTCAACGGATCCACAAGTCCTGCTCCTCTTATCTTTCCCTGGCCTTCCAGTTCCTGCTCCAGTTTTCTGCCTAAAGCTCCCTCGAAATCCCCATCCTCCTCATAAATCCCAAGTCCCAGAAGGCGATCCCGCAAAGCTGCTGCGAAAGCCACAGAAAACTTTCCTCTGGAAGTCTCCACCTGTGCTCTGGCATTGGCTTCTAAAATAGCCTGCTCCAGCTGGTCATACTCTTCCATCATATCCCGAATCTGACGATACTGATTTTGAGCCCGGGTAATAAATTCCTCCCGCTCTAATCCGCTGTTTTTCAGGGTACCGGTTTCCTGTTCCACCGTATCCACAAAGCTGGCTCTCTGAATCTTATCATAAATCTTCCTCACCAAAAGCTCTCTTCTTTGCATAGCTTCTGTCACCACCATCTTGTTATCCAAATCATCCGCCTCCCTATTCTCCACATCTGCATCTCATACGCCCTTATAAGCTTTTGTCCATCTATTATATCACAAACACCAGTTTCATGCAATATATCATTTATAATATCCATTGATGCCACTCGCTAAAAACAAAGCAGAGGAAAACAGGATTCTTTTCAGCATCTGCAAATCCTGTACTTCCCCTGCCCGTTGCGACAGTAAAGTCTGTTCTTCTTATTTTCTGTACAATCCTTCAGCGGACAGATGTTTTAGATCTCCACCAGCTCATACTCCGCACTTCCCAATCCAATCTTTACAGCATGATCAATGGCGGATTTCCAGTTGGTATCCGGCCCTACTGCATGGAAGTGGTCATGATCTTCATGGAGCGCCAGCTGCTCTCCCAGCTGACTGTTGGCGATGGCCGGCATTGCATTTACCGCATCCACACAGGCCATATCTAAAGCCACCGGATCAAAGGAGGCAAACATCCCCACATTGGGGATAATGGCTGCATCGTTCTCTGCATGACAATCACACTGGGGAGAAACGTCCACCACCAGATTTATATGGAAATTGGGGCGGTCCTGGCAGACTGCCATGGAATACTCTGCAATCTTGCAGTTCAGGATATCATTGGATTCATCCGAAGCTGCCTTCACTGCATCCTTGGGACAGACGCCGATACATCTGCCGCAGCCCACGCATTTGTTATGATCAATAGATGCCTTGTGATCCGTAATGGACGGAGCTCCATGGGCACAAATCCTGATACATTTTCCGCAGCCGATACAGAGGGACTGCTCCACATGGGGCTTACCTGCGCTGTGCATCTCCATCTTTCCGGCTCTGGATCCGCAGCCCATACCTAAATTCTTCAAAGCCCCGCCAAATCCGGTACACTCATGGCCTTTAAAATGATTCAGGGAGATCACCACATCTGCATCCATCACCGCCCGGCCAATCTTCGCTTCTTTGACATATTCTCCGTTCTTCACCGGAACCAGCGCTTCATCCGTACCCTTTAATCCGTCTGCAATCAGCACATGGCAACCTGTGGAGAACGGTGAAAATCCATTCTCATAAGCAGAATCTATATGATCCAGCGCATTCTTTCTTCCTCCCACATACAGGGTGTTACAGTCTGTAAGGAAAGGCTTGCCTCCCAGCTCTTTTACCACATCTGCCACTGCCTTGGCGTAATTAGGGCGAAGAAAAGCCAGATTTCCCGGCTCTCCAAAATGAATCTTAATGGCAACGAACTGATTTTCAAAATCAATCTCCCCAATTCCTGCCGTCTTGATCAGTCGCTTTAACTTATTAGGCAGCGTCTCCCCGTTTCTGGTACGCATATCTGTAAAATAAACTTTTGATTTTTCCATGTTCTTCTCCTCCCTGTTCCCATTCCTGTCAGTGCTTCCGACTTTCGTTTTTATCCCTGCTGGTCTTACACGCTTTACTATCGTCTTTTAGCTGCTTCCTTCTTTACAATGTAATCCTCAATCAGATCCACTGCTCCGTCAATGCCAAGATCGCTGCTGTCGATGCTCAGATTATAGCTGGATACCTGTCCCCATTTTTTCTCTGTCTGGAAATTGTAGAAGCTGGCTCTCCGCTTATCTGCTTTCAGCACCATGTCCTTTGCCTTGGCCTCTGTGATGTGTTCAAACTCCGCCACACGTTTTGCCCGAAAATCCAGGCTTGCATGGATAAATACAGACGTAAGATTTTCAGACTCTCTTAAGATATAATCCGCTCCCCGACCCACAATCACACAGTTGCCGGTCTGACCCAGCTTCCGGATGGTATCGAACTGAGCCTGATAGATCTGCTGATTCAGAGTGGTTCCCACATAATTCATAGAAGGGTACACATCCATAACAATCGAGTACAGCAGGCTGTTGGTAGGTTTTTCATCATAATTTTCCAGAACCTTCTCACAGATCCCGCTCTCCTCCGCCACCAGCTTCAGCAGTTCTTTATCATAAAGCTTTAAACCCAGTTTTTTTGCTATTCTTCTTCCGATCTCATGACCTCCGCTGCCAAACTGACGTCCTATTGTAATAATCCTGTTACCTGTCATAAAGATCCTCCCTTTCTGGTTTTCAGCCGCTTTTTATTCCCGCGGGCAATAAACCAAGCAGCCGCACTTGTGCGGATATTCGGCGAACGCCGCGAGCCCCCTGCAGCCTGCTGCGCCGCCAGTTTGATGCGCCGTCAGCTTGCCGCTGGGTCTTTGATTTATATTATCACATTTTTATGAAATTTTCCAATATTTTTTGTGAATTATCACTCATTTCAAATGTTCATAGGCCTCCACATTGGACTGAGAAAAACCGGGAAGCGTCTCGTATACATAGAGCGCCTGATCCAGCAGCGGAAGAAAGGCCGCCGCCCCGGTTCCTTCTCCCAGATGCATCCCCGCATACAGCACCGGCTCCATTCCCAAAGCCTCCATCACCAGATGGCCGGCAGGCTCTGCCGTGGCGTGAGTGGCTATCATATAGTCGCCGGCGGCCGGACAAAGCCCCTTGGCAACCAGGGCAGAGATGCCGGAAATAAACCCGTCTATCAGCGCTGGCATCTGATAGTAGGCTGCTCCCAAAAAGCAGCCCGTCATCCCTGCAATATCCAGGCCGCCCACCTTGGCAATCACATCCAACGGATCAGAGGGATCCGGCTGATTCACCTGAAGAGCCCGCCGGATCACCTGAACCTTTCGTTCCAGGCCTTCACTGGATAGCCCTGCCCCCCGGCCGGTGACCTCCTCCGGAGCTTTCCCGAAAAGCGCAGCCGCACAGGCAGAACTGGTCGTGGTGTTGCCAATCCCCATTTCTCCGGTGAGAAGCAGATCATATCCCTGCTCCTTCAATTCTCCAACAATGCGAATCCCTTCCTCTATGGCCCTCACACACTCTTCTCTGGTCATGGCAGGCTCAAAAACAATATTCCCGGTGCCGTACCGCACCGGGCAGTTCCGAATCAGAGGACTTTTTCCATCCACATTCATCCCGATATTGACCGGGAACACCTGTGCCCCAAGGAATTCGGCCATCCTGCAGACACTGGTAATACCCTGGCCCATATTCTCCAGCACCTGAGCGGTCACCTCACTGCCGCACTGGCTCACCCCTTCTGCCACCACGCCGTTATCCGCCCCCATGATCACAATGGCACGCTTTTTGCAGGAGGGGTGTACCGTTCTCTGAATCCCTGCCAGCTGGACAACAAGCTCCTCCAGCCTGCCAAACCCCCGCAGAGGCTTGCATCTTGTATCCCACCAGTTCCAAGCCTCCTGGCAGATTTTCTGATCCAGAGGCTTCACGCCCTCCAGTACTGTACCTAAATCCATCTTCTCGTCCTCCCTCTCTCAGAGTATCCTAAACGGTCTCAGCAATAACAGAATCTGGCTCCGGGACAGCAGCAGCTGCACATGGCGTTGGCCAAACACAGCTTCATACAAAAATCGCCTCCGCCTCCCAGGGGACTTCCATCCATCTCTCCCATCCCCCGATACCACTGCCCGCCATTTTCCAGTTGAGACCGAAGCTGCTGATACTGCATATTTCCTGGCTCCATGCTTACCGCCATGGCCGCATGTTCCTTTGCGGTCACATTATTGCCTGCTCCCGAATTAGCCAGTGCACTGTAATAATACCATCTGGCCGAATGGTTCGGAATCTCAGAGAGCACATGAAGCGCCTCTGCAAAATGACGGCTGTTAATGTAGTTGGCCGCGGCCTGCAGACGTACATCCTCCTCCGAATAATTGGTATTGGCTCTGCTCTGCCCATATCCTCCAAAGCCGCCAAAACCTCCGAAATCGCCGTATCCTCCGGAACTTCCGTATCCGCCTGCTCCGGATGCTCCCTGCTCCCTCTGGTGCATGATCTGCTGATAAGCCTGCTGAATCTCCTTAAATTTTTCTTCAGCCTGGGCTTTATTTGGATTATTTACATTGGCATCCGGATGATATTTCCGGCTTAAGCTTCGATACGCTTTCTTTATCTCCTCTTCGGATGCAGTCTCCGAAACTCCTAAAACCTCATAAGGATTTCTCATGTTATTTCCCCGATCACTTCTTCTTTTTTCTCTGTTCTTCAATAGCCCGGTACTTGCACCAGACCCCGGAATACAGGATATTGCGCAGAATATCCGCCCGGTAAATCACCGGAAGCCTTTCAAATATCCTGGAACACTGGGTCATCATATCCACCAGCACCGCCTCTGCTTCCTCCCCGAAGGTATCTGGATGATCGTTCTTCAGATCCAGGAAAATATTGTAATTTCCCTTTTTCTGATCCTTCTCCATATCCTCCCAGGCATCCATCAGATAAATAAATTTCCCAAGATAAAAGCCCAGAGCCCTAAGCTCCTCCTGCCACACGTCCTCTTTCCAGACAAACAGTTCTCCCAAAAATTTTCCCGTAAGCCCGGCCACGTAGTCAAGATCCGAAGAGCCCTCCAGCTCTGCTGCCGAAAGCCTGCGAATACAGCTCTCCAGCATCCGCGCCTGTCTTGGGTACTTCTGGCGCAGCTCTTTATAATGGGGATATAAAGTCATGGCAAGCACTCGTTTTGGCCGGCTTTTCTCATCCCGCCAGTCATCCAGCGCCTTCTGATAAGCCAGCAGCACCGTCATATCCGCCGCATATCCGGTGATCTCATTGCGAATCTGGCTGTGCTTTTGAGCCGGATGGGCCACGCAGCGCCCCAAATGCTGCTCCTCCTTAGGCTCATACAGTCCGGTGAGCAGCAGCACCAAAAAAGTCATATCATAGTTTAACAGCATCTGGCCAACTCGTCCATACCGTTTGTGCAGTTCCTGGCAAAGCCCGCAGTAATATCCCCGGTAGCTCTCCGCATCTTTCACCTTTAACTCCTGCTGATTTACGCATACATATCCAAACATATCTTTTCCCTGTCAGCTCTTCTTGGTAAATTCCGTTTTACATTTTGGGCAGGTAATACAAATCTTACCCTTTCCTTTTGGAACCCGGATCTTC
>ENA-ORTM01001034-ORTM01001034.1-human-gut-metagenome-genome-assembly--contig:-NODE-1034-length-30940-cov-5.443225_pt1 | contig 30940 bp, 22 predicted proteins | sample MGYA00241909_ERZ509182 | MGnify/ENA primary metagenome ERZ509182 (study PRJEB26280, sample SAMEA2338855) | human gut metagenome | biome: human gut; feature: human-associated habitat; material: faeces...
CTTACAAGCAGAGGGTCGGGGGTTCGAATCCCTCAGCTCCCACAACTGAAAATCAACGACTTACAGCAATGTAGGTCGTTTTTCTTTTGTGTGCCTCCGTGGTCGGTTTACACGTTTTTTGCCCGTTTGTGTTAACCAATGTGTCAACCGAAATGACGCATGAAAGCAAACATTGAGGTCATTTGTTACAAGTACAAACCTCTCAAAGACGGAACGCTTCCTTTAATGCTCCGAGTTACGAAAGACCGCAAACGCAAATACGTTTCGCTCGGCCTTTCCCTGCACGAAAAATTTTGGGATTTCGAGAAAAGCAAGCCCAAACGGAATTGTCCCAACAAGGAGCAAATCGAACGGCTGATAGCCGCAAAAACGGCGGAATACAACGATTTGATTGTCGAAATGACCTCCCAGCAACGTGAATACACGGTGGAAACGCTCGTGTCCCATTTTCATAACCAAGTCCGTTGCGCTACGGTGGTTGAATTGTACGATAAACTGATTGACGACATGAAACGCGGCGGTAAACTCGGCAATGCAGGCGTTTACAAATACTCCCGTACATCGTTGCTGAAATTCACGGGGCAGCGGTTGCAAATCCCGTTCAGCGACATTGACGCCGTGTGGTTGCGTCGTTACGAGAATTGGTTACGGACGAGCGGTTGCGGTGATACGACCATCAGCCAACTCTTTCGGACGTTGCGTAGCGTGTTCAACAAGGCGGTAGAATTGCAGTTGGTGAAACGGGATTATTACCCGTTCGATGCCTATAAAGTCAGCAAATTCGATACGCGGACGAAGAAACGGGCCATTGCGAAAGAGGACGTGCGCAAGGTTATTGCACTCGATTTGTCGCAAGGCTATCCCTCCGAACGATTAGCACGGGATATTTTCGTGTTCAGCTATTTCGGAGCAGGGATTAACTTTGCAGACATCGCCCTGCTGAAATACGGGAATGTACGGGACGGTCGGGTGCAATACGTTCGCAAGAAAACGGGCAAACCTATCAATTTTCTGCTGACGGAAGAAATGCGGAATATCATTGTCAAATACCAGCGACAAGGACAGACTTGGACGAGGGGGCTATTTTAATACCCTGCGACCAAGTTTGTCCTTTGATTTACCGAAAGAGGAGACATCTTTCGGCTTATTCTTTATAATTCAATCTGCAACAGTTCCGAGAAATCGGAAAGATGTTTTGCTTTTTAGTTTGTCTTGTCTATCTTTGTGGGACATACGACAAACACGGAAAGTGTTGCTTATTCTCGTCAAACGAACGTAGGAAATTCGGACAAGGTAGAGAACGGCAGACATCTTCTCGCGTCATATCCATTTGTGGATATAGGCGTGGGGCTGTTGCTTATTTTAATAAATCAGTTGATAAATATATCAATCTGACAAACAGACTTTTAAGAAGATTTTACAGGGGTTTTAGTAACGATTTGGAGAATGTGCGAAATTCGCTACTTTGCGTAATCATCTTGTCAAATAACCCTTGTCAAAAACAAAGGTAGGAATTTTCTTTGAACTTGCAAAAATATTCGATTTAAGTGCTAAATACAAAACGAAGGCACGAGGTTATGAGCCTCGTACCTTCTTCCCTTTTATTTCTTGTTACCGTGTTAGATGGCTTTGATGACGAATGGGCAATAAGATTAAAATGGTTTTCTGCAAATTACGAAAAATAATTGATATATAGCCTATTTTCCGGTAATAAAAATGTAGCGACGGTGTTTCACAACTCTGTCGCTACCGCTACAACTAAAACAAGTTTTTAACCTTAATTTTTATCTTCATTACAAATGAATACAAAATAGTTGATATTTGCAAATCATCTGTCCGTTTCCGGTACGAGCCATTCGGGGGCATGAAAAAATGGTATGCCGCATGATAGTGGTCGGAAATGCGCCGGAGCCCGATTCGGATGTGTCGGATGGAAAAAAGGACTCCGTCGTATAACGACGGAGTCCCGGTTTATGAGTGAAACGGATCGGCGGGGTTAGAAATTGCCTTTGTCCTTGCGGTCCCACCACAGACGGGTGCCACCGGTGTCGCCGTCGCCTTTCACTTCGGAAGATTCAGCCTTCAGCAGCTGGATGGCATTGTTCACCTCGACGGTGTTGGAGCTCAGTTCCGTTTCGTTGTACAGCAGGCGGCGCGGGCCGAGCTGCGTGTCGATGATCGAGGGGGCCAGATTTTGCTTCGGACGGAAGAGTTTGGGGTAGCCCGTGCGGCGGTAATCGGCCCACGCTTCGGTCGAGAGCGGGAAGTTGGCGATCCATTTCTGGGTGATGATGCGTTCGAGCTTTTCTTCATTCGAAGCGCCTTCGTCCCACTTCACCGTGATACTGGTGGTCGGATCGGAGTTGTATTCCGGCTTCCACGGGTCCGTATAACCCTCAGGTGAGGAGGTATCGTCGTTGATGTAGCTGCTGATAGCCGCATCGTCGATAGCCGCCCAGTCGGGGGCCGTCAGTTTCTTCTCGGTCCATGCTGCCGCGGCGTCGGACTGTCGGTAGCTCTTCTGGTTGCGGATGGAAACCTCGATACCCTTTTCATAGAGTTCCTTTACGCTCTGCTGCCCGGCGTCGGTCCAGCGAAGTTTGGCTTCGGCGCGCAGGAACCAGCCTTCGGCGGCGAACATGATGGGCTGCGGCGTCGCATATCCGCCGGCCAGAAACGAGTAGTAGACGCGCTGGTTGTCGTTGCCGCCGTTCTTATTGCCCAATTCGCAGCCTACGGGAACTCCGATGTATTGCGCTCCCTTGCGGATCAGGATGTCGCTTTCGTTGTATATGTCCTCGTTGTTCTGGTCTTTCTCGCCTGTCGGTTCGGCGGTCTTCTTGACCAGATGGCGGACGTTGGTGGTGAAATAGAGCGGGCGGCGCGGGTCGTTGTAGCCGTTCATGAACGCTACGATCGACGAACCGATGCCCGAATCCAGCCAGTCCATCATGCGGCGCAGTTCGTTCGAGTAGGACTTGTTGATAAGGATGTCCTTGTCTTCGAGGACTCCGGCCTGAATGGCTTCCTTGGCGTATTTTTCAGCATCGACGGGGTTTACCTTGACGATGCGCAGCGCCATGCGCAGCTTGAGCTGGTTGGCGATCTTCTTCCAGAGCGTGCGGTCGCCGTTGCACCAGCAGTCGAACGATGCGAGACCTGCGGTCTCCGTATCCAGTCCTTCGAGCGCTTTGTCCAGCTGTGCGAATATCGCCTTGTAGATATCTTCCTGTTTGTCGTAGGCGTAGCTGCTGGGGCGTTCGGCCAGTTCGTCCGCTGCGAGGACCGACGAATAGGGAACCGGGCCGTAGGTGTCGGTATACTGGAGCAGGTTATACGCTTCGACGATGCGGGCTACGGCTGCGAAGTCATGCTGTCCGGCGGCGTCGCACTGTTTGATCAGCCGGCGGGTGTTGTTGAATATTTTCTGCATGAAGTTCTCGTGCATGCCGCCGCAGAACCCGCGGGCGAGGTCGTAACGCGCCATCGTCCAGTTGCTGTGCGGCACCTCGAAATAACCGCCGTAGTTGTCGATCGACAACGAGGTCCAGTACTGGAACAGGTTCTGGTGGGTGGGGTAACTGAACGAGAGGGGAGTGGAGAACTGCGCTTCGAACGGCAGTTCTTCGGGGTCGATCTCGTAGGGATTGGTGTTCAGCTCTTCGAAATCTCCCGTACAACTTCCCAACAGTGCGAGGGGAAGCGCCATTGCGGTAACGTTTCTAAGAATATTCTTGAGTTTCATAATGTGTAAACGCTTTTGATTAGAAATTCAGTTTCACGTTCAGACCGAAGCTGCGCGTGGTCGGCAGGTTGAAGACATCGAAGCCTTGCAGGCCGTTGCCCGTACCCATCGACACGTCGGGATCCATCGGGGCGTCTTTGTAGAAGAAGAAAAGGTTGCGGGCGATGAACGCAAGGGTCAGGTTTTTCGACTGGCCGAACAGGTTACGGAAAGTGTAGCCCAGCGAAATCTCGCGCATACGGACGTTGGTCGCGTCGTATACGTAATCCTCGACGTTGTAGACCGAGTTGAAGCTTGTCGCGCCCACCACGTCGTAGTAAGCCTTGACGTTCGAGAATTTGATGCCCTCGCGCATCACGTAGCCGCGGTCGCGCGCCCGGCCCGTGCGTTCCGATACGCCGTATCCGTCGAGTGTGGCCTCGGTCATCGAAACGACCTTGCCGCCGATGCGGAAGTCGATGAGCATGCTCAGTGTCAGGTCCTTGTAGCGGAACGTGTTGTTCCAGCCCATGTTCCACTTCGAGTTCATGTTGCCCATGTATTTCAGGTCGGAATTCTGCTCGCCGCCGTTTACGGGGATCTGGTAGTCGGCGCCTTCGGGGGTTTCCGTCACCAGTTTGCCGCTCTCGTCGCGTTTGAGCGTGCGGACGTAGAGGTCGCCATACTGGCCGCCTTCATAGAGGATCACTTTGGCGCCGCCCAAGTTGGAGACCGTTACGCCGTCTTGGATACCGTCGAAAAGCTCGATGATCTTGTTGTCGTTGTACGAGAGATTCAGATCGGTGGACCATGTGAATTCGTTGCCGAAGTCTTGGAACCAGCCGGCCGTCAGTTCGAAGCCTTGGTTCTGGACGTTGCCCGCATTGACGAACTGCGATTTGTAACCGCTCTCCCACGGCAGCGTCACCTCGAAGTACTGGTTCTTGGTGTTGGTCTTGTAATAGGTGGCGTTTACGTGCAGACGGTGCTGGAAGAACTCTCCGTCGAAACCGACCTCGAACGAGTGGGTCTTTTCGGGTTTCAGCGTGCGGAACGGCACCGATTCGGGCGGGTTGATGGCGCCTTGGTCGCCGTAGGTATAGCGCGGATTGGTCTTGTAGACGGGGACGTCGTTGCCGACGATGGAGTACGAACCGCGGAATTTGAACAGGTCGATATTCCGGCCCATGTCCACGAAACGGTTGAGCAGAAGGCTGGCGCCCACCGAAGGATAGAAGAACGAGTAGCCGTCGGTGTAAGCGAGGGCCGACGACCAGTCGTTACGGGCCGTCACGTCGAGGAAGAGCGCCTCTTTGAAGCCGAACGTGACAGCTCCGAAGACCGAGTTGAGCCGTTTGCGCTCCAGTCCCATGGTCGTGCCGTTCATGTAGAAATTCGACGGGTTGAAGATGTTGGGATAGTAGGCGCCGCCGTTGCCCGGAGCGACGAACTTGCTCTGCTCGTAGAGCAGGCTCACGTTGTTCGAACGTGTCTGCATCATGCTGGTGCCGAGGGTGGCGTTGAGCGAGAAATCGTCCCACGTATGGTTGTACTGGGCGAGCAGGTCCGCATAGAGCTGTTCGCTGAAGTAGCGGTTGTCGTCCATTTTGCCGTAGGTGTATTTATTGCCGTAGGACGACGCGTAGTGGTTGCGTACGTAGTGTTCGTCGGCGCGCTCGTAGCGCATGCGGCCCGTGAGCGAAAGTCCGTCGATGATCTGGTATTTGATCGATCCGCCGAATTCGTAGCGGTTGCGTTCGACGACGGGGCGTTCGCGGTTGAGCAGCCAGTAGGGGTTGCTGTTGGTCTCGTCGGTGGTAGTCACCCAGTTCTGGACGTTGGCGTTGAGCTCGCCGTTGTAGGTCTCGAAGTTGCTTTTGTAGCCGTTCCAGTCGCCGCCGCGCGGGAAGGTGTAGGTGCCGACGAGCGGGTTGAAAACGAAACCGCCGGCCGGCTGGTTCGAGATGTGCTGGTTCACGTATTTGGCGTTGAAATCGACCTTGATGTGGTCGTTGAAAAGGTCGAAACCGACTTTGGCGTTGAGCGTGTGTTGCGAGTAGTCGTTTTCAGGGGTGATGCCGCCGGATGTTACGTTGCCGTAGGAGAAGTAGGCTCGCAGGTCTTCGGCGCCGCCGTTGATCGAGATCGAGTTGTTGGTCGTCCAGCCCGTACGGAAGAACTTCTCGGCGTAATCGGGAGCCTTCGACGCGAGTTTGTCGCCCCAACTGTATTGGCCGTTCGCCCCGTATGTGTTCTGGAATTCGGGCAGCGAGAGCGGGGTGTCAATGGTCGTGTTGCTCGATACGTTCACCGCCAGACGCCCTGCCATGGCCGATTTGGTCGTGATCATGATGGCGCCGTTGGCGGCTACCGCACCGTAGAGGGCGGCGGCCGACGCGCCTTTCAGCAGGGAGATCGAGGCGATGTCGTCGGGGTTGATCGTAGACATGGCGTCGCCGCCGTCGCGCTGGGCGCCCCAGTTGCTGTTGACCTGTTCGGACGTGATGTTCATCATCAGGGGGACGCCGTCGACGACGACCAGCGGCTGGTTCGAGCCGTTGATCGACTTGTTACCGCGGAAGAGTATTTTCGACGATCCGCCCGCGCCCGTCGAGTTCGGGGTAATCTGCAGACCGGCGGCCTTGCCCTGCAGCGCGTTGATCATATTGACCGACTTGATGTCGGCCACGTCATCGCCGCCGACCGTTTCGGCAGCATAGGAGAGTGTTTTCGACTGACGTTCGATACCCATGGCAGTCACTACGACTGCGTTCAGCTGGTTGGCGGTCGTCGTCATCAGGATGTCCAGTGTCGTCTGACCTGTGTAGGTCACCTCGTAGGGGTCGTATCCTACGTAGGTTACTTGCAGTACGTCGCCGGGCTGCAACCCTTCCAGACGGAATTTGCCGTCCATGTCGGTTGTCGTTCCGCGCGTCGTGTTCTTCACAATCACCGTTGCTCCGAGAAGCGGCCCGGAGTCGTCTTTGATCAGGCCTTCAAGGGTGCTGCCCCCCCCCTCCTGCGCGTAGGAACGCAGAGCGGTAGCCGGCGCAATGAGGCAAAAGGACGTCATCAGAGCAAAGCAGATGAAAAGTGCTCGGTTGGTTAATTTCCTCATAAATAAGTGGGTTTTAGTTGAACAAGAGTAAAGATTCCGGAGTGACGCCGTATCTTTGGTTTGATAGAAAAAGCAGTGTTATAGCGGCATATTTTAATGTTAAAAAGTAGTGTTATGAAATCAAAGATAAATATATTTTAATTAAATATCAAATTATATATTAAAAAATAATACGTGAAGTTCAGTATGTCCATAATGATATTTCGATTGTTTATTTCATTATAAATATATTGAATTTCAGCAAAATACACAAATGTCTTTGTATAAATTTTACGCATGATTTATTCGTGTTATGTTAAAAATATTAACGGACGTTATACGGATAATCATATTTGCAAATTATTCTCGTTGTTATATTGAAAACCATCTCCGCTAATTGGTGAGGAGTACTCTGCGTTTTCCGATGGTTTACGCCTAACTTTTTACGCTTCGTGTCGGCACGAATTTCTTTCGACTGATCCTCGTCCTCGGTTTTTTGGCTATGGGCTGGATTTCGGCAGACACTTCGGCTTTAGGCTTCCGCCCCCGCCTTTTTGGAGGCACTACCTGCAGGCAGTCTATGGCTTTCAGCCGCTCGTATTCCTCGCGCAACTCGTCGATGATCCGTCGGTTGTTGCTTGCAATACAATCGCGCAGGAGTTTTACATCTTCGCGGCTGAATCCGTAATGTTTAATCGTTTCGCGCGTCAGTTCGAAGGGCGCGTTTTCCAGAACCGCCCGACGGCACAGGTAAGCCAACAAATGCGGATATTCCGTTACGAAAATTTCTACCGTCAGCTCCTTGCGGCTCGTAGCGCAGAAACGCTCCTCCCCGTTGAAAGGGTTCTCCATCAATTCCCATTCGGGAAACTTCGTGGCCCATTGCTCGCGAAAAAAATAGGCATTGAAATTAACCCGGAAAGAATCGATGCGGCTGTCGAAGTTTTCGTAATTGTCGTTAAACTCCGCAACTGAAAATGTCTTTTCGTCGGGATGGCTTTCTTCATCGTCCAGCGTAATCCAAAATACCGATTTCGGAGCACCGCACAAGATTGCATAGACAAAATGCGCCTTCTTTTTCAGATCATCGAAAAATTGCCGGATGTCGCTTTTGCGGATGTCGCAATCCAAACAGTCTTGAAGCAGATTCCCCAGCGTATAGGATTTTTGTGGCATGGTTCAGTAGTTATGGGTTTATAGAACAATTCTTAAACGTACGCAAAGGTTATAGGCACTTCGAGAATACAAAATAAAGGGACGACCGAATTGTAATTGCAATAAAATAACGATTGTCTGTTAACTAATCGTGGTTGGTCATCCCTTTTTCTATTAAAAAGACAATGCCAAATACGTTAGGCGATGGTTGTGTGACAGTGATGATGTAAGTCCGTATCGAGTTTCGGCATTGCATTTAACAAATATCTTAAATTATTGTGAGAATACAAAATATATCGTAAAAAAACAGGTGCGGAAACAGTAAAGTCAGTAGTGGGAAAATATGAAGCTAAGATTCGAGTATCCCGCACCCGTTATCGTAAAATTGAAGTATCGAAAAAGAGGGGCGGTAACGGACTGGTACGCCTCACACCACGATAAACGAAAAAGAGCATCCTTCGGCTTATCGTTTCCGTCCGCCCCTCGGCTTCCGAAACGCGAGCCTATGGAGGCAGGAGATTTCGGAAGCATTGTTACAGAAGAAGCAGGAACCGCAACGGACTTACTTGACATGATAGCTACATCACTTCCCTTGTCACTCTCTTTTTTAGCGGTTCCTGCATGATGAAAAACGGGTGCGGGACTGTCGATGAAAAAAATAGTGACGCAACTTCGACATGAAGAATTCCAATGTCCCGCACCCAGTTCGGAGAACGGCCCGCCGTTACCAGATTTAGGTGCCTTTAAAGCGGGATTATTATCGACGGCGAGCGTTCTCGTTACAGCGAATGACGGCGCCCCACCCCGCACCGACCGAGGGTCGGCGGAACGTGATTCTTTCCGATTGGGAGTATATGGCCGTAACATCGTATTATTAAGGGTTCGTTATTAAAATCCTCGTTCCGGCCTAAACACATAAAAAAGCACGGAACGCAGGTACAGCCCCAACGGTCGGCCTTGCGAGCCTTGGATTGGTAACTGCCCTTACGCCCGTGCCCGCCCACGGCACAAAGCCGCAGGCATGACAAGGGTTTCAGACAAATTTTACACCAATCCTAAAACCTATTATATCGCTATAATAGTCGCAAGTTTACCGCTGGTATAAAGGTTGTCCTAACCTTATGAATATGTTACGGCTATGGCGCCGTTTTCATCCGCAAAGGTAACATATCTTTTTCAATTTTAGTTATGCGACCCGACTGATGCCATAAAAGAATGACGAAACGTGAACCCGGCTCTGAAGAACCCCGCTGTCCTTTACAAGAAAGGTATGCGGCTTGCGTTACTTACGCTGCGTAGGTCGTAGGAAACCCGTCTGACTTCGTAACACAAGAGGCCCACGCCCGTCAGGTGTAGTTGCCTTAAATGTACTGCCCCGTCAAGGCGTGGTACGACCCGACAAGGACTCTCTTGTTGCCGCAGACTGTAAATTTCCTACGTTTACGCAAACAGCAACGCGATTCACGCCTTTACAGCGGATCGCTTGTCCCAAAGGTAGCACAAAAAATTCGAATCCGCAATATGTTGCGGGCACTTTTTGTGCCGTAGGGTTTATGCCGCCCGAATAGCCCATGTTCTGGCTTTAACGGAATACGCCGTCCTAAAACAACAACGGGACGGCCTTTTGGTTCCGTCCCGCTCGTGGTTACATCTTCATCCCGCGCCTTTGCTCCGTTTGTTCGATGTCAATTCCTATCCGCTCGTAAAACTCCTTTCGTTGCTGTCTGAACCACTCGTCGCAGTCCTTTCCGTTTATGGTGAACTGGAACCCGCTCGGCCCGTCCTTGTCGGGTTTGAATTGGAGAATGACATCGTTCGCCCGAAACGTATGATTATACCTTATCGAATGCAGCTCGCCCGTATATCTGTAAGGTTGCATCGTAAACAACGCTTTGGTCCGCTCCTTGTCCAACCCGACATCCTTGCAGTAATTTTCCCATTTCAACAGCCCCTTTACATAGGGACACAACTCATCGACACGCATCAAGGCTTTTATGACTTGTTGTGCTTCCTGTTTAAGGTTGGCCACCTCTTTATCGTGTCCGGCCTGCATGGTCTTGATCTCTTGTTGCAGTTGCCCGATGCACTTATCCTTGTCGGCAATTACCCCTTGCAAATCTGCAATCTGTTTTTCATACCTCGCGGGCTTGGGGTCGTGGAACAACGCTCCGATCCTTTCTACGGCTTTCGTCGTGGCATTCACGGCCACGCCTTTGAGTTTGTCGGTCTTGATCTCCCATCGGGTCTGCGCCAACTCCGTTTCGGCTTTTGCCAGTTCTTCTTTCTTCTTCCGCCGCTGTTCGTCGATAGCGTTGCAGTCTGTCTGTGCGGCTCGTTGCTGTGCTTGGAGTGCGGCAATGTCTACCGTCAGCGTTTCTTTTTGTCCGATCATCGCTTCGATCTGTTCGGCCATTTCATTTTTACGGACGAACACCTCGCGGTAATACTGCTGCGTGGATATATGTTTGGCTTCCGAACCGTCGATGCCGCGTTGCAGTCCGTATTTGGCCATCGCTTCGGCATAGGTGGTCTGATAGGCTTTGAGTTTGTCCCGTGCCATCACATCGTCGGCACATAGGCGCGGGCGGTCTTTCTTAGTGCGGTAGGTTCTCTTTCCGCTTTGGGCGTTCTTCTCCCGCTCCAGCTTAGCCTTTCTGCGTTCGCCCCGTGTGATCGGCACGACGGTCGCGTGGATATGCGGCGTCTTCTCGTCCAGATGCAGGACTGCCGACACGACGTTCTCTTTTCCGAAGGTCTTTTGCAGCCAGCCGCAGGAATCCTTGGCCCATGCGTCCAACTGTCCGGCCTGCCGGATGCGCTTCATATCTTCGGGGCTTCCGGAGAGCATGACACGCAGGGCCCTCACTTGGTTCTTTCCGATCTTGCGTTCCAGTCCGGCGTTATCCAGCCGGTGCTGGATCGCTTCGGTGCGGTTGGTAACATCTTTGGGAAATTCGATTAACTCTTGGTTCAGGTAGGTAAGTGTCGTTATGACGTTGGCGGGTGTTATTCTCCGCTCGACGTGTCCCGACATGGCGGCATCCGTTCCGGCCGCCTTTTCGATATGCAATACGACATAGCCCATAGCGGTATAATTTTAGGTAGTTGATAATTCGGTTGTAGTCAGACAAGGATTCGGAATTGTCCCGGCGGTTGAACCGAGGAACGAATATCCGCCATCCGGGGTGTCCAGAGGGGCGACAGCCCCTTTGGCCTATTGGGGCATTTTCAGCGTTGCGGAGCAATGCGGAGAGAAAAATGCCCTAATAGGCTATGCCTTTTGTAAAAAGGCGCGGGCGCGAAGCGGCCGATCTGTGGGCGACGGTGCCGCCGTGGTGTCCGTCAGCAGGGGAGCCGATGAAAGAGAACCGACGGCCCGCAAGCCCGTGCCCCTGTGCGCCCTTCGGGATCCTCCATAAATCCCGAAGGGCGCACAAGGGCCAAAGGGCTGTTACTCCGCCAGTCGGTATTTGTCGCCCAAACGCTCGGTAAGCGCCGACATGTCGCGGCTGATCTTTTCATTGGTGATCTTCGCGTAAATTTGGGTGGTCTTGATATTCGTATGACCTAACAGGCGGCTGACGGTTTCGATAGGCATACCCTGCGAGAGCGTGATAGTCGTGGCGAAGGTATGGCGGGCGAGGTGGAAGGTGAGTTTGTTTTTAATGCCGCATTGCTTGCCGATCTCGCGCAGGATGTCGTTGCAATGGCAGTTGCACGGCATATAAAAGACATGGTTGTCGAGCCGCTGATCCGCGTATTTCTCGATGATGCGTTTGGGAATATCCAGCAGGCGGATACGGCTTTCGGTATTGGTTTTCTTACGTCGCGTGATGATCCACAGGTTACCGTCGAACATAGTTTGAAGGTTGTCCGTGGTCAGCCCTTTCACGTCGGCATAAGCCAGCCCCGTGAAGAAAGAAAGAAGCATCAAAGCAAGGGAGATAGGTTTTGAGAAGATGAAACGCAATGCGTTGTATGTCAGTTGATTTGCAGTAATTTGCCACATCCACCAAAATGCAAGTTTGGGCAGTATAATGCGAGGTTTCCGCTACCAAGTCATTACCTGTTCCGATGCGGCTTAGAGGCTGATAGACAGCGTTCCTAATGCTTGTAAACAAGCATTATACGTGAGGCATAGGCTTCAAATCCGCAGATTTAACACCGTCGGTTCCGCTTGCGCCGTTCTGCACCGTTTCCAATTCTGTCGGTCGGCAATGTATCACTAATATTGCAACCAAAAAGTTATGGCAATGAAGACAGAAATGAAAGTGCTGCTCTACATCAAGCGCAGCGAAAAGGACAAGGACGGACTGTCGCCACTCATGGGCCGGATAGCCGTCAGGGGCAAGAACAATTCCATCGCGCAGTTCTCCTGCAAGTTCAAAGTGGACGTGAAGCTGTGGAACGCCACGGCGCAACGCTGTACGGGAAAAAGTAAACTGGCTGTCATGGCCAACCGCGAGATTGAACGCACGTTGCTCCTGCTCCGCCAAAGGTTCAACGAACTGAAAGGCATCAGGGAAATCGTTTCGGCAGAGGAAGTAAAAAATGCCTACCAAGGACTGGCCGAAGCTCAGGACACCATCATGAAGCTGTTTGCGGAGCATAATGAGGAATATGCCTTGCGTGTGGGCGTGAACCGTTCCGCAACCAGTTATTACCATTACACGAACACTTACCACCACCTCTCCACGTTCCTGAAAGACAAGTACCGCCTTTCGGATATGCCCATCAAGCAACTGGACGAGAATTTCATTGAGGACTTCGACATGTATATGCGCACCGTCAAGCGTTTCATGCCCAAGACCATACTTGGACATGTCAACCGCCTGAAAAGCGTGATGATGCTTGCCGTATTCCGGGGCATCATCCCATTCAGTCCGTTCAAAGGTTACAGGCCGCAAAAGCCGGAGTTCAAGCAGATGTACCTTACGGAAGAGGAACTGGCGAAGTTCGCCAACACAACCTACGACACACCCAACCGCAATTTCACGAGGGACATGTTCCTGTTCTCGTGCTGGACGGGAATCTGTTACTGCGACATGAGGGCTTTGACGGAGAAGAACCTCGTGAAAGCCGAGGACGGAAGCCTGTGGATTCATACTGAACGCCAGAAGACGGGCACACCCGAATGTGTAAGGCTGATGGAAATACCTTTGGCCATATTGGAGAAATACAGGGGCATGGATGCCAACGGCAAGCTGTTGCCCATGCTTACGAAAGAGAGCATGAACATCCACCTGAAGAAAATGGCCGTGATGTGCGGCATCGACCGTCCGATTTCATTCCATCAGGCCAGGCATACCTTCGGCAGCATAATCTGTCTGTCACAGGGTATTCCCATCGAAACGGTGAGCAAAATCATGGGACATAAACATATAAAGACCACGCAGCGGTACGCGAAAGTCACGCAGGACAAGATTGACCGCGATGTGGACAAGCTGAATGAAGCCATTGACGGTAAATTCTCCCTGTTAGGGATTGACGCAGCCCCTTCCACGATACGCAAGGACAACACCCGGCGCAGGGTCAATCCGAGTTGGAAACAGATAGCGATTGTCAAACAAATGATGGAGGGGTAAGCCATGCGCAGCACGTTCAAGCTATTGTTCTATATCAACCGACAGAAGGTGAAGAAGAACGGCAAATGCCCCGTCATGGGGCGCATTACCCTTGACGGCAAAGTGAGCCAGTATTCCACAGGATTGGAAGTCGAACCGGAATTTTGGGATGCGGACACGGGCAGGGCTATCATGGATGGGCGCAAGGAAAACCTTGCAGGCGAGAAGAAAAAGGAAGTGGGCAGGTTAAATGACAGCCTGTCCGCATTGGAAGCCAAAGCACGTGTTGCTTACAAGGAGAACGTGGACAATTACGGCTTCGTTTCAGCGGAAATCATCAAGAACGCCGTGACAGGCAAGTCGCAGGTAAAGGAAACCCTGCTCGCATTGATGGACGAGCATAACGAGGAATACGCCAAACGTGTAGGCATCGACAGGACAAAGCACAGCTATATCCGATACCTGACTACGCGCAAGCACATCCACAATTTCATGAAGTACAAGTACGACATGGAGGACATCCCGTTGCGCTCGCTGACCATGCGCTTCATGACAGACTTCACGTTTTACCTCTCCACGGTGTTGAAATTGAAGGTGTCGGCTTACAACGACTATCTCATCCTGCTGCACAAGATGACGCGGCTTGCCTTGAAGAAGCACATCCTCAAACGCGACCCGTTTGCCGGACACAAGATAGAGAAAGTCCCGGTGAACCACCGCTACCTAACGGGCGAGCAGTTCGAGAAGCTGTTGAAAGCGAAACTCCCAACGTACAGATTATGCCACACGAGGGACCTGTTCGTCTTTTCGACTTTCACGGGCATCGGGAGGGCTGACTTAGCGAATTTGACAGAGGACAACATCATCACGAAGGAGGACGGCAGCAAGTGGATTCACATCGCCCGTCAGAAGACCAAGGCGGAATGCCATATCAAGTTGCTGGACATACCCTTGCGCATCATTGAAAAGTATCGTGGCGAAGGTAAGGACGGTAAGTTGTTTTATGTGCCAATCACCGGGAACCTCAACCGCAGCCTGAAAATGATTGCCGAACAATGCGATTTGGGATGCCACCTTACCTACTACGCCGCCCGCCACACCTTCGCAACCTTAATTTGCCTGAACAACGGCGTACCGATAGAAACCGTCAGCAGGATGATGGGACATTCCTCGATACGCACCACGCAAATCTATGCGGAAATCACCAACCAAAAGGTGAGTCAAGACTTGGCCGTATTGTCCGAAACCACCAAAGGCAAGTTCTCCTTGCCCGATGACGGGATGCCCTCTCGTGTGTTCAAGTGCGGCAATTACAGCGGCTGGAAGAAGGAGTGCAGGCAAGGTTCAGGGATAATGACAACAAATGACAAACCAAATGAATGATGCAATCATGGACAGGGGAATCATTACAATCAGTAAAAACGGAGCGGTCACTATTCCGACTGCTTCCGTTTGGATGACACAGCAGGAAATGTGCGATGCGTTCAACGTGTTCGGATGCTATGTCCGCAAGGCTGTACACGCTATCTACAAGAACAAGGAGTTGTTGGAAAGCGACACTATGCGCTACATCAGGCAGGACAACGGGATAAGCTACGATGTGTACAGCCTTGAAATGGTAATAGCCGTTGCTTTCAAATTACGGACTAAGGAATGTGTGGCTTTTAGGCGTTTCATCATGGATAAACTCTGTTCTGCCAATGGAAGAAACTCCGTCCATTTGTTCTTTTCGCTATCTGACACCCATTCGCGATGCACGTGTTAGAATAAAGTAATCGAAATGACCATTTTATAAAGAGTAAGCCGATGGCGGCAGGATAACTGCCCGATCATCAGCTTACTCTGTTTTTGCACGTGTCAAATCACGTATCCAAGCGGTAGGCGTTCCGATACCCGCTCATCACCATCCTTTCAATGTCGGATTCCTTGTACAGGATTTTGCCACCCAACTGGTAATAGGCAATCATCCCGTTGTTGCGGTAGTCCTGCAAGGTGCGGCGGCTCACCTTGAGCCATGCCGAAACTTCCTTGTCCGTCAGGAACTGTTCATTACTCCGCGAAGCCTTGTGGCTTTCGCCCATTCCTTCGATGCCTTCAAGCAGGGCATCCAGCTTTCCGATGAAGCCGACCTCCAGTTCTTGGTCGGCAAGAATCAACTCGTTCATAATTTGCAGTATTTACAGTGGATTTAGTGGTACATTAAACTCTACTTATTAAATTGTCCTGCCACGCCATGCGGCATCCTTGCGTCGGTCCTCTACGAGCCGGACAATACTTTGAACATCCTCCGGCTTGTAGAACATCTTATGCCCGATTTGCGAGTAAGCCAGCGTTCCGTTGTCGCGGAGCGTCTGCAATGTGCGGGGACTGATACGCAACTGCTGGCAGACTTCCTGGTTGTCCATCCAACGGCTGAGCTTTCCTTTTTCGCGCTTGCCAATAATTTCATTCACCCGGTCGGACAAGAGATTGAGCTTGCCGACCATTTCCTCGTACTTTCCTTTTGAAATGATTACTACTTCCATACTCATTATATTTATTGTTTGTTCTTCTTTTTGCCTGCAAAGTAAATCCGTTGCCTGTATAGAACAATGGCTTTGCAATGAGGCGGCAGCTTGTGGCAGCAAGTGGCAGGGAGTGGCGTTGTCCGCCGACCTGTCACGGCTGTTCCAAGCGTCCGCGATACAAAGGAAAGCGAAACCCGGCTTAATCCAATCACTTCATACCTGCGTGGCAGCATTTGGCGTCGGTCTGGTAGCCTCTGGCGTTCTTCAAATCTCCAAGCGGCTATCAGGGCAACCGACATTACCCCGGACTTCATCCTGTATGACATCCAGACTGATGTCATATCCCTTACGGACTCATCTTGATGGCAAATCGGCGCAATGTCCACCGTCAACCTAATGCGTATAATGCAAACCTGTACAATATTGCCATACCGAACCCAATCGTTTGACGACCTGTAATGTATCCGCTTTCTTTGCGGTCGATAATCGGTCAAATGTGCGCACTGTGACCACTATTGTTAAACATTTAATTCAAACAAGTATGAAAAAGAACGTAAGCAGTCAGTCAATGGATGCAACATTGCAAACATTTTTGGGAAACCTATCAAGCAAGGAAACACCGAGGTTAGAACCGCAGCCTGCCGCCACGCAGGGGCAGACAAGCGTGGTTGTACAGGAAACGGCTAATGTACCCATACCTGAACAGACAGACGAAACTCCACAGGCGGTACGCCGCATCAGCGGTAAGCAACGCCGGGCATCGTTGGAGGAATACAAGGAAACCTTTCTTCCTGTTCCGTCCATAGAAGACCGCAAGCCCGTGTTCCTCAGCCGCAGCACGCGCGATGCCCTCGACCGCATCGTCCGCATGTTCGGTGAACGCAAGATGAGCGTGTCTGGACTGGTGGAGAACATCGCTCGGCAGCATCTTGCCATCTACGGTGAGGACATCGAGGCATGGCGTAAACTCTGAGAATTAAGAGACGAATTGACGGGATGTAGTTTGGGGTTACTCTGAACCTGTCCAACGGAGTTTTGAGGGGAGCAAGTTTGTGTTTCGGGCATACCGAAACCTCCTGCTCCCACTCCCAAACTCCGTGGAAGCCGCATCCCGTTGGTCTAATAGGTAATCACATTCTAATCAGTAGAAATCAATGGAACAGAAAAAGAAATTTGATAGAAAGAACAAGGGAGGCCGTCCCAAGAAGGGAGCGGCTGACAAGCTGAAATACCGCCTCACGGTGAAGATGGCGACATCGGACTACTATATGCTGAAAGGCAAGGTACGGAGTGCGGGCATCTCCGCCGGGGAGTTCCTGCGCGGATGCATGAGGGGCGGACAGGTGAAAGAGCGGCTCACGCCGGAGCATACGGGTTACATCCGCCAGTTATGCGGCATGGCGAACAACCTGAACCAGCTTGCGCACAAGGCGAACGCGGCTGGCTTCGCCAACGTGAGACAGGAATGCCGTGTACTGGTCGCACGTATTGAGGAAGTGCTTAACCTTATCCTTTTATAATGTTAAATATGATAGCTAAAATTGTCAAAGGAAGCAGTTTCAAGGGTGTGGTGAACTACATTCTTGACAAGGAAAAGGACGCTAAAATCCTTGTCTGTGACGGTCTGTTCGCCGAAAACAAGGACATCATCGCCATGAGCCTTGAAGCACAATCTAAGATGAATCCGAAGGTAACGAAGCCTGTCGGACACATCTCGTTGGCTTTTCATAAGGAAGATAAACACCGCCTGACCGACCGCGCAATGGCAGGAATAGCGATGGAATACCTGAAGGAAATGGGAATAATAGACACGCAGATTCTCATCGTGCGCCACTTCGACAAGGAGCATCCGCATGTGCATATCGCTTTCAACCGTATAGCCAATGACAGCAGGACTATCAGCGACCGGAACGAGCGGATACGCAGTGCACGTATCTGCAAGGAACTGACACGGAAGTACGGCCTGTACTTCGCCGATGGCAAGGAACAGGTGAAACACCACCGCCTGAGAGAGCCGGACAAGACCAAGTACGAGATTTATTCCATCCTTAAAACGGAAGTTGCAAGGTGTGGGAACTGGAACATACTCATTGCTAATCTGAAGAATCAAGGCGTGGACATGCAGTTCAAGTACAAGGGGAAGTCGGACGAGGTGCAGGGCATCATCTTCTCGAAGAACGGTTATCCGTTCAGCGGTTCCAAGATTGACAGGCGGTTCAGCTACTCCAAGATTGACGCGGCGTTGAAAGCCAACCGCCATGAGGAATGGCAGAGGGTAATGGGCAGCCAAAAGGCAGGCTACGAATACCCCATGCAACAACCTCCGCAATTTGAACCAAGCGGCAGCGATGATTTGTACAGCGGCTCCATCGGCTTGTTCATGTCCGCCAATGCAAATGTTCAGGCGGACGAGAACTATTTCGAGGAACAGTTAAAACGTAAGAACAAGAAAAAGAAACAACGTAAAATAAGATTCTAAAAATGGATAACAATGAAGTTTATGCGCTCTTCGAGGACATAAGGAATGGCTTGAAGGGCATCAATGACAGATTGGAGAACACTCCAAAAGTTAGTAACAGCCAATCGGGAGAACAAGCTCCTGCAATGGATTTGGCTTCCATAAAGGACTTGTTCGACAGTTCCGCAAGGGAGCATCAGCAGCAGACCAAAGCCATGCTGACTAAGTTCGGGGAAGCGGAGGTTAACGCATCGAACCGGATTCTGCACCTGTTGCGTGATTTGAAAGAGATGTTTGTCCGAAATTCGGAAGAGCGGACGGACAAGCCGCAGGAACATATCCACCGCCACCGTTTCGACATTCGGTCGAGCAAGGTCTTTTCTCTTTTGGTCGGCATGGGTGTCGTATGCAGCCTTTCCATCTGGGGCAACATCGAGCTATGGAAATCCAAGCGACAGTATGAGGACGATGCCTTGAAGTTCCGCGTCATCCGTTCATGGGGAGGATGTAATGCAAAAGGTATCTTGTGGCTTAATGATGTATTCGACATCCGGCGTGACGAGGAAACCATTGAATGGCTGCGCCAAGAGGCTGACGGATATGACAGGAACTTGAAGGCTGTTTCCGACAGTTTGATGCAGGAGAGATTGAAAGTGGAATAAATTACCAATAACAAAAAGTAACGTGAATGGCTTCAGTAAAAGTGAAATTCCGTCCTTCTTCCAAAGAGGGCAAGGATGGCAGCATCTATTATCAGGTGATACACAACCGCGTGGTCCGCCAAATCAGGACGGACTACCGGATATTTGAAAGCGAGTGGAACGGGAAAACATTGACGGTCGTTGTTCCTGTTTGGGCAAGCAATGAACGCAAGAACTATCTGCAATCCGTTGCAAGGTGTATTGAATGGGACATCAAGCGTCTGAAAGCCATTATTACCTTGTATGACAAAAGGAGCGGAAATTATACAGCGGATGATATTGTTACAAAATTCAATGAACAGGCAAACGAACAATCCTTGTTCAGCTTCATGCAAGGTGTCATAAGCCAGTTGAAACGGTTGAACAGAGTCCGCACATCGGAAACCTATGCCGCTACGTTAAGCAGCTTTATGAAATTCCGTGACGGGCAGGACATCCTGTTATGCGAGATAGACAGCGACACGATGATGCTCTATGAAGCGTGGCTGAAAGCCAAGGGCATCTGCCCGAACACCGTTTCATTCTATATGCGCATCCTGCGGGCTGTGTATAACCGTGCAGTGGAAAAAGAATTAGTAGAACAAAGGCATCCATTCAAACACGTTTACACAGGAATCGACAAGACGGTCAAACGCGCCGTGCCATTAAAGGCAATCAAGCGCATTAAGGAACTTGACCTGACCCTAAAACCGCATCTGAACTATGCGAGGGATATGTTTCTTTTTTCGTTTTACACCCGTGGTATGTCATTTATTGACATGGCCTATCTTAAAAAGTCGGACTTAAAGAATGGCATCCTAATCTATCGAAGAAAGAAAACCAACCAGCAGCTTAGTATCAAGTGGGAGAAGTGCATGGCGGAGATTGTCGCCAAATATAAAGACCCTAACGCCACGCAATACTTGTTGCCGATAATCACAAATCCCTTGCTTGATGAAAGGAAGCAATACCGTAACGCCATCTATCGGGTGAATACCGCTTTGAAAGAAGTCGCACGGTTGGCAAACCTGTCAATACCACTGACAATGTATTGTGCGAGACACGGTTGGGCAAGCATTGCCAAGAGCAAGAACATACCGCTTTCTGTCATCAGCGAGGGAATGGGACACGATTCGGAAGAAACCACACGCATCTATCTTGCATCATTGGATTCCAATGTGATAGACAAGGCAAACAGTCTAATCTTGAAAGACTTGTGATAGTTAAAGGATTGTTTAGCAAATGCTTTCATCTCTTACTTAGGAGATAAAGGCAAGCGCGCAAATTTACGAAAAATGTTGCAATATACGCTATTTCTTTTGTTAAAACTATGCTCTTAACGCTTGCTGTACAACCATTTGTTTACGAAAATTTGATGCTGCTGATTTCTGCAATTTGAAAATCAACATCTATCGAAATGCCTTTATCTCCTAAGTAAGAGATAAATGTATAGCAAGCCATAAAGCCCGTAAAATCATGGAATTGCCTATACAGTTTGACAACATAAGCCACAGGGTTGTGGACGACCTGAAAGAAAGACTGACCGCCGCAAGCAGGGTATCTGTTGCGGCGGCAAGTTTTTCCATCTATGCCTACGAGGTGCTGAAAAAGGAACTGGAATCCATCGAAGAACTGAGGTTTATTTTCACTTCCCCGGCTTTCAACAAGAGCAATGCCAAGAAGCAGCAACGAGAGTTCTACATTCCCAAATTGAATCGAGAGCGCAATCTTTACGGCTCCGAGTTTGAGATACGACTGCGCAACCAGCTCTCGCAAAAGGCCGTGGCGCGTGAGTGCGCCGAGTGGATACGCCGTAAGGTACGCTTCAAAAGCAACGTGTCGCAAGGCGTGATGAACGGCTTTATGAACGTAACGGATGCAAACGGAGCTGCCTACACCTACTTCCCCTTCAATGAGTTCACCACTACCGAATTGGGCTGCGAGCAGGGCAACAACCTCTGTCCGGGCATCATGCGGTTGCCAGTGCCTTTTGCCGAACAGTACTTGCGCAACTTTGATGAGCTATGGCGCGACAAGGATAAATTCCAAGACGTGACCGACACGGTGATTGAGAACATCGAGACAGTGTATCGGGAGAACGCACCTGAGTTCATCTACTTTGTCACCCTCTACAACATCTTCCACGAGTTCCTCGACGACATCAGCGAGGACGTGTTGCCCAACGAGGCGACAGGTTTCAAGAACAGCGAGATTTGGAGCAAGCTCTACAATTTCCAGAAGGATGCCGCACTCGCCATCATCAACAAATTAGAGAAATACAATGGTTGCATTCTTGCCGATAGTGTTGGTTTGGGAAAGACGTTTACGGCACTATCGGTAATCAAGTATTACGAGAACCGCAACAAGTCGGTATTAGTGCTTTGTCCGAAAAAGCTGAACGACAACTGGATAACCTACCGAAGCAATTACGTGAACAATCCGATTGCCCGTGATCGCTTGCGTTATGACATCCTGTTTCACTCCGACCTTTCACGAAACGGAGGAAAGACCAATGGACTGGACTTGTCACACATCAACTGGGGCAACTACGACCTTGTGGTGATAGACGAAAGTCATAACTTCCGTAATGGCGGCAAGATAACGACCGATGACGATGACAATCCGAAAGAGAACCGTTACCTGCGTCTGATGAACAAGGTGATGCGCACCGGAGTGAAGACCAAGGTATTGATGCTTTCAGCCACGCCCGTGAACAACCGTTTCAACGACCTGAAGAACCAAATACAACTGGCATACGAGGGCGATGCCGCCAACATTGACGGCCTGTTGAACACACGCAGTGGCATCGACGACATTTTCCGTCAGGCGCAGACGGCCTACAACCGTTGGTGCAAGTTGCCTGCCGAAGAGCGCACGACCAAAGCCTTGCAGGATGCGCTCAGTTTCGACTTCTTCGAGGTGCTGGATGCCGTGACTATTGCCCGGAGCCGCAAGCACATCGAACAATATTACGATACGGCGGACATCGGCAAGTTTCCCGACCGTCTGCCGCCCATTTCGCGCCGTCCGCAACTGACGGACTTAAGCCATGCTATCAACTACAACGAGATATTCGGGCTGATTCAACAACTGAACCTTGCCATCTATACGCCGTCCGACTTCATCCTGCCGTCTAAGCTGTACAAATACGGGAACAGCAAAGCCGATGACAATTTTGCCGGACTTACCATGTCCGGACGAGAACGGGGCATACGCCGTTTGATGTGCATCAACATGCTCAAGCGGTTGGAGAGTTCTGTCAATTCGTTCCGCCTGACTGTGGAGCGTGTGCGTAGACAGATAAACGGCGTGCTGGAGAAGATAGGCCGTGCGGACTTTGCGGATGCCGAGGTGGAAGAACTGGATGTGCCGGACGGTCTGGACATGGACGACCGGGAAGACAACCTGTTTGTGGGCAACCGCAAGGGCAAAATCCGTTTGCAGGATATGGATTACATCTCGTGGGGCGAGTACCTTCGGAAAGACTTGGAAACCTTGGACTTGCTGTTGGTCATGTTGCAGGACATCACGCCCGAACACGACGGCAAACTACAACAACTGAAAGCGGACTTGCAGGAGAAGTTCACGCACCCCATTAATAAGGACAACAAAAAGATACTCATCTTCACCGCCTTCTCCGATACGGCGGTCTATCTGTACGAAAACCTTGCCCCGGCCATCAAGGAACGGTTCGGTCTGAACACAGCCCTCGTGACGGGCGACGTGGAGGCGCGTACCACCTTGAAACTGAAAGTCCGGCAGAAGTTGGACTTCAACACGGTGTTGACCCTCTTCTCGCCCGTGAGCAAGGAGAAAGCCGCCATCTATCCCGACGTGGACGATGAGATTGACGTGCTGATAGCCACCGACTGCATCAGTGAAGGACAGAACTTGCATGACTGCGACTACCTCGTGAACTTCGACATCCACTGGAACCCTGTCCGCATCATCCAGCGTTTCGGGCGTATCGACCGCATCGGCTCGCGCAACGCCGTCATACAGATGGTGAACTACTGGCCGGACATGACGCTCGACGAATACATCAACCTGAAAGCCCGTGTGGAAGCCCGCATGAAGGTGTCCGTGCTGACCGCCACGGGTGACGACAACCCGTTGACGTCTGAAGAGCAGAATGACTTGGACTATCGAAAGGAGCAGTTGCAACGTCTGCAACACGAGGTCATCGACTTGGAAGACATGAACACGGGCGTTTCCATCATGGACTTGGGACTGAACGAGTTCCGCCTCGACCTGTTGGCCTATATGAAGGACAATCCCGACGTGGAGCATACGCCCAACGGACTTCATGCCGTGGTGCGTGGCAGGAAGGGAACGCCCGACGGGGTAATCTTTGTATTGAAAGCCCGTAAGGACACCTTGCCGCTCGACGTGAAGAACCGCCTGCATCCTTTCTATATGGTTTACATCACTACGGACGGCCGTGTGCTTATCAACCACCTCTCGCCCAAAGACCTGCTCGACCGTTTCCGCCTGTTGTGCAAGGGAAAGTCCGAGCCGGACAAGGAGATGTGCGCGGCGTTCAACAAGGAAACGGAAGACGGCGTGAATATGACGCGCTACTCCCGTCTGCTCAACCAAGCCATCGAAAGCATCGTGCAGACTAAGGACGTGAGCGACATGGACAGCTTCCTTAACGGAGTGCAGGCCGACTTGTTCAGCAGCAACAAGGTAATTCCGGACGATTTCGTACTGATAGACTTTTTGGTTGTCAAGGGAGGGCAAGGCTGATGTTAGGATTACCGCACTCTACCGAAATCAACAAGCCGCTGCCCAAGACGGTGGTCTTTGCCAAGTTTGCGCTGACCGCCAAGCAGCGCGAACACTTCGATGCCGACATCAGCCGCATGACGCTTGTGAACGTGGTTTCGCCCCACACCGTTCCTGCTTTGACGGAAGGCGGCGAAGTCAAGTCTTTCTACGTGTTGTCCGTCCAGTTGAAGCGCAAGGACTATGACGCAAAGAACATTACGATGCTGGCACGGCTTATTCCGCAGCATCTTCTTTTCGTCTTGCAATGCAACGATGAAATGCAATTAGCCGTGTTCCATGAGCGGATGTTTGTTTCCGCATGGCGTCGCCTTTGCGAAGCGAAGCCCCTGCCTTTGCAAGGACTTGACCTCGACAAAGTTTGGACGAACCTCGTGACATACATCGGGGACTTTGCCTTGCAAGGAGAGAATACGCTGAAAGAGCAAATTATCCACGACGAGAAGCAAGCCAAGTTGCAAAAGCAGATAGAAGCGTTGGAGAAGAAATGCAGGGTAGAACGGCAACCGAGGCGGAAACAAGAACTATTTGAAGAATTGAAACGATTAAAACAACAATGAGTAATCCAATAAAGCATCATTATGTACCACAATGTTATCTAAAGAAATTTTCTTTGGATAAGAATGCTGTAAAATTTTACGACAAAAAGGAACGCATATATGGTAAAAAAGAAATAAGTGAAATCTGCCAAATAGAGAATCTATATAGTTTGAGTCAATCTGAAACTTATTATATAGAAACAACTTTTTTTGCGAACAATAACGAAGATAAGTTAGCTAAAATATTGGCTTATTTTGAAAAAATTGATAACAGTTGGGTAGAACTATCATATGATAAAAATCAGAGAAAAAATCTTTCAAAGCAATTAATTTTACAGTATAAACGTACCCCGTTGTATCGTGATGTTAAATCTGAATATGAGCTAAATGCTTTTTACAAACAACTCAAATGTTTATTTGATATATTAAACTTTGAAGTTGAAGAAATAGAGTATAAAGCAAACAATAAAGCAGAGTTTCATAAAACATTATTACTTGAAGAAATAGAGGATACTATTTCCAATATTTCAGAAGCAGATTGGGAGTTACTATATACTTCTACAGGAGAATTCTATGCATCTGATAATCCTATTGTAATAACCCATAGAGAAGATATGCCTGTTACATATTGCGACGCAATAAATTTTTTTAAAGAGATATATTATCCTCTTAATTCAAGTCTACTTTTACACATTACAGCAAAATCCCCTGCTTCTGCCAAAAAACTTCCTATACATATTTGTAAAGAAGAAGAATTATTAGTCATAAACAAGCTAATAGTAAACAAAGCTGCAAGATATGTCATTTATTTACATCAGTTTAAATAGTATTGCAAATGGATAAAGTGAAAATGCAGAGCCTCGACGTAACAGGCTCGAACATAGATAAGATAGCGCGGCTGTTTCCGCAATGCGTGACGGAACGCAAAGGCAAGAATGGCAAGACGGTGCTGGGCATAGACTTCGAGAAACTGCGCGAGGAACTGTCAGCCGACGTGATAGACGATGGCGAGGAACGCTACCAGTTCACTTGGCCGGACAAGAAAGCACACGCACACTTGGCGAATACGCCGACCAACAAGACCTTACGCCCATGCAGGGAAGAAAGCGTGGACTTCGACAATACACAGAATCTTTACATTGAGGGCGACAACCTTGATGTACTAAAAGTTATTCGTGAAACTTATCTTGGCAAGGTCAAGATGATTTATATTGACCCGCCTTATAATACGGGAAACGACTTTGTTTATAACGACGATTTTTTGCAAAACGCCGATGACTACCAAGAAAACAGTGGACAGTTTGACGAAGAGGGCAACCGTTTGGTACAAAACACAGAATCAAATGGGCGGTTTCACACGGATTGGCTCAATATGATTTATCCGAGGCTGAAAGTTGCGAAAGACTTACTTTCTGATGAGGGATATATTTGTATATCAATAGATGATAATGAAAATGAGAACTTGAAAAAGATTTGTAATGAAATTTTTGGAGAAACAAATTTTGTTAGCCAATTTATTGTAATACGTTCAGAGGGAGGAGGCTTGGCTAAACGCGCTGTAATAGGACATGATTATCTTTTGGTATATTCAAAAAATATTAATCTTGCAAAACCTTTAGGACGACCTAAAGACATAAGGGGTAAAATAGAAATTAAAAACGGTGAAGAATTTTGGGTTGAAACTGATTGGTTTAGGGAAGTTTTCGGAAAATATGGTACGTGTCATTATGAAGATATATTGAAATTTTACGATGAAAAGAAAAAAGCCGAAATTGATTTAGGCTTAAATAAAGGTATATATGTTCTTATTCCGCATAAAGGAAAACATATTATTGGGCGATATAGGAAAGTTGCAGATGACACTTCAAAATTCTACACAATAGTTAAACATCTTAATAAAAACGGTGTAAAAGACTTGGCTTCATTAAAGTTAGATAAATATTTTGATTATCCCAAACCAGTTTCTTTAGTAGCAGATTTCATTATGGGTTCAACAATTTTATCTAAGCGAAATAATGATATTGTTTTAGATTTTTTCTCCGGCTCAGCCACCACTGCCCACGCCGTGATGCAACTCAACGCCGAGGACGGTGGCAACCGCAAATTTATCATGGTACAGTTGCCAGAAAAGACGGACGAGAAGAGTGAAGCATATAAGGCTGGATATAAGAATATCTGCGAAATCGGAAAGGAGCGCATCCGCCGTGCAGGGAAGAAAATCAAGGAAGAGAACGCAGACAAGGAGAGCATTGACAAATTGGACATCGGATTCCGTGTGCTGAAGCTCGACAGCTCGAATATGCAAGATGTGTATTACACACCAAAAGAGTTTACTGAGCAAGACCTCTTTGCCGACAACGTGAAGCCAGACCGCACGGCGGAAGATTTGCTATTCCAAGTGATGCTTGACCTCGGCGTGGAACTTTCAGCCACCATTGAGCAACGGACGATTGACGGCAAGCAGGTGTTCTTCGTGAACGACAACTACTTAATTGCCTGCTTTGACGACAACATAGCCGAAAGCACAATTACGGAAATAGCAAAGATGAAGCCTTACTATTTCGTGATGCGAGACAGTTCGTTAGCTTCGGACAACGTGGCCGACAACTTCGACCAACTGTTTGAAACGTACAGCAAGGACACTATCCGCAAGATAATCTAAATGTAACAAATCGTAATGAAATCATGGCTGTTTGATTGCAATGTAAAACGTGGCAAAATGCGATGCAAAAGGTGGCAGATTGCAAGGCAAAAGCTACCCGATTGCGATGTGAAAGATGCCCTTTTATAAATTAAGGTCATGATTGATAAAAAGATGAAGAAATGAAATTTCAATTCAAGATACAGCAATACCAGACGGATGCGGTGGAGAATACCGTCAGCGTGTTTGCCGGACAACCGTCACACGACCCTGCGGCTTACCGCCGCGACGTGGGGCGCGAGCGGCTGGACTTTGAGGAAACAGGCTACCGCAATGTGGAGGTGGAACTGGACGCGAGGCAGTTATTGGAGAATATCCGCAAAGTGCAGCGTGAGAGCAACATCCCGTTGTCAGACAAGTTGGTGGCTACAAACGGATTGGGCGCGTGCAGCCTCGACATCGAGATGGAGACAGGCACCGGCAAGACCTACGTCTACATCAAGACGATGTTCGAACTGAACAAACTTTACGGGTGGAGCAAGTTTATCGTGGTGGTGCCGAGCATCGCTATCCGCGAGGGGGTGGCCAAGAGTTTCTCCATGTTGGAAGACCACTTCATGGAGTTCTACGGACGGAAAGCACGCTACTTCGTTTATGACAGCAGCAACTTGAACAGGCTGGACAGCTTTTCGAGCGACGGCGGTATCAACGTAATGATAATCAACACACAGGCTTTCGCCGCTTCGCTGAAAGAAGGAGGACGGAGCAAGGAAAGCCGCATCATCTACAGCCGACGGGATGAGTTCGGCAGCCGTCGTCCGATAGACGTGATAGCCGCCAACCGCCCCATCGTCATCATGGACGAGCCGCAGAAGATGGAGGGCGAAGCCACGCAAACAGGTCTGAAACGCTTTATGCCGCTGTTCGTGCTAAACTACTCCGCCACGCACAAGACCAAACACAACACGGTGTATGCCCTCGACGCTTTGGACGCTTACCAAAAGAAGTTAGTGAAGCGCATCCAAGTGAAAGGCTTTGAACTGAAAAACCTGCAAGGCACTAACACCTATCTCTATATTGACAGCATAATCCTATCGAAGAAAGAACCGCCAATGGTGAGAATAGAACTGGAGGTGAAACGGGGCGGTGGCATAAGGCGCGAATCAAGGAAACTGGCTTATGGTGATGACTTGTTTGTGGTGTCCGAGCTTAACCAGTACAAGGATTATGTCATTTCGGACATCAATCCGTGGAAGAATACTGTGACTTTCCTAAACGGTGTGACTCTGCACAAGGGCGAAGTAGCGGGTAATGCGCCCGGTTCGGAGAATGACCCTGAACTTACTTTGCAACGGGTACAGATACGCGAAACTATTCGTTCACACTTTGAAAAAGAACGCGAACTGTTCGAGAAAGGCATCAAGACGCTTTCGCTATTCTTTATCGACGAGGTGGCGAAATATAAAAGTTACGATGAGCAAGGCAATGAAATGAAAGGTGTGTTCCAGCAAATCTTTGAGGAGGAATACATCAATCTGCTGAACGAGAACCTATCGCTGTTCGATGACGCCTACCAAGTCTATTTGCGCCGTTTTCCCGTGCAGGAAATACACAACGGTTATTTCTCTATCGACAAGAAGAGCGGGCGAATGGTCAACGGTGAGAAATTCATCAAAAAAGATGTTTCGACTGACATTTCCGCCTACGACCTTATATTGAAGAACAAAGAACGCTTGTTGAGCTTCGATGAGCCTACAAGGTTTATCTTTTCGCATTCCGCCCTGCGCGAGGGTTGGGACAATCCCAACGTGTTCCAAATATGCACATTGCGCCACAGCAACTCGGAAGTGAACAAGCGTCAGGAAGTAGGACGCGGACTACGCCTGTGCGTGGACAAGGACGGAAACCGCATGGATTATGAGACGCTGGGCGACAACGTGCATGACATCAACAGGCTGACCGTCATAGCCAACGAAAGCTACTCCACCTTTGTGGACGACCTGCAAAAGAAGACCCGCGAATCGCTGCGCGAGCGTCCGAGATTTGCCACGGTTGATTATTTCAAGGGAAAGACTTTGCTGCTTGCAGACGGCATGAAGCACATCGTAACGGACATGGAAGCCGTATCCATTCAAGCCTATCTTTACGACAACGAATACATCGACGAGCAAGGCATGGTAACGCAACGCTACAAGGACGATTTGCAGGAAAACCGCTTGGCGACATTGCCACATAAGCTGGAGCCGATGGCGCAAGGCATCCATGCACTTGTGCAAAGCACATTCGACGAGAACATCCTGCTTGACGAGATGATAGAGGACGGCAACCAAACACAGTCGCCCGAAAACAAGTTGAACGAGAACTTCGCCAAGAATGAGTTTCAAGAGTTGTGGCACAACATCAACCACAAATACGTCTATACCGTGCATTATGACAGCGACGAGCTTATCCGCAAAGCCGTAGCCGCCATTGACAAGGAGTTGTATGTGACAGAATTGAAGTACATCATGACCGAGGGTATGCAGCAGGCTGCCGACCAATTCGGCAACACGCACACCACGACGAAGCGGATAGGCACAGTAAGCACATCGACCGTGAAGTATGACCTTGTGGGTGAGATTGCCAAAGGCGCGACGCTGACACGCCGCACAGTGGTGGCTATCCTGAAAGGCATCAGCCAAGCCAAGCTATATATGTTCCGCAACAACCCGGAAGAGTTTATCAGAAACACCATCCGCATCATCAAGGACCAAAAGGCCACCATGATAGTGGAACACATCAGTTACAACAAGATTGAGGAAACATACGATAGCACCATCTTCACGCAGGAGAAGCATACGCAACCCATAGAAAAGGCTTACCCTGCTAAGAAGCACGTCATGGACTACGTATTCCCCGACAGTAAGGGCGAAACCGAGTTTGCCGAAAACCTTGATGGGGCGACCGAGGTATGCGTCTATGCCAAGCTGCCCCGCACGTTTCAAATCCCCACACCCGTCGGCAACTATGCTCCAGATTGGGCTATCGCCTTCAACAGAGGCACGGTGAAGCACATTTTCTTCATCGCCGAGACCAAAGGTTCAATGGGTACGATGGAACTGCGTGGCGTAGAGAGAGCCAAGATTGAGTGTGCCGAAAAGCTATTTAATAATGTATCGACCAGCCATGTACGCTACCACCAAGTAAAAAGCTATCAGAATTTGTTGGATGTGATGAAAGGATTGGAATAAATAATAGAAACTCCATGTTTATTCTCTAACAGGAACAAACATGGAGTTTCTCACATTGAATCAAAAAATGACATTAGATTTTGTGAAAGCCATACTTATTTTCTCTATCCCTAAATGCATCTTCTCCTCCCTCAAGAATATCACAAACATGTTCTCTGATGCCACAACATTCTAAAATTGGTTCTCCAATTTGATTTACTCTTTTTTTACTATTTTCCAAACTTCCAAAAACATATTGAAATTTTATTCCGCCTTCGTTAGGTGCATTTTTCCCATTTTGATTTGCCACAATTACTTCTTCTGAATCTGCGCCTACAACAATATTAGGATTATGAGTGACTAAGATAATTTGACGTTCTCGCTTTTTCTTCTTAATATACTTGACCAACTCGTTATATATGGCTCTATTATCTAAGTTATCTTCAGGTTGGTCTATAAGAATTGGGCATTTCTTGTCACTAAAATCCAATAATAATTTTAGTATTACAAATGACCGCTTGCCTGGAGACATATCGCGTAAGTTATCACCATCATATTCTACATTAAACCTCAAACCA
>ENA-ORTM01001046-ORTM01001046.1-human-gut-metagenome-genome-assembly--contig:-NODE-1046-length-30734-cov-4.224518_pt1 | contig 30734 bp, 25 predicted proteins | sample MGYA00241909_ERZ509182 | MGnify/ENA primary metagenome ERZ509182 (study PRJEB26280, sample SAMEA2338855) | human gut metagenome | biome: human gut; feature: human-associated habitat; material: faeces...
TCCTCTTTTTATTCTTCTATTTTTGTTCTTCTATTTCTATTCTTCCTGTTCTATCTGACTTTTAAACAGCGTTAAAAGAGCCAGAATCGCCGCCATAGCTGGAATCATAAAACGATCGGATCCAAATACAGACAGGCACACAAGAGGCGCTCCCAGTCCCATGAGAGCTCCTGCATGTCTCTTTTCCTTTATCCACTGCTCAATAAAAATTACGGCAAACATCGCTGTCATAACAAAATCCAAACCCTCTGTATTAAAATGAATCAGAGAACCGAACATTCCGCCAAGAGACGCTCCCACTACCCAGTACAGATAATTGAACAGAGTGACAAAAAACATAAACCATCCCCTGTCCACATCCTTTGGAATATCCGCTGTATAGTTGATAGAAAAACTCTCGTCGCACATGCCGAAAATCAGGTACGGACGCTTCCAGCCGAGCCCCTTGAATTTGCCGAGCATGGATAGTCCATAAAACAGGTGACGGGCGTTGACCATCAGGGCCAGCAGAAAGCCGGCGAGTGGGTTGAACGCGGAGAGCAGCAGATTCACCGTGACGAATTCCATCGAACCGGCGAAGATGAACGCGCTCATGCACATCGGCCATACAAACGAGAAGCCCTTGGTGCCCATGAGAATGCCGTATGAGGCGCCGAGAAACAGGAATCCCAGGCAAATCGGTATGGTCAGCGGAAACGCCGCTTTGAGCGCCGGCAACCAGGCGTTGGTGTTGGCGGTGTCTGCCATGTGGATGATGTTCTCCTTGTGCAACTGGTCTGCCGGCCGATATTCGCCGATGATGCCATATGTGGTTATACACGCATGGTGCCGATAAACGAGGTGAGGACGGTGTCGGGACTCTGTGCGCGAAGTCACAGTGTGGATGACGTCACATCGTCTACGGTGGGACAGTCCTTGTGGCGGGCGTGAACACGTGCTGAGATGAAAGCATGAGCACATATCAAGCGGGCCGAATGCTTTCAGGCCTGGTCCCGCGAATACGAAAAGACCTCGGTCGCTATGACCGAGGTCTTTAGTGAAGTACCCCCAGAGAGAGTCGAACTCTCGTTGTCAGATTGAAAGTCTGGTGTCCTAACCGTTAGACGAAGGGGGCGCTTTCAGCGTTTCCGCTTGACAACTCGCTTAACTATACGCGAATCATCGAAACATGCAAGTCTCGGCGTGTCGCAACGTTGCGGAATTGTGGAAACCATGCTGTCCACATGTTGAAGATCGTTGGAATAAAGCCATTTCAACACATGAACAGCACAACATGAAGCCTCATACGCGGCGATAGGTGAAGTCATGAATCACACGACCGGCAGCAAGTCCTTTTTTCTCGAAATTCGTCAAAACTCGACCAGAAAAACGTTCGGATTCACTGAAATCGGCGTGTCGCAGACTTGCGGCTTCGCCGGCATTTCCCTTGCCGACATGCTCAACCGGCAGACTCACCGTCAACGTGCCGTCATTATGGAATCCTTCAATACCATCCATGACCTCATGCACATGCAATGCATAGTCTTCAATATCGGTAGCGATACGCCACACTCCTCCAGCCTGCAGCGTGCGATGAATCTCACCGGCAAGCTCCGGTTGTACGATGCGGCGCTTGTGATGACGCATCTTGGGCCATGGATCAGGGAAGAAAGTCCACACTTCGGCGATCGAGCCATCTGCGGCGGCTTTGAAGAGTTCGGGAGCGTTGACCTGTGCGATGCGCAGATTGGCAAGGCCTTGCTTGCCCGCAAGCAGCATGGTGTGCGCCACACCTGGATCGTAAACTTCGAGCGCCAGAAAATTCATTTCTGGGTGTTCGGCGGCCGCGGCAACCACGTTTTCGCCCTGACCGGTGCCAATTTCCACAATCAGAGGATTGGCATTGCCCCACGCTTCCGCAATATACGGCTGGTCGAACACCAGATCGTTTCGCACGTCAAGGGAGCCTTCACCTGCATTGATATTCAAAAGATAGGTATCGGCATAGGTATCCCACGCACGCTGCAAACGCGCGTCGAGCCTGGCGGAACGACGCACGAAAGAAAGCACCTTGCGCCCATACAAGGCAGGACGCCGACCAGCATCAGCCTGTAGTTCACCTTGCGTTTTTGACATGTTTTGTTCGTTTTCGCCGTTTACTTGATTTTCAGTCGGCGTGTTCACATCTTCTTGCATACCCTATTTATAGAGGAAACGCAGGAACGGAGCGATTATGTGCGTTACTGTTCATGTGCTATACTCAAATTGTTCAAAAAGTAACAAACTAGAGCAAAAGTGAACAATGTTCGTTGAACGTTTGTTTTTCGAATCAAAGCGCTTTATCGCTCATTTGGAGGAAAGGCCAGAACATGACAGTTCTCGTCACTGGTGGGTGCGGCTACATCGGCGCCCACGTCGTCCACGCTCTTCATCAGGCCGGCGAACAGGTCGTCGTCGTTGACGATCTGAGCTACGGCAAGCCAACCCGCATCGAAGGCTCCCGCCTGTACGGCATGGATATCGCCGCTCCGGGTGCCGGCGAACGTCTCGCCGAAATCATGAAGGCCGAAGGCGTCGACTCCGTCATTCATTTCGCCGCTCGAAAGCAGGTCGGCGAGTCCGTTGAGAAGCCGCTGTGGTACTACCAGCAGAACATCAACGGCATGCTCAACGTACTCATCGGCATGCGCGACTCCGGCGCCAAGAAGCTCGTCTTCTCCTCTTCCGCAGCCACCTACGGCGTTCCGCCGGTCGACGTGGTGCCGGAAGACGTCGTTCCGATGCTGCCGATTAACCCGTACGGCCAGACCAAGCTGTTCGGCGAGTGGATGGCTCGCGCCTGCGAAGAGCCGTACGGCATTCGCTTCTGCGGTCTGCGCTACTTCAACGTGGCCGGCTGCGGTCCGGTCGAGCTCGAGGATCCGGCAATCCTGAACCTCATTCCGATGCTGTTCGACCGCCTGAAGAAAGGCAAGGCTCCGGCGATCTTCGGCGACGACTACCCGACTCCGGACGGCACCTGCGTGCGCGACTACATCCACGTCTCCGATCTGGCCGACGCCCACATCGCCGCCCTGAAGTATCTGGACCGCGACGAGCGCAAGTACGACGCCTTCAATGTCGGCACCGGCGAAGGCACCTCCGTGCGCCAGATCGTCGATGAGGTCAAGAAGGTTACCGGTCTGCCGTTCAAGGAGGCCGTCATGGGCCGTCGCGCGGGCGATCCGCCGCACCTGATCGGTTCCCCGAAGCGCATCAACGAAGAGATGGGTTGGCACGCACAGTACAACGTGGAAGACATCGTGAAGTCCGCCTGGGCAGCATGGCAGGCCAATCCGGAACACCACATCGACGTCGAAACCTGGAAGCAGGCCGACTGATTTCAACAAAACGTAGTGCCGTGAGCGACAACACGGCACCGCAAACGTAACGGCCGGTCGTATATGAGAAGTTTTCCCCTCATATACGACCGGCCGTTGTTTTGTTTTCCCGCTATTTCCGATTCCACAATTTTTTCCTTCGCCGATCCATGCAAATATTCGCCGATGACACGCCGTGATTTGCACAATGGCGACTTTGCCGTAATATATACATCTGTTGTCCGTCGCAAGACTGACGCAATGGCCCCGTAGCTCAGTTGGTTAGAGCGCCGCCCTGTCACGGCGGAGGTCACCGGTTCAAGTCCGGCCGGGGTCGCTCGAACAGGTTCCTGTTCATGGCTCTGTAGCTCAGTTGGTAGAGCGAACGACTGAAAATCGTTAGGTCAGCGGATCGATGCCGCTCGGAGCCACCATGGCTTTAAACCTCGGAAATCTCCGAGGTTTTTTGTTTTTCATCACTTTTAAGTCATATAGGAACCAAAATTACGGCGGACTGACTGCAGAGAGGCCATGACTTTTTGAAGGGGCAGATTCTTCGGTCATGGCTCTCTCAATCTCATGTCTTGCTGAATTCGTGATGTGGGCGTGTCAATGCCCCGTACGGGTGTGTCATCTTATGCTTTACTTAGAAATGACTAAGAAACCCCCGTTGAAGGGTGAATTTGTCTGTTGGCGGATTACACTGGAATACCATAAGACAGGAACAATGGAGGGTTTGTGGGCAGAGCTATGCCAAACCCCGTTAAGGGAATATTCACTGGGGCGGTAGCATGGAAGTGCTCTTGGTCGGTAATACCGATTTCATTACCAAACAGTGGATTCAGCATGCCTTTCCCCGAGACCATGTGGTGATAGCGGAACGCGAAGGCACCGTAGACGGCAATGACCATCTCAGAATCGTCAACATGTCTGACGCCAACGCCCTTGCCGAAGCCCTTACCACATACGAATTTGATCGCATCGTATTCTTTTCCGAAAATCTGACCCCACGCAGCGACAGAGACGGCGACCTGGGAGCATTGCGAAGACTTCTGCATGCCATTCGCAACAGGCAAACGCAAATGCTGATGGTCAGCGGCCCCGAATCCGAATTCACTTATCCGGAAAACGACGACGTAAGCGATACCAGCAAAAGCCTAATGTCTCGAGCATTGGAAGAACTCTGCCTGTATTACGCGCGCACCTACCGTCTGGAAGCGAAAATCATTCGTTGCCCATACTTGTCCGTAGCCGGCTCAAGTCGGAAGGTGTCGTGCAATGCGGTTACGTGAAGAACGACGGTGAGCGGTTCATGTTGACGATTCTTACCGACAACAGATCCATGGACGAGACCATGTGGGTGTTCGAACGTAAGGACCTGCCGTAGCAGAAGGGCAGGTTGTTCAATGGATGTTTTACCCCCCTATCTGGTTTTATCATGTGAGAATGGTTACATAATGTCGCGGTGTCGTTGATCGCATAACAGTCGAAAATGGGTTTATGATGGAGGCGTTGGCTTCGGCAAGGTATGACGAAGCCAACGAACGCACAGTAGCTTAAAGGAGAGCATACTATGGTCTATCGCATGATTTTCAACCAGACGGCGTATTTCGGTCGCGGAGCCATCAAGGAGATTCCGGGCGTTGCCAAGTCGCACGGCTTCACCAAGGCATTCATTGTCACCGATCCGGTGCTGCTGGAAACCGGTACCGTCAAGAAGGTCACTGATGTGCTCGATGAGGCAGGCATGTCGTATGAGGTCTTCGACAACGTCAAGCCGAACCCGCCGGTCGAATGCATTCAGGACGGTGTCGCCAAGTTCGCCGCATCCGGTGCCGACTTCCTAATCGGCTTGGGCGGCGGCTCCCCGCAAGACACCTGCAAGGGCATCGGCATCATCACCGCCAACCCGGAATTCTCCGACGTGCTCTCCTTGGAAGGCGTTGCCGACACCAAGAATCCGTCCGTGCCGATCTTCGGTGTGCCGACCACCGCTGGCACTGCTTCGGAAACCACCATCAACTATGTGGTCACTGACACCGCCAACAAGCGCAAGTTCGTGGCCGTCGACCCGCACGACATTCCGATCGTTGCTTTCGTAGACCCGGATCTGACCGACTCCATGCCGCGCGGCCTCAAGGTTGCCACCGGCCTTGACGCCCTGACCCACGCCATCGAAGGTTACATCACTCCGGGCGCATGGAGCCTGTCCGACTGCCTGTCCATGCAGACCATCCGTATGATCGCCAAGAACCTCGCCAAGAGCGCCGATGGCGACATTCCGGCCGGCGAGCAGATGGCATACGCCTCCTACATCACCGGTATGGCCTACTCCAACGTCGGCCTCGGCTTGGTGCATGGCATGGCCCATCCGCTGGGCGGCCGCCTCGGCGTGGCCCACGGCGTTGCCAACGGCATTCTGCTGGCTCCGGTCATGGAATACAACAAGGACTACACCGGTGAGAAATACCGTGACATCGCCGACGCCTTCGGCATCGCGGACGCCTACACCGGCGATATCGAAACCGTGCGCGAAGAGGCCGTCCAGGCTGTGCATAAGCTCACCGTGGATCTGAAGAACCCGACCACCATCTCCGAAGTCGGTGCCACCGAAGCCGATCTGGAGCCGCTGGCTCATGATGCCTTCCACGATGTGTGCACGCCGGGCAACCCCCGTCAGGCCACGCAGGAGGACATTCTCGCCATCTACAAGAGCCTGATGTAATGCGGCAATTCCCACGAATCGGCAATCGTGCGTAGCGAACGACGAATCGTGGGAGAACATCGCTGAGAACATAAAAAATCGTGGTGTGAATCGTAATAAATTCACACCACGATTTTTGTATGCGATTACATATCATGTATGTTGATGAATCGCACATATTGAAATATTTCGATATCTCAATTCAATATGAATATATGCGAATTAATCGTTGGAATCCTCGTGCTTTTCGCTCCACTCCTCATCAGTAGGGGTGTCGTCATACCATTCACGTCCCTCCTGCTCGGCCAACTCCATCTGTTCGTTGATCCACGCCGCCTCCGCAGGATTGATATCGGCGGTGTCAAGCACCTTCTGCCACACCGGATACAGCAAATGCATTACCGGATACAGCGCGGTGAGCAGAATCTCCGGCTTATGTTTGCGTGAATGCTGTGGATGCGCGTCGAACGTGTTCTTGAAACGACGCATGTAATTATTGAACGACGTGAGCGACGTGTCCATACGACGGGCGCTGATGCCGGCGATCATGCGCGGGCAGTACACGGTTTTCAAATCCTTGCCCAGCAGATGCAGCGAAATATCGATATCCTCGTGCATCACATCGGCCTTGTCGCGGCACACCTCGTCGCAAATTTCACGCCAAGCTGAAGCGCGGACCGCCATATTCGAGCCAAACAGCAACGGCTGGCCACCATCGGCCTTGTAAATGCGCTTGCGTGTGGAATTATCCCCACGCAAACCAAAATGGCGGCTCGGCAGATCGTAATACATCACCGGACCAGTGGCACCCATGGCCTCCGGATCCTCAGTGAAAATGCCGGACACCACCTCGACCCAATCTGGGCGAATCATGCAATCAGCGTCGAAACGGCCCAAAATATCGCCGGTGGCGTGATTCAAACCATAATCGCGCGTCGGAATCAATCCCTGCTCCTCATCCTGATGCAACAAACGGACAGGGGCTTGAGGGTGGTCTTTCATAAACTGTTCCACCACGGCTACCGTCGAATCGGTGGAACGATTGTCGACAACGATCACTTCATGGGGCATCACGGTCTGCCTAGTGGCATTCAACAGGCAATCGTTGATACGCTCCTCTTCATTCCAAGCGGGGATGACAATTGAAACGTTCAGCATAACTACCACAATAGCTCAGCCTGTACACGACGCCTATCGCTACAATAGGGAGCCATGAGCGAAAGCGAACAGCGAATGAACAATACGCAGAGCGAAAACGATGCGAACACCAGCGAACAGCGTTGGGATCTCGGCACCCTGTTTCCAGCCAAAGGAGATTCCCGAAAACCGCCGGAATGGCTGGGGCGTGCGCTGCTATACATCGCCATAGCCATTGTGGTGTTTACTTTCTGCTGGCGCAGCTGGGGCAAAATCGAATACTTGGTGATCGACATCATCGTCTCGCTGTTCATCGCGCTCGCGGTAGAGCCGATGGTGGTGCCGCTGGTCAAGCATGGCTGGAAACGATCGTTCGCCTCGCTGTTCTCGCTGCTGATGCTGGCCGTGATTCTCGGCGTGCTCTTCACGCTGTTCGGCAATTTGTTTGTGCAGCAGGTGATCGCATTGGTGAACGGTCTGCCCGACCTGTATGAGCAGATGTGCCAGTTCGTCAGTCAATACGCGAATTTCCGACTTCCTGAGATCAATAATCTCGGCAATGAGATTCTGAAGAACATTCAAACGTCGTGGGTTACCGATTTCGCGGGTACCGCGCTGAATACGGTGTCGGGATTGTTTTCGTTCCTGATCAACCTCATGACAGTAATCATGACCACGTATTACATTTCAGCGGCTGGCCCGAAACTGCGTCGTGCCGCATGCCAGTGGATGGCTCCGGCGGCTCAGCGCCGATTCCTGTTCGTGTGGACGGTGAGCCAGAGCCAGATCTCGTCATTCCTGTTCTCCCGCGCCATTCTCGCATTGCTGAACGCGTTCTTCACCGGAATCTGTCTGATGCTGCTGCACGTGCCCTATTGGCTACCGTTGGCGCTGTTCTGCGGTATGGTTTCGCAGTTCATTCCTATGCTGGGCACGTATATCGGCGGCGCATTGCCGGTGCTGTTCGCGTGGGGCAGCTGCGGATTGTGGCAGGCCGTGGTGGTGCTGATGTTCATCTGCGTGTATCAGCAGATCGAGAATCTGATCTTCGCGCCGAAGATCTCCCAGCGCACCATGGATATAAACGATGCCGTGGCGTTTCTTGCGGTGCTGGCGTTCACTTCGCTGTTCGGTGCGCTTGGAGCATTCCTCGCATTGCCGGTGGTCGCGTCCGTGCAGACGATCTTCCGCACCTATACAAAGCGGTACGAGCTGGTCGATTCTCCGCTGATGGACGATCCGGTGCCTGAAAAGAAGTCGAAGCTGGTGGAAGGCGCCGAAGTGATCAGCGAGCATCTGCACAATATGCCTCGCGCGGTGCAGGGATCCAGTGCGCATGTGCCGATTTCCGACGAAGTGCGGCAGTTACAGGAGCAGGCGTACAATATCAGCCGTTCCGAGGAATCGCTGGAATCGAACGAGACCGTCGCCATTCCGAAGCACGTGTTGGACAGAACAGAACACAAGCCATTGCAGGGTCTTGAGAGCGAAAACACATCGCAGGAATCCAATAAAAAATCGGAATCCGACAATGAACGGAAGAACGACGAATCGCGAGAAGCTGAAGGAAGCACGAAAAACGCGGATGGCAATCCAAGAAGTAGGTGGCGCTAATGGTACTGCTGAGCGTACTTGACATTCTGTTGGTCATTGTCGGCGGCTCAGGCATGGTCTATCAGGCGGTATGCATTCTTATCTCGCTGTTCACCAAGCCGATCAGATTCCCCCAAGCGCCGATGGACAAGCGGTATGCGGTGTTGATTTCCGCACGAAACGAAGCGAAAGTCATCGGCAACCTCATTACCTGCATCCAAACGCAGACGTATCCGAGCGAGCTGATCGACATTTGGCTTGTTGCCGACAATTGCACCGACAATACTGCCGAAGTGGCGCGCAACATGGGCTGTCACGTGATCGAGCGTTTCAACAAGGAGCTCGTGGGCAAAGGCTACGCGCTGACGTATCTGCTTGACCAGATGAACGAATCCGGCGCATCCGATCCATACGACGCGTTCTTCGTGTTCGATGCCGACAACAAGCTTGACAAGCATTACGTCGAAGAGATGAACAAGGCGTTCCAGTCGGGATTCAAGATTCTCACCAGCTACCGTAATTCCGTGAATTTGTCCGACAATTGGGTCTCTTCCGGTTCGGCATTGTGGTTCATTCGTGAATCTCGATTCCTGTCGGCATCGCGCATGTGGCTCGGCAACAGCTGCCATGTAGGGGGTACTGGCTTCATGTTCTCGCGGGAGATCATGCGTCGTAATAATGGTTGGAAATTCCATTTGCTGACTGAGGATTTGGAATTCACCATGGATTCCTTGCTACACGGCGATCGTATTGGCTATTGCGGCACGGCGATTCTGTATGATGAGCAGCCGGTCACGTTCGCGCAGAGCTGGCGTCAGCGTTTGCGTTGGAGCAAGGGCTTCTTGCAAGTGTTCCGTTATTACGGGCCGGCTTTGATCAAACGCGCCATCAGGGAACGCGATTTCTCCGCCGTTGATTTCACGCTGTTGTTGTGTCCGTTCACAGTGATCGGTATTGTGCGCGTTCTGCTGGGACTGTTGTTTGCGACCTGCGGATTCGTGACATGGCAGAGCCAGTTGAGCTCGTTGGCCGGTTGGACGTCCGGCATTGTGATGTCGGTGATCGGCATGATGGCGTTGGCCGCGTTGACGATCATTGTGGAACGCGATCAGATTGGCGCCACCAATAAGGAGCTGTTCGCGTATGTGCTGAGCTTCCCGATCTACATGTTCAGCTATGTGCCGATCTCGTTCCAGGCGATGTTCGCCAAGTCGGAATGGAAGCCAATCGAACATAAGGGATGACGTTCGTTCGTTCGCAGGCTTGCGTATTTCCTGCTTTTCGTTTTCATTTCGTTTTTTCTTTCGATTTCCGCTTATGACTGGAGTGTTGTTGTTCCATGGATGATTCGGCTGAATACCGGCATGTGAAACGTCGTCGATACATTACGGTGGCGCTTTCCGTGGCGCTCACTACGGTATTGTGCGTTGGCTATGTCGTGGCCGACATTTTCGACAAGCTGCCGGGCGTTCTTACCCTGCAGGAGGTCGAACACATCACCGCCAAGACGCCGGGCAACGCCATTCCTGCGGCAACGGTGGTCGGAGGGCTTGACGCTTCAAAGACCGTGGATGCAGCTGCGGCGAAGACGCTGATCAGCCAATTCGAAACGGCCGCCTCCGATTTTGGCGGCGAATATGCCATCGCCATCGCCGATGCGGCCGGCAATGTGATTGCCGAGCATGCTCTCGACAAGTCGTATACGCCGGCATCCACCATGAAAACGTTGACGGCATATGCGGCGGCGACCACGCTTGACATGGGCGAGACACTGGACACGCAAACCTATCTGGAACAGCGCGAGGACGGCACCTCGCGATTGGTGCTCAAAGGCAATGGCGACATGCTGCTCGGTGCCGGTGCATCCGATTCGTCGCATATCAACGGGCGTGCCGGATTGGGAACGCTTGCCGCGAGCACGGCCCAGGCGTTACGCCAGCGTGGCATCACTTCCGTGACGCTTGTCTACGATGATTCCCTGTTCGGGAATGACCGTTGGCCGAACGGCATCGCCGAACTCGATTCAGACCACGTGTACTACGCGCCGACCGCGTCCATGGCGGTGGACGGCGGACGCAATTGGAACGGTGCCGGTCCCGCAGATCCCGATATGTTCAGCACATATCCAGCTTTGAGCACGCAGCCAGCCCGCGAGACCGCGCAGGTGTTCGCGCAACGCTTGGCTGAACAGGGCATTGCCGTGAACTCTTCCGTGGAGCAGGGAACGGTCCCTGAAGGCACCAGTTCCATCGCGGCCGTGCGTTCCGCATCGCTGAATGAGATCATGGCGTTCATGCTTCGGCATTCCGACAATTCCCTGGCTGAGGAATTCGGCAGACTGCTGGCTTTGCATCTCGGCGCCGACAATTCGCCGGCCGGGGCTGTGCGGTCAGTCGAACAGGTGCTGGTTCAGCAGGGAGTCTCCACCGAAGGTCTCATCATGCCCAACTGTTCGGGTCTGTCCGAGGAGTCCAAACTCACCGCGCGCACCCTGCTGGAAGTGCAGCAACGCAACCTGACGAGCGGTGCCGGAGCTGCCGCTGCCGAAGGACTATCGGTCGTGGGGTTCGTGGGCACTGCCGCGAATCGTTTGAACGATGCTGACGAGGCTGGTCTTATCCGTGTCAAAACCGGCAGTTTGGGAGACGTGACCTCCATGACCGGCAATGTGTCGCGTCACAACGGAGGCGCGCTGAGCTTTGCCGTGATCGTCAATAATCCCGACGACTTCGAGGCCGCGAAATCCGCTATCGACACTTTTGTGGCCGCACTGCCGAAGCTGTGATGCCATGGTGTATTCGTCTCGTTTGCGTAAGGGTGTCGGCGAGTTACGGGCCGCGCTGGAATCGGCCGGATTTGGATTGCAGGATGCCCGATTCGCCCGCCATGGCGAGCACACGCCCGATGCGGACGCTCCTCTGATTATGGTGGCATGTTCCGGTGGCCGCGATTCGATGGCGTTGGCTGCGGTTGCTGCGAAAACATGCGCTTCATTGGGATTGCGATGCGGGACGATTATCATCGACCATCAGTTGCAGCAAGGCTCTGCCGGGGTCGCGCAAACAACCGCCGATCGTTGTGTTGCGTTGGGTCTTGACCCAGTGCGTGTTCGTGCGATTGACGTACCCGACTCCCGCGGCATCGGTGTTGAGGCAGCGGCACGTGAAGCACGCTACCATGCGATTGTCGACGCATGCTCCGACGCTTCGGCCGTGCTGCTGGCTCATACGAAAAACGATCAGGCGGAAACCGTAATCATCGGTTTGTTACGTTCCGCTGGCCTTGATGCGGTTTGCGGTATGAACGGTTCCTTCATGCGAGACGGGGTGCGTTTTCTACGCCCGTGGCTGAATGTTACACGCGAAGAAACCACAGGCATCTGCGAGGATTTACGGCTTGCCTGGTGGGACGATCCCACAAATGGGCCGGATGTAGGGAATTCGGATGGAAACGAGCCTCTTCCCGCGAACTATCCACTGCGATCCCGAATACGGCACGATCTCATGCCATATCTTGAATCATTTGCGGGAAGTGACGTTGTGTCGAAACTTGCGCTTGGAGCGAGGCTTGCCGAAGACGATCGCGCATATCTTGACGGTGTGGCGCAACGCGTGTGCGAACAAGGCGTAACCGTGAACAACGGCGAGATAATCATCGACGTGCGTGCGTTGCAATCGCAAGATATTGCCATCAGAAGACGGGTGATTGTGCGCTCGCTTGCAGAAGCAGGCATTTCGTGCATGGCACGGCAGGTTGAAGGGATCGACAGGCTGATCTGCGACTGGCACGGCCAGAAAGGTGTGAGTCTTCCCAGCGGATATTCAGCATATCGCCAGAAACACGTCATTCGCGTGTGCCAAGATGGTGGGCATGCGAATCGCTGACGTACAAGAAGATATTGATCACGAGCTGATCAGTAAAGAAGAGATTGCCGACATCATCAACCATGCTGCGGCTCAGGCCAGTGAGGACTACCGTGGCAAGAACCCGCTGCTGGTTTGCGTGCTCAAGGGTGCAGTGAACACGCTTGCGGCGTTCTCGCAGGCCATGAGCATCCACGCGGAGATGGATTTCATGAGCTTGTCAAGCTACGGTTCCGGCACTCAATCGAGCGGCAAGATCACCGTGCGGCAGGATCTGTCCACCGATGTTCGCGGTCGTCACGTGCTTATTGTGGAAGACATTATCGATTCGGGCGTCACGTTGGCGTGGCTCGTCGATGAGCTCAAGAGCCGTGGTGTCGCTTCCGTGGAGATTTTTGCGCTGTTGGAAAAGCCGGCGCGCCGTAAGGTGAATGTTCCTGTGAAATATAAGGGACGTGAGATTCCCGATGAATTCGTGGTCGGTTTCGGTTTGGATTATGACGAGCGATACCGCAACCTTGATTCGATCGCGGTGCTGAAGCCGGAAGTGTATGAAGGAGGTCAGGCATGAGTTTTCCTGGTCCGGGCCAGTCGCCGAATAACAACGGCGGCGGCAATAACCCGTTCACCAATCCGTTTGGACGCAACAATAACGCCGGCAATGGCAACGATTCCAACGGCAATGGCGATAAGTCCAACGGCAACGGATCCAATGGCGGTCCACGTCCGTTCTGGCAGTCCCCATGGCTGTGGGTTGTGGTTGTGGCATTGCTTGCCGTGACCATGTTCCAGATTTTCGTCGGAACTGGTTCCCAGACCATCGACACCAAGAATGGTCTGCAGATCCTCAACGGCAACAATGTTGAATACGCGCAGATCGTAGACAACACCCAGCAGGTCAAGCTCAAGCTTAAGAGCGACTACTCCGCTACCGACCCGGATACCGGGCGTATGAAGAACTACGGAAAAAACGTGCAGTTCTACTACACGTACGCGCAGTCCGCAACCGTGGTCAAGGCCGTGCAGAAGGCTGATCCGGTCAAGGGCTGGACGGCGACCATGCAGCAGAGCAGCATTTGGACGTATCTGCTGACCTCGCTGCTGCCGTTCCTTATTATCTTTGGTCTGTTCTGGTTCATGATGAGCCGTATGGGCGGTGCCGGCGGCATGTTCGGTATGGGTGGCAAGAAAAACAGCGGCAAGCTGCTCGAAGGTCAGACCCCGACCACCAAGTTCGCCGACGTGGCCGGCGAAGAGGCTGCCGTGCAGGAAGTCGAAGAAATCAAGGACTTCCTGAAGGATCCGTCTCGTTACAAGGCTTTGGGTGCCCGTATTCCGCGTGGCGTGCTGCTCTACGGTCCTCCAGGTACCGGTAAGACACTGCTGGCACGAGCCATCGCAGGCGAGGCCGGCGTGCCTTTCTATTCCATGGCGGGCTCCGACTTCGTGGAAATGTTCGTGGGCCTTGGTGCATCCCGTGTGCGCGACCTGTTCGATGAGGCCAAGAAGAACGCTCCGGCCATCATCTTCATCGATGAGATCGATGCCGTCGGTCGTAAGCGTGGCGGTTCCGGTATGAGCGGTGGCCACGACGAACGTGAGCAGACGCTGAACCAGCTGCTAGTTGAGATGGACGGCTTCAATAACGATACCAATCTGATCATCATCGCCGCAACCAACCGCCCCGACGTGCTTGATCCGGCACTGCTTCGTCCGGGCCGTTTCGACCGTCAGGTGGCCGTCGAAGCGCCTGATTTGGAAGGCCGCGAGGCTATTTTGAAGGTGCATGCCAAGGGCAAGCCGTTCGTGCCTGACGTTGATCTGCATATGATCGCCGTGCGTACGCCGGGCTTTACCGGTGCTGATCTGGCCAATGTGTTGAACGAAGCCGCATTGTTGTGCGCCCGCGCCGGTGCGCAGCTGATCGACAACCGCGCCATCGACGAGGCTATCGACCGCGTGCAGGCGGGGCCGAAGCGCCGTTCCAAGGGCATGGCGCTCGACGAACTGCGCAACACCGCATACCACGAGGGTGGTCACGCGTTGGTGGCAGCCGCCATGAACGATACCGATCCGGTCACCAAGGTCACCATTCTGCCGCGTGGCCGTGCGCTCGGCTACACCGCGGTGATGCCGACGGAAGATCGCTATTCCATGTCGCGCAACCAGCTGCTCGACCAGATGGCGTACGCCATGGGCGGTCGTACCGCGGAGGAGGTCGTGTTCCATGATCCGACCACCGGTGCTTCCAACGACATCGAGAAGGCAACGAACATCGCACGTCAGATGGTGCTCGACTACGGCTTCTCCGACAAGCTGGGTGCCATCAAGTGGTCCGATGACGAGCAGAGCGACCTTGGATCGCTGAACCACAAGTATTCCGCACGCACCGCCGAAATCATCGACGAGGAAGTGCTCAAACTGGTGGAAACCGCGCATACCGAAGCGTGGAACGTCATCAACGAGAATCGTGAGATTCTTGACGAGCTCGTACGTCAGCTGCTCGTCAAGGAAACACTCAACGAAAAGGAACTTGCGGAAATCTTCGCTAATGTCAAGAAGGCGCCGAAGCGTGAAGTGTGGCTGAGCGACAGCAAGCGCCCGGATTCCGACATTCCGCCGGTTCCGATTCCCGAATCCCTGAAGAAAAGCGCAGGATTGACCAACTGATGAGCGATACCGAAGCATTCGATACCCTCTTCGACGACAAGGCCCGTGCCGCCCATGCGGCCGGGCCTGTCGGCTATGACGAGGAAGGCGTGCGCCAAGCAGTACGCCTGTTTCTGAAATCCATTGGCGAAGACCCGGACCGTGAAGGCCTGCTCGACACCCCCGACCGTATTGGGCGTGCCTGCAAGGAGCTGTTCGCAGGACTTGGACACGGCCCCGAGGAAGTGCTTAAAACTAAGTTCAAAGTCGATACCGACGAAATGGTGCTGGTACGCGATATTGAACTCTTCTCGGTATGCGAACACCACCTGCTGCCGTTCCATGGCGTGGCCCACGTCGGCTATATTCCGTCGAACGGCCAAGTGGCGGGCTTAAGCAAGCTTGCACGACTGGTGGAACTGTATGCCCGACGTCCGCAAGTGCAGGAGCGCCTCACCCAACAGGTGGCCGACGCGCTGATGGAAGGCATCGAAGCACGTGGCGTGATCGTGGTCACCGAATGCGACCACATGTGCATGGCCATGCGTGGCGTGAAGAAGGCGCAATCGCGCACGGTTACGTCGGCGGTACGCGGCTGCATGCGAGACGCGACGACGCGAGCCGAAGCCATGAGCCTGATCCTGTCGCAGCATTCGTGATCGGCGCGACTCTTCAAAGTCGAATCGTAAATAACAACAACCGGATATAGGAGGGGAAACCGGATGGCCATTGATATGAAAGCGATTCACGACAGCACACATACGCTGGTGATGGGCGTGCTCAACATTACGGAGGATTCGTTCTCCGATGGAGGGCTGTGGCTCGACCCTGCGAAAGCGAAAGCGCACGGCGAAGCGATGATGAAAGCCGGCGCCGATATCATCGACATCGGCGCCGAATCCACTCGCCCCGGAGGAGCCAAACGCGTCAGCGAGGAAGACGAGCAAACCCGCGTACTAGGTGCCGTGGATGCGCTGATTTCGGAAGGCGCGGTGCTGTCCATCGACACAACGCGCGCCTCGGTAGCTCGAATGGCACTGGAACATGGAGCGCAGATCATCAACGACGTGTCCGGCGGTCGGCTGGACCGCGAAGTGCCCCATGTGGTGGCCGAACATGCGGAAAGCCTTTACATTGTGCAGCATTGGCGCGGCTGGCTTGCCGGCTCCGCAGGCGACGTGCCTGACGCTGATACATCCGTGTATGCCAATGGCGTGGTGGATGACGTGTATGACGAACTCATGAAGCAGGTTGACGACGTGCTTCAGGCAGGCGTCTCGCCGTCACAAATTATCATCGACCCGGGTCTTGGATTCTCCAAACCGAGCGTCGAACATAACTTCCCGCTGATGGTGGCATTGGAGCGGTTCAACGCCACCGGGTATCCGGTGCTGATCGGAGCCTCGCGCAAACGATTCGTCGGCGCGGCGCTTACCGATGCCGGTATTGACGAGCCAGACATGGATAGCAAAGACAATGCGACCGCCGCCATCAGCGCCCTATGTGCCGAACATGGAGCGTGGGCCGTGCGCGTGCATGACGTGGAGAAAAGCCGCGATGCGGTGGCAATCGGCAACGCGTGGCGTGCCTTCGCTAACGACTGATGCACGGTGCTCGCATACGTCGTGCGTTCCCGACAGCGTAGGTGCGGCAACGCATTTCCACCATTAAACCTTGAGATATGCAAAGAAGGGCTGGCATGGATCAGATTCGACTGACTGGCGTTCGCGCGGTCGGCAAACACGGAGTGCTTGATTTCGAACATGAGCGTGCGCAAACGTTCATCGTCGACGCCACGTTATTTCTTGATCTTGCGCCAGCTGGGCATTCCGACGACCTGCGGGACACCGTCGATTACGGTGCCATCGCCAAAGGAATAGTCGCTATCATCGAAGGCGAACATGTCGATCTCATCGAAAAACTCGCTGATCGCATCGCCAGCATGATTCTTGAATATCCAGCCGTGGCGCAGACGCAGGTGACCGTGCACAAGCCGAGCGCGCCAATCGTCGTACCATTCGACGACGTGAGCGTAACCGTGGAACGTTCCCGTGAAACAACTTCGGCTGCATCGCAAGTGCATCATGCCATCATTGCCATGGGTGGTAACCAAGGCGATGTGGTGGCCACCTTGCGTGACGCGGTGCGTTCGATCGATGGACTGGCATCCACTCAGGTTACGGGCGTTTCGCCGCTGTACCGAACCGATGCGTGGGGCATGCCCGATGGTACCCCCGACTTTTACAATGCGGTTGTTTCTGTGACCACCAAACTGTCGGCAATGGAACTGCTGCGAGGACTGCAGCGCATCGAAGCCGAACATGGTCGAGTGCGTACCGACCATTGGACTTCGCGCACACTCGATCTGGATATCATCGATTTTGACGGGCAGAGCAGCGATGATCCGGATCTGACGCTGCCTCACCCCCGTGCATGGCAGCGTGCGTTCGTGCTGGGGCCGTGGCTGGCACTCGAGCCGGACGCTGAATTGTCGGGCGAACATGCCGGTTCCGTGGCCCAGCTATTGCACGAGGCATCCGATCGCGACCATATCGACGAAATCGCTGATGATTGGATGGTGGGAAGCCCGACCGGCTACGGTATCGACGACCTTGCCTGCGATGCCAATAATGCGGGCGATGCGGATGATATGGACGAAGCGTATGGTGCGATCGATTCCAGTGATCTGCCGGAAGGAACCGCCGCAGCCAAAGCGGCGGCACTTGCTGCTGCACAGCCAGAACCCGCATCGAAACGTGCGGTGATCTCACTCGACAGCCCAGCAACCGATGCCGAACAGCAGTTCCGCATGGCCATCGTCACGTTGGACGGCATTCCCGGCAACCAAGTCGAGGGCATCTCACCCCTCTACCATGTGAGCCAACTCGACGGACTCCCCGACAAAATGGCCGCGGTAATCCAGATTTCCACGCGCATGGGCGCCCATGATCTGATCGAAGCATTAAGCAATGTGGAAGCCTCCGTCGGCGAAGACTTCGATCTCGACCTGATCGACATGGAAGGCGTGACATGCGATGAGCCTGACTGCAAGGTGCCGTGGCCCACCGCACGCAACCATGCCGCAGTGCTTGCGCCATGGCTCGACATGGATCCCGATGCGCGACTGGGCAAGGATCCGGTATCATTCCTGCTGGCCATGGCCCCCGATACCGCGCAAGTGGGACTGCTGACCGACAATTGGATCATCGGAGGTACGCTATGAAAGCGCGCAGAACCCCTTGGTGGTGCTATGTTCTCGCTGCCGCATTAGGATTGCTGGCCGGTATGGGATTGGCGAAATATGGCGAGATTTCAGGTTTGCCATTGGTCGGCGCTCCATGGATCGTGCCCGTGGTGTTGGCGATTCTGGGATTCGTCGTGCTGTATATGGCATTGCAGATCCACAAATACACCACCACAGATCCCGAAAAACGCGCGCAGCTGAAACCTTTGGACCCGCAGAAGGCGTTCGCCACACTGGTGTCATGCAAAGCGTTGGGCGTGGCAGGAGCGGCGTTGGCCGGCTGGTATGGTGGACAGCTCATCATGAGCCTGCCGCATGGTGAGGCGACGTTCTACAGTCAGGCCATCCTCGAATGCGCGATCGCGGCAATCGTATGCATCGCTGACATGATCATCGGCATTGTGGGGGAGTGGTTGTGTCAAATCCCACCAATCGACGGTCCGGAAAGCCCGAAAATGAAAACGGCCACGCAACGAAACCGTTACGCGGCCGCGGCAACCAAATCGGCAACCCAAACGAAAGCCTGATTGTCCTTACTTCTTCAAATCCTCCTCAGGAACACGGATCATCGCCTCCTGAGTCATGCAGGCAACAAGCTCGCCATCCTGCGTGTATACCTTCGCCTGCCCCAAGCCACGGCCGTGAGCCGCGGTAGGCGTATCCTGCACATACAAATGCCACTGATTGATGTCGATATCGCGATACCACCACATCGAATGATCGATCGAAGCGAACGAAATGCCAGGCGTGGCAATACTTAACCCGGCACGACGCAACACCGGCTCCAGCATCACCTGATCGCAACCCATAGCCAACATCGCACGATGCATGACCTGCGGAACGTCAACCGTGCCGTCGGCCTTCATCCATACCAGCTGCTTGCCGGAATCGTTACTGGCGCTCTTCTTATCGGCACCCAGCATGATCGTGCGCGTCACATGACGAATGTCGAACGGCGACTTTTCCGCATAGTATTTGGCATACGAAGACTTTTCGGCAAACGGCTCCATCAGCTGCTTCGCACTGGTCAACGTTTCCGGCTCCGGCACGCCTTCCGGCATGGGATCGGCGAACTCAATGCCATCCTGACCCTGCTCCTGGAAGCTGGCGATGGCCGTCAGAATCGAACCCTGAGCCTGCGTGACATTCACGCGACGAGCGGAAAACGAGCGGCCATCACGCAGATTCTCCACATCAAACAGCAAATCCTGACGAATATCGCCGGCGGAAATGAAATAGCCATGAATCGAATTCGGCAGACGAGATGGCGGAACCGTTTTGGATGCGGCCATCATGGCCTGCGCGATCACCTGACCGCCGTACACGCGGCCAGTGGGGAAATACAGGCTTTCGCCATTCACATATGTGTGGCTGCGGTACGTGGAAGGCGTGCCCAGCTGAAGCACCTTCGCCAACCGTTGTAACGGAGTTATTGCTGTCTGCGCTGTCTGTGTCATAACGGGCCTCGATTCTTTGAGTCGCATACGATAAACGCTTCGTTCTGGAAACGAGTCTACGCAAGGGCGGTAAATTTCGCCGGATTGTTTTGTAACGAATGCGTGAGAAGCGTGAACGGCAGGTAATCGTCAAACGATTCACATACGGCAAAGCGCCGCACTTCGTAACGAAGCACGGCGCTTTGCTGAAATTTGCGAGTAACGTTCGCAATTATGGTCTTGCTTCGCAAGGCTCATTGTTGCCTTCGTTCGGCTGTCGCCTCACTCAGGCCAAGCCTACAGACAGTCCACAGGACTGTCTGCTTAACGGCTTAGCGCGTTAGCTTGCGATGGAGACGGTGGGGGCGAGCCGCGTCTTCGCCGAGACGAGCGACACGGTTCTCCTGATAGGCCTGGAAGTTGCCTTCGAACCAGTACCACTTGGCTGGATTCTCGTCATCGCCTTCCCATGCGAGAATATGCGTGGCCACGCGGTCGAGGAACCAACGGTCGTGAGAGATCACCACAGCGCAGCCCGGGAAGCCAAGCAGTGCGTTTTCAAGCGATTCAAGAGTTTCGACATCAAGATCGTTGGTCGGTTCGTCGAGCAGCAGCAGGTTGCCGCCCTGCTTCAGGGTCAACGCAAGATTCAGACGATTGCGTTCACCACCGGACAGCACGCCGGTGAGCTTCTGCTGGTCGGAACCCTTGAAACCGAAGGACGCCACATACGCGCGGGTCGGTACTTCAACGCCAGCAACCTCAATGAAGTCAAGACCGTCAGACACGGCCTCCCATAGGTTCTTATTCGGGTCAAGACCGGCGCGATTCTGATCCACATAGCTGATCTGCACGGTTTCGCCGATCTTCAACGAGCCAGACGTCAACGGTTCAAGGCCAACGATGGTCTTGAACAGGGTGGACTTACCCACACCGTTCGGGCCGATCACGCCGACAATACCGTTACGCGGCAGCGTGAAGCTCAGATCGTCGATCAACACACGGTCGCCGAACGCCTTGTGAATATGCTCGGCTTCCAGCACAGTAGAGCCCAAGCGCGGGCCGGCCGGAATCTGAATCTCGGAGAAGTCAAGCTTCTTGTTGTTGCGTGCCTCCTGCTCCATCTGGTCGTAACGCTCCAGACGAGCCTTGTTCTTGGCCTGACGGGCCTTCGGCGAAGAGCGCACCCAATCAAGTTCGCTCTTCAGGCGCTTGGCGAGCTTGGCATCCTTGGCGCCCTGGATTTCCATACGCTTGGCCTTGGTCTCCAAATACGTGGTGTAGTTGCCCTTATACGGGTACAGCTGGCCACGGTCGACCTCGCAGATCCACTCGGCCACGTTATCCATGAAGTAACGATCGTGGGTAACGGCGATGACGGCACCCTTGTACTGGTGCAGGAACTGCTCCAACCACAGAATCGACTCGGCATCAAGATGGTTGGTAGGCTCGTCAAGCAGCAGCAGATCAGGAGCTTCCAGCAGCAGCTTGCACAATGCCACACGACGGCGTTCACCACCGGAGCACACCGTCACCGGAGTATCCGGATCCGGGCACTGCAAAGCATCCATAGCCTGCTCAAGCTGAGAATCAAGATCCCAACCGTTTGCAGCATCGATATCGTTCTGCAGCTTGCCCATCTCATCCATCAAAGCATCGAAATCGGCATCCGGATTGGCCATCTCTTCGCCAATCTGATTGAAACGAGCCACCTTTTCAGCGATCTCGCCGAACGCCATCTTGATGTTCTCGCCAACAGTCTTGGTGTCATCCAGCGGCGGTTCCTGCTGCAGAATGCCGACGGTATAACCCGGAGTCAAAGAAGCCTCGCCATTAGACACGGTGTCGAGTCCGGCCATGATCTTCAGCAGCGTGGACTTACCCATGCCGTTCGGGCCAACAACGCCAATCTTCGCGCCTGGCAGGAAGCTCAAAGTCACGTCATCGAGAATCACACGGTCGCCGTAAGCCTTGCGGGCCTTGATCATCTGGTAAATGAATTCAGCCAATGTTGTGTTCCATCCTTAAGAAACGTTGGAATTCCAGCGTGTTGCATGAGCGGTCAACGGAAACTCAATCAAGGATTCCGGAACGCAACCCACGCACAATACCGTGCATAATTATCCCATACCCCATCTACACGACGGTATGGGCGAAAGTCGTGCGCTCAGGCAGTAAGCGGAAGCAGCAGATGCTCATGCAAAGCAGGACGAACGATATTGTCGAAATCACCAGATTCCGGGCATTGAATCGCAACAACCAAACCCTGCTTCGGCAAAACCGTAGTAATCTGACCGTACGCACCATCCGCACGATATGCCCCCTCATAAGGTGACATCCAGAACTGATAGCCATAACCGCACGTCCAAATATTGCTATACGGAGTGTCGATCTGCTTACCGGAAGCCTGCTTGACCCACGATTCGCTGACAATGCGCGTGCCATGCCAAGTGCCATCATTCAAATAGACCTGGCCAAGTTTCAACATATTTGCAAGCGACATGTAGATCCCGCCGCCTGCAATCGGATGACCTTGCGGATCACATTCCCAAACAGGCCAACCCTGATCCAACTTGGAAAAAATCGTGCCATACAAATACTCGCCAAGACGCATGCCGGCAGCCTGCTCCAACATGCGGCCCGCCAAATCAGAATCCGCAGACGAATAGCAGAACGTGCTGCCGGGCTCCACCTCAACCCTGCGAGAGAACATGTACCGTAAATAATCAGGCGCACCAACACCACTGCGCCGGTCAGGGTTCATCAAATACGCATGATTGAAACCGCTCGACATAGTCAGCAAGTGCCTCAGCGTGATCTGGCCCAACTCCAGTTGCGCATCGGAGGGAACATACTCGGGGAACGAGTCGACCAATCGCGAATCGAGCGACAGCAAGCCATCTTCAATCGCAATGCCAATAGCCGTCGAAACATAACTTTTCGTATGGGAATAAATATTGCGATCCTGGTCGGGAACGAAATGACGTTCCGCGATAATGGCGTCGCCATCCGCAATCGCAACGGCTTCGACGGGCAGGGACTCGCTTTCAATGAGTTTGACGAAATCGTTGAACATATCGATGGCACCCATGAAATCTCCTTTGACACTGCCCTACGGTGCATTACGGAAACTGTAACGTAAGGCGGTTACGTACGATTGTTACATCAAACGATTTTTCCTAAGCCTGTCGCTAGATGGAGCGCCCGAAAAGCCGCTAGGTGCCATGCCTGAAAAAGTCGTTAAATGATAATGCCTTCGCAATGATCGATCTCGTGCTGGATGATCTGCGCGGTGAAACCAGTGAATGTGGCATGGCGCTCGCGGAACTTGCGATCCGCATACGAGACCTCAATGCGCTGGAAGCGGACCGTGCGGCGCTCGCCTTTGAGAGACAGGCAGCCTTCGGAGGCGTCGTAGGCGCCGTCTTTCGCAGTGATCGTCGGGTTGAACATTACGAAGATGCGACCGCCGAAATCCTCGTCCACGAATGCAATGATGCTCTTCGAGACGCCGATCATGTTTGCGGCCATGCCGACGCAGCCATTGCGATGTGCGTCGAGCGTGTCCTTGAGATCCTGTGCGACGGCAAGATCCTCGGGCGTATTGAGCGCCTCCGTCGACGGCTGGCTCAAAAACGGAATGGACGTCATGATTTCGCGCTGCATGTGATGTTTCCTCTCGCTGGTTCCTTTGCTGGTCTGCCAACATTGTATGGCGTTATTGTGCGACGCCGTACGGCGATGGGACGGATGACCGGTTCGCGCCTATTCATTTACGGAATGTCTCGTGGAGATTTTGAAATGTGGGACCGCAATCGACGCAATATGCTTGGAACCGTGGATGACATGCCTCAATATCGGAAATACATGACGCAGGCGCTGGAACTGGCCCATAAGGGAGCCGGTTGGGTGAATCCGAATCCGTTGGTCGGCACGGTGGTGGTCCGCGACGGCGAGATTCTCGCAGCCGGATACCACGACCGCTACCGCGGACCGCATGCGGAACGCATGGCCTTCGACTATGCCGACGAGCATGGTGTCGACATGCATGGAGCCACGGTCATCGACACTCTCGAACCTTGCTGCCATGTCGGATCGCAGCCGGCATGCACCGATCTAATTCTTTCGCACGGCATAACGCGCGTCGTGGTCGGTTCGATCGATCCGAATCCCATCGTGGCCGGCAAAGGACTTCGCATTCTTGAGGAAAACGGTGTGGAAGTGGTATATGACGTGATGCGGGCGGAATGCGACGCCATCAATCGCCATTTCTTCCACTACATCACCACAGGAATGGGGGGGTGCGGACGAAATGTTGATAAATCAACGTTTTTTAGACCCTTTTTCCTATTTGACAAATGATTTAACTATAGCTATTATTTACTTCGTAAATAGAAGACATAAATTTCGAAAGGAGGATGATTCGTTAAGTGCAGTGGTTCCGCAGGACGGAACCCCGATTTTCTGTTTGTGGGCAACAACGATGTGCCGTTTATTTCTCGCATCGACATTCGTCGGTGCGGGAGTTCACCGATGAGGAGAATGATCAATGAAGATGAAAAGATTCGTGGCCGCGGCCATTGCTGCAGTCTCGTGCCTGAGCTTTGCCGCATGTGGTTCTGACACCGCCAGCAAGGACGAGAATGTGATTCACATCATGTCCTCGGGCGATTCCTCCGCGAATATGGAGCGGGCGCTGGTCGACGAATACAACAAGACCGCCGATGTCAAGGCTGTTCTTGATCTGGTGACAAGCGCGGATTATCAGAACAAGCTGCAGACGGTCATGTCGAACCCGAAGTCCGATTCGGCTCCCGACATTTTCTTCAATTGGGCGGATGCTTTGATGATCCAGTACGCTCGCGCCGATGTGAGCGCCCCGCTTGATGAGTATATGGAGAAGGATCCGGAACTCAAGGACAACTTCCTGCCGTCCATTCTTGACGCCGCCAAGGTCGATGGCAAGTATTACGGCATCCCGGTGCGCGGAGTCCAGCCCATTGTGTTGTTCTACAACAAGAAGGTGCTCTCTGACAACGGCATCGAAGCCCCGACCACCTTCGACGAGTTCTGCGATGCATGCGAGAAGCTGAAGTCCGCAGGCCTGACGCCGATCGCGCTGGGCGGCGGCGACCAGTGGCCGACGCTGAACTGGTATTCGGTCATCTATCAGCAGGTGATGGGCAATGACGACGTCCAGAAGATGATGGACGGCGGCGTGGACGAGTGGAGCTCGCCCAAGAGCAAGAAGGCGCTGGAGATTATCCGCGACATGGTCGAAAAGGGATACTTCGGCACTACGTACGATTCGGTCAAGCACACCGATGGCGCCGCCCCGGCTCTGCTGGAGCAGGGGAAGGCCGGCTTCGAGCTGATGGGCTCGTTCGGCTATTCGGGCCACAAGGCCGCGGCCCCTGAATTCACCAATGATGATCTCGGCTATATGGTCTTCCCGCCCATCGATGGGGTGAAGGGCGACGCCAAGGATCTCGTCGGCAACCCGTGCAACTACTTCAGCATGAACAAGTACACCAAGCATCCTGAAGCCTGCGTCGAGTTCCTCAAGATGCTGTATTCCGATAAGTGCGTGGAGGATCAGCTGAAGGCCGGCAACCTGCCCGCAACGACCAACGCCAGCGAGATGGTGGAGAAGGTCGTGGACAATGCCTCCGACGGGGCTTTCCTCGAGTGGGAGTCTCAGGCGCTGACCGATGCTCCTCACTTCATGATCACTTGGACTCCGAACCATGTGTCCTCGTCGTCTCAGCCGATGCTCGACGGCATGCAGCAGTATTTCAATGGCTCCATCGACATGGGCACCTTCATCGACGAGATGAAGGCCCTGCCGACCGAGTGATTTCACGATAGGACAGACCATGGCAAAGCGTAACTCATCTGAGATGCAGACGGGGAACGCCGAGGGCCAGGTTCGTCGCCCAAAGAAGGGCGCCTCCTTTGTCGGAGGCGCCCGGCCTTCGGGCCTCTGGGCCGTGCCTGCGGCGGTGTTCTTCTTTATCTTCGGCATCCTGCCGCTGTTTATTGTGGTGGGGTTGTCATTCTTCAAATGGAATGGCTTGGGCACGCCCCAGTTCGCTGGAGGGCAGTACTGGGCCCAGTTCATTCATGATCCCAAAGTCATGAAAAGCGTCGGCGTCACGCTTACGCTGACGATTCTGGGCATCGTGACGCAAACGCCGCTCTCACTGTTGCTTGGCGCCTGGGCGGCGGGCCGGCAGCGGTATCGTGCGGTGTATACCGCCATCTACTTCATTCCATATCTGTTGTCCGGCACGGCCATTGCCGTTGCCTGGCGCGCCATGCTCGATCCGAACTTCGGCATGCCGTCGAAGATGCGTTGGCTGTTCGGGGACGGCAATATCTTCGGTAACGCCTCCTCGGCCATCGCGGTGCTGGTGTTCGTCAGCCTGTGGCAGTTCACTCCCTTCCATGCACTGCTGTATCAGGGGGCTGTCCGTGCCATTCCGAAGACTTTGTATGAGGCCGCTTCCATCGATGGCGCCGGTAGGATTCGTCAGTTCTTCTGTATCACCATCCCCCAAGTCAGGAACACGCTGATTACCTCGCTGCTGTTCCAGGTCGTGGGCGGCTTGACCGCATTTGACGCGATTCTGGTGTTGACCAAGGGCGGTCCCGGCACTGATACGCAGAATACCGCGTATTACATGTATTCGACGGCGTTCAAGGCGTACAACTATGGCTATTCGAGTGTCATCGCCGTGGTGCTGATCGTGATAGCGACCATCCTGTCCCTGGTGATGGTGAAGGTGTCCGGATATGACAAGATGCGTAGCGAATTGGAGGGTATCTGATGGCCACGAAACATGAAACGGGCGCGGTGAAAATTCCGAAGCGCCGTTCGCTCGAACGTCCAAACTGGGCTGCCGGTGTTTTGTCAACCCTATGGCTGCTGGTGGTCGTCGTACCGCTGTACATCATGGTCAAGGCGTCGATTGAGGACAAGCCTCATTATTCCGAAGAGGGGCCATTGTCGTTGCCGACGATGTTCACCTTGGACAACTACACCAATGCGTTGGATCAGGGATTCCTGCAGGCATTCATCAACACGGCGATCGTCACCGTTTCGGTTGTGGCCATCGTGCTGATCGTGGTGCCGCCGTTGGCCTTCGCCATCGTCCGCAGCCGAAGCAAATTCGTGAATGGCGTGTTCCAGATCATGCTGCTGGGCATTGCGATCCCCGTGCAGGCCATCATCGTTCCGCTGTTCTTTATGATTCGCTCCGTTGGCTTGTACGACAACCTGATCAGCGTGATTGTGGCGTCTGCCGCATTCTCGATTCCGATGTGCACCATCGTTCTGACGGCGTCGATGCGTCAGATCACCAATGAGTTGTATGAGGCCATGTCGGTCGACGGCGCGTCGGTGGTGAGGATTTTCTTCCAGCTGACCCTTCCCATGTCGAAATCGGGACTGGCGACCGTGATCATCTACTCCGCGATGGGCGCATGGAATAACTTCATGTTCCCGCTTATCTTGACGCAGTCCGATTCCAACCGCGTGCTGACGCTGAACCTGTACCAGTATCAGAGCCAGTTCGGTATCGACATCCCCGGTATGATGGCCGCGGTCATCCTGTCCGTGCTGCCGATCTTGGTGGTGTACTTCATCGGACGTCGCTCGCTCGTCGACGGCATGATGGGCATGGGCGGCAAGTGAGTATGGTGCCGGGGACGCCATAATGAGGGGTGTCCCCGGCATCGTCTCCGTCCAAATCAACGTCTTCGATCCGCACATGGAGGTGCGGACGAATGGTGAAAGGGTAAATTGTAATGCAGTACCATGTTTCTCCCGAAGGTTCTGATACCGCCCAGGGTGGGCCGGATAATCCGTTCCGGACGATAGGGCATGCCGCGCAGGTCGCGATGCCCGGCGATATCGTCATCGTTCATGACGGCGTGTATCGGGAATGGGTCGATCCGAGACGCGGCGGGACCTGCGAGGCCGATAGAATCGTCTACCGCGCCGCCGACGGGGAAAAGCCCGTGATCAAGGGGTCCGAGATCATCTGCGGGTGGAGCCGATACAAGGATGACGTCTGGCGCGTGACGTTGGACGACGCCATGTTCGGCGATTACAATCCGTACAGGCAGCCGCTGTTCGGCGATTGGCTCGCGATGCCGTCGCGTGGCGAGGACCCCGACAAACATCCGGGCATGGTGTTCCTCAACGGCAGGGCGTTGTATGAGGTGACCTCGCTCGAGGATACTTTTGCGCCGCGGTACCGTGACCATGTCAAGGATTATGTCACGGATGTCGCATGTGCGATCGACGATCCCGAGATGACCCAATGCGTATGGTACGCCCGGGTCGAGGACGACCGTACGGTGCTGTACGCGAATTTCCATGGCGCCGATCCCAATGAGGAATGCGTGGAAATCGCGGTGCGTCGGTCCTGTTTCTTCCCCAGACGCCATCACGTGAACTACATCACGGTCAGCGGGTTCGAACTGTGTCAGGCCGCCACGCAATGGGCGCCGCCCACCTCGCATCAGGTTGGCGCCATCGGACCGAACTGGGCCACCGGATGGATTATCGAGCGCAACCTCGTCCATGACGTCAAATGCTCGGGCATCAGCCTGGGCACCAGCGAGGAAACAGGCGACAACGAATGGTATCGGACCGAGCGCAAGACCGGTCACCAGTACCAGCTCGAAGCGGTGTTCAAGGGGCTGCGTATCGGATGGAAGAAGGGATTCGTCGGCTCGCATATCGTGCGCGACAACGTGATTCATGATTGCGGGCAGAACGCGATCGTCGGCCATATGGGCGGAGCGTTCAGCACCATCGAACATAACCATATCTACCGCATTGGTGCCCGGCGCGAGTTCTTCGGCTGGGAGGTGGCCGGCATCAAGCTTCACGCGGCGCTCGACGCCCGCATCCTGGACAACTGCGTGCATGACTGTTCATTGGGGATGTGGCTTGACTGGCAGGCCCAAGGGGTGCGTATCAGCCGCAACGTGTTCTACGACAATGTCTGCGATCTGGAGATCGAGGTCACGCATGGTCCGTGTCTGATCGACAACAATGCGTTCTGTTCGGCGATGACATACGACAATTATGCTCAGGGGACGGCGTTCGTCAACAATCTGATCGGCGGCACCATCTCAAACAACAGCGTGTTGGATCGTTTCACTCCGTATCATTACCCGCATTCCACGGAGGTGGCCGGCAACGCATTCGTCTATGGTGGCGACGACCGATACGCGTCCAACATCTTCCTCGACGGCGCCGGGACCCTCGGGTCCACGGGACTATCCGCATACCGCGGATACCCGTCCACGATGGCGGAGTATCTGCAAAGCGTCCACGACATCTTCGCGTCCGGGGTCACGAATGGGCACGATCCGCAGCCCGTGCAGATGCTGTACAGCTGGGACAACGCCTACGTCGGCGAGGCCGAAGGCCCCGAAGGGGAGCAGGGGACCACGCATGTGGCGTCGCCCGTCAACGTCCGTTGCGAGTTCAAGGGGGATGACCTGTACCTGCTGTTCGATTGCCCGACGGAGCTTGCGGACAAGAAGGCGGCCGTCGTGGGCACGGCCGATCTGGGCGTGCCGCGCATCGTGGATGAACGGTATGAGGAGACGGATGGATCCGATATCGTGATCGACACCGACATCGTTGGGCGCCAGCGCGCGGAACTGAGTTCCGTGGGGCCATTCGCCGAGCTTCATCCGGGATCCAACCGTCAGCTGGTCTGGTGTGGCGCGGTCCGGACGACGGACGACGCCTGCCCCTCCTGTGGCGTCAAGGAATGGTGAGACCATGAAGATCACCAATCCGGTGCTCACCGGCTTCCATGCGGATCCTTCGATGATCCGCGTCAAAGACACCTATTACATCGCGAACTCCACATTCGAATGGTTCCCCGGCATCCGCCTGCACGAGTCCAAAGACATGGTGCATTGGAACACGTTGCCGTACCCCTTGGGCGCCGAACAGCTTGACATGCGCGGCGATCCGGCGTCCGGCGGCGTATGGGCGCCCGACTTGTCCTATGCGGACGGAAGGTTCTGGATCGTCTATTCCGATGTTCATATCGTCAACGGCGCGTTCAAGGACGTCGTCAACTACCTGACGACCGCCGAGGACATCCGCGGGCCGTGGTCGAAGCCGCTTCGTCTGAACGGCGTCGGATTCGACGCCAGCCTGTTCCACGACGACGACGGCCGCAAATATCTGGTGCAGCAGACGTGGGACCATCGTGAATACAAGCATCAGTTCCACGGCATCACGCTGACCGAGTTCGACACGGCGACGATGCGGCTGAAGCCGGAGACGGCCCGCACGATCTGGATGGGCGACGATGTCAAGCTCGTCGAGGGGCCGCATCTGTATAAGATCAACGGCTGGTACTATCTGTTCTGCGCCGAGGGCGGAACGGTATGGACTCATCAGGAATCCGTGGCCCGCTCCCGCACGCTCGACGAGCTGTCGTTCGAGGCCTCGCCCACGAACCCGTTCATCACGAACTTCGACATCCCAGGCAGCTACCTGCAGAAGCAGGGCCACGGCGCGCTGGTGGACACCCCGTCCGGCGAATGGTACTACGCGTCGCTGTGCGGCCGCCCGTGGCATCACGAGACAGAGTCGTTCACCGACCCGCGCGGCTGGTGCACGCTGGGTCGTGAGACCTCAATCCAGAAGGTCGAGTGGGCTGAGGATGGTTGGCCGTACATCGTCGGCGGTCATGGCGGCGAACGTTATGTGGAGGCGCCGAAGGACGC
>ENA-ORTM01001052-ORTM01001052.1-human-gut-metagenome-genome-assembly--contig:-NODE-1052-length-30628-cov-3.495830_pt1 | contig 30628 bp, 27 predicted proteins | sample MGYA00241909_ERZ509182 | MGnify/ENA primary metagenome ERZ509182 (study PRJEB26280, sample SAMEA2338855) | human gut metagenome | biome: human gut; feature: human-associated habitat; material: faeces...
GTATTCCGTCTCCTGTATGGCTTCACTTTTGTTCTCAGATTCGTCTGATATCTTTTTCTGGCCGTCTGAAAACAAATTTACAAAAATAAGATATCCTAAAAACACAATAGAAATGACAGCTGCGCATAAGATTCCTGCCATAAAAACCCGGGTTCGTTTTTCCCTGCGTTTTTTCTCATTTCTCATCCTACGCAGTCTTTCATTGTTGTCTCTATATCTGCTACTTTGATTTCCCATAACATTCCTCAATTATCAACTTCTATGGCGGTTTGTTTGTAAAGCAGACTCAGTCTATCCAGATCTCTGCCGATCTGTCAAGTGCGGAATAGAATGGGATGCTGCAAAATACCTCCGGTGGTATTCTTCCGGGTAATTTTTCTTGGAAAAATAACCTATTTTCAGAAAAAACACACCGAAGCTCCTCCGGAATTCGTATTTTGCCACACCCTCGTTTTATTAGTGCGCAGACCTTCTTCTCTTGAGAAGAACTACTGCAATTACTGCTACTGCTGCAAGCAGAGAAATCACATATGGCATGATCATAGTATTGTCTCCTGTCTTAACAGCCCCGGTCTCATCTGCCGGTTTTGCAGAATCATTATTTTTACCATTATCATTGCCTGGAGCCGGTTTTACAATTGCTTCTGTCTCCTTCTCTGTCTGAGTCTCTTCTGTTTCCGGTTCCTCTGTCTGCGGTTCCTCTGTTTCCGGTGCTTCTGTCTGCGGTGCTTCTGTTTCCGGTGCTTCTGTTTCTGGTGCTTCTGTTTCCGGTGCTTCTGTTTCTGGTGCTTCTGTTTCTGGTGCTTCTGTTTCTGGTGCTTCTGTTTCCGGTGCTTCTGTTTCCGGATCCTCTGTTTCCGGTTCCTCAACGTCTGCGAACCGCGCCTTGAAGCTGAACAGATATCCGTGTATCCCTTCCTCATTCGTTCCCATATCTACTGCAAGATCCTTGGCAAATGTGAACTCTGCACCAGGTGCATATACGGTATTTCCATCAAGGGTCCAGCCTGCAAACTTCTTGCCAGCTGGCACTTCGCCATGATAATTGGTCATCAGAGATAACGTTCTTCCAAGCTCCACCTCTGTGTAATCGGCAATCCCCTCAAACTGGATGTAGCCCATCTCCGCTTCCTCAAAATACGGTACGAAGTTAAATACATATACTACCTCACCGTCTATTTCCGGGGTTTCCATATCAGCGCTTCCTGTAAAGGTGGATCCAGCCGGATAGACTGTGCCATTCAGTTCCCAGCCTGCAAACTTCTTGCCGGCCGGCACTTCGCCATCATAACTTGCTTTCAGTGTCACAGCCGCACCAAGTTCTGTGATCTCTGCCACAACCCCCTCGTACTGTATCTTCTGAAGTTCAGATATTCCTGGTTCCTCTGAGGAAACATCCTCTGTTTTTTCTTCCTGCTGTATAGCCTCTGTCGCAGCGGTTTCTGCTTCTGTCTCTGTCAGAGCTTCTGTCTCTGTCAAAGCCTCTGTCTCTGTCAAAGCCTCTGCCTCTGTCAAAGCTTCTGTCTCTGTCAAAGCTTCTGTCTCCTGCATCAGAGCTTCTGTCTCCGTTAAAGCATCCGCATTGTCTTCTGTCAAAGCTGACTCAATCACCGTATCCAGTCCGCTTTCCGTTGTTTCCATGCCTTCTGCAGCCATTGCTCCCATTGCACTGTTTAGTACAAAAGAAGCTGCCACACCAATGGCAAGGAAGTCCTTAAGTAACTTTTTCATTTTCATCTCTTTACAAATCCTCTCTGCCTTTCTGTTACATTTTTATACATTCTTTTCTGCCCTTGCCCTAAACCGTTCTGCCTTACAAACTCCCCCCCTAACCTTAATACTATCTCTGAGCAGCGTACTTCCCCCACTCATCGACATCTTAACTATATATCTTATTTTCTAAGATGTCAACAAATTATATCTTATTTTATAAGACATCAAATCAAAATGTTTTTATCAAGGCACATCATAAACTCCGCATATTTCTTAATTAATAAGACAATAATCATTTTTGTCATTAAATTTAAGACTTTAGATATAATTAAAAGATTTCATGTTATTATTAACTTTTGGAGGTGTTATATGACAAATTTTGGGAAAAATCTGAAACAGGCCCGCGAAAACAAGGAACTGACTCAAGAAGCTGTCATGAGGCTGACCGGTATTAATCGCAAATCTCTTTCCGGTTACGAAAATAATGTTGCGCAGCCCGATCTTATGACTTTTGCCACACTCGCTAAACTATATAATGTCTCCGCTGACCTGCTTCTCGGTATCGCTTCCGAACTTTCCGAGCAACTTCCCTCCCCAGCCGAACGTCAAGTCTTAAAAAAAATCAAAAAACTTGACCGCGAACATCTTGCCGAATTAAACGCACTGCTGGATATTATGCTGCATTATTCTTCCCCCGCACAAAATAAAGAACGTAAATAGGGCGCCGTACAGTCTTTTCTGACTATACAGCGCCCTGACTTTATGGATATCCCTTTTTCTTTTACACCTACCGTTTGCAGTTTTTAATGCGAAAACTCACAATCCTTCTTTGATTTTAACAAACCCTTCTCATTCGCTTCGTTTCCAATGCTCTGGCCGGTTCAAACCGCAAAAGGGCTGTGGGAACCATTCGCCCCCACAGCCTATTGTATCTCTTACTCTTCCTTCTTTTTACAGCTCTTATTCTTAGAGATCCGCACTGTCAGCGTACTCCGCTGCTCCTGCCTCTATTGCTCTTTGATACTCCTGCAGTATCACTTCCTGCATCCGTTCTCTTGTCACGGAGTTGATCGGATGCGCAATATCACGATACTCTCCACTGGCAGTCTTTCTGCTGGGCATAGCAATAAACAGCCCCTTTTCTCCGTCGATCACTTTAATATCGTGAACTACGAACTCCTCATCAAAGGTTACAGAAACCACTGCTTTCATCTTACCTTCCTTGGTTACTTTTCTTACCCTCACATCTGTAATTGTCATAAGATCACCTTTCCCAGAATAGTTACTGTTCACTCCGTTCTCAGCAACCCCGGATTCCCTTTCTCTTGTAATTTCCTCCCGCTAGATCACGTACCGCTCATCGGTCTCCGTTACCAGCTTGATCCCGTCTCCTCCGGTGTAATACGTATTGGCGCGTATGGTATCACGGCTCTCCACGATGCAATTTTCCAGATGCACATTGTCTCCCAGGTATACATCATTCAGCACAATGGAATTTTTGATCACACAGTTTTCTCCTACAAATACTTTCTTAAAGATCACAGAATTCTCCACATAACCATTGATAATGGTCCCTGCGGACACAAGACTGTTTTTCACCTGACAACCAGGATTGTACTTGGCCGGCGGAAGATCATCCACCTTGGAATGTACATCCGGATACTGACGGAAGAAGTAATTGCGCACCTCCGGCTTTAAAAAATCCATATTCGTCTTATAATAGGACTCCACAGACGCAATATTGCTCCAATAGCTGTCCATCTTATAGCCATACATCCGCTTCACATCCTTGTACCGGATCAGTACATCCTTTACAAAATCAAATCTTCCCTCTGCCACAGATTTCTCAATCAGTTCGATCAACTGGCGTCTGCGTATCACATAGATACCGCAGGAAATGGTATGGGAAGTGGAGGCCATGGGCTTTTCATCAAACTGCTCGATTCTGCAGTCCTCATTCATCTTTAACAGCCCAAACCTGGTCACATCCTCCGTCTTTGGAATATCCTTGCAGACCACAGTCACATCTGCCTTCTTGGCGATATGATATTCCAACACCTTGTTAAAGTCCAGCTTATAGATCCCGTCTCCGGAAGCGATCACAACATAAGGTTCATGGCAGTTTTTCAGGAAATCCAGATTCTGGTGAATGGCATCTGCGGTTCCCCGGTACCAGAAACTGTTGTCCGCAGTCACCATGGGCGGGAAAACGAATAGGCCTCCCTGCTTTCTGCCAAAATCCCACCATTTGGAGGAGCTTAAATGCTCGTTTAAGGATCTGGAATTATATTGAGTAAAAATCGCCACCTTCTGAATGTGGGAATTAGACATACTGCTTAAAGCGAAATCAATGCTGCGGAAGCTGCCTGCAATGGGCATGGCCGCAATGGCCCGCTTGTTGGACAGCTCCTTCATGCGGTAGCTGTTGCCTCCTGCTAAAATCAATCCTACTGCTCTCATGACACAACACCTGCCTTATCTAAAGTTTCACCGCTTTCCAGAACTCCTCCCGGATAGTCCTCAGGCAGGGTTCTGCCTGTTATGGCTGTATTCTTGCCAATCTTTACATCAGCAGGAATCTGGGTATCCTCCCCCACCACTGCCAGTCCAAAGGAATATACCTTTGGCTTTACTTTATTGGGAATATCCTCCCCCACTCCAAGCACGGTCCGGTCGCCGATGGTACAGTTCTCCGCCACAATGGCCCGGTCTAACACAGCACCCTCCCCGACCACGGTTCCCTGCATGATAATAGAATCCCGAATCACGGCTCCCTTGCCGATCACTACTCCAGAGCCGATAATGGAATTGCGCACCTCTCCGTATACCTCTGTGCCGTCTCCGATCAGGCTCCTGTAAATGCAGGCATCTTCTGCTATGTACTGGGGAGGAATAATCTCATTTCTGGTATAAATCTTCCAGAATTCTTCGTAAAGGTTAAACTCAGGAATAATATCGATCAGCTCCATATTGGCCTCCCAATAGGAACCCAGGGTGCCCACATCCTTCCAGTAACCATTGTACTCATAGGCCACCAGCGTCTGTCCCTGATCAAAGCAATAGGGGATCACATGCTTTCCAAAATCGCAGCCTTCCTGTTCTGACAGGGTAATCAGCGCCTCCTTCAAAGTTTTCCAGTTAAAAATATAAATACCCATGGAAGCCAGATTGCTCTTGGGATGCTCCGGTTTCTCCTGAAACTCCGTAATGCGCCCCCGCTCATCCGTCACTACAATACCGAAGCGGCTGGCTTCTTCCTCCGGAACCGGCATCACCGCAATGCTTACATCTGCATTGTGAGACTTGTGGTATCCCAGCATCACTTCGTAATCCATCTTATAGATGTGGTCACCAGACAGTATCAACACATACTCTGGATTGTAGGTCTCCATGTAGGCCAAATTCTGATAAATCGCATTGGCCGTTCCGGTATACCATTCCGTCTTGCCCACTTTTTCATAGGGCGGAAGCACTGTTACGCCTCCCACGTTCCGATCCAGATCCCAGGGAATGCCGATACCGATATGAGTATTCAGCCGCAGGGGCTGATACTGGGTCAGCACACCCACTGTATCAATGCCGGAATTAATACAGTTGCTCAAGGGAAAATCAATGATCCGATATTTCCCGCCGAAAGCGACCGCAGGCTTAGCAACTTTCGATGTCAGAACCCCAAGACGGCTGCCCTGTCCCCCTGCCAGCAGCATCGCGATCATTTCTTTTTTAATCACATTATCACCTCTTGTACTTAATTGTGCAGTTATTATAGCATGGTTTTGTTATTTTGTGAACATATTTTACAATTTTTTTCAAAATATCATCTATTTTTAGAGCAAACTAATCATTTAATATAATTTTAATATCTAGATTTTTTGATATATTTTTACATTTTTCTGCATTATTCGACATATTTTTTATGTATTTTATCTAATTCTATCCCTTTCCTCTTTTCTTTTCTCTGTACGAAGTGTATACTAAAAAGGAATTGCAGATGAAAGCATTACATCCTATACAGAAAATCATAAAGGAGATCTCTATGTATCAGATCAATTTTAAACAGCCGGTTTCGATTCATTTTATCGGCATCGGCGGCATCAGCATGAGCGGTCTGGCAGCTGTTCTTTTAAAAGAAGGTTTTCAAGTATCCGGCTCTGATGCCAAAGAATCCTCCCTCACCCGATGGCTGGAAGAAAAAGGCGCCCGCATTGTTTACGGTCAGAGAGCTGAAAATATTTCCCAGGATCTGGATGTAGTAGTGTATACCGCTGCCATCCACCCGGATAATCCGGAATTTGCCGCCGCCAAGAATCTTAGTCTTCCCATGCTTACCAGAGCGGAGCTTCTGGGACAAATCATGAAAAATTACGAGATGCCCATTGCAGTCTCCGGAACCCACGGAAAAACTACCACCACCTCCATGCTCTCCCATGTGCTGCTGGCGGCAGATCTGGATCCTACCATCTCCGTTGGAGGGATTTTAAAGGCTATCAACGGTAATATCCGGGTAGGAAATTCCCAGAACTTTATCACTGAGGCCTGCGAATACACCAACAGTTTTTTAAGCTTTTACCCCAAAATGAGTCTGATCTTAAATATTGATGCGGATCATCTGGACTTTTTCAAGGATCTGAATGATATCCGCCATTCTTTCCATCTTTTTGCCCAAAGGCTTCCCCAGGACGGCGCTCTGATCATCAACAGCTGCATTCCCAACCTGGCTGAAATCACAGAGGGATTATCCTGCCGGGTGATCACCTACGGCACTCCGGAAAGCGATTATTATGCTGCAGATGTTACATACAATGAGATGGGGTTCGGCAGCTTTACTCTCTTAAAGCATGGAAAGGAAATGGGCCGCTTCCACCTGATGGTGCCAGGGGACCACAACGTTTCCAACGCCACTGCCACCCTGGCAGCCGGAGATTTGCTGGGAATCTCCGCAGAGGATATGGCTAAGGGGCTTGCCTCCTTCACAGGAGCCAACCGGCGCTTTGAGCACAAAGGCTCCGTAAAGGGCATTACGGTGATTGATGACTATGCCCATCATCCCACAGAGATCGAAGCCACTCTGCGGGCTGCCAAAAATTATCCCCACAAAACCTTATGGTGTGTGTTCCAGCCTCACACTTATACCAGAACCAAGGCGCTTTTGGATGATTTTGCCAGAGTGCTCTGCCTGGCAGACAGAGTAATCCTGGCAGATATCTATGCTGCCAGAGAAAAAAATACCGTAGGCATTTCCTCCCAGGATCTTCTGAAAAAGATTTTGGAAAAGGGAGGAAACGCCATCTATCTGCCGGATTTTGGTCAGATTGAGGACTATCTTCTGGAGCACTGCGTCAAAGATGACCTGGTGATCACTATGGGAGCCGGAGATGTAGTGACCATTGGGGAAAACCTGCTAAAAAAAGGCAAAATCTCTGCAGCAAACTGACGCAACTGCAAATTTACTGCGCAGCAAAAAAGATTTCCCATGAAACAAGCAAAGCGTTTTTTTGTGGAAAACAATCCGAAAAAACACGGCCGGCCAGAAACTCCCTCCCTTTCCACAGATTCAAAACCCGTTTTCCCCAGAGGGAAGCACACATTATCCACAGAAAAAGCCCTTTTGTTTCCGGGTTTCCACAGTATTATCCACAAAATCCACATGTTATGCACATTTTTTTCGCAGCGCATGTGGATTTTGTGTGGAAAAGATGTTCACATTCTTCCTCAATCCCAGGTTCATTTTTCACCTGGCCTGTGATATACTCTAGGGGTATTACAGACGCCATAGTTTCTCGGGGAGGCGCATTTATATGAAACTACATTTGCCGCAGGACGGCGGCGCTACCACAATCGAAAACAAGTTTATTGATCATTATATGCCCAAGGCCAACGGAGAATTTGTAAAGCTCTATCTTTATCTGCTGCGCTGTGCCCAGGCCGGAAGGGAGTTGTCGCTCTCTGCCATAGCAGATGTGTTTGACCACACAGAGAAGGATGTGCGCAGGGCTTTAGCCTACTGGGAAAAATTAAGCCTGCTAAGCCTCCGGTACGATCCCTCGGGGGGACTTAGCGAGATCTCTTTCCTGGATCACCCTTCTTCCGGTTACGAAAGCCCTTCTGTCCGACAGTCAGACGCCGTTGAACCAAAAAACTCCGGCAGCGGCATGGCAGAAACAGCCGCCGGCATGGCGGATATCGGGGACCAGATTTCCACTGCTTCCTCCAAGCATCCGATCTCCAGAAGCCGGGCGCTGGCTCTGAAAGAGCAGGAACAGATCCGGCAGCTGATCTTCGTGGCAGAACAGTATTTTTCCAGACCTTTGACCAGCACAGAGCAGTCCAATCTGCTCTACTTTTATGATACCCTGCATTTTTCTGCAGATCTGATCGAATATCTCATCGAATACTGTGTCTCCAAGGGCAGCAGCAGCCCTCACTATATGGAGAAAGTAGCTCAGGAATGGTATAAGGAAGGAATCACTACCGTAGAGCAGGCCAAAAGCAGCACCAACCTTTATAATAAGAATTACTTTACCATCTTTAACGCCCTGGGAATCAAGGGACGCAACCCGGCGCCCTCGGAGGTGGAATATATGGATCGATGGCTGAACCAGTATGATTTCACCATTGAGATTATCCTGGAGGCCTGCTGCCGTACCATCCGCCAGACCCACCAGCCCAATTTCCAATATGCAGACAAGATTCTGGAGCAGTGGAACAAATCCGGCGTCCATCATCTGTCTGATATCCAGAAGCTGGATGCCGCTCATGCGCAAAAAAAAGCCAGATCCGTAAAAGAGACGCCAAAATGCGGCCAGCCTAATCGCTTCAACAACTTCCCTCAGCGGGAATACAACTGGAGTCAGCTGGAACAGCAGCTTTTATATGCACAGGAAAAGAAAGAGGGGTAAACTTTGGGATTAACTAACACACAGTACGACGCCATTATGCGCTGTTACAGCCAAAAACAGGCGGATAATCAACGGGCGCTGGAACAGCGCAGAAAGACTGCATATAAACAGATTCCTCAATTTGTACAACTGGACAGTGAGGTGGCCTCCTGCAGTTTATCCTGCGCAAGAGCGCTTTTGGAAGATGCGGCCGCGGATATTCCCACCCTGAAAAAAAAGCTGGCAGCCTGCGCAGACGAACGGATCCGGCTTCTGAAAGAGCACGGCTTTCCCGCAGATTATCTGGAAATGCACTATACCTGCCCGGATTGCCAGGACACCGGCTACATTGAAGGGAAAAAATGTCACTGCTTCCGTCAGGCAGCCATTGATCTGTTTTATACCCAGTCCGGATTAAAGGAAATACTGCAGGAGGAGAATTTCCAGCATTTCTCCTATGACTATTACCCGGAAACTCTGATTCATCCTGCCACGGGAAAAAATGCCAGAGAGACTATGCGCACCACTGTGGCTGCCTGCCTGCGCTACATTGATGAATTTGACAAGACTTTTTCCAATCTGTTTTTTTACGGGGGAACCGGTCTTGGGAAAACCTTTCTCTCCCACTGCATTGCCAAGGAGCTGATCGAGCGTGCCCATTCGGTGATCTACTACTCTGCCTTTGAGCTTTTTGACCTGTTTGCCAAAAATTCCTTCGGCCGCAGAGAAACCGAAAGCGATATGACCGATTATATTTTCGATTGCGACCTGCTGATCGTGGATGATCTGGGTACAGAGCTGACCAATTCCTTCGTCTCCTCCCAGCTGTTTCTTATTTTAAATGAACGGCTCCAACGGCAGAAAAGCACCATCATTTCCACCAATCTGCCCCTTGGAACCTTTGCAGAACTGTATTCGGAGAGGGTCTTTTCCCGGATCACCAGCAACTTCCAGCTGTTTCAGCTTATTGGAAATGATATCCGCATACAGAAAAAACTGGGTCTCACCTCTTGACCCGTCTCAGGTTCTGAGATAAGATGAAAACAAAGACTTTTAATCATATAAAAAAGGCTGTCAAGTACACTCCCCGGCCAGTGTCCGGTATGTTTTTTCGGAAAATATATTTTTTTCGGATACAACGCTTTGAAAGAAGCCCCGGGACGTATCTTTCCGCAGCCCGTACAGTATTTTAAGGAGGATTGCCATGCAATCAGCAGAAGAACGAAATCAGGATACGCTCCCAGTAGGTTCACTGGGCATCATCGCTATGGACAGCTGCAGGGATCTTGGGGAAAAGATCAACCGCTATATTGTATCCTGGCGTAATGAGCGGGAGCATGAACATAAGGGAACTCCCCAGTTGTTGGAGTATGCAAAAGACAACTACCTGATCAAAACCGCCACCCCCCGTTTCGGAACCGGTGAGGCAAAGGGTGTGATCTACGAATCCGTCCGGGGCGATGATATCTATATTCTGGTAGATGTGTGCAATTACAGTATTACCTACAATATGAACGGCGTAGTAAACCACATGTCACCGGACGACCATTTTCTGGACTTAAAGCGTATCATCTCCGCCCTGGGCGGAAAGGCTAGGCGGATCACCGTCATTATGCCCTACCTCTACGAAAGCCGGCAGCATAAAAGAAACGGCCGGGAATCTCTGGACTGCGCCATTTTCCTTCAGGAACTGGTGCGCATGGGAGTAGAAAATATCATCACTTTTGATGCCCATGATCCCAGAGTTCAGAATGCCATTCCCCTGCGCGGCTTTGAAACCGTTCAGCCTGTGTACCAGTTTATCAAAGGACTGTTTAAGGCCGCACCGGACTTCCCCCTTACAGCCGATAAGCTGATGATTATCAGCCCCGATGAAGGCGGCACCGGCCGGGCCATCTATATGGCCAATGCCCTGGGCGTCGACATGGGAATGTTCTACAAGAGAAGGGATTATACCAAGATTGTCAAGGGACGCAATCCCATTGTGGCTCACGAATTTTTAGGCGCTGACGTTTCCGGCAGGGATGTGGTAATTCTTGATGACATGATCTCCTCTGGAGACAGTATGCTGGATGTGGCCAGAGAACTGAAAAAGCGGAAGGCCAACCGTATTTTCCTGTGCGCCACCTTTGGCCTGTTCACCAACGGGCTGGCCAAATTTGACGCGGCATATGAGGAGGGGCTGTTCCACTCCCTGCTGACCACCAACCTGATCTACCAGCCCAAGGAGCTTTTGGAAAAACCCTATTATACAGACATTGATATGAGCAAATTCCTGTCTCTGATCATTGACTCCTTAAACCATGACGGATCTATGAGCGATCTTTTAAGCCCCACAGACCGGATCAATAAGTTTCTGGATAAGCAGAAAAAAAAGAGAATGGAACAATAAATCCGAGGCGTCATGCTCTGGGATCATCTTTGCTTCTCTTAATCGGAGAGGATGTTGCAGAATACCTCCGGCAGCTTGTGTTCTATTGCAATCGTGACAGCTTGTTTTATCTAAACATCCAAAAGTCTGAGAAACAAATCTGATCATAAATATGTAAAAATATCCCCTGTTCACAACATAGAAACAAGGGATATTTTTAATTTTATTCAAATTTTCTCGTCCGTACAAAGCAGACTGCGCCGGCTAAAGTCATAAGAATACCGTAGCCGGCAAACCAATGCTTCTCCTTTTATTCGTTTTCCATATTTTCCCGGCGCAGCAGCCTGATCTCCGCCGCATAGCCTTCCAGCTCATTGGGTGTCTCCAGATAGAAGGGAAGATCTTTCAATCTGGGATGCTCCACAATCCGGTAAAAGGCCTCCAGCCCCAAAGCCCCTTCTCCAATCTTCTCATGGCGGTCTTTATGGCTGGCAAAGGGATTTTTCGAATCATTGAGGTGAACCGCTCTCAGACGTTCCAGACCAATCGTCTGATCAAACTCCTCCAACACCTCCTCCAGGTGATCCACAATATCATATCCCGCGTCATACACATGACAGGTATCCAGACACACTCCCAGCTTATCTTTGAGTTCTACCCGCTCTATGATCTGAGCCAGCTCCTCAAATCGGCTTCCTACTTCAGAGCCTTTTCCTGCCATAGTCTCCAACAGCACCGTTGTGTGCTGCTCCGGCTTCAGAATCTGATTCAGTGTCTTTGCTATCAGCTGGATTCCCTTCTGGATTCCTTGGCCTACATGGCTGCCCGGATGAAAATTATAACAATTTCCCGGAATATATTCCATCCTGGCCAAATCGTCCGCCATCGTCTCCAGGGCAAACTCCCTCACACGCGCATCCCCGGAACAGCAGTTCAGCGTATAGGGAGCGTGAGCCAGTATCTGGGAAATCCCCTGCCCCTTTGTATACTCCAAAAATCTGGCCACATCTTTTTCATCTATGGCCTTGGCTTTGCTCCCTCTGGGATTTCTCGTAAAAAACTGAAACGTGTTGGCTCCAATGGATACCGCCTCCTTTCCCATATGATAAAATCCTCTGGAAGAGGACAAATGACACCCTATTCTTAACATCTTATTTCCTCCTGATTCGTTCCAGTATTTCCAGTTCCCGCTTCTGGCAGCTAAATAAGATTACCTGCCGCCCGCTGCGATCCAGCCACCGAAGCGCCTCCTCCAGCCGCTTATCATCATACATGGCAAAGGCTTCATCCAAAATAATGGGCAGAGGCTCTCCAAAGCTTAACAGCTCTCCTGCTGCGATCCGCAGGGCAAAATAAATCTGATTCATGGTTCCATAGCTTACCTGATGAAGATACAGCAGGCTGGAGGGCGTATTGATCCGCACCTGCATTTTTTCATCCAGCGCAATCTGCGTATAGCGTCCATCTGTAAGCTGAACTAAAATCTCTGAGGCCTTTCTTCCAAATTCTGTTCCTGCCTCCCGGTAAATTCCAGCAGACAATTCTTTGATGCGCAGCATGGCCAGATCCAAAGCCTCCAGCTCCTGATCATAGGTGGAAAGACGGTCATGGGTCTTATAGAGTTCTTCCAGTTCCTCCCGTATCACAGTGAGACGAAGGGTCTTTTCCCGAATCTCCTTCTCCTGATAGTCCTTCTCCCGAACTGCTTCCTCCTGAAGTTCCTTTTCTCCAGACTGCTTCTCCAAAAATGCCGTTCCCGGAAGTTCCCCTTCCTGCCTATATACAGGACTCTGCTCTTCTTCCTCCGTCTTTTTTCCTCTTCCCCATCCCAGCTGTTTTCTGCTGTAATTTGCCGCCATACCAAAAAGAGCCAGAAAAAAGGCTCCCAGCAGCAAAAAACCGATCTTACCAGGAAGAGCCGTGGCAAATACGCCGCAGGCAACCGACAGAATACCGCAAAGAAACAACAATACGTCCAGCCAGATCAGAAATTTTCTAAAGCCAAACTCCGGCTTCTCTTTTTCCAGGAGGTGTCCGGACTTTGTCTTTTCCTGTGTTCCGGCAAACATTTCCGGCAAAGGAATATCCAGCTCCTTCTTTCCTGGCTTCCCTCCTCCGCTTCCTGTTTCCTCAAACCCTCCCCCTCCTGTATTCTGACGTGTCACTTTTTCCAGTTCCTCCCGGACAAACTGCTCTTCCATCCGCTTTTTGCTGATTTTCTCATCCAGCTGCTCCTGCTCCTGCTTCTTCTTATTCTCCAGCTGCCTGCGCTTTCCTTTCAACTGATCCATGGCCTTTGACAGATCCAGATTCCCGTCTCCGGTCTCCTGAAAATTCACCATGAATTTCTGCAGTTCCTGAGCCAGGCCTGCATCCGTTTCACTTCCCGTCTGGGGAATGAACACGGTATTCACGAAAGCAGACTCGCTCAGTCCCCCAAGAAGCTCCGTAAGCAGTCCTGCATCTGCCGGCAATTCCTGTCCGCTGCTCTCACAAATCAGCCTTACTTCCTTAGTTGACTTTAAAAAATTCCGCTCAATGCGGTAGATCTCCCCCCGGTAACTTAACCGCAGAGCTCCTGCAAAATATCCGGGATTGTCCCAGGGCTGCCGCAGGAAATACTCATCATTTTTTCCGTTCCGCCCTCTCCCGGTACGGATTCCAAAAAACATATCCCGGATAAAGGCGTGCATCGTGGATTTCCCGGTTTCATTTCCCCCACAGATCACATTGATCCCAGGTCCCAAAGAAACCTTATGCTCCAGAAATTTTCCAAAATGTTTTAAATTCAATTCCAGCAGTTCCATGATGTCACCTCTCCTGAGAAAGCAAAGCCTCCAGGCCATACTGAAGTGCTTTCTCCTCCGTTATACTCCTCTCATGCCCCTCAAAACTTTCAATGTAACGCCCAATCATCTGTCCCTGATATCTGCGCTTTAACTCCTCCAAATGGAAGGCAGGCACCGTCTCATCCTCTACATCCAGCACCATGCCAAATTCCATCAGCTTTTCCAGATCAAAGGAACTTCCCGGCTCCCGTTTCCCCTGAAGACTCACCCGGTAAATATGCTGCCAGCCTGTTTTTTCAATCTCCTGCTCCAGTTTATCCCGAAGAGAAAAGGTGGTGTCCCCTTCCTCCACTGAAAGTGTCAAAGGAATATATTCCCGTTTGGCTTTTCTCACAAACCGGGCCTTGATGCGTCCCTTTTCCCAGTTTCCCAGAATGTAGCCGTGCGGGCCGAAATCATTGCAGTCCACAGGCTCTAATGCGCCTGCATACAGCGCCTGATCCTTTATCACTGCCTGAGGCTTATGAATATGTCCCAGGGCCACATAGTCAAACCCAGAACGGGACAGGGAATCCCTGCTTATGGGAATGTGCTGCCCGTCTCCTCCATGGGCCAGAAGAATATGGCATCCCTCCTCCTTCACCGGATGAAGCCCCTCGTACAAGGGCTCTGGAATCTCCTGCCGATAATAGCTGAAGCCATAGACAAAGGTGCGAATCTCCGGAAAGCGCACGCATTCACACTGTCTTGAAAACAGGCAGGCTACATTCCTGCTCCAGGGAAAATTCAGGTACCCAGAAGCCGGCTGCAAATAATCATGATTCCCAGCCATCAGAACTACCCTGGTATGATTCAAAGTAGAAAACAGATAATTTACTTCCTTCAATTCCTCCATAAGAGGCTGGCGGTGAAACAGATCTCCTGCAATCAGAAGTAAATCCACCTGTTCTTTTCCGGCATCCTGGATAGTACTGCGAAAGGTATCCCAGATCTCCTTTTTTCTTGCCTCACTCCAGCTGCTTTTTCCATCCGGAGCAGCCCCCAGATGTACATCCGCTATATGTATAAAACGCATACGCCCGTCTCCTTACCTTGTTGTCTTTCCTCATATCTCTTTCCCGGCTTGTTCCCCATCGTAACCATCTATTTCACAGAATTCTTCCCGATTGCAGCCCCTTTCCCGCTTGCCTGGGTTCCTCTGTGCTTTTATGAATGGGAAAAGAAGTATAGCCCTTTTTATTCTTATCCTTTTCCCCTCTTGTCAGTTCCAGAAAGGTTTCCAATATATTTTTCACCCTGCTGGTATACAGCTCCTTAGCTTCCCCCGGTAACGAAGAATGTGCTTCGCACATTCTAACGCCTGCGGAGCATTTCTGTTTCATAAGAAGGAATTTCCTATGTAAAAAAAACTGCCCGGCTTTCGCCGCCTGAAATGCGACAAACTGCCGGACAGTATCCTATGCTTTTTCCAAAGCCTGGGTAAGATCCGCTATAATATCATCGATATGCTCAATTCCCACTGACAGCCGGATCATTCCCGGCGAAACCCCTGCTGCCTTTAACTGTTCATCGTTTAACTGCCTGTGGGTGTGACTGGCAGGATGAAGCACACTGGTTCTGGCATCTGCCACATGGGTCACAATGGCCGCCAGCTTCAGGCTGTCCATAAAGCGCACCGCCCCTTCTCTTCCGCCCTTTAACTCAAAAGAGATCACACCACAGGTACCATGGGGCATATATTTTTGAGCCAGCTTATAGTACTTATCCCCGGGAAGTCCTGCGTAATTGACAGACGCCACTTTCTCATGGGACTGAAGAAATTCTGCCACTCGTTTCGCATTATAACAGTGGCGCTCTACCCGCAGGGGCAGGCTCTCCAGTCCAAGATTTAAGAGAAAGCTGTTCATGGGCGAGGGGACCGCCCCCAGATCCCGCTGCAGCTGCACCGTAGCTTTGGTGATATAAGCTTTTTTCCCAAACTTCTCTGTATAGATCACACCATGATAGGATTCATCCGGGGTGGTAAGTCCCGGAAATTTCTCTCTGTAGGCCTCCCAGTCAAAATTTCCGCTGTCCACAATCGCTCCCCCCACCTGCACGGCATGGCCATCCATGTATTTGGTAGTAGAATGGGTCACAATATCCGCTCCCCATGCAATGGGCCGACAATTCACCGGAGTGGCAAAGGTATTATCCACGATCAGAGGCACCCCATGGCTGTGGGCCAGGACTGCGAACTTTTCAATATCCAGCACCACCAATGCCGGGTTAGAAATAGTCTCTGCAAATACCGCCCTGGTGTTGGGACGAAAGGCTTTGTCCAGCTCCTTGGGGCTTTCGTCTGCATCCACAAAGGTACATTCGATTCCCAGTTTCTTCAAGGTCACTCCCAAAAGATTCAGGGTTCCTCCATAAATGGCGGAAGCACAGATCACATGATCCCCGGCTTCACAGATATTGAACACTGCATAAAAATTGGCTGCCTGACCAGAGGAAGTAAGCATTCCTGCCACTCCCCCCTCCAGATCTGCAATTTTTTCCGCCACAGCATCGCTGGTTGGATTTTGCAATCGAGTGTAAAAATACCCGTCTTTTTCCAGATCAAACAGTTTTCCCATCTCATCTGTGCTCTCGTATTTAAAGGTAGTGCTCTGGTAGATGGGTAGCACTCTGGCTTCCCCGTTTCCCGGCTTCCACCCGGACTGGATACATTTTGTCTCAACTTTATAGTCGCTCATGGTCTCTCCTTTTTCCTTCTCCTCCTCAGCTGCGGAAGACAATCTCTCCGGTCTCATCATTCATAGATTCCAGTATGGCCAGCGACTCCACCCGGATTCCCTTGCTGCGAATCAGATCTCCGCCTCTCTGGAACCCTTTCTCCACAGCGATGCCAACCCCCTCCACAGTGGCTCCGGCGCTGCGGATCAGATCAATCAGACCATCCACTGCACATCCGTTAGCCAAAAAATCGTCAATGATCAGCACGTGATCCTCAGGGCTTAAGAATTTTTTTGCTACAATCACATCATACACCTTTTTGTGCGTAAAGGACTCTATCTTTGTGGTGTACATTTCTCCGTCCAGGTTAATGCTCTTTGCCTTCTTGGCAAACACCACCGGCACATGAAAATGCTGAGCCACCACGCAGGCAATGCCGATTCCGGAAGCCTCAATCGTAAGGATTTTATTAATCGGCCGATCTGCAAACAAGCGCTTAAATTCTTTTCCCATCTCATTAAACAGGTCTACATCCATCTGATGATTCAAAAAACTGTCTACCTTCAGCACATTGCCTGGTTTTACTACCCCGTCTTTGCGGATTCTCTCTTCTAAAAGCTTCATGATACATCCTCCTGTGTTTTAACCGTAGCTCTCTGAAAAACATTCGCTTTTCAGAAGGCTCCTGTATTCTCCAGCTGCTGCCCTTACTTTCTCTTTTTCAGAGCATCGAAATAGTGATTCTCATTTTATCATGACTTTTCATCAGAAACAACAATTTCTAACAGTTCCTTTGGATTCTCCACCAGATAGTCCGGCCGAAGCTGCTCTAAATCCTCCTTCCGGCGAAATCCCCAGGTTACCAGAGCACAATGGATCGCTGCCCTTCGGGCAGTGTGGTAGTCCACCTCCGAATCTCCCACATACAGAGCCTCCTGTCTGGATACCCCTAGAAGCTGCAGCGCCTCCAGCACAGCGTCCGGCTCCGGTTTTCTCCGGATACCGGGGCGTTCCCCCACTGCCGTTTGGATCACCTCCGGAAAATACCTCCGATTCAGCTCTTTCACAGCCCCGTCTCCCTTATTAGAGACAATCGCCATCAAAACGCCCCTCTTCTTAAGCGATTCCAAAAGAGACCATATTCCCGGATAAGCTCCTGTTTTGATCTGGCAGTGTCCCTGATAGTAAGCCTCATACTCTTTTAAGATCTTATCAAATCCCAGTGTCTCTGCCCCTTGGGGCAGCACGTTTTTCATCAGGCGCCCAGCGCCGTTGCCCACCGCCAACCGCACTTCCTCCAGCGTTTTAACCGGATAGCCATGCTTTTGTAAAGTATAGTTTACCCCTCCCGCAATATCCTCCAAAGTATTTAAAAGCGTTCCATCCATATCAAAAATAACTGCCCTATAGCCCATCTTTCCTAGCCCTTCCTTTGATTAAACGTGATTTGGCGACCTCTTTCCTATCCGTCCCAGTACGATCCTGCGAAACCTTTTGATTTCACAGGAAGAAAGTTCCTATGAAATCAAAAACAAAGATGGCTGCCGCATGATAAGAACGCAAGAACTTCCAGCTCTGTGTTTTCCTGGTTCTTCTTTTTGCAGCAACCCCTTTTTAACGGAGACGGAGGGATTCGAACCCTCGAGCCGGCAAAGCCGACCAACAGATTTCGAGTCTGGCCCGTTATGACCACTTCGGTACGTCTCCAAGATCAGCCCGATACCTTCAGGTATTTTTGAGCCTAGCACCATTTATATAGTCTATCATAAAGTTTCTTATTTTTAAAGAGTTTTTTCTAAGTTTTCCGTTTCTTGTTTTCCGCTTCTTTCAATTCTGGGCTCTCTGATTTTGTTTATTCCTATTTCGGTTCCTCTGACTTTTGTTCCGTCCGCTCGGATATCCCGCCCTGGTCTGCCTCCCTGTTTTTCCCCGTCTGCTGCTCCGGCTTTTTTTCTTTCGCTTCCAGTGCTTTCTTCTCCGCCTTTTTCCGCTCCCGAAGGTTCTTAAAAAAATCTGAAAGCATCCTGCTACATTCCTCCTGAAGCACTCCCCTGGTCACCTCTACCTGGTGGTTAAACTCCTCCATCTGAAGAATATTCAGCACCGATCCGGCACATCCGGCTTTAGCATTCATACTGCCCATCACCGCTCTGGTAATCCTTGCCTGGACAATCGCTCCTGCACACATCTGGCAGGGTTCCAGAGTAATGTAGATGGTGCAGCCCTCAAGCCGCCAGTCTCCCAGCTTTTTGCTGGCCTTTCTGATGGCATTCAGCTCTGCATGCGACAGCGTATTCTTATCAGTATTTCTCCGGTTATATCCCCTGGCAATGATCTTTCCTTCCCAAACGATGACGCAGCCTATGGGAACCTCGTCCAAAGCCGCCGCCTTTCTGGCCTGAGCCATGGCAGCCTTCATAAACCGCTCATCTTCTGTCAGTTTTCTCATCTGCTTCTCCCCCTATCCGCCGCAGCGCGATCCTGCAAAACATTTTTGTTTCATGGGAAGACATTCCTATGAAACAAAAAGAGCTGCCGCAACTTGTCTCTTAAGGTTTCCCTCAAAGACCTTTACGTCAGCCCTGTTCTCTTCTTTTTACCGTGCGCCTCCCATCGACTGCTTGCCACAAACGTTACCTTTACAGTTAACTCGGCCCAGGCTGCCTCGCGGCACACAGAAGCTTCTGCTTAGTGCTGCTCCGTTCCCGACCTGACACGGTTCACAGATTTCTGTTGCGCAAGACCCAGACGTCAACATCACTTATAAAGGGCAGCTTCACAACAAAACAGCCTCCGTTCGGCATCACCCCTGCTGTAGCGGATTGCAGGTACAGGGCACCGCTATCTCCCCGGCTGCACGGTGTTTTTACTATACTAATTTTTCCGGGTTTTGTCAAGCATTACCGCAAATTGTCTCTGAGTATGTCTCTGAGTAGCTTGTCCCCCGGAAGCATCTATGGGGAGCGCAAGCTTTACCCCAAATCCTCCATGCGAACCTGGTTCCACAACCGCCGTACCCTGGTGGGCCTCCAGAATCTGTTTTACGATCATAAGCCCCAGGCCGTGACGCTGTTCCTGCACATTTTCATCACATACCATGTAATGCGGTGTTTTATTAAATTGCTCCAGTTCCTCCGGAGAGGCCCCCTTTCCATCGTCTGAAACCGCTATGGTACACAGGCCCTTCCCCACAGAAACACCGACATAAATGCTGCAGCCCTGTTCATTATGATTGATTGCGTTCTGAATCAGATTGCTCACTGCCCGCTTCATCAGATCTCTATCCGCCATGACCGGACAGAACGTCAGCCCTTCCTCTGTCTCCCACACAATAGGATGTTTCTCTTCAATATCCATATTGATAAAATCAACTGCCACCTGCCGGACAATGGCAATCATATTTTCTTCACGTAGATGGAGCGGCTGCATATTATACTCCAATTTGGATGCCAGATTCAGATCATTGATCAGATTCCGCATTCTCTGGCTCTGCCTCACAATAACCTCTGCCTTTTTGCGCCCCTCCACTGTCAGTTGGGAATCCTCCCTTAACTGACCTGCGTACCCCATTACCATAGACAAGGGCGTTCGGATATCATGGGAGACCCCGGCAATCCAGTTGGCCCTGGCTGTCTCCTTTCTCCGAAGCTGATATTTTTGGGTCTGCAGGATTTCTGAAGTTTTATTAATACTTTCTGCCAGCTCCCACAACAGCCCCTTTTCTTTAATGTAAACCGGTTCTCCCTCCGGCAGATCCCGTATCCCGTTTATAATAGGCTTCACAGAACGAAGCAGCTTTGAGTTTGCAATTATATAAATCAGAAAGATCAGCGCAGCATTGATAGCCAGAACCTGAAGGATCGCCCTTGGCAGGTTGGAAATAGTGTGGTAATCCCAGCTTGGCCACATGTGCTTCCAGAAGCTGTCCCTTGGATAGCCAAGCACCACCAGACCCTCCTTGGCAGCTCCGGTAAAGGTAGGATAACCGTCCAGGTATCCCCTGGTCAATCCCGGAATGTCTGCGATCGCATAGAATCTGGGGATGGTTTCCGGCAGCTCTTCTGTCTGCCATTTTACCTGCCCTGTTTGATTCTCTATATAGATCCCCCAGGCGCCGGAATCTTTAAGCTCCTGAGCAAGGGGAGACGGGAGGATATATCTGCCGTCCTCCCCCTTGCTTAACGCCCCTGCGACTTCTTCCGCTGTTTTCCAAGGATAGGCGTTGGGTGTCTGGGCTGCGGTAAAAAGAAACAAAAGTACCACATTCAGTACAAGAAGAAGCAAGCTGCTTAAAAGCAGAATCCCCACACAGCGTCTTATTAACTTCAGAACACTTTTCATATCATTTTTCCCCTGTGATCAGTTTGTATCCAAGCCCTTTGACCGTGAGCAGCGCTGCAGGCTGGGATGGATACTCTTCTATCTTTTCCCGGATGCGCCGGATATGAGCCATGAGAGAATTTTCATATCCAAACGGATTGTCTCCCCAGGCGGCCGCGCAAAGAGTATCAATGGTGACGATCCGTCCTGCATTCCGATAGAGGACGGTTAAAATCTCGTATTCCTTTGCGGTCAGAGGGATGTGCTCACCGTTTTTTATCACCTCTGCCCGATCAAAATCAATTTCACTGCTTTTGAGCTTTACAACCGGATTCTCCTCCTTGTAACTCCTCCGCAGGATTGCCACAATGCGAAAGATCAGCTCCCTGGGAAGAAAAGGCTTTACCACATAATCGTCTGCCCCGAGTCCAAAACCTCTGAATTTGTCCTCCTCCTCCCCTCTGGCTGTTAAAAATAGAATGGGGTATTCCCCCTGCTGTCTTAATTGTTCCATGAGATGAAATCCATTTCCATCAGGCAGCATCACATCAAGAACCGCTAGTTCCGGTTGTATCCTCTCTGCCTTGGCAAGAGCCTCCCGCTCGTTTTTTGCCGTTGTGATATTACAAAAGCCTTCTTCACTGAGAATGGAAACTACCATATCCAGAAGCTCCTGTTCATCATCCACCAGCAGAATGCGTTTGCTCTTTAAATATTCCAAATCCATACCCGATCCTTCTTTCTGTCTCATATCTGTTCCGCCGCCCCACCTGTAAACCGCCTTTTCTTTCTTCTGAAAAATCCTCCTGCTCACAGGCCGGCCTTCCCTTTGGGATTAGGGTGTCAAAAGCCCGAAGCCTTTTGAAAAGCCTTCCTAATTATATCACAGAATGCTTCTGTTTTGAGAGTTCCCGGAAAATGTAAGGGAAATGTAAGGAAACCGGAAGGTTCCTGCAAGGATGATGCCTTATGATAATTCTAACAAACATCCTGTTTGGAAGCGTATCGTCCTTTGCAGGCAGGTGCTGTAAAAAGAAAAAGAGAGGAGCAAATCTATGAATACCGCAAGCAGAATCATCATTGAGACAGAAAATCTCACAAAATCCTATGCTGGCTTTACCGCTGTGTCTGACTTAAACCTTCACATTCCAAAAGGCAGTGTTTACGGCTTTCTTGGCCCCAACGGCGCCGGCAAATCCACCACTATGAAACTATTTCTCGGCCTTACCAAGCCCACCAGCGGCTCCTTTGCCATTGACGGTAAAAGCTATCCCCAAAACCGGGCAGCGATTTTAAAAGAAGTGGGATCTTTTATTGAATCCCCTGCTTTTTACGGAAATTTAACCGGATGGGAGAATCTGGACCTTATCCGAAGGATCCTGGGGCTGCCAAGATCCGCGGTCTTGGAAGCCCTGGAGTTAGTGGGTCTTACCTCCTACAAGGATCGGCTGGCCAGAAAATACTCTCTTGGAATGAAACAGCGGCTGGGGCTGGCAGGCGCTCTCATGGGAAATCCACCCATCCTGATTCTGGACGAACCCACCAATGGACTGGATCCTGTGGGCATCCATGAAATCAGATCCCTTATCCGCTCCCTCCCGGAGAAATTTGACTGTACTGTGCTGGTTTCCTCCCATCTCCTGTCTGAAATTGAGCTGATGGCAGACTATATTGGGATTCTCAACAAAGGCCGTCTCCTGTTTGAAGGAACCATGGACACATTGAAAAAAAATGCTGCTCTACAGGGATATCCCACCGACAATCTGGAGGACACCTTCCTTGCATTGATCGGAGCTGATAATCAGCAGAGAGGAGGCGCGCGATGAGTCTTACGCTGGAATGCAAAAAAATAAAACGCACCGGTTTTGTTCCCGGCCTGCTTGGGGGAGGCCTTTTAGCCGCCGGGGTGCCTGTTCTCAATATGGCCGTCCGGGGGGAGATTTATTTAGGAAGCAGCGCCTCCCCTGTCTCTATTCTGATGAATGCAAACTGGCAGATGATGGCAATGCTCAATCTTTTGCTGATCGTAACAGGTGCCTGTCTGATGTACCACATCGAATATGGAGATCATGCCATCCAGAAAATGCGTACCCTTCCTATGAAAGAAAGCCGATTGTATTTCGGAAAAGCCACTCTGCTGGCAAGTATGTGCGCTTTGATGCTGCTTTTGGAAGCCGCAGCCATTGGTTTCTGTCTCCAGCGCTGGTTTCTTCCCTCAAACGCGCTGTGGATGGAACTGCTGAAAAATTTCGGCTATGCCCTGCTTTTGCTTCTGCCTTCCGCACTGATGGCGCTGCTTGTGGCTTCTGTCTTCCAAAACATGTGGGTATCCTTAGGTATCAGTGTGATGGGGGTGTTTCTGGCCACCATGCTGCCTTCCGAGAATTTTATTTTATCCCTGTTCCCCTTTGCCCTTCCATTCCAGATATTTTCCGGCACGGCGCAAACAGTTTTGCGCAATTATTCCATTGCGGCAGTCATGGAACTTCTGGTTCTTGGTATCGGGGAAATCTACTTTTTAAAAATCAGGAGGTATTTTGCATGAATTTTCTATCTCTCATTAAAGTTGAATTTCAAAAAATTCGCCGTTCCCGGATTTTTTTCATTCTGGCTATTGCCGCCGTCCTTCTATGGCTGCCTTCCATCTTCAATGTGCATCTGAATTTTGAAATGCAGGCAGAAGGAATTTCCCCGGAACACAACTTTTTCATCCAGGGCTTTATGGGAATGGCCTGGTTTATGTTTCCTGCCAGTATGGTTGTAGGCACTGTCCTGTTGTATATGACAGAAAGAACCAACAGGGGAATTTTAAAGATGCTTTCCCTGCCCGTCTCCGCTGCCAGACTATGCCTGGCAAAATTTGTGGTGCTTCTTGGGCTGTCCCTGTTTCAGGTTCTTATGACTGTTGTCCTGTATTTTGCAAGCGCAGCCATTGTCTCTTACACCCAAAATTATCATTTCATCCTATCTCCGGGGTTTGTTTTCCAGGAAGCCGGGCTGCTTTATGCAGCGTCCATTCCTATGCTTGCAGTTTTCTGGCTTCTGTCCGTGTGTATTCAGACGCCCGTTTTCTCCATCGGCATCGGGCTTGCCTCCATTGTGCCCTCTGTGCTGATGATCAACACAAAGTTCTGGTTCCTCTACCCCATGTCCTACCCTTTCTTTGTGATTACGGCTGAATATGGGAAACTCTCTTCCAGCCTTACCACTTCCCAGGTGCAGCTCTTCCCCTGGCTCCCTGTGGCTGCGGCGATCACTATACTTTGTCTGCTGATTTCCTGCCTCTGTTTCGGGCAGGCAGAAAGAAGATAATACCATGAAAAACAAACTTTTAACCGGAATTGCCACGCTTCTGTTGTTTCTCCCCTGGACCATTCTGCCTCTGCGAACCTTTCCCTGGGCTCTTACATCCCCAGCTGCCAAAATCATCATCTCCTGCTATGCCGCATTCATGATCTTGGGCGGAATTTTCACCATTTTCTGTTATAAAAAAGCCCGTATCCAAAATACTTGGATGAAAATCTGCTTCATTATAAACCTGCTCTATGGGGTCGGAGGCATCGCAGCTTTTGGGATGATGGCCGCTTCCCATCGATCCTGACAGCCACAGAATCCTGTTTGCCATCCGGAAAGGGAAGTGTTAAAATACCTTTCAGAACAATGCCTTCAGGAGGAATCGATCATGCTAATCCATGGAATGCAAAAATTGACTCTGCTGGATTACCCGGAACATCTGGCAGCTGTTTTATTTACCGGAAGCTGCAATTTTCGCTGTCCTTTCTGCCAAAATGGCAGCCTTGTCCTTGCCCCCGGGAGAGAACCTGTGATCCCTGAGGAGGAGATTTTCTCTTTCTTAAAAAAACGAAGAGGAATCCTCACCGGAGTCTGCATCACTGGAGGAGAGCCTACCCTTTATCCGGATCTTCCTGATCTGATCAGAAAAATAAAGGCTCTTGGATATCAGGTTAAATTAGATACGAACGGAACCAACCCGGCCATGATAAAAGCCCTCTTTGAAGAGGGCCTCTTAGACTATGTGGCAATGGATATTAAAAGTTCCAGGCAAAACTACAGAAAGGTAAGCGGATGCCCCGTTCTATCCCTGGATTCCCTTCAGGAAACCATTGATTTTCTGACCTCTTCCTCTGTGGAATACGAATTTCGCACCACCGTTGTAAAAGGACTGCACGAAAAGGAAGATTTTGCAGACATTGCCCAATGGCTTGCAGGGGCAAAGCGTTACTTTTTACAGGCCTATCAGGATTCCGGACAAATCCTGCTGCAAATGCTGGCCGGTAAAACTGCTGACAGCCCCTCCCCTCTTCCAAAGCTGGAGCCTTTCTCCCCGGAAGAGATGGAAGAGTTTCTCTCCATCCTGAAACCAGCTATTCCCTCTGCTCGTCTTCGGGGGACGGATCGATAATGCGGCACCAGTAACCAAACTGTCCGGGATATCCGGAAATTTTTGCAGGCCGAAACTCCGTAAACCCAAAGCTGCTGGCCAAAACCCTGCTCCTGCCCGCCCCGATTCCCGGCACCCCCAGATAATACCCCTTCTCCCTGCTTCGTCCCAGCAGCAGATGGTGATACTGGCAAAAGCCCTGCATCAAAAAATTGTTTCTTCCCACCGGCCATCCCTGCTCTCCCAGCCACTGAATGTCTCCCGGACAGAGAAGCAAACATTCCTCCTCCCCTTCAAAGAGCGCTGCTTTCCGGCACCGTTCCCTCAGAACTCGAAAAGCTGGGCTTTCCCCCCCTTTTTTCTCTGTTTTCTCATCTCCTCTTTTTAAAAATCCCTGGTTCCAGTCAGCGATCTGCTGAAAGGGCGCCTTCTCTTCTGCATTGGCCAAAACTTCCTCCGGCAGCCTCTCTTCCGGTCTTACCCGTTTCCGACATGTCTCCTCCATAGGATCTGTCCCTATTTTCTCCGGCCTTACTATTTCTGTATGATCCATTTCTACCGGATCCGCGTCTTCCCTGACAAGAACGGCGTCTCTTTGAACCATTTCGTCTTCCTGCTGCAATTTCAGCTCTTCCTTGCTCTGTTCCTCCGCTGTTTTCTGAATTTTTCCCTCCTCCGCTCTGCCCTCTGCCTCCGTCTGACCTGGCAAGTTCTCTTCTTCCGGTACAGTTTCCGTTACTGCCTCCGGCTTCTCTTCCGTCCTCCTTCTCCGTTCTCCCAAAGTCCAAAGTTTTTCCACCTTCGGCTCATCATTGGCCCAGTGGGAGAGAAAGTCCCGTCCATGACCACAGGGGATCCACATTCCTGCCAGTTGTTCAAAACTTTTCCCCTTTAAATTTACCGTATCCTCATGAAACTGCAATTTCTGCCAAAAAATATCTCCCTGGGGACATCCCATTCCCAGCAACACCGTATCATATCCATCCCCCTCTGCACCATAGCCTAAAATCTCCAGTCTCTTTTCCGGCCATCTTGCAGCTCGAAGCTGCAGTCCTACCCGCCAGATCCCGTTTCGCTCCTCCGCCTTAATAAATCCGGCATTCCTTTGCCGTTTTCCATCTATGTATTCGTAAAAATATCCCACAAAACGCTTATAATCAGACATTGGCTGCTATGCTCCTCCCAAAACTCCTCCCGCCCAAAATCCTTCTAAATCAGCAGTCAGAACTTTCCAAACGTCTTTGCTTCCATCCTATGATCCATGACAACCGATTATGCGGCCTGTACCCTCTTTCCGGTAAAACAGATCTGCCTGCGGCAGACAAAACAACAGATTCTTTTCATAGATCAGGCCGGTACTACCAGAACAAAGTGTGCTTCGCACACTCCGCAAACCAGTTTTCTAAGAGCACATCTTTGTTCCGCGCGCGTAGCTGCGCATATTTGCCCTCCGGGCTTTTTTATGTCATAGGAAGAAATTTCCTATGACATAAAAATAGCATCCGTGTCCATGGGACAACACGCCTCATGGACACGGGTGCTACCAAAACTGTTTCAAAAATAGCTATAATATCTTTTACATCACATAATCAGACCGAAGTCCCAAGGTAATGGTAAGCGTTGTCTCTTTATAAGCGCCTCCTGCTGCTGATTGAACGGTCATCTCTACCGTCTCGCCGCCCTTATAGTACTGAAGCAGCTTTGTCAGATCCTGCATACTGGTGACTGCCGTATCGTCAAAGGCTGTGATGATATCCCCTTCTTCCAGGCCGGCTTCCTCTGCAGGACTTCCGCTCCCTACATTGGTCACATACACCCCGGCCGGAACTCCGTAAAGCTGCACTACCTCAGAAGTTACGCCCTCGCCGCTGATGCCAAGGTATGCTGCATCCGCATCCTCCACCTTGCTTCTGGTTTCCTTGCTCATCAGTTTTTCCAGAATCGGCTGTGCCTTTGATACCGGGATGGCATATCCCATACCTTCCACACCATTGGAAGAAGCCTTTGCAGAATTAATGCCGATCAGTTCACCGCTCATATTCAGCAAAGCACCGCCGCTGTTTCCGGGATTGATGGCCGCATCCGTCTGAATCAAATCTTCATACTCTGTAACACCGTACGAATCCTGTATAGAAATACTCCGATCCTTGGCGCTAATAATTCCTGTTGTAACAGACTGGCCATAACCTAAAGCGTTACCAATGGCTACTGTCTGTTCGCCTACCCGCATGTCATCCGAATCTCCCATTCTGGCGGTCTTGATCTGATCCATAGTATCTTCATCAATATCCTCTTTATTCACAGCCACCACGGCCAGATCATTGGACGGATCCGTTCCCTTGATCTGTGCCTCATAGGACTTTTCATCAATAAAGGTCACTGTAAGCTGCGTGGCATCCTCCACCACATGATTGTTCGTGCAGATCAAAAGCTCTGTATCATTCTCTCCCATAATGATTCCGGAACCGCTGCTCTCGCTCTCATACTGTAAGGTCTGGCCCCTGAAAAAGCTCTGTACCTCCTGCACAGATTTGTTTGTGATAGCCACAATACTCGGCATGGCCGCCTCTGCAATATCTGCCACACCGGAATAGTTCAGGGTATCTGAATGATCTACCAGATCCGCTGTACTGATAGTGGAAAAAGGATTCTCAGAAACCGTCTCTTTCGCCTCTTCCTTCTTTGCATTCTCTGCATAAGTATAAACTTGTGTGGCCGTCCCAACAGCAGCTCCTATCATAACAACGCCCATCAATACGGCAAACCCTTTTTTCTTCATAAAATTACCTCCTCTATCTTCTTTTGGCTCTTTTGGCCAAAGCGTATGTTCAACTTTTTTCTTTTGTTACTACTTACTATATCCATTTATTTTGTTTGATTTGTGATAAAGGCATGGTAAATTTGTGTTCAAATTGTGTTTATTCTGTGAACGTTTTCCCGGTTGCCGGATTCCGGTTCTCAGAATTCATTTTCCAGCCTTAGGCGCCCCTCTTCCCTGTCCGCCGCAGTGCGTGCGATCCTGCCAAGCATTTTTGTTTCATTAAGGAAGAAATTTCCTATGAAACTAAAAAGGGGATCCAAAACTCTGCCGGTTCTGGAAATCCCCTCAAAATCAAATCTTTCTTTCAGAAAACGTAAATTCCCTACTTCAGGAAACCATTGACAATCTGCTCTTCCGCCTCTTCCTCTGTAAGCCCCAAAGTCATCAGCTTAATAATCTGTTCCCCTGCGATCTTGCCGATGGCTGCCTCATGGATCAAAGCCGCATCAAGATCATTGGCCTCCAGTTGGGGAATAGCCAAAATCCGCGCCTTGTCCATAATAATGGCATCGCACTCCGTATGACCGCTACAGGGGGCATTGCCCACGATCCGGGAATCAAATTTCTGGTAGGAAGAGTCTTTTGCCACAGATCTGGAGATCACATCTGCGCTGGCTCCCTCTCCGTTTAAGGTTACCTGGTAATCGCTGACTGCGGACTGATTTCCGTGAGTCATCAGCCGCTCCCGAACCACCAGATGAGCACCTGCTGCCAGCTGGGCCGTTGTGGTACGCACAGTGGAATCCACGCCTTTGATCTGTACCATCTCCATCTCCATGGAGCTTCCCTCCTCCATATGCACCTCTGTGCCTGGATTTAGGATTCGCTTGCCGCTGCCGTCCCCGGCTCCATAATGTTTCTCCACATATTTGATTCTGGCATTCTTGCCCACAAAGAAGCGATGAATCCCATCATGCTGAGAATCCTGGCTGCCGCAGTTGTCAATACCACATCCAGCCACGATCACCACATCACAGTCGTCTCCAATATAGAAATCATTGTAAACCGTTTCCTTTAAACCGCTCTGGCTGAGTACCACCGGGATGTGAACGCTCTCGTGTTTTGTCCCCGGTTTGATACGGATATCAATGCCGCTTCCATCCTCTTTTGAAGTAATATCAATATTAGCGGTGGTATTTCTGGCAGCCATCTGGCCATTGGCGCGGATATTGTAGGCTCCCTCCGGCACGGTATGAAGATCCGCCACTTCAGCGATCAGCCTCTTTTGTATCTCGTCCATCATGCCTGGTCACCTCCCTGATAAAATCTGCTGCACGCATCCACTGCGGAAGCGGTTCCCAGTAATTTGGGGAGAATCTCCTCCCGGGGCCCGTGATTAACGATCTGCCCCTCTGCAATCACCACGATCTCGTCTGCAATGTTCAAGATTCTCTCCTGATGGGAAATGATCAGAATCGAGCCTTCTTTGGTCCGCTTCTGCATCCTCTCAAACACTTGTATCAGATTCTGGAAACTCCAAAGATCAATCCCTGCCTCCGGCTCATCAAACACCGACAGCTTGGTTCCTCTTGCCAGCACTGTGGCAATTTCGATTCTCTTCAGCTCGCCGCCGGAGAGACTGGCATTGACTTCCCGCTTGATATAATCCTTTGCGCACAGCCCCACCTCAGACAGATACTGGCAGGCATCTGCCACGCTCAGCTGCTTTCCTGCTGCAATCCGCATCAGATCCAGCACCTGGATTCCTTTAAAGCGAACCGGCTGCTGAAAAGCAAAGCTGATCCCCATTCTGGCCCGCTCTGTAATATTTTTTTCCGTAATATCCTGGCCATCAAAAAATATTTTTCCGGCAGTTGGCTTTACAATTCCTGCGATCACCTTGGCCAAAGTGGATTTTCCTCCTCCGTTGGGCCCTGTGATCACTACAAATTTCTGATCCTCGATGGTCAGATCCACATTTCTAATAATTTCCTTCTGGGCTTTTTCATCCGAAACTTCGAAGGAAATTCCTCTTAATTCCAGCATAGTATTCCTCTCTTCGCCGTTTCATAAACTGGCGCTTTCCCATTCCGTAGCAAAACAGAGAATGCGCCCTGTGTATCTGCTGCGCTTATCTGCTCTCTTCCGCTTCCTTCTTTACAATGGCAATGTTCAGTTCCTGAAGCTGGGCTTCTGTCACCTGGGAAGGCGCTCCCATCATAATATCCTGAGCATTTTTGTTCATGGGGAATGCGATTACCTCGCGGATGGACTCTTCCCCGGACAGCAGCATCACCATCCGATCTACTCCTGGAGCGATGCCTGCATGAGGCGGTGCTCCATAACAAAAGGCATTGTACATAGCCGGGAATTTCGCTTTCACATCCTCCTCACCCAGACGAACCATCTCAAAAGCTTTGATCATAATTTCCGGGTCATGGTTTCTCACTGCCCCTGAGGACAATTCCACCCCATTGCATACCAGATCATACTGATCTGCCAGAATGCTTAAGGGATCAATCTCTCCCCTCTCTGCCTTTAACAGGGTCTCCATTCCTCCATTTGGCATAGAGAAAGGATTGTGACAGAACTCCAGCTCTCCTGATTCCTCCCCGATCTCATACATGGGGAAGTCCACGATCCAGCAGAACTCATAGCGCTCCTTGTCCATATGGT
>ENA-ORTM01001072-ORTM01001072.1-human-gut-metagenome-genome-assembly--contig:-NODE-1072-length-30367-cov-9.242808_pt1 | contig 30367 bp, 24 predicted proteins | sample MGYA00241909_ERZ509182 | MGnify/ENA primary metagenome ERZ509182 (study PRJEB26280, sample SAMEA2338855) | human gut metagenome | biome: human gut; feature: human-associated habitat; material: faeces...
GCCTGCAGTATCTGCGCGCGCGGTATTACGCCCCGCAGAACGGCGGCTTCATCACACAGGACAGCTTCTCCGGCGTGCTGACGAACGCGCTTTCACAGAACCAGTACACCTATGCCCACAACAACCCCGTGAACTACGCCGACCCCAGCGGGCATTCCATTTGGGACAGCATCAAAAAAGGCGTTACGAACGCGGTCAACTCCGTAAAGAACTTTGTGAGCAACGTAGCCAACAAGGTTTCATTGGCTGTTTCCTCCGCGGTAAATGCAGTCAAGTCTGCTGTCACAGGCACGACAACAAAGACGGTGGCGAACACATCGTCAGCGGTCAAGAAATCGTACACCAATACTGCCGTCCGTCAAAAAATCGGCTCCTATGCGGGCGGCGCGGCGGCGGCCGCCCAAAGCGTAACGACGCGCTATTCAAATTCGGTGGTCAATGGCGTGGTAGTGGATTCCCGGATTCCGTTTACCAATGCCGCTGGACAGACCTTGCTTCTTCCACAGCATTTTTCCGATGTGCAAGCGTCTGCACAGGAGTTCACCAGACAGGGATGCGCAGAAGGCTTAGAGCATGTAGGCAGCCAACAGGGCTGGGATGGTCTTACCGTTATGGCGCTGTCCTCCACTGCCGGCGTACTTGAACCTAACCAATTAGCGCAGGCTATTGCTGAGTTCCTTGCAAGCCTTGGTGTTACTCTGAAAAATGTAGCAGTTTCGGGCCTCGTAAAAGTTCTCACGCCATTCCTTTTAGTGCTTTCCCTTTCTGGAGATACGGACCAGAGGATGTTGAATCAACCAGCTGAATCTGGAGAAACAACGGAAAGCACTGAAAAAAGCCCCGTTGCGGAACAAAGCACACCGGCCAATCCACCGCCTGATGACGAAGATCCTGATGATGATTGGGACGAGTACGATGAATATGAAGATTATTCGCAGAAAAACCACCGACCTTTGAAAGGCAAAGAATTCCGTGGTGGATCTAAAAATCAACGTGACAAATGGTACGGAATCAAAGATGAAGCCTTCAAGAAATGGTGGGAACAAATCGGAAAACACGAATGGGGAGGAGGAGACATTTCAGACTCTAAGATGGCCAAAGAAGTATTTGAAGCATGGTTACAATCGGGTAGCCCTAAAGTAAAGTAGGAGGATTTATGCTAAGCTGCACCATATTGGAAATGCTTTTAGAGAATCAGATAGATGAATTGGTTGAGTTATGCCGTAAGATGCCGATTGAGGAGCAAACGGTGGTATTAAAGCAATTGGAAGAAAAACTTGCAACAACCACAGGGGCATGTGTTCGTAACACAATATCTCTCGTACTAAGTAAGATGCATTATAATGAAGCTGTGAATACGATTGTCCAGTTGATTAATAATGCAAAAAACAAAAACTGTCGTGGGACATTGGTTTATGCCCTTGAAAATCTTGAATGCCAGTCATATATAAAAGATTTGCTATATTTGTTGCGCGATGGTAATTATGAAACTCAGTATAATACGTATCGGCTATTGGAAAAAAACATCCCTAAATTTTCGCAAGCTGAACGGGGTGAATGCTTGGCCAAAATTGAGAGTCTGTTTGTAGGCTGTACCAATCCTGACACTATAGAAGTATTAAACGATAGTAAAAATCTTTTTTACATTTAAGGATTGTGTTTATCTTGTCCCCCAAGGCGTTAACCTTGGGGGACATTCCTAAAACCCGAAGATGGAACAATTAAGAGGAAAACAAATGGACGAAAAATGGTTTACATGCCAAAAATTAAATATTCCAAATGGTCGCTATGAACTTTTAAGTATCTGTGAAGCAGAAAGTGGATTACAGATTATTTTCTGTGACACCAAACGACATGTCAAAGTTTTTTATCCAACACAGTATCTCGCGTATCGAAAGTGTGATGAGTCCGACTGTTGGAAACGTCTCGCGCAAGTGTTAACAAAAAATGGAGAATGCTATTTTAAAGAAAATCTTTTTTCGATCGTGGAGAACTCCGAGTTTAAGCAATGGTTTATTGACGGAAGTTCTTTCAACTATAACGAAGAACAGCTTCAGCATCACGCATTTGTAACGCCCAATGAAGTAGTTGACGTTTTAGCTCTGGATTTTCCATCGGTTGATATAAGTGCATGTGTTTGTACTGTAGCAGAGTGAATCATTTATTCTCCGCAATACAATTTTCAATCGGCCCCAAGGTCACAACCTTGGGGCCAATTCTAAAATCAAACATGTAAAAAAACGGGATTGAAGAATCTATGAATAACGGTTTTAACAAAGAGCTTTTCATCCGTGAAAACGGATTGAACAAGTACACAAAACTGCTGGACTTTCTGGAGTGCGAAGTAACGCGGAACACATACCGGGAAATCGTGGCGCTGCTCTCCAGCCGCCGCATCCGAAAATTCGTCTACGACGGCGAACGATACCTGATGCTGCGCGAAAGCGTCAATATGCCCGTGCGTATATTTGAAAAATCCGCTTTAGAAAAAGGCTTAAAAGAGCATCAAGCCAAATTCGACATCCCGGCAGAAGCTCTCCTGAGCCTGATCGCCAGATATCAAATTTAAATCGTCTCCTTTCCATCATTGCACAGTGAACGCGCCGTATCCGCTGAAACCAATAAAAACCTTTATGGCAGGCGCGGCAGCGTGGTACAATTGTTAAAGGACGGCGCTGTCACACAGGAATACGCCTACGATGCATACGGCTACATCAATGCCGATGAATTTGGCATCCAGGCTCCGTTCTATGGGTACAACGGCGAGGAGCAGAACCCGTTCACGGGCCTGCAGTATCTGCGCGCGCGGTATTACGCCCCGCAGAACGGCGGCTTCATCACACAGGACAGCTTCTCCGGCGTGCTGACGAACGCGCTTTCACAGAACCGGTACGCTTATGCCCACAACAACCCCGTGAACTACGCCGACCCCAGCGGACACCGGTATGTAAAGGGGAGTGAAATTGGCGATAACCTGAAAAGCTCCTCTGCCAAAAAGCAGCCGATAACGTCCGGCCGCCCGCTTTCCCCCGGTCTGACGGGTGCTGTCGTGAAGAAAACGACAACGAGCAAAAAAGCGCCTGTGATCTCAGGCAGCATCGCGGCCAATGCAGCTTTGTCTGCCGCTCGTGCAGGTGTCCCCGTAGGGGCCAGTTCGGCGGTTGTAAATGCGATACGGCAGGAGCCGTACATCTCCATTCAGAATGCTTCTGGGCAAACCGTGACGGTTCCCAGCCATTTCTCAAACATTGCAGAGGCTGCCAAAAACTTTATCCGCCACGAACCAATTCTTTGATCTGCCCCTTGATTACTTCCTCGTTTAGCTGTACAATCTTCTCAGACATGGTTTGCTGTCTCCTTTCAGAATGGTGTGTCGCAACTTCATTCTACCAGAGATCTGCAAACCATGTCTCTTTTTATCCTCTATTCAATTTGCGCAATTTATTGTACCTCGTATTATAGAGTAGTAGTGATTAGAGACCATTTCCAAGGTCTTGTGCTACACTGTAAGGGATGCTGTGGATTGGTATTATTCTACTACCGCATAGACGGTTTCGATAAGGCTCCAACCACAGCCCTTTGCAGTATTGTTAATCAGTTAGATACCGCCAGACGGTTTATTTAGAACGAGGTTACAAGAGCAAAGTGTCCTGTGGACTCAGCATCAAATATTTTATTCTGGAGGTATTGTAATGGTTTTCGTTGGAATCGATGTGGCAAAGGACAAGCATGATTGCTTTATCATCAGCTCAGAAGGCGAAGTTCTTGCCGAGGTGTTTACCATTACCAACAACAGAGCCGGCTTTGAATGTTTACTGCTGAGGATCCGTTCCTGTGCCGGGAAGTCCGAGAAAATAAAGGTAGGGCTTGAGGCTACCGGACACTACAGCTACAACATTCTTGGGTTTCTTCTGGACAATGGCCTGGACAGCGTTGTCATTAACCCCTTGCACACTAATCTTTACCGGAAAAGCCTCAGCCTTAGAAAGACCAAGACAGACCGTGTGGATGCACGAACGATTGCAGCTATGCTCATGTCTGATGTGGATCTCAAGTCCTACACGGACACAGCTTACCACAACGAAGAGCTGAAGTCACTCACGAGATACCGTTTTGACAAAGTCCGGGCACGAGCCAAGCTCAAACAGTCTGTTGCCAGGCTGGTCAATATTCTCTTCCCAGAACTCGAAAAGTTGGTTCCTTCACTTCACGTGGCATCTGTTTATGCACTTCTCAGTGAACTACCCGGTGCTTACCAAATTACCACCTGCAACCTGACGCACTTGAAAACCATCCTTGCCGACGCCTCCAAAGGCCGCTACGGCAGAGATAAGTCCATTGAGATTCGTAATTCTGCCAGGCAATCTGTTGGTTCTCGAATGCCTGCAAAGTCCTTGGAACTGCAACACACCATTCGCCTCATTCAAGAGATGGATATGGAGATCAACGAGATTGAAGTGCAGATTGAGGCTATGATGGTTGAAATCAATTCTCCCCTCATCACCATCCCTGGCATTGGCACACGCATGGGAGCCATGATTTTAGCCGAGATTGGCGATTTCTCGCAATTTGATTCTCCAGACAAGATTCTTGCCTATGCTGGCCTTTCACCATCTATTTACCAATCCGGCCAGTACATAAGCGGCCATGCCCACATGGAAAAGCGCGGTTCGCGTTATCTTCGGTTCGCAATTTATACCGCAACAAAATACGTTTGTCTTTGGGATCCTACTTTTGCCACCTACCTTGCCAAGAAACGTGCAGAAGGAAAACACTATAATGTTGCCATCTCTCATGCCGCAAAAAAGCTTGTGCGCTTGATATTTGCCATGGAGAGATCCGGGCAGGCTTATCGGGCAGCTTAACTCTTTCACTTATTGCTTCTTTAGGGCGCCTTCTACGGACGCCTTTGTAGTTGCGCTTTTCTTGCCGTCTTGCCGATTCTCCGGTTCTCCTGATTTTGAGGCTTGACTTTTAATAGTTAGTCTTATCGATTTGGTTTGTGACATAATGTGTCATAAACCAAAATCCATGCAAACCCTATAGAGGGGAAACCATAACAAAAAGACCGCTATGCGAAAACACAGCGGTCTTTTTGTGTAATAGCGAAACACTATTCTCATCTAAGTCAACCAAGTTCAGCAATAGTACTATATTGGAAAGCGCAGAAAACGACGATTGCAATAATCCATACGATAGTATAATTCTTGATCCTTGTTAAACACATGCTGCGGTACCTTTAGAAGTTCATCTGTCGAAAAATCATCTTTCAATAAGCAGGTGTTTTCACAGCTTTCTAATCTATGTCTGCAAGTATCACACCTCGAATAATCAATCGCCTTTGCCATATTTTGAATCAAGGCATTCCAACTGGGCATTCCGTCTACATTGCAAGACACTCCCGCACCTACAAAAATAACTAGCTTTCCTTGCTCGGCTTTTTCTCTGAACATGCTGATATAGTTGAGCAGTTCATCGTTGTCCATAAACACATTCACCTTCTTTATCTATCAGGTGTAGTGAGAAAAATGTTTGATATGTTTTATTATACTGCAAGCTATTCTTGGCAACGCTTTGCTACAATAGCCTCAACACCGACAAAGGAGCTGAGGCCATGCCGACCACCTATCCCACTGAACTCAAAGTAAAAACTATTCGCCGTTATGAAAAAGGCGAATCCATTAAGGCACTGAGTCAGGAACTACACATCTCTCAAAGCACCCTGTATAACTGGCGCAAAGAATATTGTTCGATCAAAACGCCCAACCGCACCTACACCCCCGCTGAATTCAACGCAATCTCCCGCCGGCTGCAAAAACTGGAGCACCACATGGAGATCATCCGCCTGACTGGGTATTTGTCCAGTATACCTTTGCAGAAAAAGCTCGCCACCCTTGAGAAACTCTATAATCGGCCGGACAATCCTTTTAGCGTCCATGAACTGTGTGATGCCCTTAATGTGGCAAGGGGAACCTTCTACAACCGCATCTTCCGTCAAGCAGACCGAAGCAAGTATCAAGAGGAACAAGCTCAACTCATGCTGATGGTTAAACAGGTGTTTGATGACAGCGAACAACATTTTGGTGCGGAGAAAATCCGTGTCATTTTGGCTGAAAGCGGCATTCGTGTGGGCAAAAAGCGTATTTCCGCAATCATGCAGGAGTTAGGTCTATGCAGTGTCCGAACAGATGCAAAAAAGCAGTTTAAGCGTAAGCAACAGTATGCAAAACAAAATCTGCTGAAACGGGAGTTTTCAGCAGAGCATCCTAATCAGATTTGGGTCAGTGATATTACATACTTCAAGGTCAAAAGCTATTGGGTCTACCTCTGTATCATTCTTGATCTATATTCCCGCAAAATCATCGGCTGGCGTGTATCGAAACATATGAGTACACATCTGGTCACAGCGACCTTCAAGGCCACTTACCGGGATCGGGGACGGCCACAAAACCTGACCTTTCACAGTGACCGGGGTAGCCAGTATGTTTCAAAAACACTAACCGGTCTGTTTCAACAGTATGATGTAAAGCAATCTTTCTCTGCAACGGCCAAACCATTGGATAACGCCGTAGCCGAAACCTTCTTTTCCTCTTTCAAGCGGGAGGAGGCTTACAGAAAAGACTACACCTCCGAACAGCACTTTCGTAGGAGTGTGGAGGAGTATATTCGGTTCTACAATGAGGTGCGTCTCCACCAGACGCTGAACTACAAGACACCGCAGGCATTTGAGGAAAACTACAAGCTCATTTTATCGGAAAGCGATGTCTAAATAGACGCCACATGTAAAAATAATAGTTTTGCGTTTAGCGAGTTTTGGAAAGACGGCATCTTAATATAAAAAAGTGGAAATCCCCGTATTACAAGGATTTCCGCATATGGCAAGTCCCGCTTTTCGATAAAATGGTTCGAAAAGCGGGACTCGTTCATATGGTGCGCCCGCCTGGATCCGAACCAGCGGCCTTCCGGGTCGGAGAACTGTGACAGACAGATTTAAATGGCGTAACCGTGCTGCTTTTAGATGAAGTGAACAAGTTGTAAAGACTAATAAAAAGCTCGCGAAGCCTGATATCAGAAGGCTTCGCGAGTTTTTTGTATATTGGTAGTCGAATAGTAGTCAGCCAGTTTTCAATTTGGACTTCTCATTCGTTTGTTAGATGTACAATTTTTCTTAATAGGAGGACAATCAGATAAAACTGAAAGAGATTTTAGGACTTATCTGATCAAACAATGTGATGAGTTCTTCATCGTAGCCTTCTTTGCAGATACACTCGCGGTCAATGAGCATGGTATGATGGTGCGCGGCGCTCATCGTCTCCCATTGGGGAAGATACTTGTTGTTCGGATTGCCGTATTTGGTGAAATTCAGTACCAACGTGCTAAAAATGTTGGCCAGTTTCTGTCCGTAAATCGGCTCGTTTAGAACAAAAACCTTGTCTTCGTTCATGAAAATATAGCAGACCTCGCCGCCGTGCCAAAGCGGGATCCATCCATTTTCCGGGGCGCAGTAAGCAGCCAGAAATACATAGGTATTATCTTTGTTGTTTTTTGCGTGTTCCAGAGCAGTTGCGACGGTGGGAATGCGCACCATGGAATCCATGTAGGCAAGATCCAGAATGTCATGTGTAGGGTAGGCTTTGCGGAACAGATCAATCAGGTGATCCGCCTGTGAGCCGAACCGCTCCCGCAGGAAGCGGAGCTTTTCCTCCTCTGTCATGGCCATCTTTTCATCAGCCTCCAGAGGAACATTGGCGAATTCGCCCAGCGTAGAACCGTAAATGATGGGTTTGTCAGCAGAGCCGGGCGCAAAGCCGACCGTTCCGGGGAAACCGGGGAAGTAGTCATTGGGGACAGGGCTCCAGTTACAGTTTACGCCAGCTTCACGCAATTTGGGCGCGGCCTTTCGATATGCTGCCACCAGTTCTTCATACGGAACTTCATAAATCTTTTCGATGGTTTCACGTGTAATGCCCAGTTCTTCCAGAATGCTTTTGGCGATTTGGCGGCTATCGTGGTCGCTCATCTCGAGGGACCCTTTTAGCGCGCCGCTCAGCACGATACCGCGCTGGAAATAAGGGGCGGCTTCTTCAAGCTGATACATGCACTGTACTTTTCCGCCGCCGCCGGAGTGCCCGCAGAGCGTTACGTTCTCCGGGTCGCCGCCAAAGGCGGCGATGTTTTCGTGAATCCACTTCAAAGCGGCCACCAAATCGGCGATGCCGACATTCACGGAGTTGGAAAATTCTTCGCCGTAATCGGCCAGATTCAGGTGCCCCAGAATATTCAGGCGATGGTTGATGGAAACAAAGATCACATCTCCGTAATGTGCCAGATTGAAGCCGTCAAAAGAATACTCTTCCAATGCGTTTCCGGCAAAGTAACCGCCGCCATGCATCCAAACAAAAACGGGCTTTTTTTCGCCGTTCAGGGATTTGGGTGCCCAAATATTGAGGTTCTGACAGTCCTCGCCTTGCTTTTGCAGCATATGCAGGCCGCGATAATACGGCGGCGGATTCGGCGGCAGCATCTGAGGCGTAATAGGGCCGTAAGTATAGGCGTTTTTGATCCCCGTCCACGCCTGCGGTTCCTCAGGCATATGAAAGCGTTTGGCGCGTGCATAAGGAATGCCCATGAAAATGTTGACGTCGCCGTAGGTTACGCCGCGCAACTGGCCGAATTTTGTCTGGACAACCGGTTTTTGAATTTCAAAAGTATATTGATTCATAGTAGTTTCCCTCGCATTCATAATGCAGTTTGTGCGTGTTGTTTATTGATGCATCGTAAAGCAATTGGCCCCGGACGGATCTTTTCCGACGATGGAGAAGGCACCGGTGCGCAAATCGGCTTCAAGGCAGGCAGCATGGTCAAGATGGCGCCAGATGATTTGTATCGTGCCGGGAGCGGGACAGAGAAACTCCATTTGGGCGTCAAACCCAAAAGCGGGAAACTGATTGCGCCATTTCAGCAGTTCAAGCTGACGCTGAACCACGGGCCGCTGCAGACCATCCTCGATTTGAGCCATGGTCAGATTGGTTCGGTTGATCTCCTTATGGCCGCCCGCACCGGCACGGGCGACGGCCTCGTGATCGTTTTTGCCGGCGAACAGATCCAAATACCATACTTGCGGCTTCCCGGGCATAAACAGGTGCAGTGCGCGTGCAAGAAGCATTTTTCGGTCGTCTTCGCCCAAAGCGCTGTAATAGGTGGCGTTCACCTGATAGTAGATGTTTTTGGCGCCGTGCAGGTCTTTGACAAATCCACCTCTGGAGACGACGGTATCAATCAGATTTTGGATGCGTTCGTCAGGAACAAGCCCTTTCAGATCCAGCAGAGGAATGCCGTCATGACAGCCCAGCATGGTTACCGAACGAATGCCGTCGCATTTTTGTTCTTGGGCCCAAATCTGCAGAAAATGTCCGTCTGCGTTTTCCAACGCATCAATGATAAGGCCCGGAAGGAAGAAGTCATACGTCATATACCCCTTTTGGGCGATTTGCGCGTATACTTTTTCGCCGTAGCTGGCATGAATTTCGGGAAGAAGCGTCAAGCCGTACCGGTTGGCGAGTTCCTGCACTTTCTCAAGAAGATCCCATGTGCCGGGAACATTCATAAAGTTGTGGGCACCCGGTTCTTTGGGCGCATAGGCGAAGGCGTCTAGGCGGACAATCCGGGCACCGTATTCGCTCAGGCGGCGCAGGGTGTCGTCATAAAATTCCCAGACAAGAGGGCTTTGGATATTCAGATCCATTTGTCCCAGATAACGGCGCCGGCTTTCCAGCAGCTGTACAACAGGCTGCTTCCATTGCTGCAGCGCGCCAAACGCAATGTCGTCCGGAATGACCCCGGAAGCCAGTGCCGGATTCACCAGTTTGCATACGGCATCAGCAAAACCGTACTGCATGCCGAGAGAATGCATCAATTCCTGAGGCTCCAGAACGGGGTAACGAACTTCCTGATAAAAAGTATTCCAATAGGGAACGTCGCGTCTGTCGGGAAAACGCACCATCAAGATGGGCAAGCCCGGCTTACGAAAGAACATTTTTTGGATGAGCGCATCATCAGGTTGAATGTATCCGGAAGGCGTCATTGTTCCGTGGCCTTCCCAGAATTTGTTCCAGTTGATAAAGAAATCCTTGTAGGGAGAGTTTTCGCCATTTTGAATGATGTCTTGAAACTGCGGGCTTAAAACAGAGGCGTGGTTCAAAATGAAATCCAGTTTTAGGTCGATCCCCTGTTCCCGCAGGGCGTCAAGATCCTCGGGAGCAGCCAGCAGCTGGTTGAGAGAGTAATCAATCACGGAAAAGCCGCGATCGAGATCGGTGTGAAACAAGCTGGGGAGAATATAAAAGGATGTGAAAGCGCCGCGCAATTCAGGACGGGCCAGCAAAGCTGCAATGTCAGCCAGAGTGCCGCCCATGCTGTCCGGGTAAGCGTTCAGCATAGCGCCGCTGTCAGCAGTGATCGGAGATTTCATAACATCCTCCTTTAACTCTGCGCCATTAAGGCACGGTACTGCGCATAACTCAAAAGTTTGCCGCTTTTGGCAATAATAAAGGCGGCTTTGTGCGCCTGCTGCTCCAGCAGCCGCTGCTCAATTTCCAGCACCATTGTGGTGAATGCGCTGTCTGTCTTGCCGTCTCGGTTGCGCAGTTTTCGATAGGCGGCAGTTTCCTGCGGGGTGCTGTTGAGCAGGATGGGGATATCCACGCCCGCATAATAATCGCTGTTGCCGTGCGTCCATTCGATTATAAGTACGCGCACAGCGGAGAAATCCACATTCTCATAATACAATTCGGTGTCTGAGCGGCCCATGCGCTTGAGCCAAATTGTATCGGCTCCGTTTTTAAACTGGCGCACAATTTCTGTCAGCTGCGCAAAATCCTGTTCAGCAGGATGCCCCAGATAACCGGCCAATGCGGCGCGTCCGGCTTTCTGATAGAGGGCAAGCCACGGATATTCTTTTACTTTGGCGGGGGCGGCGTCCTCCTCGCTGCACCAAAGCTCCCGCAGAATTGCTGCGGCGTCGGCACAGTAGACCCCGCTGGTGATCAATCCCCGGATGCCACCTTCACGGAAGATGCGCAGGCGTTCGGCGTCGTTGTACATCGGGACGCGGTGCGGGTAGTTGTCCCCGCTGAGGGTGTAACTCCCAAGCCCGGCTTGTGTGAAGTAGTAAGATAGCAGAGAGGCGGTCTCGCTTTTGCCGACACCGCTGCCGCCGCAAACCGTCACAACACAGCGCCCGAAAGGATTTTGCTGCAGCACGGCTTCGGCTTTTTCAAGCAATGCAGGAAAAACACGGTTGGCTTTGGCAATGTGGTCGTCACCGATGTGAACTTTGTCGCCCGGCATATCTCCGTGTGGAATCTCGGACGGCAGGGGCGGGGCGGTCCATGTTTTGAAATCCGGCAACAGTGCAGCGTCTAATTTTTTCATGATAAATTCCTCCGGCATTCGGCAAATAGATAAGGGAGATAGTGATACAGGTACTGATAGACGGCTTCATAAGCGTGCACCTCGCCATTGGCCAACAGAAAATGCAGATTGCCGCAGGCGCAGTCTTCACTGAAATGAAACACATCTGTCAGCTGTTTCATTTCTTCAATTTGCGGAGTGAGAGATTGATTGGCGGCATCCTCTGTGCCGGTGGCGGCAAAAATGTGAAAATCCTCTGGGGCGAACGCGGAATTCCGGATCAGATCATGCAGGAATTGAGCGGTTTCTTTCGGCTTGGAACGACCGCCCAGCGGCTCAATTTCCCAGCAGTCGCCGCTGAGCGGGACAAAGCGTGAGAAATATTCCGGACAATGGGTCAGCACGGCCCATGTGGTGGCGCCGCCCATTGAGAATCCGCCGAAGGCCCGGTGACCGCGCGCGGCCAGCAGGTCCTTTTCCGAAGTACTTTCGGCGTAGGTGTGATAGCGACCCTCTACGGCGGGCATCAACGCGCAGATGAGTTCCTGCAGAAAGAAAAGCACATTCTGATATTCATAGTTGGCGTCCCGTTTTCCGGTGCGAGAGATGGTTTCTTTATAAAAAGAGGGAAAAACCACGATCATCGGTTCGGCTTCGCGGGTGCTGAAAGTGTGATCCAGCATGTTCTTGATCGGGCAGCAGTCCAGCCATGCATCCGGATTTCCGCCGCTGCCGTGCATCAAATAAAGGATGTTATAGCGTTTTGCAAGATCGGAAGCATCGTATCCGTAGGGCAGATAGACATTGGCGTATTTGTTCAGAATCTTGCCCGCCGGGGTTGTGACCGTATAGATAACGCGTTCAATGGTGCCGCGAAAATCGACATCATGATAGTGATATTGTTTCATAAGCTTTTACCTTTCCGCGAGGGCGCTGCAAACGCAAAAAACGGCAGTGTCTAGGATTTGAACCTGATTTGCAAGGGGCATGGGAACAAGCGGGACGCAGGCGTGTCCCGCGCCTACAGGCCCAACGCCTCATATGTGAGATCGCGGAGCCTGGGATGAATCTCGCTGTACGCCTCGATCATGCCCAGAATCTCGTGTGTATAGAATATGCCGATATGGTTTATAGGATCGACAAGACAGTAGGCGCCGGCGGCGCCGTCCCATCCGAATTCTCCAAGGGGACTGCGAGAGGCCGAGGCGTCGATCAGCGTGCGTACCCCCAGACCGTAACCGTAACCAACCTTTCCGCTCGAGCGGGTGAAATCCGCGAGTTCTGTCTCATTCAGCCAGTTGCAGCTCATGGCGGCAATCGATTCCGGCTTGAGGATGCGCTGCCCCGTGCGACCGATTCCGCCGTTTGCGAGCGCTTCGATAATTTTGCTGTATTCGTCGACGGTGGTGCAGATTCCTGCCCCGCCGCTTTCGTAATTCTTGGTAAAGCGGAAGCGCATCTCACGATTGGGAAGCACTTCGCCCGTGTTCCAATTTTTTGCGTATTGGGCGGACACCCGGTGCGCCTCATCCGGGGGGACCTGATAGAACATTTCAGCGATGCCCAAAGGTTCAAATACATGTTTGCGCATGTACATGCTGAAGGTCATACCGGTGACGACCTCGACTACGGCCGCCAGCACATCGTGTCCCAGCGCGTAGGAATAACGCGTGCCCGGCTCGCATAGGAGCGGCATTTCCGCCATGGCACCAACAAGCGCGCGTGTGTCGGCTTCGCCGTTGGTTTGCTCCACAAGACGCCGGATCGGCGCAGCTCCCGTGTCATAGCTCATGCCGGCGGTCATGGACATCAGGTCGTGAATCAGCATTTTGTTTTTCGCCGGAACAAGCGTCGAGTCCTGCGTCGGCCATGTGATGGGAAAACGTCCGATGGGGAAATCTACCGCACACTGCATCTGGGCAAATTCCGGCAGATATTTGTCGAGCGGGTCGTCAAGGCCAATGCGTTCTTGTTCGACAAGCTGCATAACGCCAACCATAGTGATGACTTTGCTGGCGGAATAAATATCGTACAGATCCCGGTCGGATACCGGCACAACGCCGTCGTAGTCGCTGTGGCCGATCATGCGGCGATAGACTGTGTCGTGCTCTTTTGTGATTTTAATATCCAACCCGTGTATACCATAGCGCTGTGCCAGCGTATTCAGGTACGCCGTCAGCTTGGAAAAATCCATTGTGATCGCTCCTTTCCGCTTTTGGAAAAATGATGAAAAAAACTATGCCGGCTGGCAAAAGTGCTCGATGTATGATTCTCCCCGGCGTTCCGTGATGCAAAAGCTTTTGTCGGCAAGATCGGCACACAGTGTAATGGAACAGGCACTGTTTGTCCAAGTGATCGTCAGCTTGCTGTTGTCACCGCCTGTCTTAACGCAGATGTCTCCGTTGAAGGCGGGGCAGGTGTTACGCAGTCGCATCAGGGCCTGCAGCCGGCGCACGATCGGTCTTTGCACAGATGCGGCAATCTCCTGCTCTGTAAACGGATGCCGGTTGACGGCACGGGGATCGGGATTGGTGCGCAGTTCCTCCACATCGTTCTCGCCTGCCAGCACTCCGACATAGTACACCTGCGGGATGCCCGGAGAAAAAAACTGAATGGCGCGCGCCAGCAAATAGGCGCGGTCATCGCAGCCCAGAGCGGAGTAATAGGTCGTCATCATTTGATATCGCTGCACCGGTTTGCCCGGGACGCGTACGACGGAGGGGAACGGCAGATAGGGTCGAATGTCGGCGGTGAGCGCATCGACAATTTCCTGCGTTGCGTCGATCTCGTCGCCGGTCAATAATCCCTCTGCGTCTACAGGGCCGATGCCGTCGTGGGTGTCGAGCGTGGTGAATTGCTTTCGGGGACAGATATTCAGCCAATGGATCAAACAATCGGCTCTGCCGAAATGCAAGCCATGGAGCAGGAGCATCGGAAGTGCAAAATCATAGACCCAATGTCCCCGCTCTGCCATTTTCATTTGAATCGTATATTTTTCGTGAATTTCCGGGAGCATTTCCGCCCCTGCTTTGCGCAGGGGCTCCATACCGATTTCAAGGATGTTCCAGATATCCGGTTCAACAAAAAAGCAGGATGTTCCGGGCCGCTTAGAGGCGTAAGCGAAGGCATCAAACCGCACAAGGGGCACATGGCTTGCCAACAGGCCAAGATTGTTTTGATAGTATTTCTGCGTCGGTGCGGCATACGGATTGATGTCAATCTGTTCTTCGAAGAAGGTGTTCCAAAGGCGCACTGTCTTGCCGTCGTCCCGGACGAATGTCCGATACGGGCCGCCTGCTTTTCGGCGATAAAGAGTGTTCAGTTCCTCCTCGGACGGTTCTCCGCCCGGCCAAAATGTATCCCAGTGAATGAACATCTCACGAAAGGGCGAGGCGTCGCCGCGGTGCATATAGTCCCGGAATTCCTCGCTGCGGATCGAGATGTGGTTCAGCATAAAATCAGCCATAAGGTAATATTGCTGGCCAAGCCGATCCACGTCATCCCACGTGCCGAAGCGCGGGTCTACAATGTCATACCGGATTACGGCAAAGCCTTGGTCGCCGGACGAGGGAAAAAACGGCAGGATGTGGATGCCGCCGAACGCGCCGGGAAAATACTGTGCCAACACGCGTTCCAACTGCGCAAGGCTGCCGCCCAGCGTGTTGGCATACGTGATCAGCATGATTTTATTTTCGATTTTTTTCATAAGATGCAACCTCCGGCGGGCATCTGACAATCAACAAAAAGAAAAAATACAGACCGCTGCTCAAAGCTTGGCAGGTCGGCCGATTCGGATGGTGGCCGACGCACCTTTTTCGGAGAGTTTTTTCCAGAAGTAGGCGTATTTTTCCTGCTGCTGTTCGGTGAGCATATGGGTGTTGTTGCCCAGCTCGCACACGTCGAAAGCAGAGGTATAAGGATCCCACTGGGGACGTCCTTCGCCGTTGGGATCTCCGCTTGCGGCAAACTGATACCAATAGCCCTGAATTAGTTCCATGAAATCGTAGTCCGCGCCGACCCAGTGGTATAGGAAGAACGGATTGCGCTCTCCCGTATCAACGCGGCCAAACAGGTATGGCATTTCGGCGCAGTGCGGAGAGCCGTCCCGATGGCCGCGCTCGGTTTCGTTCTCTTTTGTCATCAGCCAGACATATGCGCGGCGCCCGGTGCGGTGGCATGCGTCTGCAAGCTTTACGGAGCTCATCAGGATGAGGTCAGATGCAATAGTAGACGCCATTTTCGCGGCTTCCTGTGGCGTAGAGGCAGGGAACCAACGTTTCATATTGTCTATATTGTCGGGGAAGGATTCCTCCAAATAGTGCGCATATTCCTCGAGTGGCATTCCCTCCGGCCCTGCGACGGGGAATTCCTGGGCGCAGCTGCCGATCATGACGTCAAAATCATTGAATCGTCCGGCATCGATACAGTCCGTGTAGGGCTCCGGAAGGAACGTCCCGTCGATGCAGAAGGAAAAGCCTTTGTCGAGAGCGCCTTTGGTGATTTCCTGATATGCGTCAAACAGCTCCCACGCATCCCGCTTGCGCAGCTCATCGATGGACTGACAGCCGACGCGCTCCATGAATTCCACACCGCGCTGTTCCATTGCCGCAAGCGGCTGCGGCTGCATAAAGCCCCAGTAGATCGGTCCGCTCTCAATGGAGACGCGCTGAATCAGCCCTTTCATGAGCGGCGAGGCGTGCAGTGCACCTGTGGCCGCCGCACCGCCGGACTGACCGGCAACGGTGATACGATTCGGGTCTCCGCCGAAGGCGGCAATGTTGTTTTTGACCCACTCGCACGCCTTGCGCATATCGAACAACGCATAGTTGCCGGAGCTTCCGTCGCCCTCTTTGGTCAGTTCGGGATGTGCAAAGAACCCAAAAAAGCCAAGGCGATAGTTGATCGTCACGACGATGACATCGCGTCGCTTGGCAAATCCCTCTCCATCACATACGCACTCCACGCCTGAACCGGCCACCATGCCACCGCCGTGAATCCAGAGAAAGACGGGCAGTTTTGCGTCTGACGTTTTGGCGGGGCTCCAGATGTTCAAATACAGGCAATCCTCCTCGTACTGGGAAGGCATCATCATTTGAGGCACACCGTGGACGTTTGCGGGGAGCTGAGGATTCTCTTGAACGACCTGGATTGCGGCGGCGCTGTACTGCACCGCTTTGCGCACACCGCGCCAGCGCCCTGAGTCGACAGGACGGCGAAAGCGCAGTGCGCCTACCGGCGGCGCGGCATAGGGAACCCCTTTGAATATTTTCAGTTCTCCCTCCGTGTACCCCTGAAGCCAGCCCTCACGGACAAGAACCTTCGCGTTTTCGAAATCGGACATTACAGACAGCTCCTTTCATAGCGATGAAGAATTTGGTTACGTCCCCCATTAAATCATGAAAAAATGGGGGAGTAAAGCATGTGCGGAAAGGTTGGCGCTGCGGGAAAAGAAAATAGCGTTTTTTTGAAAGAACGGCTGTCCGGTGTGTGTGCTATGATATAATAAACATAGGAGTGATAATATGAGACTAAACAGACAAGCGGACCTCCAGCAAGGCGAAACCGAGCTGCGCAGAAGCAAGCTGCAGAAAAACTCCATTGTATTTAAAATCAGCATGGTTATTACAGTGCTTTTCGCGACAGTGATTTGTCTTTTAGTCGGATACAATATCTACTCTTTTTCTGCAGCGTCACGCGGCGTATGGGAACAGCAGCAGCGAGTGCTGAACATCTACACGCAGAAGATGGGCACACTGCTCGGCGATGCAACCACGATGCTGGACGAGCTTGCACTGGATAATTTGGGGCGCACCAGCACGATGCCGAACACGACAGCGTTTCAGCGGTATATCTCCTCCATTGATTTGGCAGGAGTGCTCTCTACGCGCGTGGACCGAAATCCGCGTTTGACGTGCCTGTATTTTCTGTATCCGGAGATTGATGTGCTGCTGATGCGTTATAGCGTCACCCTTGACTGGACGCAAAAATTTCAGCTCGATGATTATCTGCGCGCCGAGCATGCATGGAACAATGATGCACTGTCCGGCGTGTGGCATGTGCGGGAACTGGGCGGCTCATTTTTCTTGCAGCAGAATTATCGCATCGGCGAGGCCGACATGGGCGTACTGATTAAAGCGCAGGAGCTTTTGATGAGCGAGGATAGCGAGAGAAGTTGGAAATCCGTGTATTTTTTGACGGACATGGACGGCCGGATCGTTGCGACAGAAAACGCAGAACTGTTTCCCGTAGGAGAATCGGTATCAAACGATGAGGCGTATCACTTGGAAGAAAATATGGTGCTGTTCACCGATGCGCTGCCGGAGGGTGGCCTGCGCCTTTCGTGCGCCGTGCCGGGCAGCGAGGTCTATGCCGGCTTCGGACGCACGCAATTCTATTTCCTCACCATCGGCACGCTGTTTGTGTTCGCAATGGTGTGTATCAGCCGTTACCTGAGCCGGAATATTGTCGACCCGCTCAAGGAGCTTTCACGCGCGACGCAGGAGCTTGAAAGGGGGAATATCGACTACCGCATTCAGACGGATCGCGCGTATGCCTTTGAATTTTCCGACCTGTTTTCTCTCTTTAACCATATGACACAGGAGATTAGCGCCCTGAAAATACAGAATTACGAGGAGGCACTGGAGCGAAAGAATGCCGAAGTCAAATATTTACAGCTGCAGCTCCATCCGCATTTTTACCTGAATGCGATTACCACGATTTCCAGCCTTTCCATGCGCGGAGAGAATGAACAGATCCAGAGCTTCATTCGGGCGCTGAGCACATACCTGCGGTATTTGTTTACGGACAACCAAAACGCTACGACGGTGGAGTCTGAGATTCGGCATGCGGAGGACTATATTCGTTTGCAGCAGATTTCACATGCGGATACGATTTTTTACTATACTTCCGTAGATCCGCGGGCGGCGCAGGTGCCGCTGCAAAAGCTGCTTGTGCAGACATTTGTGGAGAATATTTTCAAACACGCGTTTGACGGCGAGGCGTCCATCTCGATATTCATTCGGGCAAGTATCGTGGAGGAGGACGGCGAGTCGTATGCACAAATTACGGTGGAGGACACCGGGTATGGCTTTCCGCAGGAACTGCTCGATAAAATGCCGATGCCGGACGAGAAAAAACACGTCGGTATTTACAACATCTGTCAGACGATGAAATTCACCTACGGCCGTACCGATCTGATTCGGCTGAGCAACAATAAGCAGGGAGGCGCGTGCGTTGAGATACACGTGCCGCTCGATGCAGAAGGAGAGTGGACAAATGAAGCTTCTGATCGTGGATGATGACATTCCCACCACACAAGCGGTGCGCAATTGCGTATTGGCCATGAGCGAGCTGACGTTTGATGTGGTTGAGACGGCGTACAACGTTGTGACGGCAAAGGAGATGATACAGGAGGAACAGTACGATATCGTCATCTGCGATATCGAGATGCCGCGCTATAGCGGGATGGATCTGCTGGAATGGGTGCGTGAGCAGGGGGGAACGGAGGAATTCATCTTCCTCACATGTCACGAGAGCTTTCACTACGCGGCGCAGGCCATCCGCTATAAAGCCGAGGCATATATCATCAAGCCGGTGGATTATGAAACGCTGAAGGACACTCTCATCCAGACGGTGAAGAAGCTGATTCAGCAATCGGAACAGACGCGGCGGAGCGTGTACGGAACGCTGTGGCTTGAACACAGCGAGCGGATAGAGAACACGCTGTGGCGGGAGATTTTATTTGCAGACACGGTAATAGGCCTAAAAATAGACAAACCGCGCGAGGAGCACATCAAAGCCAACATCCGCTTTGATATCGAATACCAGCTTGTACTCTGCGTCGTATTAAATACGAATTTCACGCAAAATCAATGGGATGCCCCCACATTCCGTTGCGCTGCGGGAAATGTCGTCGGTGAGATCCTGTTTGGCACACCGAGCCTCGCGCGCGTATTTGATTATAGCCGCAATGGGCGTGTCTATGTCGCTGCTATCGTGGACGCGGCACAAGAGAATTCCGCGCGTTGTGAGCGGCTTGTGCAGGTGTGCAGGGAGACGTTGCGCTGCAAGATGACAGTTTATCTGGGCAGGCCTTGTTCCATCGCGCAGCTCTGGGAGCGCAGGCTGTTCTGGGAGCAGATGGATCTGGATAACGTCACGCGGACGATATCTGTCGTACAGAGCGAGGCGCAGATTCTCCCACAGGAAGAAAGCATCACGCTTGACACAGCCCAATTCGCCGAGACACTCCGGCAGGGCAGAGCCGTGGAGGCGGTAGACATGATACGCCACATATTGGATACGGCGGAGTACGGCGGCTTGATCTCCGCACAGGCGCTGCACAGTGTGCGACAGGATGTGATGCAGATTCTATTCGCGTATCTTATGCAGGAGCATATTCTTGCGCACGAGTTGTTCGAGGACAGGAATGCAAAGCAGCTTGAAGCAACCTGCAGCAATTCCGTATTCGATATGCTCAAGTGGGTGGACTATATCGTAAAAAGGGCTATCGACACGGTCGCACAGGCGCGCCAAGGTGAGTGTGTTGTAGAAAAGGTCAAGAGATATATTGAAGAAAATTGTTGTAAGGATGTCACGCGCGAGGAGGTAGGACGGTACGTGTTTCTCTCTCCGGGCTATGTTGCCCGCCTGTTCAAGCAGGAGACGGGGAGATCGCTGCGGGATTATGTGAACGAGTGTCGTATTACCCGTGCGAAACAAATGCTCGCGGCAGGAGGAAGAAATGTGAGCGAGATTGCCGCTTCGGTGGGCTTCGATAATTTCTCTTATTTTTCTACGCTGTTTAAGAAATACGTGGACTGCCCGCCCAGCGAATATATGCGCAAAAATGAATGAATAATTGTACCGGTGATCGCCTTAGACAATCATCGGTACTTTTTTAAGGATGAAAATGCCGCGAAATTGAAAGGAGAGTGCCGCATTTTAAAAGAAGCAGCGGACAGGATGTGTTACGATGAATACAACACATCCGGCGGAAAATCCGCTGAAAAAGGAGGATATTATGAAAATGATGAAACGTACGCTTTCGATTCTGCTGACGATTGTTGTGGGAATCGTCCTGCTGACGAGCTGCGGACAGAGTGGAAGCTCGCAGCCCGCAGTTTCCGCAGGTGGTGCTTCTGCCGGCGATACGCAGAGCGCATCTGACAAGGGCGAGCCGACGAAGGTAGTTTTTGCCATGCAGACGTTCAATGTCGTACCGCCCACAGAAACGATTCAGACTGTTGCGGACGAAGTGAATCGCTATATCCGAGAGACATATCCGGAGGTGAATATCGAACTCGAATGGGTGCTGTACGGCCCCGGAGACTACACCAAGAAAATCAACCTTATGATGCAGAGCGGCGACCAACTCGATATTTTTATCCCTTCCAACATAGCGACGTCGCTTTCCACAAACCAACTCGCTCCCATTACTGAGGCATTGGAGACATACGGCCAGGATCTGACGGCGATCATCAAAGAATATTGCGGTGACGATGTGTTCGAGACTGTGACGCAGAACGGCGAGATCATGGCCGTACCCGCCAACAAAAATATGGGCCTTGCTGCGGCACTGACGTATGACAGGGATATGCTGGCCGACGTGGGCTTCAAGCATGAGGATATCACCGATCTCGACAGTCTTGAGCCGATTTTTGAGAAGCTGCGCGAAAAGTATCCGGACGTGTATCCGTTTGTCTCTACAGATGTCGCGAACAAGAATCTGCCGTATTATTTTTACGCAAAAGAGCAGATCGACTCCATCGGCAATGATTTCGGCGTCGTGTTCGGCGATTCCGGAAAAGTCGTTAATCTGTTTGAGACCGAGGAATACCGCGCGCTGTGCGAACAGATGAAAATGTGGTACGACAAGGGCTTTATGCCGCAGGATATGGCCACCTCGACCATGCGAGGAACGGAATATATGAATGCCGGGCGCGGCTTTTGTACGTATGCGAGCTACGGCGTGCGCGAGGACTACACCGATTTTGGCAAAATGCAGTCCAACAGCACCGGACGCAACATCGGTGCGAAAAAGATCGGTGATCCATATCTCACCACGGATTTCGCTTCTGCGGTACTCGGCATCCCCAGTACGTCCAAGGCCGTGAATGAGGCCATTCAGTTCCTCAATATTGCCTATACGGATGAGTACGTGTACAACACGTTGCTCTGGGGACTTGAGGGCCGCGATTATGTGAAGGTGACAGAAGACACTGTCGATTATCCGGAAGGACTGACGGCGGACACCGTACCCTACTGTGCGTTCATGACAATGGGCGAATGGGGAACGGAAAGTTATATGTGGGGGCTTGAGGACGGCAAGACCGAGGAGGAGAAACAGGCGAATCGTGACTATGCGCTTACTGTTAATAAGACGATTCCCAAGTCCCCGTACTACGGCTTCCGTTTTGACGGCAGCGACGTGAAGAACGAAATTACCGCACTGACGAATGTGTTTGAGCAATATGCCTATCCGCTCATGTGCGGCAGCGTGGATGTGGACAGCACGCTTGAAGAGTTCAACAAGGCGCTGTACGATGCAGGCCTTCAGACCGTGATGGACGCCAAGCAGGAGCAATTGGACGCTTGGGTCGCTCAGAATAGCTAAATCGCTCAACAAACGATCCCACACGGAGGCCGTCAAGCGTCTCCGTGTGGGATTTTTAGAAAAAGCCTTTTATGTCTCTGAGGAAAGGAATGGGGATATTGGAACTGAACAAGAAAAAGCGATTTACAGATTTGAAAAAGAACCTGCCGCTGCTTGCGCTGACCATCCCGGGTATGCTCTATCTTCTTATCAACAATTACTTTCCGATGTTCGGCGTGTTTATTGCGTTCAAGGATCTGGACTATTCCAAAGGAATCTTTGGGAGCGACTGGTGTGGTCTGAAAAACTTTGAGTTTCTGTTTAGAACGTCGGAAGCCGGGAGAATGATCCGCAACACCATTTTATACAATCTTATTTTTATCATCCTCGGTACGGTACTCGCCGTACTCGTGGCGCTGCTGATGAGCGAAATCACCCATATGACGATTTCGAAATTTTATCAAGGCAGCATGATCCTTCCAAACTTGATATCTATGGTCATCGTCTCCTACATCGTGTATGCGTTTCTCAGCCCGGAAACGGGTTTGCTGAATGCTGTCATCAAATCGTTCGGCGGTGAGCCGATCAGTTGGTACAGCAAAAAAGAGGCGTGGCCGTTCATCCTTGTAATCGTGCAGATGTGGAAAACAGTCGGCTACAATTCCATCGTTTACATCGCGGCGATCACAGGCATTGACCCAAGCCTGTATGAGGCGGCGCGTATTGACGGAGCAGGCAAATTCAAGCAAATTTTCCGTGTGACGCTTCCGCAATTAAAGCCGATGATTACGCTGATGATTCTCATGAGTTGCGGCCGCATCTTCTCCTCTGATTTCGGCCTGTTTTATCAGGTCCCGCAGAATTCGGGTGCGTTGTACAGTGTGACGCAGACAATCGACACATATGTATACCGAGGCCTAATGCAGCTTGGCGACGTGGGAATGTCCAGTGCTGCCGGCCTGTTCCAATCGGTCGTAGGTTTCCTGTTTGTTTTTGGTGCAAACGCAATCGTGCGCGCGACAAACAAGGAAAACGCCCTGTTCTGAGAGGAGGAAATGTTTATGAAAAACGCAAAGCTTCTGACAAAGGGCGAAATCGCCTTTCGAAGGCTCTCCGTTGTTGTGCTGGGGTTCACGTCGCTCATCGCCATTCTGCCGTTTATTCTGATTTTTATGGCTTCCATTACTGAGGAAAAATCGCTGACGCAATACGGCTACAGCTTTTTTCCAAAACAATTCAGTTTAGACGCCTATAAATATCTTGTGAATCAAATCTCCACGGTAGGGCGTGCGTATCTCACGTCCATAGGGCTCACAGTAGTGGGTACAGTGGGCAATATGCTGCTAACGACAATGTTCGCCTATCCTCTGTCAAGAGAGGATTTCAAGTACCGTGGGATATTCGCATTCATCCTGTTTTTCACCATGCTCTTCAACGGTGGTATCGTGCCTTCCTATATGGTCTGGACACGGCTGTTGCATATCAAGGACACGTATTTCGCCTTGCTGCTGCCGAATCTGCTTATGGGCGCGTTCAATGTGCTTTTGGTGCGCAATTATTATAAATCCAATATTCCGGCTTCTATTGTCGAATCGGCGCAGCTTGACGGCGCGGGCGAGCTGACGATCTTCTGGAAGATCATGCTGCCGCTCTCCGTGCCGGTCAACGTCACTGTCGGCCTCTTCGCCGGTCTCGCGTATTGGAACGATTGGACGAACGCGCTGTACTACATCGATAATACGAAATACTACGGCATTCAAAACATGCTCATGCGCATCATGGAAAATATTACGTTTCTTACGTCCGGTCAGGCCAGCCGCGTTGTGGATACGAGCGCGATTACCGTGCCAAGCGTCGGAATGCGCATGGCGCTTGCAGTCATTGGTATCCTGCCCATCCTCGTGCTGTATCCGTTCCTTCAAAAATATCTCATTAAAGGCATCGTTGTCGGTGCAGTAAAGGGGTGAACTACAGATGCGTGCAAATAAGATAGAGCAGATTATACGTGAGCACTATGCGGGTGTGAATCCATCCATGCCTACATGCGACGGGTTTGTCTGCGGAGACCCGGATACCGATGTTACGGGCGTTGTGACGACGTTTACCGTCACGGCCGATGTCCTTCGGGAGGCAGAGCGAAAAAATGCAAACATGATCATCACGCACGAGCCGACGTTTTTCATCGAATGCCAGGGCGCTTGGACGCAGACGGATGCCGTATTCAGCGAGCTGCGCCGGATGGTACGGGAAGGGCATTTTGTAATCTGGCGATGCCACGATATGATGCATGCGGCTGTGCCGGACGATATTTATGAGGGGTTTACAGATGCGATGGACTGGCGCGCGTACGCACAGCCTGCCCGTGAGAAAAGCGGCAATCTGGACCAGTTTGAGGAGGACTTCTTCGATTATTATGATATCCCTCAGACGACTCTGTCCGGATTGGCGGCAGAGGTGAAACAAAAGTTGGGCTTGCAGGCTGTTCGATGCGCGGGAGATCCGTTGCGGCCGTGTACGCGTGTCGGCGTGCTCGTTGGCGGAGGCAGCCTCGGCTTCGGCCGGATGCCGGAGCTCCCCCTGCGGCTATTGCAGAAAAAATCAATTGACGTACTCGTCTGCGGGGAGATCATGGAGCTTTTACTGGGTACGTATATGGCGGATGCCGCCGCGCTTGGGGCGCCGGGCGGTATGATCGTACTTGGCCATGAGCGCAGCGAAGAATGGGGAATGCGCGCCATGCACTCGTGGCTTGCAAAAGAGCTTTCGGTTCCCGTCACGTTTGTAGATGCAAAAGAGCCATTTTATTATCTGTGAGAAAGGAAGAGGACCATGGCGGTTTTTCATATTACAATGTTTTCAAATGCACTGCACCGGTTGACAGAGATGACGGCAATCGTACCGGTTGAAATCAATGAAGGCGCGTCGGCGGGACAATGTCCGCAGCCGGAAGGCCCTATGAAAACAGTGATGCTGCTGCACGGCTTTTCGGGAACGCACAGCGATTGGCTGTTCGGCTCGCGGATTCAGCAGCTGGCTATGAAATACCACATCGCGGTACTGTGTCCCACCGGAGAGAACGCTTTTTATGTGGACGACACGAAACGCGACGCACTGTATGAACGCTATCTGTGTGAGGTGCTGGCATTTGCGCGCAAGGTGTTCCCGCTCAGCGAAAAGGTGGAAGATACAATAATCGGTGGCCTGTCCATGGGCGGCTATGGAGCGCTGCGCAACGGGCTGAGACATCCGGAGTTGTTCGGCGGCATCATTGCACTTTCCTCCGCGCTCATCACAGACGCACTGGCACAGCAGCCGGAGCATCAGGGAAACATGATGGCGAGCGCCGATTATTACGAACACGTGTTTGGCAAACCGTCCGAGATCCTCGGCAGTGATCGCGACGTGACATATCTTGCGCGGCAGGCGCAGTCCGGTGCATATGCCGTACCGGAGATCTTCATGGCGTGCGGCACAGAGGATTTCCTTCTTGCGGCCAACGACGATTTCAGTGCATATCTTGATTCCATCGGTGTGCGGCATACATATATCAAGAATCCCGGCATACACGATTGGGCGTTTTGGGATGCACACATAGAGATAGCACTGGAGCAGTTTTTCGGAGGCGCGCAATGAGAAAAGAATTTGAGCGTGTGACGCCGGAATCCGTCGGAATCCGCAGCAAGGCGATTATGGATTACATTGACGCCTTGGAGCGCAGCAATACGGAAATGCATGGCCTCATGATCATGCGCCATGGAAAAATCTGCGCCGAGGGCTGGTGGCAGCCGTTTGCGCCCGGTCTGCGCCATGGCCTGCAATCCCATACAAAGACATATGCGGCCACAGCAGTGGGCATCGCTTATACCGAGGGCATTCTGCGCCTGGATGAACGGTTGATTGATATTTTTCCGGAAGAATCTCCCGCACAGCCCAGCGAGAACCTCAAAAAGCTTACAGTGTGTGATGTGCTGTGCATGGGATGCGGCATGGACACGATGCCGTGCCCGACAGAGCATTGGATCCGCGATTTTTTGCACACGCCGGTTGTTCATGAACCGGGGACGACCTATATGTATAATTCTGTGGGTTCGTCCATACTCGGCGCTATCGTGCGCAAAAAGACGGGCGAAGGACTGCACGAGTATTTGACAAAACGTCTGTTCCGGAAAATCGGCATCGACCCGGAGAATATCCGCTGGTATTATATGCCGGACGGCATGGAAACGGGCGGCGGCGGAATGCTTGCCACGACAGAGGACAATTTGCGCCTCATGAAACTGTATGCCGACGGCGGTGTCTGGGAGGGTGAACGAATTTTGGCGGAGGATTATGTCCGCCTTGCCACCACAAATCAGAATGATTCCTCAACGGAATCCATCAATAACCCCGAGGCAAGCGACAATTTTCTCGGGTACGGTTTCCAAATCTGGATGTGCAAACCAAAGGGCGTGTATCGTGCGGACGGTGCAATGGGGCAATTTACCATTGTATGCCCGGATCAGGATATGCTGATCGCGATCAACGAAACAGCGATCGGCGCGCATTGGGCACAGAGCACATTGGATATCACATGGGAATTCTTAAAGCAGATTCAGGATGAAACGCTGTGCGAAGATAGCGAAGCAGCGCGGCTTTCGGAGAGACTGCGGCGTCTGAATCTTCCCAATCCTGTCGTCCGTCAGCAAAGCTCGCTGGCCGCACAGCTGAACGGCAGAGTGTTTACGGTGGAGAGCGGCGTATTGAGCGCCGAGATCTATAACTTTATGTCGGGCAAAGATATTTGTCCGGTTGAAACGTTCTCATTCTTATTTAATTCATACGGTTGCGAATGGATCACGCAAAGCGCAGAAGAAAGCCGGAAGATTTTCGTCTCAACGGTCGGAAGCCGGTTTGCGAACATCGTCGGCGGCCAACAGGACCAGACGCGCCTGCTCGTATGCGATGGTGCGTGGACAGAGGAATGTGTTTTTGAAATGAACCTGCGCTGGGTGGAGACGTGTTTTACAAAGCGGTTGACATTCCGCTTTGCGGACGGCAAAGTGTACATTGAGGACGTTGACAATAACGCGTTCCGCTCGGATGGACCGAGGTGTATTGTCGCACGGTGAATGCACTGGGCGCTTGGGCGACAAGAGAGGGGTTTTGATTTCTCGTGGCGGGAAAGTATATTGAGACAGATACAAGATTTTATAAGAGATTGCTTGTGATCGCTGTTCCTGTTATATTGCAGAGCCTTATCACAACGGGAGTGAACCTTGTAGACAATATTATGCTGGGACAGCTCACAGAGACGGCGCTCAGCGGTTCGACACAGGCCAACCAGTTTATCACGCTGTATACGTTTGTCACCATGGGAATCAGCATGGGGGCGTCGGTGTTGTCCTCCCGTTATTGGGGCGCGCGGGATCTTGTTTCTCTGAAAAAGGTCATCACCATTGCACTGCGGTTTTCACTTGCACTGGCACTGTGTTTTACTGCGGCGAATGTGTTCTTTCCGCAGTATATCATGAGCCTGTATTTCCAGCCGGACGCGGTTGGCGAGATCGCGGCGGGCGTTACCTATTTGCGGTGGTCAACGGGGTGTTTTGTCCTGATGGCGATATCGCTTGTGTTGACAAATATCCTGCGCAGCATGAGTTTGTCCGCGGTGCCGCTGCTCGCCTCCGCCTGTGCTTTCGGCATCAACATCGGTGCGAACTATGTGCTTATTTTCGGGAAATTGGGATTTCCGGCGATGGGCGTAGCCGGTGCGGCGCTGGGGACATTTCTTGCCCGTATTGTGGAGACAGGCGTAATCATGGTTTCTTTCTTCAGAAATCAGCGCCTTCGCTATCGGCTCAAGGATATTTTGCGCCCGTGCAAGGATCTCGTTATGGAATTTCTGCGTATCAGCGTGCCGGTTATGCTTTCCGATAGCCTGCTTGGGTTAGGGGATAACGTGCTTGCAATCATTATGGGGCAGATCGGTTCCGGATTTGTTTCGGCCAACTCCATAACGGTGCTTGTGCAGCGCGTCAGCACGATATTTATATCGGGGCTGTCTTTTTCGGGCTGTTTTCTCACAGGGCAAACACTCGGCGAGGGGCGGACGAAGGAAGCGTACAGACAAGGGTATACATATTTGTTTCTTGGCGCGGTCGTAGGTGTTGGCGCGGCATTGATCATTCAGGGAATCAGCGGAAGGATTATCGAGGTGTATAAAATCACCGATGAAACGAAAGAGATTGCCCGTCAGCTGATGAATGCGCTGTGCGTGATCGTTGTGTTCCGCTCGACAAATTCTATTTTGACAAAAGGCGTGCTGCGCGGCGGTGGAGACACACGCTTTCTGCTGATGGCGGATATGTCCACAATGTGGCTCGTTGCGGTTCCGCTTGGTATGCTCGGCGGACTTGTTCTGCGCCTGCCTGCATTCTGGACGTATCTATTCCTGTATTCCGATCAGATCATCAAGGCCGTATGGTGTGTGTCCCGTCTGCGCAGCGGGAAATGGATTAAAAAAATAGACGCTCATGCCGACTGTGCAGATTGAGTTTCGTAAAGAAAAGGCGTCGATCAAAGGAGGATCTATATGGGTAAACGGTTCGATACGCTGGTGTTCCCCGGAGGCAAAGGCAAGGCGTGCACCTTCAGTTACGATGACGGCGTTGTGCAGGACCGCCGGCTGGCCGAATTGCTGCGCAGGTATGGAATGAAATGTACATTCAATTTGAACTCTGCGCTGCTGGGACAGCACGCAGAAGGCGCTGCACCCGGTAAGCGGACGGTGGATATCTCCAAGGTGAGCCCGGAGGAGCTGGAGACGGTCTACGCCGGGCATGAGATCGCCGGGCATGGCCTGTTTCATTCTGCGCTGAACAGCGTCGGTACGCCGTTGGCTTCCTATGAAATTACAGAGGATAAGCGCAGGCTTGAAGCGCTCTCGGGAAAACCTCTGCGGATGTTTGCGTATCCGTTTGGTGTGTATGACAATGATGTGATTGAGATACTAAAGCAAGCTGGATATCAGGGTGCAAGGACGATTCGCTCCACGCATGCTTATTCCATCCCGGAAAACTTTTGGGAGTGGAACCCTACCTGCCACCACGGTGATCCGGAACTGATGACGCTGGCACAGAAATTTTTGGAGGGTCCGCCATTTTTGCCGTCACTGTTTTATGTGTGGGGACATGCGTATGAATTTGATGGCGATGACAACTGGTCAGTGATCGAGGAGTTGGCGGCGTTTCTGGCACGCCACAGCGATAAAATATGGTTTGCGACGAACGGTGAGTTCGTTGAATATGTGATGGCCTACAAGCGCCTCGAATACTCCGTGGACGGCTCTGTCATTTACAATCCAAGCGCCATTGATGTGACGATCCGCGCCGCGGTGGAACAGACAGAGCTCCTTGGAGCGGGTACATTCACAAAAGTAGCACCAACGGCGCTGTAAGAGTGGAGCCTTTAAATCAGGTGCCTGATGGTGTGGGCGCTAAGGGACGCGAAACATCCATTAAGCAGGCTGCAGCTATGTGAAAAACGCTGATGGGAACGCTCACAAAAGGATATGTCCTGTAAATCGTTTTGGAAAATTCACAGAGGTATAGAGGAATACGGGATTTCATTGATACAGCCTTATCGGTGTTCGACGATACAGGTGAATTCTGTGGTTGTTTTAAGATGAATAGGAAAGTCAAGGCCCACCGCGGTCAGCGGGATGATGTCCGGGGCGCTGGATGCATTGAAGCAGTGGCATCTGAAAATGCGGGGAGAGGTGGTTGGGGATGCGTTGCTGCTTGTCAATGAGAAGGGTTCAGAGCCGGCCCCACAACGCTCACACACTGGCCTAGGAGACTCTACGACAGGAATGGATTCAGCAGAGAATTTCATGTACAAACACTGAGCCACTATGCGATTACGACGATGCTTGCAGAGAGGATAAGGGAGCAGATGGTCGCGGAGATCGCGGAGCATGCAAGCGCGGATTTTCTGGAAAGAACCTACCGACACCCGCAGATGGAGAGCAGGATGTTGGCGGCGGAACGGCTGTCAAACGCATTGTTTCCGTCACAGTATTGAATAAAACCAGCAGCGCCGGTGTGATATGCCAGCGCTGCTGCTTTTGTATTGGTAATGCCAAATGTTTTCGTTGGTATCGTAGAATAGCAGGTTTAGAGATAGACTTGCTAAACAAAAGTAAAGTGGAAATTTCAAATAGGAGAAAAAGACCACACGAAGCCAGACCACCGAACAATTCAAAAATACAAAGGCGGTTAACCAGCGAGGTGTTCAACACGAGTTGGATCTGTGCCAGTGTGTTTACTTTAATGTCCACTGAACAAAAAAAAGGCCACGTGATATCAAGAAATAGCGCCGTTT